>BNJT01001039.1_pt1 | contig 157548 bp, 160 predicted proteins | sample 8540491 | NCBI WGS metagenome assembly BNJT01 (sample SAMD00202455, study PRJDB9452) | human saliva metagenome | host: Homo sapiens
TGGACTTTGCGCGAAAGCGATACCCTGCCGAGCGAAAAAGGGGAAGGAGCGATGAAAAATAGGGGAAGAAGCAAAAACGGCTCGCTCTTTTCGCGTGGAAGAAAAGAGCGAGCCGAGAAAAAGAGAGGCAGCGGCGGAAGACTTTGCCTCGTCGACCGACCGGAGAAGGCAGCGAGGCACGGAAACTCGAAAACGAGCGCAGCGAAGGGCTACGAAGCCCGGCGCAAAAGGGGATCAGCGCACCACTTTCTCTACTTCGGCTTCCAAATGCTCGACGTCGATGTCGCGCGCCACGATTGTGCCGCCGGCGTCAACCAGCAGCGTTCCCGGCACATAGCGCACGCCCAATTTGCGAGCGAGGGGACTTTCGTATTCGCCCGGCGCATAAATGGCATTGGTGAGCGAATCGCGTTGCGCGCGGGTGCGGGCTTTCTCCTCGTCGGTGTCCATCAGCACATTGACCACCGCAAGACGCTGACCAAAACGCCGACGCAGCGTGCGGAGTTTCGACACCAAACGATAGTTGCTACTGTCCCACGAAGCCGAAAAGACAACGAGGGCGCAGCGGCCTTTGAGTTTTTCGTTCGTGAACGTCTCGCCGCTGAGGGTGCGTTCGGCGAGACGGGGAAGTTTTGCCCCTTCGGCCGTGGCGAAGACGGGACGAAGGTGGGCGGCGATGCGCTTCAGCTGCGCATTGTTCGGTTGCGATTTCACCAAAAGGTCGAGCAGTTCGCCGTCGGGGCGAGCACGCAGGCGCTCTGCCGAGGCGAAGATGTCGAGAAATACCGCCAGGGCGGCCAAACTCTTGGGATGCGAACGGATGAAAGCCTCGGCCTTGCGGCGAATATCGGCATCGGAACGCCCATGGTTGCCACTGCGGAAGCCTTGCAAGAGTTCGTTATCTTCGCCGCCCGAGATTTCCACCTCCTTCAAGCGGTTGGCTTCACCCGACAGGTGCACTTCTTCGCCGGGCACGGCCACGAGCGTGAGCGTGGAGAAGTTGGGATAGACCAAAGTGAGGAGCATCGGTTCGCTCACGGGGCGATCGTAGCTGAAGGCGCCGCGCGACAGGCGAATGCTGTCTGTGCCGCCCCCGTCGGCGGGGCTTTCGGCCGAAGCATAGGCGATGATCGCGGCTTGATCCACTCCTTTGATGTTGCCGGTGAGGCGCGCGGTGTGCTTGTCGGGGCCGCACGAGGCGAGCAGCCCGAGGGGGAGCAGCCCGAGGGGGAGCAGGAACGAGAGGAGAAAACGTGAAGTCATAAAACGAATGAGCAAAAAAGAAACGACAGGAACGCAGAGGGTGCGGCGTTCCTGTCGTAAAAAAGGGAAGGGGATGCCGAATGGACGGCACCGAGTTATTTCACCAACTCGGGGTGCGCCGCAAGCACCTTGGCCAATTCGAGATCCGTCTGTGCCAATCCGGCCAATGAGCGGTCGGCGGCGATGGCGGAGGCCAATGCTTGCGTAGCGCCCTTGACATCGCCGGTGCGCGCGCCGACTACGGCAGAGAGATAGGCCGTCATCGCGTCACGGTTGGGAACAGCCATCAGCGTTTGGCGCGCCGCCACATAATCTTTGGTCAGGATCTGCGCGAGGGCGGCGGTATTGGTATTCAAGCCTTTGAGGGTTTGGGCAGCCTGCACGAAGTTGCCGCGCGCCACGAGGAGATTGCCGAGCACTTCGTTGTAGTTGGCGGCACTGAGCGCCTTGCCGAGGAGCGCTTCGGCCTGGTCTAGGCGATGCTCGCGCACGGCGATGAGCGCTGCGTTGGCGTTAGCCTCGGGAAGTTCGGTGGCTTTCGCCAATTCAGCCTTGGCCGTTTCCAAATCGCCCTTGGCATAAGCGATTTGCGCCAAACCGTTGTGCGCACGCTTGTCGTTGGGATAAAGACGAGCGGCCTTTTCGAAAATGGCCTTGCGCTCTTCGAGGTTGTTCGTGAGCGTGGCGGCATAAAGCACCTCTTCTACCGAAAGTTTGGAGGCGTCGTTGACATATTGTTCGCGGATTTCATCGTCGGTGCGGCCGACGACGCGGTAGTTGATGGCCAAACGCGCGCGACGGAGCTCGGGAAGCACTTCGTCGGCCAGTTCGGTGAACGCAGCGGAGATGTTGCGAATCTGCTGTTCGCGCTCTTCGGGATCTTGGTAGAGGGAGAGCACTCGAATGATGGCTTCTTTGTCTTGAATGTTGCTTTGTTGCACCAGTTCTTTGAAACCTTCCCAGTCTTCGGCGGTGTATTTCGTGTCGACGTTGGCACCTAATTTGTTTTTGCTCAACTGTCTGTGCACATACTGCTCGGCGGTGTTGCGGCGGTTCTCAGCCAACTGCGTATTGAAGCCAAGTGATCCGTCGGGCGAGGCGTAAGCGGCCACTTCGATGTTGTCGAGCGCCAGATTCTTGCGGTCGGCCTTGATCTCGCGCAGCATTTTCACGAAGTCTTGCACGGAGGTGCGGTTGAGTTCGCTGGTGCGCACTTTGGCTTGGTTGATGAGATATTTGATTTGTGCGTCCTGTCGACGACTAATCTGCTGCTGATAGCCGTCGGCTGCCGTGGCGGTGGAAGCAGAGGCGAGGGTGCGATAGACCAACTGCGAGGTGGCGAGCACACCGTTGGCGACTTTTCACTTCGGGGATGGCTACGCGCTTGTTGCCGACGCGGGCATCGAACGTCAAGTAGAGCTCGCTGCGATCCATGGCGGGGGAGTAGGGGAAATTCGTGCGCATCACATAGTTGCCACCCACCTTGTAGGCGATGGTTTGATCGTTGCCCACGACGTTTTCTCCTTGGAAAGTGGCACTTTGTCCCACGGTTTTCGTTCCGGCATAGCGCAATTCGGGCACAACGGTGACAACGGCTTTTTTCTTCATGTACTTTTCGGGAAAACGGCCGTTGATGGTTGCGGGAACTACGTCGCCCACCACTTCAAGGGGCGAAGGGGTGACGGTAAAGTTGTCGGCGCTGAGCGAACCGAGCTTGCCGCTGCACGAACTCAACGCAAGAAGTCCGAGCAATGCCGCGGAGACAGAGAGGGTTTGTTTCATGAGTGATAGAAAATATGGGGAATTTGTTGGGAAAGGTTCATTTAGTGGTCGTTGCATGCTCGTCTTCGTAGTAACGGCCGCTGCGATCGTACCAAGACGCGGGGAGTTTGCAGCCAAACATGCAGTAAAGCCCGATCAAGATGAAGGGAACGGAGAGCAACTGCCCTTGGTTGATGCCAATCAAGCCTTGCATGTGGAGTTCCCAGGGCTCTTGCACCTCTTTGAAGAACTCTACGCCGAAACGGAAGACGAAAAGAAAGTAAGACAGAGGCCAAAGAAGAAGCCGGTGCCGACTTTATCGCGATGGGTGCGATAAAGCAACCAACCAATGACGAGTAAGACGAAATAGGCGATGGCTTCGTAGAGTTGGGCGGGGTGTCTGGGCAGCGTTTCGCCAAGACGGGCAAAGACGAAGCCGAAATCACTGTGCGTGTAGGTACCTACGATCTCAGAGTTCATGAGATTGCCCAAACGGATGCAGCCCGCGGTGACAGGAGTGGCGATGGCGATGTTATCCAACACGCGTAATAGCCGAACCTTGGTGCTGCGCACGTAAAGCCAGAGGGCGATCATCAAGCCGGCCGTACCTCCGTGCGAAGCTAAGCCTGCATAGCCGGTAAAGTGCCAATGACCCATCCCGTCTTGGCGCATGGGGAGAAGCATCTCGAGGGGATGCGACAAAAAGTAGGCGGGTTCGTAGAGCAAGCAGTGGCCGAGGCGCGCACCGATGAGGATGCCCAAGAAACAATAGATGAAAAGTGGATCGAACTTGTCTTGCGGAATGCGCTGTTCGCGATAAAGTCGCCAAACCATCACATAAGCGGCGGCCAAACCGATGGTCCAGAAGAGCGAATACCAGCGAATGACGAGCGAACCGACGTGAAAAGCGACCAAATCAGGGTTCCAAACGATCATAAGAGGGAGAGATTGTGCAAATCGCGCACCGCCGGCAGCCCCAAGTAGAGCGATCGGCGAAGCGCGACGTGCGATAATTAGACATTGAAGAGGAAGTGCATGATATCACCGTCTTGTACCACATACTCTTTGCCTTCGATGTGGAGCAAACCGGCTTCGCGAACGGCGCTTTCGCTGCCGTATTTGATGAAGTCTTCGTACTTGATGACTTGCGCACGGATGAAACCTTTCTCAAAGTCCGTGTGAATCACACCGGCGCACTGGGGAGCTTTCCAACCGCGCTTGTAAGTCCACGCGTGCACCTCTACTTCGCCCGCAGTGATGAAGGTTTCCAAATCAAGGAGCTTGTATGCGGCCTTAATCAAGCGGTTGACGCCGCTTTCCTCGAGACCTACGTCTTTCAAGAACTCTTGTCGTTCCTCAAACGTCTCAAGTTCGGCGATGTCGGCCTCGGTTTGTGCGGCCACAACCAGGATTTCTGCGCCTTCGGGAGCCACAGCTTCGCGCACACGCTCCACATATTCATTGCCCGACACGGCCGATCCTTCGTCGACGTTGCAGACATAGAGCACCGGCTTGGAGGTTAAGAGGAAAAGGTTGCGCGCGGCGGTTTGTTCGTCCTTCGATTCGAAGGTGACGCTGCGGGCATTGTTTCCTTCCAAGAGGGCTTCGCGAATGGCGGTGAGCACGGTGTATTCCAACTTCGCGTTCTTATCATTGCCCACTTGCGCGATTTCTCCACACGCTTGATGCGATTTTCAACCGTCTCGAGGTCTTTGAGCTGCAACTCGGTGTCGATGATCTCTTTGTCGCGAACCGGGTCTACACTTCCGTCGACGTGCACCACGTTGCCGTCGTCGAAACAGCGCAACACGTGGATGATGGCGTCGGTCTCGCGGATGTTGCCGAGAAACTGGTTGCCGAGTCCTTCACCCTTCGAGGCGCCCTTCACCAAACCCGCGATGTCTACGATTTCTACCGTCGTGGGAATGATTTTTGTCGTCTTCACCAGCGCGGCCAACGCCGAGAGGCGCTCGTCGGGCACCGTGATTACGCCAACATTAGGCTCGATGGTGCAAAAAGGGAAGTTGGCACTCTGTGCCTTCGCGTTACTCAGACAATTGAATAGCGTCGATTTGCCCACATTAGGCAGGCCGACGATGCCGCATTGTAAACTCATGTGTGATGATTTGCTGATTTGGAGCAAAGATACAACTATTTTTCGAGACAACGTGCCCTATATATATAATGAGTGCTCCGAACTCATCGTTCGAAGCACTCATTTATTGGTTTGCACGAGGCACTTTTCAGTGGCGATCGGCAAAGTTTTTCAAACCCGTTTGCAGGAATTGGAGATAAGCCCCCACATTTTCGTCGTAACTGCGGCTGGCGGTCAAAGGATCACCATTGCCGTCGAGCAAAACATAGAACGGTTGGGCATTGGCGCCGAACTTCGTACGCTGCAAGTAGCTCCAACGGTCGCCGACGGTGCGGAGTTTCGTCGTTTTGCCGTTTTCTTGCACCTCGATCGTCTCGGGCAACGGCGTCTTGTCGTCCACGTAGAGCGAAATGAGCACATAGTCCTTGTCAATGTGGTTGCGCACCTGATTGTCCGTCCACACGGCAGCCTCCATCTTGCGGCAGTTCACGCAACCGAAGCCCGTGAAGTCGATCAGCACCGGCTTGCCCACACTGCGGGCGTAGGCCATGCCGGCTTCGTAGTCCTTGAATTTCGGTTCGACCGTGGTGTGCGGGTTGAGATTGAAGTCTTGTGTGTTCATCGGCGGGGCGAAAGCACTCACCGCCTTGACGGGGGCGCCCCACAAACCGGGCACCATGTAGATGGCGAAGGCCAAAGAGGCGATGCCGACAAAGAAAGCCGGAACCGAAGTGCCGCGTTCGTCTGCATCGTCGTGGGGAAATTTCACGAAACCGAAGAGATAGAGCGCGAGCAAGGCGAAGAGCGCGATCCACAAGGCCAAGAACACCTCACGGTCGAGCAGATGCCAACCATAGGCGAGGTCGGCCACCGAGAAAAACTTCAGCGCGAAGGCCAATTCCACGAAACCGAGCGTGACCTTCACCTTGTTCATCCACGAACCGCCGCGCGTCGTCTTCTTGAGCAAGGCGGGGAAGAGCGCGAAGAGGGTGAAAGGCAGTGCCAATGCCACGGCAAAACCGAACATACCCACGGTGGGCGCGAGTTGTCCGCCGCCCGAAGTCGAAACCTCCACCAAGAGGAAACCGATGATGGGACCGGTGCACGAAAAGCTGACAAGGGCGAGCGTGAAGGCCATGAGGAAGATGCTCAACAAGCCCGTTGTGTTCGAGGCCTTGGCGTCGATCGCGTTACCCCACGAAGTGGGCAGCTGAATCTCGAAACCGCCGAGGAACGAAGCGCCGAAGAGCACCAACATCAAGAAGAAAGCGATATTGAAGAAGGCGTCGGTCGACAGGTCGTTGAGCGCCGAAGCCCCGAAAAGCGTAGTGATGACCAATCCGAGCAAGACATAGATCACCACAATCGAGGCACCGTAAGTCAACGCATCGCGGATGCCCTTGGCGCGGTCGTTGTTGCGCTTCAAAAAGAAGCTCACCGTCATCGGAATGATGGGCCAAACGCAAGGCGTCACGAGCGCCAAGAGTCCACCGAGGAAGCCTAAGCCGAAAATCAAGAGCAGTCCTTTTCCGGCCGCGCCGTGGCTCTCGCCGAGGGCTTGGAGCTTTGTCGGTGACGGGCGTCCAGAGTTGGCGAATAGTGGCGCTGTCGAGCGCGGCAGTCTGCGCTTGTGCGGGCGCGGCGGCGGTTTCCGACAGAACGGCGGTCGCGGTGTCGGTCATGGCCGGCACGAGTTCTTTGGCCTCGGCCTCTGTTTCGGTCTGCTTCTCGGCCGTTGCGGGCGCAGCCTCAGCAGCGGCCTTTTCAGGGCCGTCCGCTCCTTTCGCACTCATCTCCACTGTGGTGGGCGGCAAGCAGTTTTCGTCGTTGCAAGCGCCGTAACGCAGATAGCCCTTCACCTCATATTGCTTTTCGGTGAGTTCGATGCGTTGCGTGAACTGCGCGGTGTGCTCAAAGTAGGACACGGGCATGTCGAAAATGGGATCTTGCTTGCGCTTCAAGCCCGCTCCGGCGCGAAGGGCGCCTTTGAGTTTGGCGCCTTTGAGCACATCGGTGCCAAAAGTGGCCACCGTCGGGCCGCCGGGCGCGATATCGGTGCCGTAGACGTGCCAACCGGAAGCGATGTTGCCGGTGAACACCACGTCAATCTCCGTGGAACTGACGCGTTTGGTGGAAACACTGAACTTGACCTGCGCTTGCGCAGCCGTCACGGCCAGCAGCACAAAGGAGAAGAGGAGAAAAAGGATGCGTTTCATGTGGGGTGTAGCTAAGATGAAACAAGGTGGCCGGCAATTCCGGCCACCGTTGAGGGAAATAATCGATACTGCACCACCGGTTCACTCCGCCGAATGGCGAAGGAGCGGCACGGGGGCACAGGAAGTCAAGTGATGTTTATTTGCGAACGCGCTTTCCGGGACGCGCCTTGCCGGCAGTACGCTCCACCTTCGTGGCGCCGGTCATGGCGTCGGGCGTGTCGGTCTGCACATCGGGGGCGTTGGCATAGAGTTCGGCCAATTTGACTTCGAGTTGTTCGCCGCGCAAACCGAATTCCACGATCTTGCCTTGGGGATCAACGAGCATCGTGGCGGGAATCGAGCTGATGCCGTAGAGCGCTGCAGCCTCGCTCTGCCAACCTTTCAGATCCGAGAGGTGAATCCAGGGGAGGTTCATGCGCTGGATGGCGCCCGTCCAGGCAGCCTTGTCGTTGTCGAGCGAAACGCCCACAATTTCAAAGCCCTTGCCGTGGTACTTTTCGTAGGCCTTCTTCACGTTGGGCATTTCCGCACGGCAAGGTCCGCACCACGAAGCCCAGAAGTCCACGAGCACGTAGTTGCCTTTGCCGCAATAATCCGAGAGGCGCTTGGTTGCACCCTGCGGAGTTTGGAGGGCAATGTCCTTGAATTGGCTGCCGGGCTGATGCAGTTTCATCGCTTCGGCGCGACGCGTGAACTGATCTACGAGGGGTTTGAGCAGCGGCGTGGAGAAGCAAGCGGCGTTGCTCGCGATGAGTTTCTGAATCTCGTCCTCGTCGAGCAAACCACCGTAGATGTAGAACAGCGGCGCGTTGGCCGTCGACTGCGGATGCTCGGCGATGCTCTTTTTGACCAGGGCGCCCATTTCGCCCACCGTCTTTTCGTATTGCGCTTCAAGGGCGTTGAACTCGGGCGTGCCGGCTTTGCCTTCGGCGCGCAGATCTTGGAGTTGACTCACGAGCGACATCACACCGGGAACCTGCTTGGCCAGCACCGATTGGCTGCTGTTGAGCAACGCATTCTCCGTGGTGCCGCTCACCGTGGCGGTGGGCAGGTCTACGCTCACCGTGCCATCGAGCACGGCCACGATCGATTCGTTGAAATAGCGGCTATTGGCGAGCTGGAGGAAGGGCTGGTTGTGTGCATCGCCCTGCAAGGTGAAGGTGCCGTCCTTGCCCACTTTCACCGAGTCCACGTTGTTGGACTGGAGATTGCGATAGTAGACCACAGATTGGCCGGGGGTTGCTTTTCCTTTTACTACATATTGTTGAGCTGAGACGCCGAGCGCGAGGGCTGCAAACGCCATGGAAAATAGCATTTTTCTTCATGTTGTGACTATTATAGGGGATAGATTGGCACAAAAGTACGTTTTTCTTTGAACAATGACAAGCATTTAGCGTTCTTTGGGCGCGAGCGACACTTAGGTTCTTGCCCGTTCTCCCTCAGTCGGGAGGGCATTCGGGTGATTTATCCTGTGTGTGAACATTTTGTGCAGAAAGTCGGGACGAAACTCCGACCGACTCCTTATTTATATATAGGGATGATTGAACTTGCGTGTGCGTTGCGCGAAAAAACGCAGCACCGGCAACGAAAAACAGACCGGTTTCATCGAAAAGTCCACTGTTTTCGAACGAAACTTGAGGACTTTTCGACGAAAGGAGCGCAGGAATTTTGACGACGTGCGGCGATCAGTCGAAAACTCCGGTAGAAAGGTAGCGTTCGCCCGTATCGGGGAGCAGTGCCACGATGGTTTTGCCGGCATAGGCCTCATCGGCGGCCAAGCGCAAGGCGGCACTGAACGCGGCGCCCGACGAAATGCCGCAAAGCATGCCTTCGACGGCGGCCAACTCGCGCGCCCCGGCGATGGCGTCCTCATTCGTCACCCGAACGATGCGATCCACCACACTGCCGTCGTAGGTCGTGGGCACGAAACCGGCACCGATGCCTTGAATCTTGTGGGGCGCGGGCGCTCCACCACTCAAAACGGGCGAGTCATCGGGCTCTACGGCCACAATCTCCACCGCTGCGTTGTGAGCTTTGAGGGTTTTACCCACACCGCTCACCGTTCCGCCCGTACCGACGCCGGCCACAAAGACGTCGACGGCGCCTTCGGTGTCGCGCCACACCTCTTCGCCGGTGGAAGCGGCGTGCACCGCGGGATTGGCGGGGTTTTCAAACTGACCGAGGGTCACTGCGCCGGGAATGGAGGCGCGCAGGGCTTCGGCACGCGCCAAGGCGCCCTTCATGCCCTCGGCACCGGGCGTAAGTTCGAGGCGAGCACCGTAGGCCGACACGAGTCGGCGGCGCTCCACACTCATGGTTTCGGGCATGACGATGACCACTTCGTAACCCTTCACGGCGGCGGCAAAGGCCAAGCCCACGCCGGTGTTGCCGCTCGTGGCTTCGACGAGCGTACTGCCGGGGCGTAGCAGTCCATCTCGCTCAGCGGCGGTGATCATGGCCAGCGCGGTGCGATCTTTCACCGAACCGGCGGGGTTGTAACTTTCGAGTTTCACCAACAAACGGGCGCGGAGTGCGTGGCGGGCAGCCACACGTTGCACTTCAACAAGGGGCGTTTCGCCCACTAATTCTAATTGAGAACGATAGATTTTTTTGACATGGGAGGAGAAAATGAGGGGAGGTTTATGGGGGCGACGGGGGGCAATTCGGCAAAGAATGTGTAACTTTGTCGTGCGCGCCCTGTTCGTCGAAGACAAATATACCTTGTGCAAGTCACAAACGACCTTCCGGCGCTCGTAATTCTACTTAACTCGACGTATTTCATCGCTCTGTTTATGCAAACTGCGCTTTCCCCCGAAGAAATTGCCCACTTGAGTGCGCAATTGGCCGTGGCCGATCCCAATATTCCGCAAGGTGAGGCCGACGATATCCAACCGGCGCGCATCGAAGAAGCCGTGGCGCTCTTCCGCGATCTCGTGTTTCCGGGATTTTTCACCGCCCGCCCCACCCTCGAATGCTTGTCTCAACTCTCGCGCATCCTCTATCGCCAAATTGAAGCCGCCCGCTGCGTGGTGGGCGAGACGTGTTGCGCCAAAGCGCTCACGCAGCAATTCATGCAGGCCATCCCTGCGCTGAGAAACACGCTCGGACTCGACGTGCGCGCCATATATAATGGAGACCCCGCGGCGGCGAGCCACACCGAAGTGATCTTGTGCTACCCTTCTGTACAGGCGATCGTGCATTACCGCATGGCGCACGTGTTGCATCGCGCGGGGGTGCCGATTGTTCCGCGCATTATCAGCGAATTGGCGCATGCGCGGACCGGGATCGACATCCACCCGGGCGCAGAAATCGGCCCCGAGTTTGCCATCGACCACGGCACGGGCGTGGTGATTGGGGCGACGTGCATCATCGGTCGCGGTGTTCGCCTCTATCAAGGCGTGACGCTCGGCGCACGCAACTTCAAAACGGCGGAAGACGGCACACTGCTCAATCTCCCGCGCCACCCGATCATCGAAGACAACGTGGTAATTTACAGTAACGCGAGTGTATTGGGACGTATCACCGTGGGACATGACTCGATCATCGGGGGTAACGTATGGGTGACGCACGCTGTGCCGCCGCACTCGCGCGTGTTGCAAAGCAAAGTGACGCTCGGCACGGACTTCGAAAAGGGGGCCGGCATCTAAAAACAGCGATTTCATCGACAGCGCCTCATGCTTTTGGACATTGTGCAGCGTTTCGCTATTCAACCGGTGGGGGCGTAGTTTCGTTTTGATACGTTTTTGCGAAATGCTACTTACAAAGTAGCCTTATCAGTACGTTTTCTATCACTACATGTAGGTATTCTACAGATAAAAACGCGGCAAAACGTGCTTATTCTCAAATAGTTTTCCTATCTTTGCCCAAATCGGTGGGGATTTTCCCCTCATACGTAAAGAACTATACGCACAATATGAAGAAGATGTACCAATTTTTGCTCGCGACCGTGACGCTTGTAGCGAGCGTTGCAATGATTTCGTGCAACAAAACTGATGAAGATTTTTCGAACAACGTCCCCCAAGCCGATCCTTCGGAAGTGCTTTTTACTTGGGAAGGCGGTGAAAAAGACATTACTGTGCGTCCCACACAAGGAACTCGAATGACCCAAGATTGGTTCTTCGTGGAAGCTGATCTTCCCGAAGAAGCAGTATTCACAAAGGAGCGAGTTATCGTTGACACAACGAAAACGCCCGGCGTGAAAGTCATCTCCAACAGCTGGGTAACGCTCACGGTTACGGATCTCGGCCGCCAGATTAAGATCAAAGCGCTCCGCAACAGAACACCTTCGCAGCGCGCGATTCGTTTCACCGGTAAGTGCAACAACAATCGTTTCTCCTTTATTGTTCGCCAAAAGGGTATTTCCTACTAAAATACGCGCGGCCGCTGCCGCAAACTGCCCGCACGCACTGAGCGTGACGGGCAGTTTTTTTTTGCACTTCCGCACTCCATACTGAAAACAGCTGACCTGCAAATACGATCCTCCGACTTGCGAACACAATCTCGGGATTGATAAGCGAAAAATTCCCACTTTTCGAGGACAGCGGCCGACAACACGATAAGAACAACACAACTTGTGCTGAGAAATTCTATCCATTCAATCAGAGATGCCCACTTTTCGTGGACACCCACCGACTTCACGATAAGAACGATACGACTTGTGCCGAGAACTTCAAACGTTCGGATACAATAATCCCCCTTGCTTTTCCGGAAGGAGAAGCAAGGGGGATTATCTTAGGGGTATTTCCGATGAAATCACGGATGGTTAACGATGGAATCGCCTTTTTGGCTCTTTATCGTCCGTGTTTCAGAAAACAATTAGGCGTCGATCGTGGCGTACTTGGCGTTGCGCTCGATGAAGTCGCGGCGCGGTTCCACATCATCGCCCATCAACATCGAGAAGACGTGATCTGCCTCGGCAGCGTTCTCAATCGTCACGAGTTTCAACATGCGCGTTTCGGGATTCATTGTGGTATCCCACAACTGAGTGGGGTTCATTTCACCGAGACCTTTGTAGCGCTGAAGCGTAATGGAGTTCTCTCCCTTCGTGGGATCGCCGTATTGCGCGATGAATTCGTCCTTTTCGCGATCATTGTAGCAATATTCCTCGACTTTTCCCTTGCGGCAACGATAAAGCGGGGGCATTGCGATGTATAAGTGGTTCTCTCGGATCACTTGCGGGAAGTAACGATAGAAAAGCGTCATGATGAGCGTGGCAATGTGCTGTCCGTCGACATCGGCATCGGCCATGATCACAATTTTGTGGTAACGAAGTTTGTCGATGTTGGCTTCTTTCGAATCCACCTCGCCGCTCTCGCCTTCCTTTTGCACGCCGAATCGGATGCCGAGTGCCTGAATGATGTTGTTCACCTCGTCACTTTCGAAGGCTTTGTGCCACATGGCTTTCTCGACGTTGAGGATTTTACCGCGCAAAGGCAGGATGGCTTGTGTGGCACGACTGCGACCTTGCTTGGCAGAACCGCCGGCCGAGTCACCCTCGACGAGGAAAAGTTCGCACTCTTCGGGAACGCGGCTCGAACAGTCGGCAAGTTTTCCGGGAAGTCCACCGCCGGCCATCGGATTCTTGCGTTGAACCGTTTCACGCGCCTTGCGGGCGGCGACACGAGCCGTAGCGGCGAGAATCACTTTATCTACAATGAGCTTCGCCTCCTTGGGATGTTCTTCGAGATAGTTGGTGAGTGCTTCGCCGACAGCCTGGTTGACGGCTCCCATCACCTCACTATTTCCGAGTTTCGTCTTGGTTTGTCTTCAAACTGGGGCTCGGACACCTTGACACTGATCACCGCCGTGAGACCTTCGCGGAAGTCTTCGCCGGTAATTTCGATCTTTGCTTTTTCAATTTGCTTCTGTGCCGTTTCTTCTGCGTACTTTTTGAGCACACGCGTCACAGCAGCGCGGAAACCCGCCAGGTGCGTACCGCCTTCGATCGTATTGATGTTGTTCACATACGAGTGGAGGTTCTCACTGTAGCTGGTGTTGTAGACAATCGCCACCTCAACCGGAATGCCTTCCTTCTCGGTGTTGATATAGATCACATCGGGAATGAGCGGATTGCGCATGGCATCTTGATAGCGCACGAACTCGCGCAGACCGCTTTCGGAATAGAAGACTTCGCGACGCGGATTGCCATTTTCATCTTCTTCGCGCTCATCGGTGAGCGTGATGGTGAGTCCGGCGTTCAAGAAGGCCAGTTCGCGCAGACGATTGGCGAGGATGTCATATTTATATTCCGTGGTGGTGAAAATTTCGGGGTCGGGCCAGAACTGTTGGCGCGTACCTCGCAACGAAGTTTCGCCGACCACCTTCACAGGATAGAGGGGATGTCCCTTTTCATATTCCTGTTGGTAGATTTTGCCATCGCGGAACACCTGCGAAAGCATGTGGGTGGAGAGCGCGTTGACGCAAGAAACGCCGACACCGTGCAAACCGCCCGACACTTTGTAAGAACCTTTATCGAACTTACCGCCGGCGTGCAGCACCGTCATCACCACTTGCAGGGCGCTCACGCCCTCTTTCTCGTGCATATCGACGGGGATACCGCGTCCGTTGTCTTGTACAACGATCGAATTGTCCTTGCAAATCACCACATCAATGTGAGTGCAGAAACCGGCCAAGGCTTCGTCGATGGAGTTATCCACCGTTTCATAAACCAAATGGTGCAGACCTTTCTCGCCGATGTCGCCGATGTACATCGCCGGACGCTTGCGAACGGCCTCCAAACCTTCGAGTACTTGGATATTCGACGCGGAATAGCCCGCGGCTTTATGCTGTTGTTCTTCCATGCGGATTTTCAATATAAAACTGGAAGCAAAGATACATCTTTATTTCGGATTGACCAACTTATGTCGTTTGAACACACGACGATAGACCACAAAGCCCGAAATCACCACACTGAGCAGGAACAATCCGGAAAGGAAGATGAAAAGTTGCACCAAGATCGTGGGCAAAAAGGTGTAAATGCGTCCGGTGTGTACCTCAAGCGCCAAACGCCAAAGCGACATCCGCCCTTCGTCGGGAGCGACCACGGCCGATTGTGACGGTATCGGCGCCTGTTTCGTGGCAGCAGTGCGCCCTTCGTCATGACTCCCGTCCGCTTCGATGGGTTCGGGGTATTCGGCGCCACGATTGTAGTCGAAACCAGCGGGCGGCCGGCGAGATCATCGCTGTAACCGGAGACCGAGTAGGTGAAATCGGGTATGCCGGCATGCGTCGGCGGGACATATCGGCAATGGCGGATCAGGTCGTAACTCTCTCCTGTGGCACGATTCCATCGATACAAACCGGCAAACGAGCCGACAATCCACTCATCGCGACCCACTTGTCGAAGCACATTCGGCCCCATAAAGCCCGTGGGCGGTTCGCGGCGCACCCGTTGCGGCGCATCCGCGAGACTCCGCGCTGTGTGAAAGCCGTGGGCAGTGTAGAACAACCACTCGCCGCGCGCCGTGTCGCGGCGCACCATCCGCAACTCGTCCCACCACGCGTTGGGCGAGTCCTCTACCGTGTGCGGCACGGGGGCGTGCTTTCCACCGGCGATGAGAATCAGCAACGGCGGGCGCAGAAACATGCCCGTTAGCGTAAGCACAAAGACGAAAACCAACGTGCTCACCCCGATGCGGTTGTGCCAACGCAACGATTGCAGCGTGAAACGATTGGCCGAACGGCGACGCTTCACTTGCAAGCGGTGGGTGATGCGCGGAAAGAAGGTGATGATTAGCCCCGTAATGCAAAGCACCAAGAGCGCGAGTGCGAGCGTATCGACGGCAAAACGACCGATTTCACCGAAAAGTTCACCACTGTGCAATCGCCAGATAGTGCGCATGGTGAAGCGTCCGGGCGCTCCCTCGGCAGGAGCGAGAAGTTCGTGGCGAACAAAGGTGCGATACGGCGCGGTGGCGGTGTAAACCGCCGAACGACTGAGCACCACGAGCGTATCTCCCGCCACAGCGGCCGAAACGAAGCGATCATCGCCGAGCAAATGGGGCGTATTTTCCTGCCAGCGCGCAGCACCGAGTTGTCGAAGATAGACAGTGTAAGTGCTCACGGCGAAGACTTTGCCGTCGGGCAGGCGAACGGCATCGACAAAGCTTTGATTTTCCGCCCCCGCTTGTAGGCCTTCATTCCACGTTCGGAGCTGTCGGCAACGATCGTCGGAGAGAAAAAGCCCGTTTTCACCGTAGAGCAGTACACTATCGGCGCCTAAACGCAGCGTGCCGCGCACCGTGCCTTGATTCCAGTTGTGCAGACCGTACGACGCGGGAAGCCAACGGCGAGACACGTCAAGATGGCGCAGTTCGTGACGATGATTGAGCAGAATGCCCGAAATCAAAAAAGGAAGGAGGAAGCAAGAAAAAAATAATCCGCCCCATTTGTGCCATTTGCGCCAACGGCGAACGCGCTTCGACGAGCGGGAAACGGAATCTGTTTGGGAAGACATAGGAAGAAAACGACCGCCTACAAAGGAGGTCGTGGAGTAGATTAAAGAGGAGTATCACTATAACTCGACAAAGATACACATTTATCGCCACGCAATGAAATGCGTATCGCCGTTTTCTGAAGCCTTTTCTTCGCATTCATCGTCCATCGGTGCAGAAAGTGCTTCATTTTTCTTTCTCGCCCGACCATACCCTCCAAAAAGTGCGGAACATTCGGGCAAAAATGGACAACTTTTCTGCAAAACAGGTGCGCTTTCATCGAAAAGTTGTCTTGTTTTTTTAGATCGTTGCGCGGCTCACGATCTGTAAGCCTCAACGAGGAAAAGAAAGTGGGGAAAAAGGAGAAGAAAGGCAGCACGAGGAAAACAGAAAGAGCGGTTTCATCGAAAGAAGCACAGCAGTCCCAAATACAGACCGCTCCTTTTGTCACCTGAACAAAGCATATCCCATTATTTATTTGTAGTTTTGCATACCATGACAGACAACGAACAATTGCCGCTTCAGCTCCATCTCATCGAGATCTTGGCCGCCGGTCATTATCTCTCGGTGAAGCAGTTGGCCGACCGCACAGGCATGCACACTCGCCGCATCTATCGGCTCTTAGAGAAGTTCCCCCGACTCGGACTCACGCTCGAGAAGTCGGGGCATGCCTATCGTTTGTCGCCCGACGCGCCGTTTTTGGTGCACGTTTCAGCACACCTGCATTTTCGCCCCGACGAAATTCAGACACTGGCCACGGTGCTCGAAAGCGTGAGCGACACTTCGACACCGGTGCGCCTGTTGCGCGAGAAGATTCGCCGCCTGCGCAACGACCATGTGTTGGTGCTCGACGACAGTGACCAACGCATCGGGCAAAACATACGGCAAATTTTCGAAGCCATCCGCCAAGAGCGCACCGTTGTACTCAAGTCCTATCTCTCGGCCAGCGGAAACACCATCGCTGACCGCATTGTCGAACCCTATCTCTTCCTGCCGGGCAACCGCGATGTGCGCTGTTTCGAAATTCACAGCCGAACGAACAAAACTTTCAACCTGGCGCGCACCGATTCGGTCGAACTACTTGATCTGAACTGGAATCACCGAAACGAACATGAGACCGACTTTGTCGATTTGTTCCATTTCACCGGTTCCACTCGCACGCGAGTCTGTCTGCGCTTGGGTTATTTGAGTCGCAGTGTGCTGATCGACGAATATCCTCGCGCCGCGAAACACCTCACGGCCGAAGAGAATGGAAAATGGCGTTTCGAAGCCGATTTTTGTTCCATGCGGGGTATCGGTCGTTTTGTATTGAGCATGCCCTCCGATATCGAAGTAATCGATTCGCCCGAACTGGTCGACTACCTGCGCGAACAGGTGCAAATCGCCCAAAGCAAATGGGGAGCAACCTTCAACGCCGATTGTAACGATTCCATCGGCGCAAGCGACTGCCCCACCCCGTGAGTTTTTTCGGACTTGCACCCAAGCGATTCTTCTCCCTCCGCACGAAACATCAAACACTTAATATGAACAGAAAACTTCTTCTCCTCTTAGCGTGGCTTGCTCTCTTGCCTGCCACCGCACAAAAGGCCGATTTCAACGTCGTGCCGCTGCCGCGCGAAATTACGCCCGACCCTAATGCCGGGGCTTTTGTGATCAATCAAAACACCGCCATCCTCGACGGACGTACCGCGGGCGAAAAACGCAACGCTCGCTTCTTACAACAATATCTTTTCGAACGCACCGGTTTTCAACTCCCTTTGCTCAAAAAAGCGAAAGGCGTTTCGACGCTTTCGGTGCGCACCCTCGCCGACGCCAAGGAATTGGGAACTGAAGGCTACCGCATCGATGTCGATGCACGGCAGATCACCATCACCGGCGCCGACGATGCGGGCGCATTCTACGGCATCCAAACACTGCGCAAGGCGCTTCCGCATTTGGACGCCGGACAAAAAGGGAAAACGGCCGTCAGCGTTCCGGCCACGCATGTGAGCGATGCACCTCGCTTCGGCTATCGCGGCATGGAACTCGACGTGGCGCGCCACTTCGTGACGGTCGACAGTGTGAAACGCTTCATCGACCTGCTCGCCCTGCACAACATCAACCGCTTTCACTGGCACCTCACCGACGATCAGGGCTGGCGCATTGAAATTAAGCGCTACCCTCGCCTCACCACGGTGGGGAGTCAGCGCGCTCAAACCGTGATCGGTCATAACCCCGGCAAATACGACGGTCGCCCTCACGGTGGATTTTACACCCAGCAGGAGTGTCGCGACATTGTGCGCTACGCTGCCGAACGCCACATCACGGTGATTCCCGAAATCGACTTGCCCGGTCACATGGTCGCCGCTTTGGCCGCCTACCCCGAACTTGGATGCACCGGAGGACCCTACCAAGTGCGCCAACATTGGGGCATTGCGGACGATGTGCTTTGTGCCGGCAACCCGAAAACCTACGAATTCATCGACAACGTGCTCGATGAGGTGACAAATATTTTCCCCTCGACCTACGTTCACATCGGCGGCGACGAATGCCCCAAGGAACGTTGGAAGCAATGTCCGAAGTGTCAAGCCTTTATCGGCGAGAAACACTTGCAAGCCGAAGGTGGTCACACGGCCGAAGAGCGTTTGCAAAGCTATGTAATCCGTCACACGAGCGAATACCTTGCGAAGAAAGGACGTCGCATCATCGGTTGGGACGAAATTCTCGAAGGTGGACTCGCGCCGGGTGCCACGGTGATGTCGTGGCGCGGCGAGAAAGGCGGCATCGATGCGGCCAAGAGCGGACACGATGCCATCATGACGCCCAACTCGTACCTTTATTTCGACTACTACCAGTCGAAGAACACGGCCGACGAACCCATGGCTATCGGCGGTTACCTGCCGCTCGAACGCGTTTACGCCTACGAACCCGTGCCCAACGGCACCGACGAAGCCACCGCCCGCCGTTTCATCGGTGTGCAAGCCAACATTTGGACAGAATACATCCCCACCTTCCGCGGTGTGGAATACATGGCGCTACCCCGCGCCGCCGCATTGGCCGAAATCCAATGGCGTCCGCGCGGTGTGCGCAACTATCAGGAGTTTCTCGGCCGCCTGCCCGATCTCTTCTCCTTATATAAGGAGCAAGGCTACAACTTTGCCAAGCACTACTACGACATCCGCGCGAACTATGACTTGGTGCCCGGTAGCGGCGTGAAGGTGACGCTCTCGACGGTGAACAATGCTGCCATTCGCTACACCCTCGACGGCAGCGAGCCCACGATGAATTCGGCACTCTACGAAGGACCGCTACTCATCAACCAACCGGCAAAATTCCGTGCCGTGGCTTTCCGCACCGAACCCACCGTGGTCGGTAAAATCGTGAACCGCAGCCACACCGAGCGCGAAGATTTCCATTTCAACAAGGCCACGGCGCGCTCGATCGAGTTGTTGCAGGGCGCCAACGCACAATATAAATTTGCGGGCGCACAAACTTTGGTCGACGGTCTCCGCGCCACGAACACCAATCACCAGTCCGGACGTTGGATTGGTTTCTACACCGAAGACATGGAAGCCGTGATCGACCTCGGAACAGAGACGTCCATCGAAGAAGTCGGCTTCAACGTCTGCGTGGAAAAGGGAAGTTGGATTTACGACGCGCGCCGCATCGACGTTGCCGTCTCGGACGACGGCAAACACTGGACAACCGTGGCCGAACGCGACCTGCCCGCCCTCACCGAAGCCAACGCCAACGGGATTGTGCGCCACACGCTCACCTTCCCTCGCTGCGCCACGCGCTTCGTCAAGGTACACGCCGTGCCCGGAACACCAAATTCCCTGCATGGCACACCGGCGCTGCCGGAAACCGCGCCTTCCTCTTTGTCGATGAAATCGAGGTGAAATAAGAAATTTGCACGCCGCGAAAAAGAATAATCCACTTTTTCGCCCAAAACATTTGGTAGTTATCTAAAAATGCACTACTTTTGCACTCGCAATTGGGTCATGGTGTAATGGTAACACTACAGGTTTTGGTTCTGTCATTCTGGGTTCGAATCCCGGTGACCCAACAAAATGCGCTGATTGGCTGCGTCCTCGACGCCGACCATCGGCGCATTTTTTATTTACGCCTTCCCCAACATGGAAGGCGCGAGGCGTGCAATGCCCCCGCCTCTTCTTTCTGCCCTCTGTTTCCTTCCTCTTCATCACACCTATGGCTTCTCTGAAATCTCTGGCTAAGGACACGGCCATCTATGGCATGAGTTCCATCGTGGGACGCTTTCTCAACTACCTACTCTTCCCGCTTTATACGCACGTTTTTGCAGCGGCAAGCGGCGGCAACGGGGTGATCACGAACATGTATTCCTACACGGCGCTGCTTTGTGATCCTCACCTTCGGTATGGAGACCACGTTGTTCCGTTTCATCAACCGTGACGACGTGGAGGATCCAAAAAAAGTCTACACCACCGTGTTGGCAATTGTGGGCAGCGTGGGCTTGCTCTTCTTGGCCTTTGTTTTTGCCTTTCTCCCCTACCTTTCGACACAAATGGGCTATCCCGATCATCCGGACTACGTTTGGATGATGGCTGCTGTCGTGGCGCTCGACGCCTTCCAGGCCGTGCCCTTCTGCTACCTGCGTTATCAGCGCCGACCGGTGAAATTCGCCGTGCTGAAACTCAGCTTCATCGCCCTCAACATTCTGCTCAATCTCCTTTTCTTCGTCGTTTTTCCCCGTTTCATCGACGGATGGCAAATCGAAGTGGGGCACGTTTTCCTCGTCAATCTCATCTGCACCGGATTGATCACCTTCGGTTTTTGGAAAGAACTCTTCGGAGTTAAGTGGCGCGTCGACCGTTCGCTCATTCGCCCCATGCTTTCCTATTCTTGGCCCATTTTGGTGCTCGGCATTGCGGGCATTCTCAACCAAACGATCGACAAGATCCTCTTTCCCAAACTCGTTCCGGGACATGAAGGCATCGTTCAGCTCGGCATCTACGGCGGCGCGGTGAAACTGGCCATGATCATGGCGCTCATCACCCAAGCTTTCCGCTACGCCTACGAGCCTTTTGTGTTTGCCGCCGCGAAAAAAGGCGAATCCACCGACAATCGCGCCACTTATGCGCTGACGATGAAGTATTTCTTGATCTTCACGCTCTTCGCCTTCCTCATGGTGATTGCCTACATCGACCTGTTCAAGCACATGATGGGGCGCGACTATTGGGACGGCCTCAAAACCGTGGCCATTGTCATGGTGGGCGAAATCATCAAAGGCGTTTATTTCAATCTCTCCTTTTGGTACAAACTCACCGATCGCACCATTTGGGGCGCGTGGTTCTCGGGTGCCGGCTGTTTGGTGCTCGTTGCCTGCAACCTATTGTTCGTTCCGCACTTCGGCTATATGGCCTGCGCCTGGTCGGGCGTGATCGGCTACACGGTCGCCATGCTTTTGAGCTACTTCACGGGACAGAAATACTACCCCATCGCCTATCCGCTCAAGCGCATCTTCGCTTACGTCGCCCTCACGGCCGTACTCTACGCCGCGATGACGATTTCGCGCGATTTCATCACGAGCGACCTCCTGCGCATCGCTTTCAACTCGATCGGCATCGTGGTTTTCCTCGCTTTCACCGTACGCAAAGACTTCCCCCTGTCCTCTCTGCCCGTCATCGGCAAGTATTTCCGCAAATAACCCTCTTCTCTGTTCTCACAGATTTCTCCGCTTATGTACACTGCCTCGCTCGACAACGGTCTTCGCATCATTTTTCAACCTTCGGAATCGGAGGTGGTCTATTGCGGCTACGTCATTTGTGCCGGCACGCGCCACGAAGCGCCGGAAGATTCGGGCATGGCTCATTTCATCGAGCACATGTCGTTCAAGGGAACGCAGCGACGCAAATCGCGACAGATCAACGACTACTTGGAACGCGTGGGCGGTGAACTCAACGCTTTCACCAGCAAGCAAGAAACGGTGTATTGCGCCACAGTGCTTCGCCGCGATGTGCACCGCGCCGTCGACATTCTCACGGATATGGTCTTCCACAGCGTCTATCCGCAAAACGAGATCGAGAAAGAAGTGGAGGTCATCATCGATGAAATCGACAGTTACAAGGATTCGCCCTCGGAACTGATCTTCGATGAATTCGAACAACTACTCTTCGGCGACACTTCGCTCGGAAGAGATATTCTCGGCGACAAATCGCCTGCGCAGCTACACCACCGCCGACGCACTCCGTTTCACCGGCGAACACTATCGTCCCGACAACGCGGTGTTCTATCTTTACGGCAAAGTGGATTGGCCGCAGTTGCTCCGCCGCCTGGAGAAAGCCCACGCTGCCGCTGCCATGACTCCGATGGATTCGGCAACCGCAGAGCAGGATTTCAAAAAAGCCGTGCAACCCTTCGCCGGTTTCACCGCGCCCTCAACCGTCCGCGTGAACCGCGGTACGCACCAAGCGCATGTCGTGATGGGCGCCCCCACCTTTTCAGCCGGCGATGCGCGACGCTACGCGCTGACGCTGTTGAACAATATCGTCGGCGGTCCCTCGATGAATTCGCGCCTAAACATGGCCGTGCGCGAACGCCATGGTTTGGTGTATAGCATCGACACCTATCTGAACACCTACCCCGACACGGGCTTTTGGAGTCTTTATTTCGGTTGCGACACCGAAGATGTGGCACGCTGTCGGCAGTTGGTGGCGCGCGAACTCCAACGCCTCTGCGACAAACCTCTCTCGCCCGCCACACTTCGCGTGGCTAAAGCGCAACTCTGCGGACAAATCGGCATTTCGTGCGACCATTCCGAGTCGTTTGCCGTGGCCATGGCCAAACAATATGCCCATTCCGGCACGCAACGCGACATTGCTAAAATCATGGCCGGTATCCAAGCGGTGAGTGCCGAAGAAGTGCAAGATTTGGCGCGCACCATCTACGATCCCGAGCGCATCTATACGCTGATCTACCGATGAAATCGCATCCTTTGGCTCTCTTTCGCTACTGTCCGCGCTGCGGCAGCGCCGCATTCACCGTGGCCGACAGTCGATCGAAGCGTTGCGCCGATTGCCACTTCACCTACTATGCCAACGCCTCGGCATCGGCCGCCGCGGTGGTGCGCAATGCACAGGGCGAACTCCTCTTGGTGCGTCGCGCTTTCGCCCCCGCGGCCGGCACCCTCTGCTTTCCGGGCGGATTTGCCGAGCACGGCGAATCACTCGAAACCACTTGTCTGCGAGAACTGCAAGAAGAAACCGGACTGCACGGCCACGCGCCGAAGTTTCTTTTCAGCCTGCCCAATCTTTATGTCTATTCCGAACTGACAGTGCACACGCTCGACAGCTTTTTCGCCGTGAGTGTCGACGATGAAACCGTGCTTTTTGCCGCCGACGACGCGAGCGCAGCGGAATGGCACTTCCTTTCCCCCGATTTGCTCGACGGCATTGCCCTCTCCTCCCACCGAGAAGCCTTACGCAGGCTCCTCGAAAATTCATAAGCGAAAGTACTTGACTATCAAATTTATTTAGTATTTTTGCCCTGTCGCGAAGTCCGCTTTCGACGCGAAAATCTTTCGCCCCGGTGGGCGCGGTTTTTTCTTTCGTCGCCGCACAGCGCTACCTCGCGTCGCCATTTATTTTTTCCGCATCACCCTATTACAAGTTATAAGATGAACGTTATTACCAAAACAGTCTCGCTGCCCGACGGACGCACCATCAGCATCGAGACCGGTAAGCTCGCGAAGCAGGCCGACGGCGCAGTGATGCTGCGCATGAACAACACCATGCTTCTCGCTACCGTTTGCGGTGCCAAAGACGCTGTACCCGGCACCGATTTCATGCCGCTGCAATGTGATTACAAAGAAAAGTACTCTGCCGTGGGACGCTTCCCCGGTGGTTTCACCAAGCGCGAAGGCCGCGCCGGCGATTACGAGATCCTGACCTCGCGCCTCGTTGACCGCGCCCTCCGTCCCCTCTTCCCCTCCGACTATCACGCCGAGGTGTATGTCAACGTTACGCTCTTCAGCGCCGACGGTGTAGACATGCCCGACGCCCTCGCCGGTTTCGCCGCTTCGGCTGCCTTGGCTTGCTCGGACATCCCCTTCGACGGCCCCATCTCCGAAGTACGCGTGGCGCGCATCGACGGTAATTTCGTGATCAACCCCACTTTCGAACAACTCAAGAACGCCGACATGGATCTCATGGTGGGCGCCACCGAAGAGAACATCATGATGGTGGAAGGCGAAATGGACGAAGTGCCCGAAAGCGCACTCCTCGAAGCCCTCAAGGCTGCCCACGAAGCCATCAAGCCCATGTGCCGTCTCCAAAAAGAACTCTCGAAGGAACTCGGCAAGGACGTGAAGCGCGAATACTGCCACGAAGTGCACGACGAAGCCCTCCGCGAGCAGGTGAAAGCCGAATGCTATCAAAAGTGCTACGACATCACGAAGTCGGCCCTCGAGAAGCACGCCCGTTTCGATGCCTTCGAAGCCGTGCGCGAAGAGTTCAAAGAAGCCTATGCCGCCGCTCACACCGAGCTCAGCGAAGACGAAATGGCCGAAAAGAACACCCTCATCGATACCTACTACCACGATGTGGAGAAGGATGCCATGCGCCGTTGCATTCTCGACGAAGGCGTTCGCCTCGACGGTCGTAAGACCACGGACATTCGCCCCATCTGGTGCGAAGTGAATCCCCTCCCGGCCCTCACGGTTCGGCCATCTTCACCCGCGGTGAAACACAGAGCTTGACCACCACCACCCTCGGTACGAAACTCGACGAGAAGATGGTGGACGATGTCCTCGACAAGAGCTACATGCGTTTCCTCCTTCACTACAACTTCCCCCTTCTCCACCGGCGAAGCCAGAGCACAACGTGGTGTCGGCCGTCGCGAGATCGGTCACGGCCACTTGGCATGGCGCGGTCTGAAGGGACAGATCCCCGCCGACTTCCCCTACACCGTGCGTGTGGTGAGCGATATTCTCGAATCCAACGGTTCGTCGTCGATGGCTACGGTTTGCGCCGGTACGCTCTCGCTGATGGATGCCGGTGTGCCCATCAAGGCACCCGTTTCGGGTATCGCCATGGGTCTCATCAAGAACCCCGGCGAAGACAAGTACGCCGTGCTCTCCGACATCCTCGGTGACGAAGATCACTTGGGCGACATGGACTTCAAGACCACCGGTACGCTCAAGGGTCTCACCGCCACGCAGATGGACATCAAGTGCGACGGTCTTTCCTACGAGATTCTCGAAAAGGCACTTGCACAAGCCAAGGCCGGTCGTGAGCACATCCTCGGCGAGATGATGAAGACACTCGACCATCCCCGCGAAGACTACAAGCCCCACGTGCCCCGCATCGAAGCCTTCGAGATTCCGAAGGAATTCATCGGTGCCGTTATCGGACCCGGAGGTAAGATCATTCAGGGCATGCAGGAAGAAACCGGTGCGACCATCACCATCGACGAAGTGGACGGTGTGGGCAAGATCCAAGTTTCTGCGCCCAACAAGTCGAGCATCGACGCCGCTGTGGCGAAGATCCGCGCCATCGTAGCCATCCCCGAAGTGGGCGAAGTCTACGACGCGAAGGTGGTGAGCATCATGCCCTACGGTTGCTTCGTTGAGTTCATGCCCTCGAAGGAAGGTCTGCTCCACATCTCCGAAATCTCTTGGGAACGCCTCGAAACGGTTGAAGAAGCCGGCATCAAGGAAGGCGACAAGATCCAAGTGAAGCTCCTCGAAATCGACCAGAAGACGGGCAAGTTCCGCCTCTCGCACAAGGTGCTCACCGAAAAGCCCGAGGGTTACGAAGAACGCCCCGCACGTCGTCCCCGTCGTGAGGATGGCGAACGTCGCCCCCGTCGCGAACGCTAAATCCTACGCGAGTCGCCTGCCGAAAGGTGAGCACTCCCGCTGAACCATAGCCGCTGCTTGAACGCTTCAAGCAGCGGTTTTTTTGTGCCGTTCCGATGAAATGGTGCATTTCCGGCGCATGGTACACAGATCCGCGCCGACAAGGGGGGCGAATCAGCCGCACAAACGATCGAGAAAGGCCGCAGCGTGCTAGGGAGCAACGTCCGGCGGAGCGAAGAGCGGGTCGAAAAAGCCCCTATCTCCATAGCCAACCTCTCCCAAGGCTGTGGCACGGCGCAACAGCACGCAAAGTAGTCGAAAGCGCGCGCCGATCGACTTCATGAAAGTCCGTGACTGCTCAACGGACACACAGCACGTTGGGCAACACCACGAACACGGCACAACCTTACCCACCTCTTGGGCAACACGGGAAATCATTCAGTAAGTCAAAGAGCATTTGCGTCTCAACATGGAGAAAGCCCATGGATTCGCACTATATGGACGCCACCGGGTGGCAGGAATAAAGGGAAGGTTGTGTTTTATCAAGCGCAAAGATAAAGGATACATTTCGAATAATCGCAATTTCAAGCAGAAAAATATCGGTTTTCTTCGAAGAAAAAGAACAGTCGGAAAAAACTTGTGGACTTTTTCTCGATTCGAGTCTTGTTTTGTGTTTTTCTTCTCTCGTTTCAGCGGAAAGTCGAGATCCCTTTCCACACTCGCCACCGGCAGCGCTCCTCGCACGCGTAGACACGCCCCCGAGCGGACACGCACCGGCGCATCGCGCACTCAACGACTTTGCATTTCTTGCCTTCACCCTTCACATCCACACCCAACCCTCTGATAATCTACCGGTTGTGAGTGAATAAAAACACGATTTTAACACTTCACCGGTGAAGGTAAAGCGGGTGAAGCCTTCACCCATAAACACCTATTCATCAACATTTTACCCTACAAAGGTGAAGAGGTGAAGGCAAAAAACAAAAAACGGCGGACGCGCGCGTACACGTGCGCGTTGGGCTTGTTTTTGGATCATTCGGCGCCTCATGCCTCGTCGCTTCCGACGCAAGCCTCCATTTGGAAGTTTGCGCTGAGAAGTGGGTGGCATCAAGGCGGCGACACCATGAGAAACACGGGCGGTACCGGAGCGAAATCCCGACCGCGAGGAGAGATAAAGGCATGTCGCTTCGCTGTCGAAGCGGAGTTTGCAGCAAAAAAGCAGTGATTTCACCGAAGTGAAACCACTGCTTGTAAAGAGAGTCGGCGTACGCTGCACGTCGTTGCGTGCAAGACGACCGAAACAAGTCGGATGGAGGCAAGCAATGAGACGATTTTTCGATGAAATCGCGCATTTAGCTTGCTTTCGTTGTTCAACCGATGGTGACGAGCGTCGTGCCTTCGAGCACGCTGTCGCCGGCAGCCACGCAAACACCCGTGACTTTACCGTCGCACTCGGCCGTGATGTTGTTTTCCATCTTCATGGCTTCGAGCACCACGACGGTGTCGCCCTTCTTTACGGCTTGACCGGCGCTCACCAAGACCTTGGTGACCACACCGGGCAGGGGCGCTGCAACGGGCGTGCCTTCGCCGGCAGCACCTTTGGCCGCGGGGGCGGCGGCAGGTGCAGCAGCGGGAGCCGGAGCCGCCGTAGCGGCGGGAACAGCGGCAGCAGCCACTTCGGGCAGATCGCCTTCGGTGAGGGGAGCGCCCAGAATTTCTACGTCAAACGCGATGCCGTTCACATTGAGTTTCGCCACTTGGTCGCGCAGCGATTCGATGGTCACGTCGTAACGCGCACCGTTTACGGTATAACTATATGTTCTCATTGTCGAAATGTCGTTTGGGAGAATGGTTTAATTGAATTGGCGCGTGGGATCGTTCCAGCGCGTGTGCGCGGCGTTGAGGGTGATGACCTCGGTCTCCTCGTCGTGCACCTCTTCGCACTCATATTGTGCGAGTGCCAGGCTGATCAAGCCGGCATAGATGGGCATGCGCTCGTCGGAGGGCACAAAGGGCACACCGTCTTCCTCGACAGCGGCTACCGTGCCGCGGCGTTCGTTGAACGTGATGCGCACGTCGCGACCGCCAAAGTTGTAGTGGAAAGTTTTCATACCGAGATGGGCGAATGATTAGAGCGGTTCGTTGCCGTGCTTCTTGGCGGGACGGCCTTCGCTCTTGGTGGCAATCTGTTCGAGGGCGCGGCAGATGCGGAAACGCGTGTTGCGCGGTTCGATCACATCGTCGATGTAACCTTCGGCTGCGGCCTTGTAGGGATTGGTGAAGAGGTCGTTGTATTCCTTTTCCTTCTGGGCGAGGAAAGCCTTGGGGTCGGCTTCGTTCTTGGCCGCCTTGGCGCTGAGAATAGCCACGGCACCACCGGCACCCATCACGGCAATTTCGGCCGAAGGCCAAGCGTAGTTGATGTCGGTCTTGAGTTGCTTGCTACCCATCACGATGTGCGAACCGCCGTAGCTCTTGCGGAGCGTCACGGTCACCTTGGGCACGGTGGCTTCACCGTAAGCGTAAAGGAGTTTTGCGCCGTGCGAGATCACCGCGTTGTACTCCTGACCGGTACCGGGGAGGAAGCCGGGGACGTCGACGAGGCTGACGATGGGGATGTTGAAGGCGTCGCAGAAGCGCACGAAGCGAGCGGCCTTGCGGCTGGCGTTCACGTCGAGCACACCGGCGTAGACCTTCGGCTGGTTGGCCACGATGCCGACACTCTGGCCGTTGAAACGGGCGAAACCGATGATGATGTTCTGCGCGAAGTCGCGTTGCACTTCGAGGAATTCGCCGTTGTCCACCACCGCTCCGATGACCTCATACATATTGTAGGCCATGTTGGGGTTGTCGGGGATGATTTCGTTGAGCACATCCTCCTTGCGATCGATGGGATCGGCACAAGCCACGCGAGGTGCGCGCTCGTGGTTGTTTTGCGGCAGATAGGAAAGGAGATTGCGGATCAGCGCGGCAAATTCTTCCTCGGTCTTGGCCGTGAAATGGGCCACACCGCTCTTTTTGGCGTGCACGCTCGCGCCGCCGAGGTCTTCTTGGCTCACCTCCTCACCCGTGACGGTTTTCACCACCTTGGGACCGGTGAGGAACATGTAGGAAACGCCTTCGAGCATGACGATGAAGTCGGTCAATGCGGGCGAATAAACGGCACCGCCGGCGCAGGGACCGCAGATACCGGAGATTTGGGGCACGACGCCCGAAGCCTCAATGTTGCGCTGGAAGATATCGGCAAAACCGGCGAGGGCGTTGATACCTTCTTGGATGCGCGCACCGCCCGAGTCGTTGAGACCGATGCAGGGGGCACCCATCTTCATGGCCAAATCCTGCACTTTGCAGATTTTTCTCGGCCATGGTCTTGGAGAGCGAACCACCGTTGACGGTGAAATCCTGAGCATAGAGATAGACCAAGCGGCCGTTGATGGTGGCACTGCCGCACACCACGCCGTCGCCGTAGAATTGTTTCTTCTCCATGCCGAAGTCGTGGCAACGGTGAAGCTTGAACATGTCGAGTTCTTCGAAACTTCCTTCGTCGACGAGCAGGGCGATGCGCTCGCGAGCGGTGGCTTTGCCTTTGGCGTGCTGCTTGTCGATGGCCACTTCGCCGCCGCCGAGACGGGCTTTCTCGCGAAGTTCGACGAGCTGCTTGATTTTCTTCAATTGTTCACTCATATCGATTGATTGTAGCGTTGTTAGAATCAGAGGACTGCAAAGCGGCTTGCGCACAATCTTTGCCCGGCAAAATTACGCTTTTCTCGCGATGTGCGCAAATAATAGGGCGCTTTGCCGACATCTTAAAATCGTCGGGTGCGCACTCGGGGAAGGGCGCGCACGAAAAAGGCCGATTTCATCGAACTCAATCCGCATTTTCGCCCCCACGGCAGCGCAAGAAAAAGAGACACCTCTCGATGAAGGTGTCTCCCGGGGAAATAATTGAAACAGTCTTAGAACTGAAAAGCGGAGAGGTCGATTTCTTCGCACTGCATGGCGGCCAACCGCTCGCCGCCGGCTGCTGTGAGGGAAAAGTACATCTGCCGCTTGTCTTGCTTGCAGCGGGCGCGGCTCACAAAGCCCAGTCGCTCCACTGAAGCGATGACTTTCGAGGCATTCGAGGGGGTGAGTTCCAACTTCTCCGCCAGTTCGCTCGAGGTCATGCAGCCCGACTTGCGAAGGGTGCAAAGGAGCATCACTTCGTTGATGTTCAAGTCATAGAGGTGCTCAAAACGGCGTTCGAGGGCGGAAATGGCGCGATAAAGATCGCGGAGTTTGCATATTTTCGTGTGATCCATCGGTGGTTTTGCGCAAATTGCTCCTTGCCGCCTCTTCACTCGATGAGGGGCAACGAGAGATCAGGCAGTGCAGAAATAAACAAGCGGCGGCGCGTCGACTAATCGAATACGGATGTGCACGGCTGTCGGGAGCGCACGGGCGGTGTTGCGCCGTCTGTGGACGGCAACGGACAGCGTTCGCGCGAACGGCTGTAGGAAGCGCGTGCCGGCTTACTTCAACAGGTGTGTGTCCACCACCTCTTTGAGCTGTCCGTACGAAAGGGCACCGGGTGCCATCTGCGGGGTGTCGTTCATCGGGATGAAGAGGAGCGTGGGCACCGAACGGATGTTGAAAACGGCCGAAAGTTCGGGTTCTTGATCGACATCCACCTTGTAGACATCGATTTTTCCGTCATATTCTTCGGCGATGCGCTCGAGATGCGGTGCCATGGCTTTGCAGGGGCCGCACCAAGTGGCGTAGAAGTCGATCACGGCGGGGCGATCGCCCTTGAAGTGCCAGTTTTCGGTGTTGTTTTGATAGTCGAAAACGTGAGAGAGGAAGTATTCGTTGGTGATTTCTTTTGCTTTCATTGCGTTGATGTTGAATGGTTTTTGAATCAAGTTTATTTATTTTTCCATTGGAAACCACTGCAAAGGTAAGCAACGCGAGCGATATAAACAAATTTCCAAAGGAAATAAATTAGTCGACGGCCATTTTTCCGGAGAAATTCCTCGTTGGGCGCTCCAATTTCGGTTTGTCGACCGAAAGAGAAATGACCGACGAAACAGAACGACGGAAGTTTCCATAAAAACAAGGCGACTTTTCTTCAAGACAAGGTACATTTGCACGCTTTCTCCCAAGTTTTATTGGCAGAGAGGCCGAGCCTCACTTTCAGTACGTCTGCTTTCGGGCTTTTTCTCTCGTTGAGCTTCAGTCGAGAGGATATATTTTGCCGAAAAAAAGATGGCATTTGCCCCCTCCTCTCGGCGTACCGAATACATTAGCGGAGAGTAAATCTCAAAAAATGCATATTTCCATGCAGTCATTTCGCTTTTTCCACTCATTCATCACGATAAACTCTATCGTGATGCCAACTCATCGGAAATCTACCGGCACTACGCCATTCGACTCGCAGACTTTGGGAGAACTCTATGAGACCTATGCTCCGCAACTGCTTCGTATCTGCCTCCGCTACGTCAAAAATCAAGCGGAGGCCGAAGACGTTTTGCACGATGCCTTCGTGATTATTTTCACCCACATCGATCATTTGCGCGATGAAACCAAGCTGGTGCACTGGATGACCGTGATTGTGCGCAATCTCGCGCTTCGGCAGGCGAAAGCCACGGAAGAGCGTCGTCGCCTGCACGAAGCAATGACGGAAGAACTGGCCGACGACGACAGCCCACCCCCTTCTTCGGTCGTTCCTATGGAACGTCTGCTCGAAGCCATTGAGACACTGCCTCGCGGCTACGGAGAAGTTTTTCGTCTCGCAGTGCTCGACGGACTGTCACACGAAGAGATCGGGCAATTGTTGGGCATCGCTCCGCACAGTTCGTCGTCGCAACTGGCACGTGCCAAACGCATGTTGAGAAAGCTCTTGGCCGATTACCGACTGCTCCTTGTCTTACCGGTAGTGGTGGGCGTTTGGATTTACAGGCAGCACAGCATGCGCCGGCAAGCGGCACCTTCGACGGCCGCCCTGCCTCGCCCTCTTCCTCAAAAGGCGATGCCTTCTGTGGGACGCAAGAGGGCGCTTCCGATCGAAAGCGCAAGGCGCAGAGAAAAAAAGCCGAGTATACCACAGCTCACAGCGAGCCAACACCGCCGAAGTGCTCCATGACTTCAGCGATGCAAGCGCAATCGTCCGCGCCACTCACCGCAGATCGTCTCAGATTTGCCGCGCTCTCCGCTCCGCTTCCGGATTTGTCGCAAAGCGGCGACACCTTTTGCACTGCCGACTGTCGTCGTCCCAATCGCCGATCGACAGTTGGCAATGGATGTTCATATCCCTCCCCCGGTTGCTCGCAAGCACTATCCCTGGACTGTGAATTTCGGTGGAGGAGCGGCCACAGCTTCATCCAATTCGCCCATCAAGTTTGATTATCTCTCCCTCACAGATCACGCCAACGGAGGGGTGAGACGCAAAATACATTCGTGGCAGGAACTTTCGGACTATCTCGCTGCCAACCAAACGCTGCTCGACTCTCTCGAACGGGCACAACTCAACCGCATGTTGCACAACAATGAGCCCAACCAAGGAGGCACACAAAACCTCAATGAGACAGAGCGGCATCAACGCCCCGTGACAATGGGTTTTTCAGTGGGAAAACAACTCGGGGAGCGGTGGTTCTTCAGCACCGGAGTGAGCTACACGCGTCTGAACTCGGAGTTTGAAAGTGCTTTCCACAAAGGGCGCATACAAAAACGACAACGGATCGATTACGTAGGGCTTCCGCTCCGATTGACCTACCGTGTTTGGCAGAACGGACGCTTCAATGTCTATGCCACAGGAGGAGCCACCTTTGAGTGGCCGGTGCGCGCCACACAAAGTAAGGCTTACATCGAATCGGCGGACTCCGTCACGCCGCTGCGCACACACTTTTCCGCACCGTGCCAGTGGTCGATGCAAATGGGAGCCGGCGTGGAATATCGCCTTGTGCGTCCCTTCACTCTCTTTGTCGAACCGAGTGTGACACACTATTTCGGAACGGGAACTCCCGTTCGCACTTACCGAACGGAACATCCATGGTCGGTGGCTGTCCCCTTCGGCATTCGTCTCACTTGGTGATGCTTTCACACCGCCGCTCGACGAGAATCGATGCGGCGGTGTCTCTTTTTGACGGATGCGGTGCAGTGTTTCGGTATTTGTTTGCTCTTCTTCTAAAGAATAAACAACGAATACCATGTACAGTCTCTACGATTACCTACACAACGGATGGACGTTTCTTCACAATCTGCTGCGTCCTCGACACAAGACCTTGACTTCTCTGATGATTTATTCCACCACACGCTGTCAATCGCGCTGCCAGCATTGCTCCATTTGGAAAAAACCGATCGAACATCTCTCACTCGACGACATTCGGCGCATCATGCGCGCAAAATGTGTCACGGCGCGCACCACGGTGGGACTGGAAGGCGGAGAATTTCTGCTGCACCCGGAAGCAGATGCCATCTTGGAGTGGTTCGACGTGCATCACCCGAACTATACCCTGCTGTCGAATGCTCTGGCACCGCAGAAACTCAACGAAATGCTGGAAAGACATCGTCCGAAACACCTCTACATTTCGCTCGATGGCGACAAAGCCACCTATCAACACATGCGCGGTGTGGACGGCTATGAGAAAGTTATACAGATCATTGAGCTGTGGCACGAACGGATTCCCATCTCGCTCATGTTTTGCCTCTCGCCGTGGAATTCTTTCCGCGACATGCAACACGTGATTACCGTGGCGAAACACTACCACATCGATGTGCGCATAGGAATTTACAGCACCATGTCGTTTTTCGACACCACTTCGGGCTTGATCGACACGGAGCATGGGAATTTCCTACGTGAGATTCCTCAATCGATTCATGAAACGGACGAAAACTTCGACTTCGTGGCACTCTACGATGAGTGGAAAAATCATCGCCTGCGGCTGCGTTGCCACAGTATTTTCAACGAACTGGTGATTCATTCCAACGGCGATGTGCCGATTTGCCAAAATCTGGATGTTGTCTTGGGGAATATACACCAACATTCACTTGATGAGATATTCAACTCGCCGAAAAGCTGTAAAACTCAATGTCAGCACTCACAAAAGTGCAATAAATGCTGGATAAATTACCACCGAAAATTTGACATCATCCTATTGCGCAATCTCGAACGCCTGCTTCCCAAACGAATCATCGAACTGTGGTATGGTCGTTATCAATGGACGGAGGATCGACGAATGACTTACCGTCAATACATACAACAAAAAACGAACATCGAGGTATGAAACTGACACTTTCGCTCATCCGACGCTACAAACGCCTGCGTGATCTTCGCCGCATGAACGACATCTATACTGCCGGCTACGCGATGGTCGGATTCGGCAACCACGCGGTTCACCAACTTCTCCCTGCCATACAATATTTGGGGTTGCCCCTACGCTATGTTTGCTGCACCTCGACAAGCAAAGCGGAGGCTGTCGCACGAAAATATCCCGGGGTGCACGGTACTACATCGCTCCGCGAGGTGCTCGACGACAAGGAGATTCGCGGAGTCTTTGTGGCAGCGACGCCTTCTGCCCATTTCACCATCTCCCGTGCTGTCTTGGAAAGCGGAAAAGCGCTCTTTGTGGAGAAACCACCCTGCACCGCACTCGAACAGCTCGACAGATTGATTGAAACGGCAAAGGCTGTCGGCAATCCTGCTGTGACCGTGGGCTTTCAACGCCGTTTTTCGCCTGTCGCAAGTCTCTTGCAACAGGAATTGCGCGGCGCGAAGATGCACAGTTATCACTATCGTTTCCTCACCGGTGCCTACCCGGAAGGGGATGCGCTGACAGACTTGTTCATCCATCCGCTGGATTTGGTGAGTTTTCTCTTCGGAGAGGCCAAAGTGCGCAACTTTACACAAACCGGAAAGAGCGCGCGGGGCGAAGTCACCCTATTTCTCGTTTTGGAGCACCGGCAAGTGATGGGATGCTTGGAACTGTCGACGGCCTACACTTGGAAACCGGCTGTGGAAACATTGGAAATCAACACTCAATCGGGCATTTATCGGACAAACTGCGCAGATGCACTTGATTACACAGAGAAATTTTCCACCTTCTTCGGACTTCCCACGGAAAAGGTCTTTCGGCGCACAAGCCTCACCCGACATTTGATCGACAACGATGGATTTGCCCCGACCGCTGCAAACCATTCCATCGTGAAACAGGGATTCTTGGAGAAATACTCGATTTTGCGCGCCGTACAGAGGGAAAAATTAGCGGAACATCTCCCGCAAGCTTAGAAAATGTGCGCCCCACTTTCGTTCTAATCGATGAAATCCGACAATTGATGGATTGAAACCGAAAAAATAGTCATCGTTTTTTCGCCATGGACAATGTTTTTGTCTACCTACACCCTTGTTGAATCTGAATATACACAATTCCGTCAACGGGCAAAATACATGTTTTGTCCTCCTGTGCACCATGCGGACAAAATCAGCGACGAGCATGGAAAAAAATAAAAGCCGCCCCTTTCGTGCGAAAGGAGCGGCTTCTATTTATTGCGGACGATGCCCACAACCGAAAGGGCGGCAGGCAACGTCGAAGGGCAGGATTAGGCCTGACGCTTCACGCGCTTGTAACCATAAACGGCGAGGTCACCGAGTTCCTCTTCGATGCGGAGGAGCTGGTTGTACTTAGCCATACGGTCGGAGCGGCTGAGCGAACCGGTCTTGATCTGACCCGAGTTGGTAGCCACGGCGATGTCAGCGATGGTAGCATCTTCGGTTTCGCCCGAACGGTGCGAAGTCACCGAAGTGTAACCTGCGCGGTGAGCCATTTCGATGGCGTCGAGCGTCTCAGAGAGCGAACCGATTTGGTTCACCTTGATGAGAATCGAGTTACCGCAGCCGAGTTCGATACCCTTCTTGAGGAAGTCTACGTTGGTCACGAAGAGGTCGTCACCTACGAGCTGGCAGCGATCGCCGATGGCGTCGGTGAGCTTCTTCCAACCTTCCCAGTCGTTCTCAGACATACCGTCTTCGATGCTGTCGATGGGGTACTTCTCAACGAGGCCGGTGAGGTAAGCCACCTGCTCGTCGGCGTTGCGCTTGGCACCCTTCTCGCCTTCGAACTTGGTGTAGTCGTAAACACCGTCAGCGTAGAACTCAGAAGAAGCGCAGTCGAGACCGATCATCACGTCCTTACCGGGTTCGTAGCCGGCAGCCTTGATGGCCTGGAGGATGCTTTCGAGGGCATCTTCCGTACCTTCGAGCGTGGGAGCGAAACCACCTTCGTCACCTACGGCAGTGGAGAGACCACGGTCGTGGAGCACCTTCTTGAGGGCGTGGAACACTTCGGCACCCATGCGGAGACCTTCGCGGAACGAGGGAGCACCCACGGGACGGATCATGAACTCTTGGAACGCGATGGGAGCGTCAGAGTGCGAACCGCCGTTGATGATGTTCATCATGGGAACGGGGAGGGTGAAGGTGTTCGTGCCACCGATGTAACGGTAGAGGGGGACATTGAGGGCAGCAGCACCGGCCTTAGCCACGGCGAGCGATACGCCGAGGATGGCGTTGGCACCGAGGTTAGACTTCGTCTTCGTGCCGTCGAGAGCGAGCATCTTGTGGTCGATGCCGCGCTGATCGAGCACGCAGTGACCCACGAGAGCGGGAGCGATCTTCTCGTTGACGTTCTTCACGGCGTTGAGCGTACCCTTACCGAGATAGCGCTTCTTGTCGCCGTCGCGGAGTTCGAGGGCTTCGTGCTCACCGGTAGAAGCACCGGAGGGAACCGATGCACGGCCTACTACGCCGTTTTCGAGCGTTACGTCTACTTCTACTGTGGGATTGCCGCGCGAATCGAGGATCTCACGGGCTACGATGTTTTGAATTTTCATTGTGTATGAAATATTTTGTAGGGATGTTGCGAAGTTAGGGCTTATTTCACGAGTTCAACCCACTTTAGCGATGCGCTCGGGGTTGTTTTCTTCGTCGGCTGCGTCGAGGGCGAGGCCGAGAAACTTGCCGTCGCGGTTGAGCTCAGAGTCGGTCACCTGGTAGCCTTCGGGCTCGTAAGCGCCTACGAACGTAGCGCCGGTGTCTTGAAGAGCGTCGTAGATCTGAACGAGAGCGCCGCAGAACGTGTCAGCGTAGCCGTCAGAGTCACCGCAACCGAAGAGACCCACCTTCTTGCCGGCGAGATCTTGACCCTTGAGGTTGTCGAGGAAGTCATACCAGTCGTCTTGGAGGTCGCCGGCACCCCAAGTCGAAGAACCGAGGAGGAGGGTGTCGTAGTCGGCTACCGTCGAGGCGTCGGTATCGCTCACGTTGTGAATGTTTAGCAGCGTCAACGCCGAGAGCCGCTGCGATGTCGTTTGCTGCAGCTTCGGTGTTGCCCGTGCTGCTGCCGTAATAAATTCCGATCATGTTTTTGTGATTTTGATGGGTGAATGAATTGGCACGACAAAGATACGAATTCTTTGGAGCCCGCACAATCACCTCAACGGTGACTTTGCGCGGCAAAATTACAAAGATAATTCGGAATAGCCCCGCCAACTTGCAGTTTTATGATGGGCAGAGCGGCGAGAAATATCGCTCGCGCTTGATTTTTTTCTCCTTTCTGCTCTACTCTTTCTCACAAAAGGGGAGGTGAAAAAAAGCGAAAGCCGAGGCGGTGAATCATTTGTGGATCAGGGCACGGCGAGATGTCGGAGCAAAAGCGTATCTTTGCCGAAAGCACCGAAAAAAGTAGGGCGCTTTGGAAAGAAACAGCGCGCCTTTTCGCCAAAAGTCCCCGCCTTTTGCCGAAAAAACGGCTTTCAATGTCCGCTGTCGCCGACAACATGGGGCGCCGGCGGCTCACTGCGCGCGAGGCACCGGCGCTCACGCACTCAGAATCATCGAACTATGAACGATCTGCTCAATCTCTTTATTTTTGCCCAAACCCCGGTCGAAGAACTGCGCCGATGGTTGGCGGAGACGCCCCACCGCTTCGAGCGCTATGCGCCGGGCGAACGCATCATCGCCCAAGGTGTGGAATGCCGTTCGGCACTCTTGCTCACGGCCGGCACCGCCAACACCGAAATGGTGCAAGACGGGCGCGATTTGGCCATCGATGTCCTCAAAGCCCCCATGCTCTTGGCCTCGGCCTTCCTCTTCGGCACCGAAAACCGCATGCCGGTATCGGTGACGGCGGCCACGAATGCGAGGTGTGGACGGTGAACAAAGAAGCGCTCTTCGGCTTCATGCTGCAACAACCGGAGGCGATGCGCCGCTTCGTGGCGGAGGTGTCGGACAGGGCGCAATTCTTGAGCCGACGCCTGCGGCAGTTGACGCTCCAAAGTCTGCGTTCGCGCGTGCTGGACTTCTTGCGCGAACGCGGAGCGATGAGCAGTGTGCAGACGGCTGCCCAGCAGTTGGGCGTGCAGCGCCCTTCCCTCTCGCGCGTGCTTTCCGATCTCGTGGCCGAAGGGCTGGTGGAGAAGCGCGACGGGGCTTTTGTGGCGACAGACACTCCCCCACTCCGCACGGTGTGAGTCGCGTGTGCCGTCCGAGGGCGTGAAAATTTCTCCACAGCCTGCGCTGCACGGCATTCGACCGCCACCGGTGCTGAACGCAAGTGGCGAACCGTCGCTCATCGTCACTCGAAAAAGCTTCATCGCAAGCTTTTTTCCTTATTTTTTTCTCGTCCCCTCGATTTTCGCAAAAACGCCCCCTTGCCGCAGTGGCAAGGGGGCGTTGTGGTGTTCGGCCGCACCGAACCCGAATTGAAGGTGCGGGTCGAACGGTTGTCGCCCGAAGACGACAGCCTGAATGAGGAGGCTACAGGGCGATTAGGCGATGCCGAAGATCTTGAGATCGTTTTCGACGTCGGTAATGCCGGCGATGCCGAAGTTCTTGACGAGCACATCGACCACACCGGGCGAAAGGAAACCGGGCAAAGTGGGACCGACGTGGATGTCTTTGATGCCGAGATAGAGGAGCGCGAGGAGCACGATGATGGCTTTCTGCTCATACCACGCGATGTTGTAGGCGATGGGCAGTTCGTTGACGTCGGCCAGTCCGAAGACCTCTTTGAGTTTGAGGGCGATGAGCGCGAGCGAGTAGCTGTCGTTGCACTGTCCGGCGTCGAGCACGCGGGGAATGCCGTTGATGTCGCCGAGGGCGAGCTTATTGTAGCGGAACTTGGCGCAGCCGGAGGTGAGAATGACGATATCTTGGGGAAGTGCCTTGGCAAACTCGGTGTAGTAGTTGCGACCGCGCTGGCGTCCGTCGCAACCGCTCATGACCACAAACTTGCGGATGGCACCCGACTTGACGGCCTCCACCACTTTGTCGGCGAGGGCGAAGACTTGGTTGTGACCGAAGCCACCGACGATGCTACCCTGCTCAATGGAGCGCGGCGCTTCGCAGGTGAGGGCCACTTCAATGATTTCGGAAAAGTCCTTGTGTCCGTCGGCATCGGCCACGATATGCTTCCAACCGGGATAACCCGTGGAGTTGGTGGTGTAGACGCGGTCTTTGTAGGTGGCGTTGGAAAGGGGCGGCACGATGCAGTTGGTGGTGAAGAGGATGGGGCCGTTGAAGGCGGTGAACTCTTCGCGCTGTTGCCACCAAGCGTTGCCGTAGTTGCCGACAAAGTGCTTGTATTTCTTGAACGCGGGATAGTAGTGTGCGGGCAACATCTCGCCGTGCGTGTAGACGTCGACGCCTTTGCCCTCGGTCTGCTCGAGGAGCATCTCGAGGTCTTTGAGATCGTGGCCGCTGATGAGAATACCGGGACGCTTACCGGCGTCGATCGACACTTCGGTCACTTCGGGGTGACCATAGGTGCCGGTGTTGGCGGCATCGAGTTGCGCCATCGACTTCACCCCGTACTCGCCGGTGCGGAGGGTGAGCGCCACCAGTCCGTCGACGTCGAGATCATCGACAGTGAGGGCGGCGAGGGCTTCGCACATGAAGCGATTTTGGTCGAGGTCTTCGTGTCCCAAACGCAGGGCGTGTTCCAAATAGGCGGCCATGCCCTTGAGACCGTAGATGATGAGTTCGGCGAGCGAACGTTTGTCGGCGTCGGGTTCGGCGAGCACGCCCACTTCGCCGGCTTTGGCGTCGTAGGCTTCGCGGCCGGCGCGCCACGTCACGGCATCGGCATTGGGCACGGGAGCGAGGGCGCGGAGACGTTCGGCGAGGGCGTCGCGGAGGTCGAGCGCGCGATCCACACGTGCGGCGATGCTCTCGTCGTCGAAGTTGGCGTTGGTGATGGTGCAGAAGAGGGCATCGGTGTTGAAGTGATAGACTTCAACGTCGATGTCTTGGCCTAAGCGGCGGAGTTCGCGTTCGAGGACGGAAATGCCGCGCACCACAAAGAGGAGCAGGTCTTGCAGGCGGGCGGTGGAGGCTTCCTTACCGCAAACGCCTTGATGAGGCAACCGGTGTTGCCGGCTGTTTCCTGGCATTGGAAACAGAACATTTTGGGATCCATTGTTATGTTTGTTAGTCTATGTTGAAGTATCGGAGAGTGGGGATCAGAAACGTACGCGACGGTCTTCCAAGCGTACGGCGAGGGGGAAGAGGATCTCGTTTTCGAGATAGATGTGCTCGTGAAGAGCGTTCATGAAGGCGGAAACTTCGCCCATGAGTTCTCGATAGTCGGTATCATCGTCGGCGCTGACAGCGAAATCGTGGGTGAGTTGTGCGATGCGGGCATAGCGTTGCACCTCGCCTTCGTGGTCGTTTTCCATGACGTGGATGGGATTGGCCACGCTGCCGCAGTGCATTTGCTCCATCTGCAGATTTTCGCGATCGGCTTCGAAGAGTTCGAGCACGAAGGGGAAGAGCACGTTTTCCTCCTTCATGAGGTGCATGTCGAGGTCGATGAGCGACTCCTCGAAGAGGGCGCAGGCTTCGGCCAACTCTCGATCGGCGGGACGCGCTTCGACGGCGCGACGGAAACGGGCGAGAATGCCGGGGCCGTTGTCGCGGATGCCGCGGTGGTGGATCTTGAGAATGTAGTCGATGAGGAGATCGGCGGGCCAGTTTTCGGCCAACGCGTAAAGGGGATGCTGATTCATAAATTCGGGATTTTGCGGCAAAGGTAGTGCAGCGGTGCCTTCTTGCGCGTAACATGGGTTACGGCGGGAGGAAAGAAAACAAAAAAAGCGCGCAAACTCACGAGGAGTTTGCGCGCTGCGCGTTATTGAGGGAACGACGGGCGATTATTTCACCACACGCTGTCCGTTCTCAATGTAGATATTGCCGGGACGGGTTTCGAAGACGCGACGACCGCTGAGGTCGAAGATCGTGCCTTGGGCGGCATTCGCACGTTGAGGAGCGAGAATACCGGTGAGTTTAGCCACACCTTCCAGTTCTTCGAAGGCACCCTTGGTGAGCATGAAGTCGCTGATGCAGAAGATGCGTTGACCGGTCATGTTCACCACCATACCGATGGCAACTTCCGTCTCTTTGTCGAGCGTGAAGTGGAGGGTGTTCGTGCCTCCGTTGCCCTTACCTTCCATGGCTTGCGAAGCAATGGCCGTGGAGAGGTTTTCGGTGTCGGGGAGTTTGTTGCCGGCGGCCACTGCAAGGTAAGAACCTGCGGATTGGTCGTGCTGGCCATAGGTCACTGTCAACGAATAGAGGCCGGCGGGGAGCTTCACTACTTGGTAAACCTTGTGGTCCTTGAGGTCGGCAAAGCCGTCCCAACCGGTGGCTACCGTGAAGTCGCCGTTCTTGTAACCATCGTAGCAAGCAGCAGTCGTTACCTTGCCGTTCTTCACTTGGTTCTCGAGTTTCCAGTCTCTCAACTCGTACCAACGTCCACTCTTCGTGTCGTTCATCTGCACGGTGGTGTGACGGAACTGAGTTTTGGTGTTGGCCAAATAGTCCTTCGTCACGTTTTCTTTGCCCTTGGCAGAGAAATTGAGGCTGAAGACGCCCTTAGAGAGCGGCCAAGCGTCACCGTCAGGACCGAAGCCGAGGCGAGTGGCGTGGTTGGCGTTGGCACCGCGGTCTTGCACGTTACCGCTGTTTTGGTTGAAGTCGTAGTAAACGCGGAGATCAGCGGCTTTCACGTCTTCGGCATTCACGTTGAGCGGTGCATTGCCCCATGTTTGGAGTTGCTCCTGGCTGAGGGCGCTGCCCCAAACACGGAATTCGTCGATCTGACCGTTCATGTCAGCGGCTGCCGTACCGATTGAGAAGCTGTTGAGCCCCTTGACGGCGTTCAACACGTACTGCGAAGCCACCTTATGACCGTCGCGGTAGATGATCACGTTATTGCTGTTTACGACAACGGCATAGTGGTGCCATTCGCCGGGCACGACGAGATCGTTGTTGCTCTTCATCTGACGACCGCCCTTGCTCACGATGAGTGCACCGGCTGCGTCGGCCTTGATGAGGAAGTTGTCATCGCTGTTACCGATACCGCAGCAGAAGTCAGAGAGTTTGGAGGGGTTCATCCACCATTCTACGGTGAAGTTCTTGTCTGCTTCGGCGAGGGGCGATTTGCCGAGCACAACACGCGACGAAGCGCTGTTGAAGCTCAAACCACTCTTCGAATCGGCGTTGACTACAATGAGACCGCGGCTGCGAGAGAGGGTGCTTGTGCCGACATTGTTGGAGGCCGTGAGCACGACATCGTAAACACCGGGCTCGGTGGCCTGGAATTTCACGTTGCGACCGTTGACAAGATAGTTCTTGCCGGGGCTCGAGAGCATCCACTTCCAGCTGGTGGGGGTGAACTTGCTTTCGTCCTTGATCTTCACGGTGTCATTGACGGTTACCACGGGGGTAAGCACGTTGAAGTCGGCTTCGGGGCTGACTTCGGCCACCTCGATGGTCTGCGTTTGCGTCTTCACTTCGCCGGCGGCGGAGGTAACTTTGAGCGTCACTTGGTGCTTGCCGACGGTTTGGAACGTGGTCGCCGCCGAAATGGCCTTGGAACTCGTGACATCGCCGCCTTCCATCGTCCATTCGTAGCGATAACCGGCTACGGGCTGAGTGGGAATGAAGCTGACGCGCTGTCCGGCGGGCACTTGTTTGAGCGAAGCCTTGAAGTCTGCGCTGAATTCGGCAGCGGGGGTGACTTCGATCATGCGCTTCACGGTGATTTGGTTCGCCTCGGTGCTGCCTTTCGCGGTGAGGTTCACCTCGTAATTACCCACTTTGGGGAAGATGGCCGTGAGTTCCGCGCCGCTGTAGTTTTCGATACCGGCATCGGGGGCATTCCACGAGAGTTGTTCAACAGCATCGGGGAAGACGGCGCTGAATGCTGCGGGCTGGCCGGCTACGACCTTGGCAGGACCGGTGATACGGGTGTTGTTGATCGAGATCGTACCCTTCACTTCCGTGTTCCAAGTCTTGTCGCTGTTGATTTCCTCGTAGCTCTTGTTATCGGGGTTCACGATGGGGGCGTTGTGCGCGCCCACGCAATCTTGGAGATAGGGCTTGCCGTCGATCATCATCACGTTACCCTTATAGTAAGCAATGAGGCCTTGGGGCAATACGCTGCCGCTGAACTCAGTGTTCATGGCTTGTTGGATCTCGTAGCGCGTACGGCTCTTGTTCCAGATGCGGATTTCGTCGTAAACGGCGTCTTGTCCGTTGGCTTCGCCCGACCAGAAATTGAGCGTTCCAAAGCCACCGATTCCGCTAAATGTAGAACCGCCGTTGACAGAACCGGCGCTCTTGCCGTCAACATAGACATTGAAGCTACCCTTGTTGACCACCATGGCGATGTGGTTCCAGCGACCTACCTTCAAAGCACCGTAAGCGTGTACGCGCTTTTCGCCCACTGCATCCCAACCGGCAGTGAACTCACCGTCTTCGTTGGCGTGGAACATGAATTGTCCCCAGCGACCGGCCTGCAAGTTCCAGTTTTTGAGGCTTTGGGGCTTCACCCAGAACTCAATGGTGCAGTTGCCGTACGTGTCGTTGAAGATATCGGGAATGTTGAAGCCGTTGTTGTTGAACTTGGCGGCGACATTGGGTGTCTGCACGGCGATGGGCGTGCTGACAGTGAGGCGTTGGCTCTCCACACCGCTGTCAAACAGGGCAGAAACGCTGTAAGTGCCGGAGCCATCGATGGTTTGCTCACGCTTTTCGGTGTCGGAGATCTTCACACCATCCTTATAGATGTTGTAAGCCTTGACATTGTGACCACAGGCTTGCGGAGCATCCCAAGTGAGTTGTGTGCCCTTCAACTGCAAGTTGCGGGGCATGGTGTATTGTTCGCCGTAAACGACGCCGCTCACCGTGGTGATCTTACCGCCGGGCACATCGAGCACGCCGTTTCGGCATCGAGTTCGAGCGGAGTTTCCACACCTTCCTTGTCGAATTCGTAATCGATAATCGACACATTATAGATGTGTCCGCTACCCTTGGCGCGAGAAGCTACCTTAGACTTCGTGCGGGCGTCTACGTTGAAGAAGAATTTGAGGGGTTTCGAGTGGTCGAGACCTTCGCAGAGGTCAGTCAAGTCGTAACCGAACTCCATGGGTTCGTCATGCAACTTGCCGTCTGCCCAACGACCGAGCATAGGAACTGCGGGCGCAGGGTTCATATCGCCGTTGTGGCCGTCGCCTGCCCAGCGGAAGTGGTGCAGATCGATGGTCTTTTCGGGACGTGTGGCGTTGGGGTCGGTGGCCACACCCACAGTGAGGAGCATTTCCGAACGGTGGGAGTAGTCCATCTTCACCTTGATGGTGCGCAGCGGACGATAGTTCTTGCGCACATAGTAAAGTTCGGGCTGCCACCAGCCGCCGCTCTGCTTGCGCACTTCTTTGCCGCCCTCTTTCGTGACGCTGTGTGCGGGGAAGCCGTAAGCGTAGGGGCAGTAGATCAGACCGTTGTTGGCCCATCCGCCCCAGGAGTTGGCGATGATCCAAGCACCGACTTCGTCTTTTTCTTTTTCACCGGCCTTACCGTTGCCGTCGAGGTCAAATTCGATACGATCGTCGTAACCTACCACCGTGAGGGCGTGGTCGACGCTCGTACCCCACCAGCGAACGTAGCTTTGCCCCACCACACCGGCTGCCACGTTGGCATCCGTGCGGGGAATACCGCCTTGCGCTGCTGCCGAGGCCACACCAATACCGGCGATACCGCCGCAAGCGAAGTCAGTGTCGCCGTTGTGGTTCCACAACCAGTTCTTCAACATGTTGCGGCCCTCTTCTGTGCCGACACCCATCGGCAAGTTACGCGGGGGCAACATGCGGTTGAACATGGCTTCGTGCCACTTCTCGTAACCCGTCATCCAACCATAGTCTTGGCTGTCCCACTCTTTGTAACCGAAGAGGGCCGAGTTACCGCGACCACCATAGGTCTTCACCGAGGGCACACCCACATGCTGCACAAACTGATCCTTACCGGAGTTACCGTAGGTGAGGAGCCACACGAAGTGCGTGGGATACATATTTTCGGGCAACGAAGCGTTGGTATGGCGGAAGGAGTTCAACTCGTGAGTGAACATATAGGCAATGCGCGATGCCGAACCGCACGAACCACCTTCTTGCGAAATGATGGGCGGGAAGTACATCGTCGCTGCGTTGTTCACGTGGTCGGGGCGCTGGCTCTCAGCAGGAACCGCTGCGCCTTTCAAACGAGCGCGCGAACCGTAGCGCATGAGCGAACGGTCGGGGCGCACGGTGGGATCGTAGTCGGGATATTTCTGACGATCCACTACGAGCTGTGCCGGAAGCGCCGCAGGGAAGGCGACGGCAGCCAGACAGACGAGTTTGAGAATGCTTTTCATATCGGAAATATGAGCGTTATGGGATTGATGAGTCGAGGATTCCGCCGTGGCGGTGGACAACCCGTCGGCACACAAACGGCAACGACGGACGCGGTCTGCTCGAAGAATGTGAAAGAAGGAGAGACCATTCAACACAAAAGTACACTTCTAAGGCTGCAAATTTACACTTTGGTTGGCAAAACAACAAGAAAGTGCGAAGCTTTTCCGCACAGAGACTACGATTTTAACAATCACGCATTGCAAATGCGTCTATAACTATGTTCCACGACATAAATTTTAGCCTATCATCGGTGGGTGCGCTACTCCTCTTTTATATAGCGGAACAAAAGGGTGGGACATCACAAAGAATTGATCGTGCAAACGCCGCGCACGGCGGTATGGTGTGCGCACGATGGCGGGCATTTCACGCTAACCACAGACCACACGAGACGGCACACCACGCGCACTCTCCTCTCGCCCACGCCGAGAGTTTGGCGCGCAAAAACAACACCGCCCCGACGAAGGAAGGGATTCGTCGGGGCGGTGTGGAAAGTTTTGGCGCACAATGCTCCCAAAAGATCGGAAAAGCTCGCACTCAGTCGAGGTGACCGGCCTGCTCTTCGGGCGTCCATTCGCAGAACGGGCGCGCGGTAAGGGCAGCGTTGTAGTAACGGCGGTGGCCTGTCACTTCGCGGCCGAGCCATTCGGGGCGTTCGAAGGGCGCATCGATCGCAGGGAGTTCGATTTCCGCCACGGTCAAGCCCGCATTGGCACCGACAAACTCATCGACTTCGTAGGTCAGTTCACCGGCCGGAACGAGCCAGCGCACTTTTTCCACTGCGCCCGGCAAACACAGGGCGAGCAACAAGCGCGCTTCGTCGGCCGTGATCTCTTTCTCCCACTCGAAACGTGAGAGTCCTCCGTCGAGCGAAGGCCCTTTGACGGTGAGATAACCACGATCGTCGCGCAACCGCACGCGCACCGTACGCTTCCCGTCGGCACAAAGATAGCCTTGGGCAATGTGCGTGTGCGAAATGGCGTGGGCTTTGTAGTCGCCCTCCACCAGAAATTTGCGTTCGATCTCTACGAGCATTTTACAATAGGGTCATGGCCGCAATGACCAATAAGGCCAGCACCACAAAGACGGCAACAATGGAGATGAAGATACGTCGACCGCTGGCCGCTTCACGGCGAGCTGCGTCTTGCTTGTGGCGGGAGTTGGGGGTGGAATGCCGGTTCATGTGATAAAGATTTAGTGGGCATCGGCGGCGCGAAGGGGGCGGCGAGTTTATTCGTCGGTGGTTTCGGCAAACTCCATGAGATAGGCTTTGATGAAGCCATCGAGTTTACCGTCCATCACGCCGTTGACGTCCGAGGTTTGATAATTGGTGCGGTGGTCTTTCACGCGGCGATCGTCGAACACGTAGGAACGGATCTGCGATCCCCACTCAATTTTTTTCTTGCCCGCTTCGATCTTGGCCTGTGCGGCCTTGCGCTTTTGGAGCGCGCGGTCGTAGAGTTGCGAACGGAGCAGGCGCATCGCGTTTTCGCGGTTCTCGAGCTGCTTACGGCTCTCGGTGTTTTCGATGAGGATTTCTTCTTCCTCGCCCGTGTCAGGGGTCTTTGTATTGGTAGCGGAGGCGCACACCGGTTTCGACCTTGTTGACGTTCTGTCCGCCGGCGCCACCGGAGCGGAAGGTATCCCAGCTCAAGCAAGCGGGATCGACGTACACTTCGATCGAATCGTCGACCAGCGGCGTGACGAACACCGAGGCGAACGACGTCATGCGCTTACCCTGCGCGTTGTAGGGGCTGACGCGCACCAAGCGGTGCACTCCGTTCTCACTTTTGAGGAAGCCGTAGGCCATTTCGCCCTCAATTTCCATCGTCACGGTCTTGATGCCGGCTTCGTCGCCGTCCTGCAAGTTGCAGACCGTCGTCTTGTAACCGTTGCTTTCGGCGTAGCGCAGATACATGCGCATGAGCATCGAGGCCCAGTCTTGCGCTTCCGTGCCGCCGGCGCCCGAGTTGATTTTGAGCACACAGGGCATGGCGTCTTCTTCTTGGCGCAGCATGTTCTTCAGCTCCAGATCTTCGACCGCTTCAATGGCGCGCGCATAGTCAGCGTCCACCTCTTCTTCGGTCACCATTTCGTCTTTGTAGAACTCAAAGGCCAGTTGGAGCTCGTCGGCCAGCGTTTTGGCTTCTTTGTAGCCGTTGATCCACTTTTCCAAGCCCTTGACGAGTTTCATTTGTTCTTCCGCACGCTCACGATCGTCCCAAAAAGAAGGATCTTGGGTGCGGAGTTGTTCTTCCTCGTACTGCATTTTCTTGGCGTCGATGTCGAGATAGCGATGCAATTGCTCGACGCGATCATGCACGGCTTTAAGTTGTTCGGCTGTTATCATATTGGGATTGGAGTGGAATCTCTGTGTGTGCGCCGCCGTCGGGGAAGAGCTCCTCCGCACGGGGCTTGATGACTACAAAAGTAGTGAATGCGCGGCGATTGACAAAATTATTCGCCCCACGAAACGCCGTTTGCCCCCACCGAAATGCGGTGAGGGCAAACCTGATATGGCACCGGCCGACGGCTCGGCGGGCTGTTTTCGCCTTCGATTTAGGACTTCGACGGCGTTTCGGCGTACATTTGTTCGATCAGTGCGGCATAGCGTTCGTAGACCACGCGGCGTTTGATTTTGAGCGTGTTGGTGAGTTCGCCGCTTTCGATTGTGAAAGGTTTGGGCAGCAGCACGAAGCGCTTGATTTTCTCGTAGGCCGCCAAGTCTTGTTGCAGCGTTTCGATGCGTTCGGCCAAGTGGTTCACCACACGCGGGTCGTTGCAGAGCGCTTCGCGGCTGTCCACCTCGATTCCTTCGGCCTTTGCCCACGTTTCGAGCACCGAATAGTTGGGCACGATGAGGGCCGAAACGAATTTGCGGCGGTCGGCCACCACCACCACCTGATCAAAGTTGCGGTCGATACTGAGTTTGCCTTCGATGGCCTGCGGGGCGATGTATTTGCCGTTGCTTGTTTTGAACAAGTCCTTGATACGGTCGGTGATGTAGAGTTCGCCATCTTTGAGGTAGCCGGCATCGCCTGTACGGAACCAACCGTCTTCGGTGAAGGAGGCCGCGGTGGCCTCAACATTCTTGTAGTAGCCAGGCGTCACGTTGCCTCCGCGCACCAGAATCTCATTGTTCTCGCCGATCTTCACTTCCACGCCGGGCAGCGGGCGACCGATCGAACCGAGGGTGACGTGCTGTTTGGGATCATCGCACGAAACAGTAGCGCAAGTCTCCGTCAGTCCGTAGCCGGCAGCCATGCCGAAACCGACGGCATGCACGAAGCGCTCCACTTCGGGCGGAATGGTGGCACCCGCCACGGGGAAGAGGTGCGCACGATCCAGGCCGAGCGTTTTGCGCAGCAGGCGCAAGAGCGTGCGGTCGTAGGCCGCATATTTCATACGCAGCGCAAACGGCGGACGCTTGCCCTGCGAGGTGTACTTTCTCCCACACCTCGGCACCGACCTTCAGCGCATCTTTGAATGAGCGCACGCTGCACAGCGCCGCCGCTCTCCATCTTGTCGAGCACACCTTGGTAGACTTTCTCCCAAAAGCGCGGCACGGCACCCATACACGTGGGACGCACCTCGCGCATGCTCTGCTGAATATCGAGCGGACGGAGGTTGATGGCCAAACGCACACCACAGGTCAGACAGAGTTTCGACCATCCGCCTTCGAAAAATGTGGCTGAACGGCAAAAAGTTGATCGACACATCGTCGGGGCTGAGGTCGTAGACCTTCGTATGCGCCTGGAAAGGTGAAATGATACTGCGAGTGCAGCACGATTACACCCTTCGATTGGCCGGTGGTGCCGCTGGTGTAGAGGATATTGGCCATGTCGCTGAATTCGGCCTCGTTCACACGGCGTTGCACCTCACTTTCATGGGCGCCGTCGCGGTCGCCGAGCGCCAAAAACTCGTTGAAGCTCAACGAAAGACGGTCGTCCTTGTGGCGCTTCACCTCGGGGTCGAAGATCACGATGTGTTCCAACTTGTGGCAAAGCCCCAGCACACTCCAAACGGTGTCGTACTGCTGCTGTTCGCCCACGAAAATGAGGCGAATCTCGGCATCGTTCATCATGAACTGTACCTGGGCGCCGCTCGTGGTGGCATAAAACGGCACGCACACCGCACGGGTGCGGAAGGCGCCGAACTCCACGAAGAGCGATTCAGGCTTGTTTTGCGAAAAGACCGCAATGCGATCTTGCACCCCCACACCGAGGTGAACGAGTGAGCGGGCGGAGCGGTGCACCCGGTCGGCAAATTGATTCCACGACACACCGATCCATTTTGAACGGTTGTAGTCGCGATATTGCAAGGCGACACGGTCGCCATAGACGCGGGCCGACTCTTCGATGAGTCGGGAGAGATGACAGTTGATTTGCATGATGCGATGAAGCGTGAGCTGATTACACCACAAAAATACTACTTTTCTGCATTCGACGCGCACCACCCTGCACAAAAATTCCTCTTCTGAGCAAATTTATTACCTCTACGCGAAAAACTGCACACCACAGAGCGGAAATCTCGCGCACCCTCGCGGAGAAGCGGCGGGAAGCGATGCGGTCACGGAGAGAGTTCAGACATTGGGGCGCATATAATGGTAGAGATTGAAGGCGTTGAGACACTCGGCCACCACGGGAAAATCGCCCGTCACCTGGTTGCAGGTGAGGAAATACCCCACTATATTGTTCGGCTGATAGTGCTCGAGCAGCACGCCTTTGCAGTAGTGAGTAAAGGCGGCGAGGATGGAGTACTGATTGTAGCTCAACAACAGGCGCTGCATCAGTACGCGATGGGCGTGACAAAAGGGAATTTGCGTGTGCAACTTCCGGCGGCTCGGTATTTTCTCTGTGAAGGCTCCGCCATTGTACCGCTCCACACAGTCTTGGTAGACCTTTTGCATCTGTTCCTCGAGGGCTTGCACCTCGGCGGCGGCATCGCGGAAAGCCGAGCCTTCATTCTTTTGCTGCGCAGCGACGGCCATCGGCTCCACTTGCTCCAAATAGGTCTTGTAGGCCTCGTAAGTCGGACTGTCGTAGCGCACGATTTGATCCAAGCACTCGCGCAGTCGGCGGTAGTCCACGGCATAGTGGCGCACCGGCCCTTGCTCGGGGCCTTTCTGCCGCACTTCGCTCCACAACCAACCTTGGTCTTTGAATTGGCGCACCATCGTTTCGAAACGTCGGCGAGCGATGCGCGTTTCGCTTTCGACGCGCCGCTGCGAATAGTAGAAAGGTTTGAAATGAAACACATAGGCTTGCTTCACCAGCAGCCAATCGAAGAGCACCACTTCGTCGGGCGCGAGCAAATAGTCACGAAGACGAACGACGTTGATGCACATCGGGGCTTCGATCTTCGAGAGCATCGAAGCACAGGAAAGTGGGGAATTCATGTTTTCAAATTAGATTTTAGGCACCTACCGGACGGGGAAATCGAGCAAGCGCGGTGTTTTTCTTTGAACATAGATGAGGTGTGGAGCAAAGGTAGTCATTTCTCGGCGAACGCGATGAAAGGGCGGCGAACTTTTGTCCGAGGCGAGACGCCATTCGGCAGAAATGCTCACGCCGCGTGCCGACCGCCGATCGAATGTGGAGCGCAAAGCATCGCGAGTTGACGCCCGTCGCGGCGACGCCCCCCTTTCCCATCGGCACCCCCACCACAAACAGCAATTCCCCGCCTGTCTGCTGAAGACAGGCGGGGAATTTATTTTCCGATAGAGGAGACTTCGAGCGCACACGGCGGTGCGCCGAAGGACAGAGCTATGGGGATTAGCGAACGCGCTTCGAGCCGTCGCTTTCGATCACGATGCCGTGGGCGTCTTTGCCGACGGGGCGACCGAGCAGGTCGTGTGCTTGACCCGAAGCCTTGGCAGCGGCAGCGCGCACCTCGTTGATGCCCACCGTGAAGTCGGTCTTTTCAAACGTCCAGATCGAACCGCCTTGATCGGCCGGCTTGAGTACCACGGTTTTGTAGTTGGCGGGCTGGGCAAACCAGCTGTAAGCGCCGCTCTCGTCGAGGATGTTCACCCCGGTACGGCCACCGCCGGTCGAGTACAAGCGCGTCTGCCAAATGTATTTGCCGGCGGGCGTGTCGGCAGCGGCGGTCTTCACCGTGGCGCCTTCGCGAACGGGATAGATCGTGGCGGCTTTCTCACCGGCCTTGTTGATGATCGTGATGCCGTTGTTCGACTTGATCACATACCAGAGGGCATTGGAGGGCACTTTCGAACCGCTCACCACCTTCGAGGGGTAGATGTCGCCGTTGGCGTCAAGGCGAGCCACATAGTCATCGTAGTAGGCGTTGCGGATGACGTAGAGGTAGTTCTGATCGATGGCCTCGAGCGGTGTGGTGCGGGGGGTATTGCAGGAACTGCTCATACTGCGCCACCAACTCGTTGTACGTCGCTTGCGTGACATTGCCCGACTTGGCCAAAGCGGCCTTGATGCGCGTCACCACATTGTTGAGGAAGGTCACTGCCGCGCGAGAGGGCTGTCCGGGCACGTTGGGTTGAGCGTCGGCCAGCGTGTTGTTGCAGCGCGTGAGCAAACCGTTGAGCATGACACGGAAGTCGGCTTCTTCGATATACCAGGTGCCGGGGTTGCAGAGCGAGGGATCGTCGAAGGCCACCACGCGGTTCACGTTGGGCACGTCGTTCGTTTTGTCGTTCGAACCGAAGCTCTTGATGAAAAGGCGCTTGGTGTTCGAACCGGCCGAAGCACTGTAGTCTTCAACCGCCGAGATCACGACAACACCGGGCACATATTCGTAGTTGCCGCTGGGCACCTTGGCTGCATCGATGCGCAAGGGCGTACCGGCTTGAGCGGTCATCGTGGCGGCTTGGTCGTAGGTGGGGAGCTGTGCGAAGTTGCCGCTGTGCACTGCGCGCAGGGCATAGCCTTCGCCCGAGGGTACGAAGCTGAAGAGTTCTTCGGCGTCGTCTTGCTGTCCGTAGTGTACGCGGAGGTTACCGCCCACTTCGTAGAGTGTGGAGCCTGCATACTTCTTCTTATAGTAGGTCGAGGCCGAAACGAGGCGATAGACCTTGCCGGCTTCGGGCTGCACTACGGCGCATTCGCGGAGAGCGTTGATGGCATTGCGCACCTTTTGCACGGCACCGGTGGCGTTGGCGCCGGCGGCCTTCGCGGCGTTCACCGCATTGCGGAAGGTGGTGTAGTCGGCTTGCGACACGTGACCCACTTTACCGGGCTTGATGGCCTTCAAGTAGCCTTCGGCCTGTGCCACCACCTGGTCGAATTCCGTATCTTCGGCGGGGAAGAAGTAGTGCTTGGCATAGGTGAACTTCATCGCGTCGAAGATCGCAGAATGGCTTTGCAGACGGAGCAGGAACGAGGTCCAATCCTTTTGTTTGGCGGGCAGCCAAGCGATTTCGGAGAGGGCTTGCAGACGGGGCAGGAGCTGATATTCCAGCTCGGCGTTGTTGTTGGTGGTCTCGGTCCACATGTTGCCTTGCACACCGAGGGCGAATTGCGAGCGACTGCCGAGGTTGGCGAGCGGATCGTAGTTGTAGACCGTGGCCACGCTGTTCACATTGTTGTCACCCCAGCCACCGCGATACACTTCGTTCACGTCGGCTTCGCCGGGCGACACTTGCATCCAGTCGAGATAGAGGCGGTTGTAGGGGCACATCACGCTTTGGAAACCGTAGTCGGCGGCCACTTGTTCGGTGGGCTTGTCCCAACGCTTGCCGTCGGGCAAGTTCCAGGCCATGATGAGGGGCTTCACTTTCGTGGTCGGCTTCTTCCAGAAGTTGGTCTTGTCCTTGGCGATGAGTTCGTCCCACACCACGATTTGCTTCTTATACTTCGTTTGCAGGAACTCGGCGAGGTGTTCTACCAACCAGGGTTGGAGTTCTTCCACACCCGAAAGTTTTTCGTCTTGAATGCGCTTGCGGCAGAGGGCGTTGTTTTTCCAACGGTCGGTGGGACATTCGTCGCCGCCGAGGTGGATGTACTTGCCGGGGAATACTTCGGCCACGTGGCCGAGCACGGTCTTGAGGAAGTCGATCACCTTGTCGTCGCCCACGTTGAGCACGTCGTGCGAGATACCGGGGGTGATGCGCACCTTGTACTGCTGTTTGGGCAGGCAAGAGAGTTCGGGATAGGCGGCCAAAGCGGCTACCATGTGACCGGGCATATCGATTTCGGGCATGATCTCGATGTTGCGAGCGGCGGCGTAGGCCACGATCTCCCGCAGATCGGCCAGCGTGTAGTACATGCCGCGACCGTATTCCGTGTCGTCGAAGAACCAGGGGTTGATACCGTCGTTCACAAACGAACCGGCGCGACGGCTACCCACCGAAGTGAGTTTGGGATATTCGGGGATCTCGATGCGCCAGCCTTGGTCGTCCGTCAAGTGCCAGTGCAGGCGGTTCATCTTGTAGAGGGCGAGCATGTCGATGATGCGCTTCACCTCGTTCTTGTCGAAGAAGTGGCGAGCGACGTCGAGCATGTAGCCGCGGTGGCGGAGCAGGGGCTTGTCGTTGATGTCGAGTCCGGGCACACTCCAATCGGCCGTGGGGGCGGGGGTACCGGCAAAGAAGGCGGGGGGGCAGCAACTGGCTGAGCGTTTGCAGACCGTAGAAGAAACCGGCGCGAGAAGAAGCGCGGATTTCTACGCCGTTGGCGGTGACGGTGAGCTTGTAGGCTTCAGCGCCCAGGCTGCGATCGGTGAGCAGGCTCACGGCACCGGCTTCGGCGCTCGAGCCCGAGGCTTTCGTCGTCACGGCGCTACCGGTGGCCTTGCCCAAACGGGCGGCGAAGTCGGTGGCCAGCTCCTTGACACTGTCGGCCGGGAAGCTCACGGTGCGGAGCGTCTTGGCATTGAGCTTGACGCCGGTCTTCATCGTGAGGCTTTGCGGATAGGGGATGAGCGCGGGGAGCTTGCTGTAGCCCTCGAACGTGGCGGCATCCTCGAAGCTGATGACGTTGTTGGGGTCGTTGTCGGCCAACCAGAGGCCTACCTCCTGACCCACGCCGGAGCCGCCCCATTGGTTGAAGGAGAGCTCGTTGTGACCGACGGGATGGATTTCGAAATAGTCTTTGTTCTTTTTCGAAGTCTGCACAACAAACTGCGTGTAGGTCGATGCCTTGCGCGAAGCCACCACCATGCCGTTCTGGCGCTGCGAGGTGACGTAGAGCTGCTGGCCGAGTTTGTTGGTGATGGTGCAACCGGTGGAGAGGTTGCCCTCAAACTTCCACAACTGTGCGCCGCGGCCGGTCATACCGGCCTGCTTCACATTCTGTGCGTCGGTACGCGCCTCAACGACATTGCCGCCGTTGACAAACTTGATGAAATACCACGTGACGTTGCTCCCGCTACTGAGCTTGGGGAGCGTCGCCGCCGTGAGCGCCGCCACAGAAGTGAGCAGCGCCATGAAGAAAAGAAGTAATCTTTTTTGCATGGTGGGGTTGACAATAGGTTTAATGATAGTTCTACGGCAAAAGTAGTTTTTTTTTTCGAGACGAACGGCTTTTCGACACACAAGTGTGCGAAAATCACGCTTTTGTCCTTTTCCGGCACTCCCCCACCCGTTTTTTTACGCATCGAGCCGCCTACTGCCTTCAAGCGGCTTTCCGCCCCGTCGAAAAGTGGGGAACTTTGCAGAAAAAGACCACTCCTTTGCAGACAAAACGGACTGTTTTTTTGCCCAGGAAAGGGGAATATCCGGCATGAAAAAGCAGAAAAAAAATACCCACGCGAAAAGATGCATCACGTTCTTGCACAACCGCGCGCAAAACGCCACACCCCCACTTGGACAAATGTACCTGAAGCGTGTACAACCGACTCAATTATATATAGAAAGATAAATAGCACTACAAAAGGGACGTCATATCCTCAAAAAGAACCCTCCCCCCTGGGCTGGGCGATAAGCCCTAAAAAAAGAAGCGCGCGAAAAAGAATAAAAAAACGACCGGTTTTCAACACGGTCGAGGGGTGTGGTGCGGCAGAGCCGACCACACAGCGCCCCGTTGGGGGGAGGAAGGAGGAACAGAGGGAGGGAAAAGAGCAAAACGGTGGGAAGAAAATCGACAATCACATAAAAAAACGAGGCGAAACGCAAGGCATGTGCTGAGAAAAACCGTAAATTTGCAAGCTAACTGAACGCACACCACGCATCGCAGCACTTCATTTACACGATGGGAAGTGTGCCTCTTTCCACTTTAACCTGCAATACCCCATGTCGGTAGAAATCACCAAAGTGCAAAACCGTGCGGAGCTCAAACAGTTCATCCGCTTCAACTACGAACTCTATAAGGACAACGCTTTTTCCGTGCCCGACCTGCTCGAGGATATGCTCGACACCTACAACCCGAAGAAGAACCCGGCCTTCGAATTCTGCGAGGCTGAATACTTTTTGGCGCGACGCGACGGAAAAATCGTGGGACGTGTGGCTTGTATCATCAACCACAAGGCCAACCGCACGTGGAACGAACAGACGGCTCGCTTCGGCTGGATTGATTTCATCGACGATTTGGAAGTGAGCGGTGCCTTGCTGCGCCAAGCCGAAGACTGGGCGCGCGAACATCACTGCACCAAACTCGTGGGACCGCTCGGTTTCACCGATCTCGACGCGGAGGGCATGCTCATCGACGGCTTCGACCAGCTCTCGACCATGTCGACCATCTACAACTTTCCCTACTATCCGCAGCATCTTGAGCACTACGGCTACACCCACGAGATCGACTGGGTGGAACGCAAGATCTTTGTGCCGGAAGACGGCCACGAAGCCGACCAAGCAAAGTACTTCCGTGTGGCAGAAATCGTGCGCCAACGCCTCAACCTCCGTGTGCGCAAATTCAAGAGCGTGAAGGAGATTCGCGAAGGGGGCTACCTCTATCGCGTCTTCGACGTGGTGAACAAGGCCTATGCGCCCCTCTTCGGTTTCAGTGAGATCAACCGCGCACAGGTCGACAAATATGCCGACCAATACCTGCAGTTCCTCGATCTCCGCTTGCTCACGGTGGTCGAAACGGCCGAGGGCGAACCGGTGGCCATGGGCGTGGGCATGGGATCGCTCTCGCACGCCCTGCAAAAGGCCAAGGGCAAACTCTTCCCCTTCGGATGGTGGCACTTGTTGAAGGCCATTTATCTGAAGCGCTCCAAGATCATCGACCTCCTGCTCGTGGCTGTGCTGCCCGAATATCAGAGCAAGGGCGTGAACGCCATGCTCTTTGCCGACATCATTCCCATTGCCAAAGAGATGGGCTTCAAATGGGCGGAAAGTCATCCGCAGCTCGAGACCAACAACAAGAGTCAAGATCAGTGGAAGCACCTCGACCAAGTGGTGCACAAGCGCCGCCGCTGCTACCAAAAGCCGATCGAAGCCTGACGCCCCCACTCTACTCGCACCGGCACGCTGAGCCCTAATGGCTCGCCGCCCTGCCCTTGGATCGACATCCCTGCACCGGGCACCGCGATTGTCTCTTCTCTTTTCCTTTCACCCCACAACCTTTCCCCATGTCCGACGAAATTCTCGACGTCAACACCCGCAATGCCGCCGACTACAGCGAAGACTCCATTCGCCACCTCGACGACATGACCCACATTCGCATGCGCCCCGGTATGTATATCGGACGCCTCGGCGACGGATCGCATGCCGAAGACGGTATTTATGTGCTGCTCAAAGAGAGCATCGACAACTCGATCGACGAGTTCAACGAGGGTTTCGGTAAGAAAATCGAGGTCGAAATCACGGACGAACTCACGGCTTCGATCCGCGACTACGGCCGCGGCATCCCGCTCGGCAGCTTGATTCCCGCCGTTTCGCAGTTGAACACCGGCGGTAAGTACGACAACGATCAGTACACGGCCTCGGTCGGACTGAACGGTGTGGGTTTGAAAGCCGTCAATGCCCTCTCGCGCCGCTTTGTGGCACGCGCCTGCCGCGACGGACAGTTCAGAGAAGCGACCTTCGAAGGCGGAAAACTCATCGAAGACCGCAGCGGCGAGACGGAAGAAGAGAACGGCACGTACATTTTCTTCGAGCCCGATCCCGCCCTCTTCCTCAACTACCGATTCCACGCGGAGTTCATCGAAACGATGCTCCGCAACTACACGTATCTCAACACCGGCTTGGCCATTTTCCACAACGGCCGCCGCATCATCTCTCGCAACGGTCTGGAAGATCTCCTCACCGACAACATGACCTCGCAGGGGCTTTACCCCATCGTCCATCTCAAAGGCGAAAACATCGACATCGCCTTCACCCACACCGGGCAGTATGGCGAGGAATACTACTCGTTCGTCAACGGACAGCACACCACGCAGGGCGGAACGCACCAAAGTGCCTTCAAAGAGCACATCGCGCGCACCATCAAGGAGTATTTCGGCAAGAACTACGACGTGCAGGACGTGCGCAACGGACTGGTGGCGGCCATCGCTGTACGTGTGATCGAACCAATGTTCGAATCGCAAACGAAAATCAAACTCGGTTCGCTCACCATGGCGCCCGACAAGGACAAGAACGGCAAGCCCTTCGCACTGAGCGGCGTGAGCGTCAATAAGTTTGTCGGCGACTTCGTCAAGGAACAGGTGGACAACTACCTCCACAAGCACCTCGACGTGGCGGAAGTGATGCAGCAAAAAGATTCAGGAGAGCGAGAAAGAGCGCAAAGCCATCGCCGGCGTGACGAAACTCGCCCGCGAACGCGCCAAAAAGGCCAATCTCCACAACAAAAAGCTCCGCGACTGCCACGTGCATCTCAACGATGCGCCGCCCAAGCCCAAGCGCGGGCAGGATGAAAGTGGTGGATCTGCGCTTCGACTCGAGCATTTTTCATCACCGAGGGCAACTCGGCCTCCGGAAGTATCACGCAATGCCGCGATGTCAACACGCAAGCGGTGTTCTCCCTCCGCGGCAAACCCCTAAACTCCTACGGACTGACGAAAAAAAGTGGTCTACGAGAACGAGGAATTCAACCTCTTGCAGGCCGCACTCAACATCGAAGACGGGCTCGACGGCTTGCGCTACAACAAAGTCATCATCGCCACCGACGCCGACGTGGACGGTATGCACATTCGCCTGCTGATGATGACCTTCTTCCTCCAGTTCTTCCCCGATCTAGTGAAGAAGGGACACGTCTATATCCTGCAAACGCCGCTCTTCCGCGTGCGCAACAAGAAAAAGGCCGCTGCGGCCGAAGCCCATGCCGACGAGAAAGGCAAAAAGAAGGCGGCCGGCGGCAAAAACGCGACGGGCAAAAACGCCGGTGCGAAGAAGGCGCGCGGCAGTGCTCGCACCGAATACGAAACCGTCTACTGCTACAACGAAGAAGAGCGCATCGCCGCCGTGCAACGCCTCTCGCCCAACCCCGAAATCACCCGATTCAAGGGACTCGGCGAGATCTCGGCCGACGAATTCAAGAACTTCATCGGCCCGGATATGCGACTCGAACCCGTTACGCTCCACAAAAGCGACAAAGTGAAGGAACTTTTGGCTTACTACATGGGCAAGAACACCATGGAACGCCAAAACTTCATCATCGACAACCTCGTTATCGAAGAGGACATTGTCGACCCCGCCACAGAATAACCCCCGTTTTCGGCCGCTGCCTGTCCTTTTCGAGCACCTTTGCGCAGGAGCAGGTGCCGCCGCACGACCGAATACGCCACCCTCTCCCTCTTTTTCCCCTCATGTCCTCTCATTCGACCAACGCTCCGCACGAGCCCCGGAACGAGGTCGGCCGACCGGCCGAAAAAGTAGCGCTTTTTCCCGGCAGCTTCGACCCCTTCACCATCGGACACGCCAGCATCGTGCGCCGCGCCCTCACCCTCTTCGACCGCGTCGTGGTGGGCGTGGGCTATAACATCAACAAACGCTCGTTTTTCACCCCCGCCGAGCGCGTCGAAGCCATCCGCCGCCTCTATGCCCACGAACCTCGCGTGGAGGTTGAGGCCTATGACGATCTCACGGCCGATCTGGCGCTGCGAGTCGGCGCGCGCTTCGTGTTGCGCGGCATCCGTTCGGTCAAAGACTTCGAATATGAGCGCGATCTCGCCGGCATCAATCACCGCCTTTCAGATGTCGAGACCGTGCTCCTCTTCACCGAACCGCAATATGCCGACATCTCTTCCACTGTGGTGCGCGAACTGCTCTCCTTCGGCAAAGATGTCAGTGCTTTCCTACCCGAAACTCCCAACAACTCACCCCTCACATGAAGTTTTCCTCCTTCGCAGCAAGGAATTTTTGACGCTTGTCGTCGCCCTGCTCACCCTACTTCCCGCTACAGCGCAGCGACGTCGCGCTCTCGATCAGCCCGATCCTGATTTAATGCGCAAACTGACCATCGCGCAGTTGGCCGTCACTCAACTATATGTCGACAGTGTCGATCAGAAAAAACTCGTCGAAAATGCCATCAACGGCATGCTTTCGAAGTTGGACCCCCACTCGGCCTACTCCAACCCCGAAGAAACGCGCCGTATGAACGAACCGCTCGAAGGCAACTTCGAAGGTATCGGCGTGCAGTTCAATATGCTCGAAGACACCCTCGTGGTGATTCAGACCATCGCCAAAGGCCCGTCACAAAAAGCCGGTATCGTCAACGGCGACCGCATCGTCTCGGTCGACGGACGCCCCATCGCCGGGGTGAAACTTGAGCGCGACAGCATCATGAAACTGCTTCGCGGCCCCAAAGGCACGAAGGTGAAGCTCGGTATCGTCCGCCCTTCCGTGGGCGAAACCCTCACCTTTGTCGTCACCCGCGACAAGATTCCGATGAACACCCTCGATGCGGCTTACATGATAGCCCCGGGTGTCGGCTACATCCGCCTCGATCGCTTCGGCGCCACCTCGGGTAAAGAGGTGCGCGACGCCATCCAGCAACTCAAAAAGCAGGGCATGAAAGACCTGCTCCTCGACTTGGAGAGCAACGGCGGCGGCTATCTCGGCGCCGCAGTGGAAGTGGCCAGCCAATTCCTCAACCCCAAAGATTTGGTGGTCTACACCGAAGGCCGCGCCACGCCGAAACAGGTGTTTGACGCCCTCTCCGGCGGACTTTTCCGCAAGGGACGTTTGGTTGTCCTCGTCGATGAGTTCAGTGCCTCGGCCGCCGAGATCGTTACCGGCGCCGTGCAGGACCACGATCGCGGTTTGGTGGTCGGTCGCCGCACCTTCGGCAAGGGACTCGTGCAGCGCCCCATCGATCTGCCCGACGGCTCGATGATTCGCCTCACCACCAGCCACTATTTCACCCCCTCCGGCCGCTGCATTCAGAAGCCTTACACGCCCGGCCAGAAGGAAGACTACTCACAAGACCTCGAAAAGCGATTTAAGCACGGCGAACTCCTCCATGCCGACTCCATTCACCTCGATTCCACGCAGGTGTTCAAGACCTTAGTGGAGGGTCGCAAGGTTTACGGCGGGGGCGGTATCATGCCCGACGTCTTCGTGCCCCTCGACACGGCGGCCTACACCAAATACTACATGGCCATGCGTCGCCACAACCTCTTCAACGACGCCGCTCTGCGCTATGTCGATCAAAACCGCACCACGCTCTTGGAGCGCTACAAGCGTTTCGACGACTTCGAGAAGCAGTTTGAAGTGCCCGCCGAGCTCATTGCCCGCGTTGAGGCCGAGGCGGCCAAAAAGAACGTGAAGCCCAAAGACGAAGCCGAGCGCAAAGCCACGATGGACGACCTGAAATTTGTGTTGAAGTGCCTCATCGCCTACGATGTTTGGGACCGCAACGAGTATTACACACTCGTCAACCGCAAACGATGTGGTGAAAGAAGCCCTCCGCCAACTTTCGGTGAATCGCAACATCCCCACCGGCACGCGCTCGCGCTGATCGGCGACCCACTTCTCTCTCCGGCGGTGTAAGGCGACGATTTCCGACGCCGGCTCGGCTCTTTGCGTCCCCAACGGCGCGACCGGCTCCTGTGCACTGCCGACAAAAATCAAAAACTCGGTGACCGAATCTCAATCGGCCACCGAGTTTTTTTGTCCTCAGACACTGCTTATTGGGGAGATAACGCACGCCCATGAACGAACTTACTCTGCTTACAGTTACCACACTGTGCTTTGCGAGTGCAACATGCACTACACGACGACATTTCGCCGCAACCTCCGAGCGCACGGCGCATCGGTTTTCCGTCTTCCACTGAGGCGGCGCCCAAAATTGCGAAACCCTTGTGTGCTTCATCGTAATAGATTCGGTAGTCAACCGGTTGGGACTCCCGCCGACCGCCCATTTTGACAAGCCTTACAAATAGGAACGAGACGCTTGTCGGAGCGTGTTCGGCATCTTTGGGTTTCGAACGCTGCAAAGTTGTGGACTTTTTGTGACACAGAGTGACAAACGCCCGCAGGCTTGCGTTAAATCCTTCGCCGAAAGGGCATTTCGTGCGCATCGCACGCGCCTTCGCGGCGAAAGCCGAGCGTTTTTCGTAATTTCGCGCCGTTTTCCCCTTCACTCCTCTTCTATTTTCTCCCCATGACCATTCTTCTCTTCAGCCTCATCCTGCTCATCGGTGCCTTTGCCGCCGGTTTGCTCGGCTCGCTCACCGGTTTGGGCGGCGGGGTGGTCGTCATCCCTCTGCTCACACTCTGTTTTGGGGTCGACTTCCACTATGCCGTCGGTGCCGCCCTCGTGGCGTCGATCGCCACCTCCAGCGGTTCGGGCGCGGCCTACGTCAAAGAGGGTATCACCAACATCCGTTTGGGTATGCTCCTCGAGATTGCCACCACCCTCGGCGCGGTGGCCGGTGCCGCCGTGGCCATCTATCTCAACAACTCCGTCTTGGCCGTCATCTTCGGCGGCGTGCTTATCCTCACCGCCCTCTCGCAACGACGCAAACACGAGGACCACTCAGGCGTGAAAGGCAGTGCCTTGGCCGAAAAGCTCAAACTCTACGGCACTTACCCCGACAAAAACGGACAACCCGTGCCCTACCAACTCACCAACGTGGCGGGCGGCTTCGGCGTGATGCTCTTGGCCGGCCTGCTTTCGGGCATCCTCGGCATCGGATCGGGCGTGCTGAAAGTGCTGGCCATGGACAACTGCATGAAAGTGCCGTTCAAAGTGAGCACCACCACGTCTAATTTCATGATCGGTGTCACCGCTTGCGCCTCGGCCGTGGTCTACATTCAGCGCGGCAACATCGTGCCCGGGCATCGCCTTTCCCATCATGATCGGCGTTCTCCTCGGTGCGCTCACCGGCGCCCGCCTACTCAAACGCATGGACGTGTCGTTGCTGCGCAAAATCTTCTTCTTCGCCATTCTCGCCGTCGCCCTCAACATGATCTACATGGGCTTCACCGGCGGACTCAACCACTAATGCCTCGCCCACAATGAAACTCGACATCCAACAACTCATCGGCAACACCCTGCGCCGCGGTGTCACGCTGGCTTGCCTGCTGGCTGCGCTGGGCGGGCTCTACTATCTGGTAACACACGGCGGAGAACCCGTGCCCGACTATCGTCATTTCGACCCAACCACGGCGGCCGCACAGACCCATTTCACCACCCTGACGGGCATCGTGCGCGGTGTGGCGGCCTTCGACGCCTACAGCTGCATTCAGCTCGGCGTGGTGGCGCTCATCCTCACCCCCATCCTGCGCGTGGTGCTCTCGCTTCTCGACTTCACCCTCGAGCGCGATTGGCTCTATGCCGGCATCACCGCCACCGTACTGGCCGTGATCGTCGTTAACTCCATCGACGGATTTTTTTGAAAAGTGGGACACATTTTTGCTTGAAAAACGCTCCACTTTTTCGGCAAAAAGCTCCCCAACTTTTTTCCCCTGATTATGAGCATTCAAGCACCCCAACATGGTTCTCTTTAGCCGCTTTGGGGTGCTTTTCTGTTGTTTTATTTGCCCCGAAGAAAAGAAATTCGCATATTCGCAGTAAGTTTCATTCTAATATATGTTGTATGGTTAAATCTTTACTCTCTATCGCAATGTTCTTGGCCACCGGTCTCACGGCTGCTGCTCAAGACAATCTCGTGAAGAACGGCGACTTCGAAAGCTGGGACGGCGGTGCCCCTGCACAATGGCAGAAAAAGTGGCAAAGGCCCCTCGAATGCCACGGTGAAAGGAAGCCGCAGAAGGCCGCAGCGGAAAAGGCGCTCGAAGTAGAGCACAAAGGGCAAAGGCAAAAACGCTCAGAATTCGCGCTACCACTGCGATGCGCTCCAGCTCAAGGCCGGCAATTACACCCTTTCGTTCTATGCCAAAGCGGCAAGTAAGGGAGTGGTCAGCGGCGGTTGGCACCCCACCGGAGCAACCGGCGTGAAAGGCTACAACTACGGCCAAGAGCTCGAAGTCGACAACAACGAGTGGAAGCAATTCACCTTCCAATTCACCTTGGACAAGGATGCTTCGATCGACGTATTTGTCGTGAACAAGCAAAAAAATCGGAAGGCGCTGTCCTCTTTGACGACGTGACGCTCACGGCCGTCGGCACAACGCCCGCTCCCGATCCTAAACCGGAACCCAAACCTCAGCCCAAGCCCACGCCTGACCCCAAGCCCGAACCCAAACCTACGCCCGATCCCAAACCGGAAATGCCCGTCGGCGCCACCGTTTACGAAAAGGCACTCACCGACAACATCGAAGGCTGGACGCTCCAACAGGGCGAACTGCCCGAAGGTTTGACCGCCGTTTGGTCGCAAGACGCCAAATTCGGTCTGAAGGCCACGGCTCACACCGGCAGCAAGAAGAAGGGCAACGAAAAGATCTACGCTTCTGAAGCCTGGGCCATCTCTCCCGAGGTGGAACTCAAGAAGGCTTCGTTCGTGACCTTCGAACACGCCCTCAACTTCAAGAACGACGCTTCGACACAAGGTTTCTACATCCGCGAAGGCGAAACGGGCGAATGGCAAGCCCTCGACCTGAAGCAGTGGCCCGCCGGTAAGGATTGGCACTACGTCGAAGCTGACAAGTACGACCTCAAAGCCTACACGGGCAAGAAGGTGCAATTCGGCTTCAAGTACACCAGCACGACGGAAGGCGCCGCCACTTGGGAAATCAAGAACTTCAAGGTGGTTGAATCCCCCGACGCTGTAAACCGCGTGAACGCTCGCAGCGGTCGCACCGTGATCTTCGACCTCAACGGCCGTCGCGTCGAAAAGGCTGAACGCGGTGTCTACATCATCAACGGTGTCAAGACCGTCGTACGCTAATTGCCCCCCAACTCACCACCGCCTCGCGCGGTGACGCTTATGCTCCGCCCCTCAACGATCGGTATTTCCCGACCGTCGAGGGGCGGTTTTTGCTTTGCGGCACGTCATTTTTGGCCTTAGGAAAGCAACATTGGCGCGCAAAACGACCTTTTCCGCGCCTATCTGCGTGAAATACTGCACAAAAGGACAACGCACCTCGGGGCTTTTTCGTACTTTTGCACTGCCTTCTCACTCCTTTTCGCGTGAGAGGGTCACACTTTTGCCTTATTCTTTCACCCCCTCCCCCTCAACCCTTATATGACCGACCTCGAAATTGCCCACTCCACCCCGCTGCTTCCCATCCGCGACGTGGCCGCCCAAATCGGCATCGACGAAACGGACTTGGAACAGCACGGCAAATACATCGCCAAAGTGCCCCTGCGCCTCATCGACGAAGCGCAAGCGCACAATAGCCGCCTCATCCTCGTCACCTCGATCTCGGCCACCCGCGCCGGCATCGGCAAGACCACCGTCTCGATCGGACTCGCCCTCGGGCTGAACCGCATCGGCCGCAAAACGGTCGTTGCCCTGCGCGAACCCTCGCTCGGCCCCTGTTTCGGCATGAAAGGCGGCGCAGCCGGCGGCGGACACGCCCAAGTGCTACCCATGGAGAAGATCAATCTCCACTTCACCGGCGACTTTCCACGCTATCACCGCGGCGCACAACATGATTGCGGCGCTGCTCGACAACTACCTCTACCAGCATCGCGCCGAAGGCTTCGGACTGAAAGAAGTGCTTTGGCGTCGTGTGCTCGACGTCAACGACCGTTCGCTTCGCAGCATCGTCACCGGACTCGGCCCATCGGTCAACGGCATCCCCACGCAAGCCGGTTTCGACATCACTCCCGCCAGCGAACTCATGGCCATCCTCTGTTTGGCCGCCGACGAGGCCGATCTGCGCCGCCGCATTGAGAACATTCTCCTCGGCTATCGCTACGACGGCTCGCCCTTCACGGTGAAGGATCTCGGCGTGGCGGGCGGTATCGTGGTGCTCCTCAAAGATGCGCTCGAACCGAACCTCGTGCAGACGACGGAGAACACCCCCGCCTTCGTACACGGCGGCCCCTTTGCCAACATCGCCCACGGCTGCAACACCGTTGTGGCCACGAAAATGGCGATGTCGCACGCCGACTACGTCATTACCGAAGCGGGCTTCGGCGCCGACCTCGGAGCGGAAAAGTTTTACGACATCAAATGCCGCAAAGCCGGCCTGCAACCCGCCCTCACTGTGTTGGTGGCCACGGCACAAGGCCTGAAGATGCACGGCGGTGTGCCCCTCGACCAAATCGCACAGCCCAATCTCGAAGGACTTCGCGCCGGACTGCCCAACCTCGACAAGCACCTGCGCAACCTCCGCTCGTTCGGCCAAAATGTGGTGATTGTTTTCAACCGCTTTGCCGCCGACACCGACGAAGAAATGGCGCTCCTGCGCCAACACTGCGAGGAGGTGCTCGAAGCGCCCTTCGTGATCAACAACGCCTATGCCGAAGGCGGCGCCGGCGCTGAGGAAATGGCACAGATCGTGGTCGACGCCGTCGAAAAAACGCCCTCGGCGCCCCTGCGCTTTGCCTACGAAGACAGCGACAACCTGCGCACGAAGATCGAAAAGGTGGCGCGCTACCTCTATGGTGCGGCCACGGTGACCTTCGCCAAACCCGCACTCACGCGCCTGCGCCTTGCCGAATCGCTCGGCATGAGCCACTTCCCCGTGTGCATCGCCAAGACGCAATTCTCCTTCTCGGACGATCCCACACGCTACGGCGCGGCCGAAGGCTTCGACTTCCTCATTCGCGACATCGTGATCAACGCGGGTGCAGAAATGATCGTGGCCATTGCCGGCGACATCATGCGCATGCCCGGACTGCCCAAGGCACCGCAAGCCCTCAACATTGATTATGTGAACGGAGAAATCACAGGACTCAGCTGATGCAAATCGTTCTTAACCCCAAATACCACCAATTGCACGACGAACTCTTGCAGGTGGCACGGAACTTTGACAGTGCCGGAAAGGAAATCTACCATGGGCGCAACGTCATTCGCCTTGTCGAAATCGACGGTCTTCGCCTCGCCGTGAAACGCTACGGACGTATGCCACTCAAACACCGCGTGGCTACCCGTTTCTACAAATCGAACAAGGCCAAACGCGCCTTTGTCACCTCGCTGATGCTCAAAGAGCGCAGCTTCGAAAGCCCCGAAGCGGTGGCTTTCCTCTCCGAGCGACACGGCGTGCTCGACGCTACACATTATTATGTGAGCATCTATTCGGACTACCGCCACTCGATGCGCGACATCCCCACGCTCGACGGGGCTTTCCGCGAAGAGGTGACGAAGAGTTTCGCCCGTTTCGCCGCACAACTCCACAACAGTGGTTTTTTGCATAAGGACTTCTCCGCGGGCAATATCCTCTTCGACCGCATCGACGAGCGCTTCCATTTCTCGCTCCTCGACACCAATGCTCTCAAATGGGGCAAAAAGATCAGTGTGGAGCGCGGTTGCAAAAATCTCGGCCGCCTGGTGGGGCCACCGGAGTTCTTTGAGAGCCTCGGCCGCCACTATGCCGACCACCGTCAGGCAGATCCGCAGCAATGCATCAACCTGATCAAGGCCGCCCGCGACGATTATCGCAGTCGGCCGCACCCCCACCACCAACCTCTATTCGACTAAACACAGCGCCGTCCCGCCGTTTGGTAGGGCGGCGCTGCCTGCCGAATAAATCCCCCACATTCATTCGCAAACATCACAACACACAAACACCCTTTCATTTGAAAACATTCGCCGAACTGGGCTTGAAGGAACAAATCCTCAATGCCATCACCGAAATAGGCTACGAACAACCCACTCCCGTGCAGGCTGCCGTGATCCCCGTCCTTTTGGGCACCGAAAATGCCGACGACGCTGCCACAACGGCCTCCATCCCGACGCAAGATATCATCGCCCTGGCGCAAACCGGCACCGGTAAAACCGCCGCTTACGGACTTCCCGTGCTGCAAAACGTCAATGCCGACGACCGCAGCACACAAATCGTCATACTCAGCCCCACCCGCGAACTCTGTCTCCAGATCTCTGACGATCTCAAAGACTACAGTCGCTACATCGACGGCTTGCATGTGGTGGCCGTCTACGGCGGTACCGGCATCGAAAGCCAGATTCGCCAACTCCGCAAGGGCTGTCAAATCATTGTCGCCACTCCCGGCCGACTCATTGACCTCATTCACCGCGGCGCCGCGCGACTCGAATCGGTGCGCAACGTGGTGCTCGACGAAGCTGACGAGATGCTCAACATGGGCTTCACCGAAAGCATCGACGAAATCCTTTCTGCCATCCCCTCTGAGCACCAAACGCTCCTCTTCTCGGCCACCATGGGGCCCGACATTGAGCGCATTGCCAAAAACTACCTCCGCGATTACCGCGAAATCGTGGTGGGCAGCCGCAACGAGGGCGCAGAGCACGTGAACCACATCTACTATGCCGTGCGCGCACAAGACAAATATGCCGCCCTCAAGCGCATTGTCGACTACTATCCGCGCATCTACGGCATCATCTTCTGCCGCACGCGTCTCGAAACGCAGGAAGTGGCCGACCATCTCATCCGCGACGGCTACAGCGCCGAGGCTTTGCACGGCGATTTGGCGCAGGCACAGCGCGACCTCACGATGCAGAAGTTCCGCAACCACCGCACGCAACTCCTCGTGGCCACGGATGTGGCAGCGCGTGGCCTCGATGTGAACGAACTCACCCACGTGATCAACTACGGACTGCCCGACGACGTGGAGAACTACACTCACCGTTCCGGTCGCACCGGTCGTGCGGGCAAGCGCGGTACCTCGATTTCGATCATCCACCTGCGCGAAAAGGGCAAAGTGCGCGTCATCGAACGCGTGATCGGCAAGAAGTTTGAGGTCGGCGTGCTCCCCGAACCGAAGGAGATCTGCACGAAGCAGCTCTACAAGGTGATCGACAACCTCGAACACACCGAGCCGGACGAGGAGCAGATCGCCCCCTTCCTCCCCGAAGTGATGCACAAACTCGAATGGCTCTCAAAAGAAGAGCTGGTGAAGCGCTTGGTGCAACAGGAATTCGGCCGATTCCTCACTTACTATGCCGACGCACCCGAAATCGTGCAGCCCACCGGCCGCGAAGAACGCGAGGAAAAGGGCGACAAAGGCGACCGCCGCGACGACGCGACGACAAACGCAACCGCAACGCGAAGGGCAACCCCGTGGCCGAAGAGGGCTACACCCGCCTTTTCCTCAACTTCGGTAAGCGAGACAACTTCTTCGCCCGCGAAATCATCAATCTCGTCAACCGTTACGTCAAAGGGGAAGGTCGAGATCGGCCGCATCGACCTCTTGGTCAACTGCTCGTTCTTCGAAGTGCCGCAGGAAAATGCCGCCCTCGTGATGGCCAAGATGGCGAAAGCCAAGGTGGGCGAGCGCCGCGTGGTGGTGGACTATGCCGACCGCGCAGACGGACAGCCCGCCGATCGCGAACCGGCTCCCAAGCGCGGACGTCGCACGGACGATCGCAAACCCGCCGACCGCAAGAAGGGCAAGGCCAAGGGCGCGAAATCGCACGAAGGCCACAACGACAACGGCGGAGATCGCCGCTTCGGCAAGAGCGATTGGAAGCAGTTTTTCGATTGATCGGAACCCTGCCGCCGCGCATCACCACTTCCCACACACTACCCACAAGTGAGGAGCCGATACCTACTTTTTTGTGAAAGAATGCGATGCATACTCACTAAAAATTGGCCATATCGGAACAAAACCTCACGTTACCCCACTGACAAACAAGCACTTGCAACGGAAACGCAGCATTTATATACGCCAACCGCACGAAATGGCACACTCACTCGCCTACCGTGCAAAATCACTGCAAGTGGGTATTGCCAAAGGTAGAAAAAGTGTCTACCTTTGCAGTGCATTCTGATAGAAGAGATCGGTGCTCCGGCAACGGTTGTCCGTCAGAGTAAGAATTTAAATTGTTATGTCTATGTTCGAAAGATGGCTGTCCTCAGCGGAGGATGGCCACTTTTGTTTTTTCGCCAGCTCTCGCCCGCTGCAAGCGGGCTTGCAGGGACTCATTCGTGGGGCAAGATCAGACGCTGCGAGCGGGCTTGCAAAGCGCCAAAGCGCGACACCGCCCAAAAGTGGCCGACAAGGCGAGAAAAGTCGCCAAGTTTTCGGCAAAAGGAGCGCGCACTTTTTATGGATAGGCGGCCGTTTTTTTATCGATCCGAAGCGAATGTCAAAACAAAATGGCTACATTTGCGCAAAACGCGCGCCAACCTACGCCGGCCTGCCGCATTTTGCTGCCGAGGGTGCACACCGACATCGCACCGATGGCCGTTAGGCTGCGCCCAAGCGAAGAAAATGCCTTGGTTCGCCATTTAACTCTCTTCAAATTTAGCACTGATGAAATTCTCCTTCCCCCAAATCCTCCTGCCGACTCTGGCCGCCCTGCTCGTGGCGTGCTTGTTGCCGCTGCCCCTACGGCTTCTACGTTCTCGTTCGCTTCGTCGCTGCGGGTGCTTTTGCCCTGCTTGCAGTCGATGCCTTCGACCGGGCGAGCAACAACAGGGCGTGGGCTTTCGTGGCGCTGGCGCTGCTCTTTCAGCCTTTCTTCAAGCTCGCGCTCGGCCGCCCCTTGTGGAACATCGTCGATGTGGCGGTGGCCGGTTGGCTCCTCTATTTGTGGCTGAAAGGACGGTGAAGCTGCCCCACGCGCCTCAACTTGCACCCAAAAGCGGACGACCGCGACCGAACAGAGCGTTCGGTCGCGGTCGTTATTTAATGTCTGTTCCTTCACCTTCGGTGGGGAAATCACCGGACTGTGGGGGAGAAAGGGATTTTTATTTGGAAGGCGCAAGTTCGTCGATGTGCACTCCTTCGGGCAAGTGGAAACGATATTTGCTATCGTAGATGGCGCTCACCTTGTTGATCTCTAAGAAGCTCGTACCGCCGCCGTCGCCGAAGCTACCGCTGAGGTAGGCGATCTTGTCGTTGAGTTCGAGGAAACCCTTTTGGCGCATCATGCGAACGGCAGCCGTGAAGGTGTATTGCGCCGAAACGTGCTTCTTCTGGTAGATGGGGATCACACCGTAAGAAAGGTTGAGCAGACGCATGGTCTTCTCCTTGTAGCAGATGGCGATGACGGGCGTGGGGCCACGGAAAGAGGCGAGGGCGCGCGCCGTCTGTCCCGTTTCGCTGTCAGTGAGAATACCTTTCACCCCGAGTTGGCGCGTAGATTCCACAGCAGCGTGAGGCCAAGAACTCGCGTTGGTCGGTGGTATCGATCATCGGGTCGAGATCGTGCTCGCGCATCTTGTCCTGTTCCGCCTGTTCGGCGATGGCGGCCATCGTTTGCACCGCTTCGAGGGGATATTTTCCCGAAGCCGTTTCGCCACTCAGCATGAGAGCGTCGGTGCGGTAGTAGATGGCGTTGGCAATGTCGGTCACTTCGGCGCGGGTGGGGCGCGGATTGTCGATCATGGTGTGGAGCATCTGCGTAGCCACGATGACGGGCTTCTTCTTCACCACACATTTGTGAATAATCTGGCGCTGGATGCCGGGAATGCGCTCGATGGGCACTTCGATGCCGAGGTCGCCGCGTGCAATCATCACACCGTACGACGCGTCGATGATCTCATCGATGTTGTCCACGCCTTCTTGGTTCTCAATCTTCGAGATGATCTTGATGTCGCTGCCGTGTGCGTCGAGAATGTCCTGAACGGCCTTCACGTCGGCGGCGCTGCGCACGAAGGAGTGGGCGATAAAGTCGATATCTTCCTCGATGGCGAGGAGAATGTTCTCTTTGTCGCGCTCCGTGAGGGCGGGCAGGTCGATGTGCTCGCCGGGCACGTTCACACTCTTGCGCGAACCGAGCTTGCCGTCGTTTTGCACCGTCACGTGCAGCGCTTGTTCGTCCTTTGCCGTGACGAGCATGTCGATGGCACCGTCGTCAAAAAGCACATGGTCGCCCACTTTCACATCGCGAACGAAGTCGGGATACGACACGTTGATCACTTCACGGGTGGTATCGGCGTCAGGGCAGCCGCAAATGCAAACGCACTCACCGGCCTTGTAGTCGATGGGTGCGCTCAGTCCGGTGGTGCGCACCTCGGGGCCCTTGGTGTCGATGAGCAGTCCCAAGTGAGGCGAGACAGCGCGCACGTTGCGAATGATTTTCTTGATGCCATCGGCCGAAGCGTGTGCGGTGTTCATGCGCACCACGTTCATACCGGCGAAAAACAACTTACGCAGGAAATTTTCGTCGCAGCGCAAGTCGCTGATCGAGCAGACGATCTTGGTTTGTTTCATTATCGGGGAGATTTCGTGTACAGTTAGTATAATCTTGATACTGCAAACTTACGAAAAAAAACACGGACTTTCCGTTCCCTTCTCCCCTTTTTCCCTGCAAAAGCTTCGCACTCGACAGGTTGTCATTCTCTCTTTGCAATTCGACGACTCACAATCACTAAATATGGGTATTGCACCACGCTGAAGAAAAGCCGTAACTTTGCACACGACATCCTTATATATATAAGGGCCGATCCGCTCATTCTTTTAGGATCTCCCCACGACATAACAGCTTATGAACCTCTCTCATCTCACCGACGGGGCTACCGCCTACGTCACCGCCACCAAGGGTAGCCCTTCCCTGCGCATCCGCCTCGAAGAACTCGGCTTCGTGCCGGGACAGGAGGTGACGCGCGTCTACTGCACGCCGGGCGGTTCGCCGGTGATCTACGCCATGCTCGGACAGCGCGTGGCCTTGCGGCACAGCGAAGCTCAACTCATCGAGGTGAGCACCGAACGCCCCGACGAAAACTATGCCGATGAGCGACGCGTGGCGCGTACACCGGGCGAAAAAGCCCAGACCCTCCCCCTACCGACGGCACCTATTCTCCCCGCCACGGGCTGCGACACCGGAAGTTGCGGCGGCTGTACGGGCTGCGCGCCGCGAAAACCCCTCGCCCCCAAGACCGAAGGCACCATTACCGTGGCCCTCGTGGGCAATCCCAACTGCGGCAAGACGACGGTCTTCAACGCTTTGGCCGGCGGCCACGAGCGCACGGGCAACTATGCGGGCGTGACGGTGGCCAGCGTCGTGGGCGAAACACACATCGGCGGACGCACCGTGCGATTCGTCGACTTGCCCGGCACTTATTCGCTCCGCGCCTACTCACCCGAGGAGGCTTATGTGATGAGCGAGCTCTTGAAAGGCGAAATCGACGCGGTGATCAACGTGCTCGACGTCAACAACCTGGAACGCAACCTCTTGCTCACTCTGCAAGTGCGCCGTTTGGGACTGCCCACCGTGGGGGCGCTCAACCTTTGGGACGAGTTTGCCGAAAGCGGTTCGTCGCTCGACATCGAACGCCTCTCGGCGCACATGGGCATGCGCTTTCGTTCCCTGCGTGGCCAGCCGCGGCGAGGGATTGCAAGCGCTGGCGGAGGCCGTGATCGAGGCCTACGACCACAAAGAGGAGCATCCCCCGCTCCCGCCTGACGATCCCCACTCGCCGGCCGACCCCCACGCGCTGGTACACCACTATTTGGCCGACATCTACCGCCTCCACGAGGGGAAAGCCGTCCGCTTCACCGCCTGGGTCGACCGCCTTTTGGTGAAAAGCCCCTTGGCCTATCTGTTTTTCTTCGCCGTCATTCTGTTGGTCTTCTGGACGACGTTCACCATCGGGCAGTATCCGATGGACTGGATGACGAATGGCGTGGCATGGCTCACCGAAGCCCTCACCGAAGCCCTCCCCAAAAATTGGTGGCTCTCCGATTTGCTGGCTTCCGGCGTGGTGGGCGGCGTAGGCGCCGTGATCGTCTTCCTGCCCCAGATCTTGATTCTCTATTTCTTCATCTCCATTCTCGAAGATTCGGGCTATTTGGCACGCGCCGCCCTGCTTTTCGACCCGATCCTGCGTCGCGTGGGACTGCACGGCAAGTCGTTTTTCCCCATGCTCACCGGTTTCGGTTGCAACGTGCCGGCCGTCATGGCCACCCGCACCATCGAGAATCGCAAGAGCCGCCTGCTCACGATGATCACCCTGCCCTTCATGTCGTGCTCCGCCCGATTGACGGTCTACACGGTCTTCACGCTGGCCTTCTTCCCCGACAACGCCACCTTGGTGCTCTTCTTGCTCTACTGCGGCGGCATCTTCATGGCGCTGCTCTCGGCCTATTTGCTGAGTTTCTTCATTCGCCGCCGCGAAGAGAGCCATTTTGTGATGGAAATTCCGCCCTATCGCCGACCGGTGGCCGCGAGTGTGGTGAGCCACACGTGGGAAAAGGGACGACAGTACCTGCGAAAGATGGGAGGTCATCATCTTGGTGGCCTCGGTCGTGGTATGGGTGCTGGGCTACTTCCCGCAGCCCGATCGCGAACTCTCGCCCTCTCGAACGGCAGGAGCAATCTTATCTCGGACAGGCGGGACATCTCATCCAACCGGCCATTGCGCCACTCGGTTTCGACTGGCGCATGGGCGTCGGATTGCTCACCGGCGCGGCGGCCAAGGAGCTGATGGTTTCGACACTCGGCGTGCTCTATCACATGGACGAGAAGAGTGCGGCGGCCGCCGGTTCGGGCGACGACGCGGCGGCCGATCAAGCCATCTCAACCGCCCTGCGCGACGCCACTTCACCTGCAGCTGCGCTGAGCTATATGGTGTTTGCCTTGCTCTATTTTCCTTGTTTGGCCACCATCGCGGCCATTCGCGGCGAGAGCGGGCAGTGGAAATACGCCCTGCTCTCGATGGCCTACACCACCGCCGTGGCCTATCTGGCAGCGTGGCTCACCTTCCGTCTCGCAACCCACTGGTTTTGACAAAAACTTGAGCGCTTTTCGCGAAAACTTGGGCGCTTTTCTCCAAAAGTGGACTGATTATTTTCAACACTCCTCAAGCGAGTGCGCATAATACTGCGCACTCGCTCATTTTTTTTTCGCGAGATCTCCTCATCCGCTCCCACGCACGGCGCATTTTTGCCCTCCGAAAAAGCGAACTTGCGCATTCCGCAATTTCACAAATCGCAAAAAACGCTCGTTTCAGACCCTTACGATGACAAAAAACACATTAACACTCTATTTCCCTCATTTTTAAGCCAAAAGTTTTTCGACACTCTACAAATAATTCATACCTTTGCCACGAAAATAGAGCAGAACCTTGGAGCACAGGGGCCTCTTTCAGCCCAACCACCGCGGATTTGCTTTCCATTTCTCGCAAAATCATTCATTCAATTACTTTAATTCATAAAGCATACCATGCAGATGAAAAAAGTTACTTATTACTGTTCCTCATCGCCCTGCTGTTCGGCACAGCGACGATGCGAGGACAGTCGGTACCGTTTAATGAAATCGACGCGGAAAAGGGTTATATCATGAAAGTAGGCACAGCATATTTAGTGCTCAAAGATGGAACGATAACCACTACCACGAAGAAGGAAGAAGCTACAATTTTGGCCGTTAATACGGAACAGAATGGCAACATCAGCTCCATTGCTTCAAAAAAAGATAACGGGAACTTAGCTTACAGCAAGAAAAAAAGAAAGCTCAAACTCACACCAACAGGGTTCTATTATTCGTTTCTTTACGAAAAAAAAGATGGCAAATACTATCTTCAAGCGACAGGAGGAGATCTTGACAAAAAAATTTTATCTATCTTATACTTCCGGAAATCTCTCTCTAGAAGAGAACATTTCTGCTAACGCCATCATTGAATTGACGGATCCAAATGGTTCCTCGGATGCAGAAGTAATCCGGAATGCAGAGAAAATGCGCGAAACTTTGGCTCTCTTTCAAACCAAAAGAAAAGGCCAAGATCACTCCCCTAATGATTTTTTCGGCACTGGCTTAGGACAGTATCCCCAACCGACACTTGCAGACAATGTGTTTGACTATGTAACTTATAAGATCTATTTGGAAGGGCACGAAAACATTGGCAAAGGCAACGCAAGCGGTGAAATGGACAAAATGAAGACCCTGAAGGATGCCTTGCAAATCAATCTCCCCCAAAAACGGCACTTTTGTAGTAATTACTACAAAATCTCGCTTTGAGGACGCTGTTCGTGACAACGCAAGAACATTCAAAACGAAGGTAGATATTAATGCAGCCGCCGGTCCCATACAATCTGCTAAATACCTCAAGGCAACGGATACAGGTTACACGATGACAGACAAGAAGGAGGAAGCCGCCGTGTTCTTCTTCGACGGCCATCACCTAACCGGTTTGGACTATGGTTTCGGTTTGAACACGACTCAAAACAAGTATGACTTAACAGAAGTTGCTCAAGAGGCTGTTGTGGCACAAGGTAAGCTCGAAAAGACGCTCGATGCCGGTAGCTACAGCCTCAAAGTGGGCGACAAGTTCGTGAAACTTGACAACACTGGCCTCAGCGTTACGGACAACGAATCGGAAAGCCACCTCTTCCTTGAAGAGGCTACAGAGTTCAAACTCAATACCGACGCACTTGGCTATGTTTCTTTCTTCGCCCCCACGGCTGTTGAACTTCCCACAGGAGTTGAAGTCTACACCGGTAAGCTCAACGCACAGAATAGCGTTGTCAACCTCACGAAGGTGAACACAAGAAATATTCCCGCCAACACGGCTGTATTGCTTCGCAAGGGAACCACTAGCACCAACTTCGTGGTCAATAAATTCAACGGAACTCCCACGTCCTTGGGCGAAAACTTCCTCACAGGATACACGGTTTCTTCTAACGAACGCGTGGCAAACGCCTACGGATTCGCCGTTCAGGGTGGCAAACTCGTCTTTGTTCCCATTGCTGATGGTGTCCGCGCTTTCAAGGCTGTAATCTTCAACGGCAATGCTGCTGGTATGCAAGAATTCATTCCCACGTCTTTCGCTCCTACGGGCATCGAAGGTGTGACTGTTGAGGAAAACAAAGAAGAAATCTTCGATCTCACCGGTCGCCGCGTAGAGTCTCCCGTCAAAGGACAAGTCTATGTCAAGGGCGGCAAGAAGTTCATTCAAAAATAAACCATAACATCAAGATATGAAACAGTATTCAGCACCTCAAATCAAAGATGTTGTCCTGCACACAGAGCAAATGATGCAAACGGTATCCAAAGGAACCAAGGCTCCTGCCTCAACTTTGAGCACCAATGAGAAAGGTCTCGGCACCGACATCTGGAACGACAAGGAAACCGAAGAGTAATCTCTACTTTCGCGTAGCGCGTTGATGCACATTTATACAGCAAAACGACACGCGCTGCCGTAAGTTCAAATAAGTAACGCCCACTTACCGAAAGGTGAGTGGGCGCTTTTTTGTTGCAAAGCACCGATCTCATCCTTTATGTTCCGATTCCCCACTAAAACTCCCTTTGCGAGAATGAGTTTCTCGAGGGGAAGAACAACGTGATTCGCTCCCTCCGTCAACAAAGAGGCGCGTAACGCCCAAAAGTCCTCTACTTTTAAGAAGTCTCTTCGACTTTGAGCACAAAATGCCAGGCAAGATTACGCAAACGCCCTGCATTTTCAAAATAAATGCAAGATCCCTCACGCAAAACTTGCCCAACTTACATATACCCCTTATATTTGCCAAAAGCATTTCCACCCATCGTTCAAAAGAATCATCGCGCGCGCGAATTTCTCGCCACGAGCTCTAAAATGGTTCCGGTGGCTTTTGAAATCCGCTTCGCTGTACAACAACTCACACCGCGGTGTGTCCGCGCGCAAGGGGTGAAACTCTTCGCGATAAGGGTTATTCCACTTTCTTCGCACACCGCGCGATGAAGCTCAGCGACACGAGCGTGAAGATCTATTTGGCTAAGAAAACCAGCGCCACGCAAGTGGAAAATGGCGTAGCTCTTCCCGCCTTCAAGGCCTACATTGAGGTGGACAACGCTGCAGGTGCCGCAGTTCCTCTCTTCATTGCCCTCCCCACAGCCGTAGAAGCCGCTAAGGTACAAACCACGAAGGCCGGTGCTACCTATGATCTCACCGATCGTCGCGTCCAACAAACCGCCAAGGGACAAGTTTACGTCCGCGACGGTAAGCAATTCGTTCAGCAATAAAACTCATCCTACGTATGAAAGTCTATATCTCTCCCAGTCTTCAGAAAGTTCAGCTCAACGCTGAGCCTGTAATGGACAACCTCTCGATGGAACCGTCCCTTAAACTTGCAAATCACAGTCAGTTTCTGACTCAAGAAGAAGACTTCAGCAACCCCATTTGGGGCGATGACAACTCGGCAGACGAAAGCAACAACACCTTCGACGAGTTTGTAAGCCTCTAATCCTGCCCTCTTTCCACGCGAGTCCACTTTTCTCGGTTTCTCACCGGTGATTGTGCGCAAATCTCCTTTACGCGCACCTCCTCACTTCGGGACTACACGAAAGCCCACTCGCAATCCACCGAGACGGCTCAGACAATTCACCTTGTCTGAGCCGTCTTTCTTTTTCTCCCTGCGTGTTTTGCTGTATAAACGCCCCTCCCCTCGCCCACTTCGTGCTCACCGGAGTTCGGTCTGAGTAATCCACCTTTCACTTTCGATGGTCGGCGGGATGCTTTTTAGGGGAGATGCTTAGCCCGAACTTAGGTCGGCATGCAATGTCTGCCGCGTCCAAACTTTTCGAGGACAGCAAGAAACCGAAATCTGAACGCGGAGTCCCTTGGGCTCCATGTTCGTTGGCGACACGCTTGGCGGCAGGCTTTCAAGGTGGAACAAACAGCTGTGGCGCAGCGGGTTGAACACTTCGTAAACAGCGGATTGGGGCGCTTCGATAACGCCTCGTCGCGGTCGCGTGAAGACGCGCCCCGCGCCGGAGCGTAGCGCTTTTTTGTCAGTTCCGAGAGGTTGGAATAAGGCAAAGTTGCGCCGGTTCAGTAAGTCAAAGAGCGTTTGCGCCGGATGGTCGGGGCAGTACCTCGACTTTGCGCTATATGGACGCCGCAGTGCGGCGGGATGAAGGGAAATTGTGTTTTATCAAGCGCAAAAGTAAGGATTTAGTTTCGAACTGTCGAAGATTTCGCGAGAAAAATGTTTCGTTTTTTGAGAACAGGGAGAGATCGAACAAAAACTTGTGGACTTTCATTCGAAACGCCCCTTCTTTTTTCTTCTTCCTCCCCGCTTTTTTTGAAAAGACGCTTGTTCCTTCGCTCACGGTGTCACCCACTGTTTCCTCATCCGCAGCTCCGTACGCGCGAACGGACACGCCCCTGCACATCGCGCACTCAGCGAGTTCGAATTTCTTGCCTTCACCTTCACCCGCAAGTCGTTGATACTGTGTGTATTGTGGGTGAAGGGAAAGCCCTCTTTTTACCTTCACCGGTGAAGGAAACAAGGGTGAAACCTTCACCCGCAAGTCACTGTTTCCGAGCCCCTTACCGTCGTATGGTGAAGAGGTGAAGGCAAAAAACGAAAAACAGCGGACGCGCGCGCTACGTGTGCGCGTTGGGGGCAGAAGTGGGAGGCCGGTGCACTTTTGAGAAAGGGTTTCCGGTAGTTGAGGCCTCACTCCAAATGTCGGACGAACCCTATTCTTAGAGAAGAGGCTTAGACCGAACTCAGGTTGCTCCCTTCCCGTTTCTTCCGCCCTTATTTTATCAACTCCACATTTACTCACCCCATACTGACACGAAGAATCTTGTTTTTCTCCAAAAAAGAGGCCTATTCCATTGTGGTGTCGCACTTTTTTCGTATCTTCGGCACACGTTCATAAATGCACAGAGTATGAATAAGGTTATATCAATAGAAAGCGTAAGACGTGGCAATGCTGCTATCATGAGTGGCAAGCGCCAGGGAATAAGTATGGATGCAAATAATGTATCTGTACGTTGTAAGACTGCCATGGGTAACTATACCATGACCTTCGATCGTAAAAAGATTGTGAAGGCAGCCAATGAGGCTTTTGCTAAGATTATGAGATAGTGGGGAAGCAATTCAACTTTATATATTCGAAACTTGTTAGCGCCAACGATGATCTCGTTGGCTTGATTGCATATGGCATCTACAAGAAGCACAAGATAGAGTTCATAGAGAAGATAAAATCGGACACGGGCCATGATCCTACAGAGGCTGAATGTCAGGCATTCTATTCCACATCTACTACAGATAGCCAGCTAAAGAATTATCGTATTCAGGCAGAGACAATGATCTCAGAGACCATATCGAGCGTCGCACAAGAAGAACTAACGGACTTTGAGCAAGAGATGTACAAGAATTACCTGAGTGGGATAAAGTCGTGTATTCCATCAAACTGGAGTTCTTTTGGATTCAGTGTCCTTGCAGGTGTCGTATCAACTCTTGTTTTTACAGTTATCGCTGGTATATTCTACTTTATAGGAGAGACGTCAGATAGGAATACCCGAGACAAAATAAAGTCTGCAATTGAGAATGTCCAGGACGTGCCTGCCGACAGCTTACAATCAAAATAAAAAGATAATAGTTTAATTCCGCACTTGCCGGTTGGCTCTACACACAAAAAACGGTTCAAACCCACACATTTTTCGGCCTTCGGTTTGCTCTTTCGCCCATTCCTCCCTAACTTTGCGCACAAGCATGTCAGCAAAGCTCCGCACCCTCCGTCGTAGAGTGGCATTGGCCTGGATACTCCTCCTCGCCCTACTGCCACAAATCGTGGTGAAGTCTCTTCACCACCACGACACTGTGCCGACTTGCTCCGGCCTCCGCGCCGATGCGCAAGCCGCAGCCGCAATCTGTGTCGACTGCCTGCGTGAAGCCGCGGCACAAGCGGTACAAGAAGGACGCTTTGCCACTGCCCCCACAGCCAAGTGGCCGGAAGGCATCGGCAAAAAAGCCTCTCGGTGTCACCACCACAACAACCCACAGGGACAAGATCCGGCGAGTTCCCATCGAAATTGCAGCATTTGCCATTTCGTCCCCTCGCCCTGCATCGCCCCCGACGGTTACCCAGTTTTGTTTTTTCGTTTCCACACCGGAAACTCCCTTTCTTTTCGATAGTCCCTCGGACTATCACACGGTGACGGAACGCGCAGCGATGCGTGGGCCTCCCCTCGTTTAGTTTTTTCTCCCTTTTCTTTTCAGCGTTCGCCCGTACGTAGGGCAGCGGTTGGGCGTCGCGGTGTCTCCTCGCCTCGTCGTTCTCTTGTAGGCTCACCGCCACATGAGCGTTCCACACCGCTCTTTTTTGGCGCATCCATGCCTTCTCGCCGTCGCTTTTCGGCGATGGATGGGCAGTTTTTCTCCGTTTCGCTCCCCTTCTCGCCCGCTCGAGGCGCACAGTGGGCATTCGCCGAACGGTGGACACGCCTTTTTCTGTCGATCGCCGTGGCGCAGCTTCGCCAACGGTCGATCTGTTCGGCGATTTCACACGCGTCAAAGGGCGATTTCGGCACAAAAAGGCCGATTTCATCGCCCTTTCAGCGAAAACAGCGCGGAGAACGCCCTTTGCCCCCTACGTTGCGCCTGCCTTTCCCTCGTCCTTGCGCCGGTAATGGACGTTTGTCGTCGGAAAAGCGCCGCTCACCGCGTATGGCCTCCCCTTCGGCCGCAACAGGTCGAGGGCAAACCGCCCTTCTCGGCGCACTGTGCCGCCGCCCTCCTCTCCTTGCGAACGCCCTTTCCCTTTGCCCCGCTGCGCCCCCGGCGCTTGCGGAGCCTTTTCGCCTATCGTATTTTCCCCAACTTTCATGTCCCAACTTCTTTTCCCCGGTTTGCTGCTCAGTGCGGCCGTGGTAGTTCCCGCCACTTTGCGCGCCGCCGAGCCTCAACCTGTAGATGCCCCCCGTCTGCTCATCACCGATCGCGACACCGGTCTCCCCATTTCGGGCGCCGTGGTGCGCCGCGGCAATCAACTGTGGCGTTCGAACGATGCCGGTTTGCTCCTGCTGAACGAAAATGCCCTCCACGGCGACAGTCTCACTGTAAGTGCGGTGGGCTATGTCGACCGCCGCATTGCCACCAACGAGGTGCGCAGTCACCGCCCCCTGCACGTGGCGCTCAGTGCTCGCACCAATCGCCTCAACGAGGCCGTGGTGCAGACCGGACGCGTCATCCACTCGAGCAATACCGCCACGCAAACGCTCACGGCCGCCGAAGTGCAGAAAAATCTCGGCAATTCATTTGCCTCCACCCTCGAACAAATCAAAGGAATGAGCATGGTGCAAACCGGCGCCACCATCGCCAAGCCCGTGCTCCACGGCATGTATGGCACGCGCCTGCTCATCATGAACAACGGCGTGCGCCAGCAGGGACAACAATGGGGCGTGGATCACGCGCCCGAACTCGATGCCAACAACGCCGGCCGCATCAATGTGGTGAAAGGGGCGGAGGCCGTGCGCTACGGGGCCGAAGCCCTCGGCGGAGTGATCCTGCTCGACAGCAAAGCCCTCCCTTATATGCGTTCGCAACCCGAAGGCAATGTCTCGGCACTCTACGGCAGCAACGGTCGACGCCTCGCCCTGACAGGAACGGCCGACGCCGGTTTGCCCTTTGAGGGCGGCCGTGCGGCGTGGCGCGTGCAAGGCACTTATGTGAATGGCGGCGATCGCTCCACGGCACGCTACCTGCTCAACAACACCGGCCTGCGCGAAGCCAACGGTTCTGCGACCTTCGGCTGGAAACGCGACCGCTTTGAGGTCGATGCCTTCTACAGTCTGTTCTCCACCCGCATCGGTGTGCTCTTCAGTGCGCAGATGGGCGACGAACAACTGCTGCGCGAGCGCATTCGCCTCGGTCGTCCGACGGAATTCTACCCCTGGACGCGCGAAATCGACTATCCCTACCAGAAAGTGGTGCACCAAGTGGCCAAACTCCACACGCGCTACGCTCTTCCCACGGGCGGCACGCTCGAATGGCAGGCCGCCTATCAGCACGACGACCGCCGTGAGTTCAACCAGCGCCGCAACTTCCGCTCGCATGTGCCCACCCTCGATCTGCAGTTGGAGAGTTTTCAAACCGACGGCCGCTGGCAACAGTCGTATGCCGACCACTGGACGACGGAAGCCGGCCTGTTCTATGCCAACGTCAAGAACACCAACACGCCGGGCACGGGTGTTGTGCCGATCATCCCCAACTATGTGCAGCAAAACGCCGGTGTCTTCGCCATTCAGAAGTATTCCGGCCACGAATGGGGCGCAGAAGCCGGCGCACGCCTCGACCATCAGCGACTCAACGCCCGCGGCATCGACATTTACGGCCGCCCCTACGGGAAACTCGACCATTATAACAACGTCACCTACACCCTCGGTGCGCATGCCCACGTCTTGCCGGGACTCGATGTGCTGACCAATGTGGGATCGGCCTGGCGCGCGCCGCACGTCCACGAGTTGTACAGCAACGGCGTGGAGCATTCGAGCGGACTCTTCGCACGCGGCGATGCCGGTTTGCGTCCCGAAGTGAGCACAAAGTGGGTTTCGTCGCTGCGCTTCTCGCGTCCACGCTTCTCGGCCTCCATTGATGGCTATGTGCAGTGGATTCAAAACTACATCTTCGACGCGCCCACTTCAGAAGTCATCACGATGGTGTCGGGCGCTTACCCCGTTTTCCAATATCGTGCCACCGATGCGTTCTTCCGCGGCGTCGATGCCGAAGCCAAGTGGCAAGTTTTGCCGCATTTGACGGTGGAAGGCGGTGCGGCGTGGGTGCGTGCCGACGATCGCACGAAGCAAAAACCGCTGCCTTTTATCCCTTCTTTCCGACTCTCCGACGCGGTGACGCTAAGACTCGGCAGCGTGGCGCACCTGCACGACCTCTATGTGAAGGCCTCGCACAAATATGTGGCGAAACAAACGCACTTCGATCCCGCCACCGACTTGATCGACTTCACCCCCGCGGCCTATCACCTCTTCGGTGCGGAGGCCGGCGTGAATTGGGTGCTGCCCAACGGCCGAAAAATCAAGTTCCTGCTCACGGCCGACAACCTTTTCAACCGCGAATACCGCGAATATACCAACCGCTTCCGCTATTACGCGCACGACCTCGGCCGTGATGTGCGTTTTATGCTCACTTGGGAGTTTTAAGTTTCGGGCTCAGCCCCTTCATCTGTAGGGTTTGTGCCTAAAAACCACCATTTCATCGATCTTATTGCGCTATGCGAATTGCTTATTCCCTCCTCTTTTCCCTCCTCCTCGGCTGCGCCGGCCTGCTTCTCGCGGCCTGCTCGCTCGAACCCGAAGCGCCGGTGGACGAACGCCGCAGCAAAGACCACGGCGACCCCACTCGCGTAGAACTCACCCTGCGCCACGGCGCGTGGGACGGCACGATTTTCACCCCCGATGCGGGCGGAACGGCCGACACACGCGAACAAACCATCACCTATGCCCTGCAACCCGAATTGGGTTGGGCACCCTTGGCCGGTACGCCTGCGGGTTTCGTCGTGCGACGCGCCGAAGGGGCGCAACATGCCTACGAGTTGCGCATCCGCTACTTCGACCTCGCGGGCGAAGACATCACCCGCCAATTCATCGACAACGGACAAGACAAAATTCACCAGCACTTTTTCATCCCCGATGCCGTCTTCACGCCCGACAGCGTGGCGCGCCAAGACGAACAGCGCAGCGATCGCGTCTACACCTACACCTATGCCGACACCACGCCCTGGTATGACGAGCTTTCCAGCCCCGGCACGAAACTAACGGGCGATGTCAACCCGATCGGCTTCAAGGGCATTTTCCAATTCAAGGAGGCGCGCGACCTGCACATCTACATTCGCCTGATGCACGCCCGCATTTCGAAATTCAACAAGCGCGATCACAGCCTTTCGCCCTTCTATGCGCCCACCCCGGGGCAGTTGCAAGAAGACGCGTGGGACATCGCCATGCGCTTCCCCGTGAAAAGCCGATAAAACCGACCCTCTCGCCACGAAATCCCGATTTCATCGCGCTCACCCATTTACTATCTCTATCCATTCATCTCAATTTTCAGCCCTATGATTCGTAAAATCTTTGGCGTGCTCCTGCTCGCCGCCACCGCATTCGCCTTCGGCGCTTGTGACAAGGACAACAACGAAAAACCCACTCCCCAACCTGCGCCCGAAGCCCACAACGGCGAAGAAGTCGAGCCCGTGCGCGCCGAACTGATCCTCGCCGGCGGACACTTTCACGGCGTGGCTTTCCACCAAGACGCCGACGCGAGAGGCATCACTTACAAGAAAGCCGTGCAGCACCTCACCTTTGTGCGCAAAGGCGACGCGTGGGAAATCGAAAAAGGCAGTGCCGAAGCCTTCCGCGTGCTGAGTTCCAGACAATATCTCTATCCCTACGGCCTTTGGATCAAGTATTACGATGAGAAAGGCCAAGACATCACGCCCCTCATTGCCGAGAACGGCGAAAGTCGCGCACACCAGCACTTCTTTGTGCCCTCGGAGGTGAAGCCCACCTTCGATGGAACCGCCGAAAAAGACGATCAAATCGCCGATTCGCTCCTCAACTATGTCTATATGGACACCAATCCGACCAACGGCATTCTGAAATCGACCACCGACAAGGCAACGGGCAAAACAATTCCCGCGGCGAAACTCACCGGCTCGAAGGTGATCGGACAAAATGCCCTCGGCGACATTTTCGAACCGCTCAACCCCATCGGCATGAAGGGCTTTTTCCAGTTTAAGAAGCCGCGCAAATCGTTCGTTCTCACCGTGACGCTCTTCCACTTTCGACGGCGATGCGAAATTCCCCGGCGGCAAACCTTCGCCCTTCTTCGCCCCTACGGCCGGACAGTTGGCCACGGCTCACCGCGAAGTGGTGCTCCGCGTGCCGTTTGTCGTCTATGCCTCGCGCGAAGAGACGGGCGATTGGGAAACCCTCGACGCAGTGCCCTACGCGAAACTCCGCCCGGGCGAACAACACTTGGTGCTTTCCACCGCCCGTGCCTACGGCATCTCCGAAGAACTGGCCACAACCGACTGGTTCGCCCACATTCTCGGCGAAGTGGACAAGGAGAGCGGTGCGCTCTGGTTCTGATTTTCTTTTGAACTGCGCCACTGCCTACTTTGCCCTCCCCCTTCTTCCCCGATAAAACCGTAGAAATTGTCGAAAGAAGCCGGAGAATCGTCCGATTCATCGGTGGTGTTCCGACACGTTGCACCGCTTACGCACCAAAGTGCACCGGTTTTCGCGAAGCATCAGGAACTATTCTCAGAAACACCGCACGTTTTTTCCGAAACGTGCGGTGCTTTTGTTTTTCGGGGCGGACGCGACTGACGAAAAGCCCCTAAATGTTTGTCTTTCTGCCAACAAACGTGTAAATTTGCTCATCAGTAAACTCCTCTCTTATGAAAATAGCACTCATCGGATACGGCAAGATGGGCAAAATGATCGAATCCATCGCGAAATCGCGCGGACACGAGATCGTGGCCATCATCGATGTCGACAATCGCGCCGACTTTGACACCGACGCTTTCCGCTCGGCGGAGGTGGCCATCGAATTTACGACTCCCCACCGCGGCCTACGACAACTACCGACAAGCCTGGGCACAGGGGCGTAAAGGTCGTGAGCGGATCGACCGGTTGGCTCGCACAGCACGAAGCCGACGTGCGGCGCGCCTGCACCGTCGAGGGGCACACGCTCTTTTGGGCTTCGAACTTCTCGCTCGGCGTGGCCATCTTCTCGGCCGTGAACAAATACTTGGCACAGATCATGAATGCCTATCCCGACTACGAGGTTTCGATGGAAGAGACGCACCACGTGCACAAACTCGATGCGCCTTCGGGCACCGCCATCACGCTGGCCGAGCAAATCGTAGAACGATTGGATCGGAAAACGGCGTGGGTGAAAGGCGAGGTGCACGAAGCCGACGGCTCCGTCACGGGCAGTCGCACCAACACGCCCGACACGTTACGCATCGACGCAGTGCGCCGCGATGAGGTGCCGGGCATCCACTCGGTGACCTACACTTCGGAGGCCGACAGCATCACCATCACCCACGATGCCCACTCGCGCCGCGGATTCGCCCTCGGGGCTGTGCTCGCGGCCGAATATACTGCAAAGCACACCGGTCTGCTTTCGACCGACGACCTTTTCGATTTCTAAGTAACTCCCGTTTATCGGACGGCCGAAGCGGAGTGTCGACGCAACCGCTTGAAGCCGAAAACCGCCAAAATGGAGCGAACGACCGTAAAACGTGCGCTTTCATCGACAGCGGTTTGCCCCGAGAACCCGAATATATCGATCAAATCTTATGGATAAGAAGCCTAAAATCACCACTCGCCGGTGGCTCACGCTCGGCATCGTCCTCTCGCTCTATCTACTCTTCCTCTATTGGGTGGGATCGTGGTGGGGCTTGTTGCTCGTGCCCTTCATCATCGATTTCTACACCACGCGTTTCATCAACTGGTATTGGTGGCGCAAATCCTCCAGCGGGGTTGTGCGGACCTTCATGGGGTGGGTCGATGCCATCGTCTTTGCTTTGGTGGCCATCTACTTCATCAATCTCTATTTCTTCCAGAATTTCGTCATCCCCTCCTCGTCTTTGGAGAAAACCCTCTTGACGGGCGACTATCTGCTGGTGTCGAAACTGAGCTACGGGCCGCGTATTCCGCAAACGCCCTTGACTATGCCCCTCACCCAGCACAATCTGCCCGGATGGTTGGGCGGTGGCAAGAGCTACCTCGAATGGCCAAAGTGGGACTACCGCCGTGTGAAAGGCTTCGGACAGGTGCAGACCGGGCGACATCGTGGTGTTTCAACTACCCTTCGGGCGATACGGTGGCTACAAACTTCCAAGCTCAGGATTACTATCAGTTGGTTTACTCCGCCGGTGCACAGGCGCTCGGCGTGACTGAGCCTGCTGACTCGTTGCCTCCCGCCTTGCAGCGCGTAGCCTACGAAAAAATCTATGCCGTCGGGTGGAATATCATCCGCGATAAGAAGGCGGAGGCAGGCGAGATCATCAGTCGTCCGGTCGATCGCCGCGAGAATTATGTGAAACGCTGCGTCGGCGGTCCGGGACAGACCCTGCAGATCAAAAACAACGTGATCTATCTCGACGGAAAAGCCCAAAAGCAGCCCAAAGACGTGCAGTTCAACTATCTCGTGCACTTCAATCAACCCCTGCCCGCCGATTTCTGCAAAGAGAAACGGCATTACGGGCCGAGGATCTCGAGCGCAACGAGGCGGAACGGTGACGATGCCGCTGACCGAAGACTTGCGTCGCAAACTGGAGCGCATGCCTGAGTTCTGCAGCAAGCCGGTGAAAGCACCGAGCTTCAGCCAATGGCTTTTCCCCATCAACCTGGCGAAGAAATGGACGGTATCGGACTACGGCCCGCTGTGGATTCCGAAACGCGGCGCCACGGTGCAGCTCACCTTAGCTAACTTGCCGATGTATGAGCGCTGCATTGTCGTCTACGAGAACAACCGCCTCGAGGTGCGCGGCGAGCAAATCCTGATCAACGGCCGCCCTGCGAAGAGTTATACCTTCAAAATGGACTATTACTGGATGATGGGCGACAATCGCGACAACTCCGCCGACTCGCGCTTTCTGGGGTTTTGTGCCCGAAGACCACATCGTGGGCAAACCGCTGATGGTGTGGATTTCGCTCGATAAAGACTACGGCCTTCTCGACGGCAAAATTCGTTGGAACCGCTTCTTTAAGTGGGTGGCCAACATCCAATAACCCCATACTCGGTGCGCTTGGTGCCTGCCCTCGCGGGCGCTGTCGCACTCCGCCTTACTCTGCCGCCGCAGCTCCGCCACGTGCTGAGCGGCGGCGGTCGTTTTTCGTCGAATTCACCGCGCACGCTGCGCTTCCGTCCCTCCCCTTTCGCACGATGATTCATCTTCTTTCTTCGGCCTACCTCGGGCCTATCCATTATTATACGAAGCTTTTTGCCGGTTGCCCCGTGATCGAGGAGCGCTGTGACCACTATGTGAAGCAGACCTATCGCAACCGCTGCCTGATTGCCACGGCCGACGGTGTGCTCGCACTGACGGTGCCGGTGCAAGGGCGCAGCAAAAGCGAGGGCGGCGACTCGAAAACGCCGATGCGCGAGATGCGCCTCTCGGAACACGGGCGCTGGCGCGAGATGCACCTCAATGCGCTGACGGCAGCCTACGACCGCACGCCGTATTTCGAGTATTATGTCGATGAATTCGCCGAAATTTATCGTACGTCCTTCGATCGCTTGGTCGATTTCAACGCGGCTTTTCAGCGTTTGGTGCTGCGTCTGCTCGACATCGAACCGCAATGGAGCGCCAACGAAGGAGAATATCTGCTCGCCGAGGCGATGCCCGGCTGCCTGGATTGGCGCGAAAAGATCCGCCCCAAGGTGTCGCCGGACTTTCGATCCCCACATTTCGCCCGGTGCCTTACTATCAGGTGTTTGCCGACCGCAATGGTTTTCAGCCGAACCTGAGTATTGTGGACTTGTTGTTCAACCTCGGCCCCGAAAGTCGGCTCATTTTACGCGATTCCATCGTGGCCGGCTCCGAAAAGTAAGGTCGGCCTGCCCTCGGTGGTCGGTCATTAGTGCGAATACGGGGACGACGGTGCCAGCGTGGCGCACCGCCGTTGGCATGACGAGGAAGTCAAGGCCAAACAATCGAGCTGCGTTTTTCGTCATTTGCGACAATGTGAGAATAGAAGGCTCAACCTAAAATAAGCCGTGAGTTTTTTTAAGAAGATAAGCGATATGGTATATGTACTTTTGCTACGAGGAATCAATGTAGGCGGAAAGAACAAAGTGATTATGAGTGAGCTGAAGAAAAAACTTTTTGGATGAGGGGTTTGAAAAAAAGTGGACTCTTACATCAATAGCGGAAATTTGTTTTTTTCAGCAGTGCACTCAGTCCCGAAAAATTGTATCTCGAAGATTGCACGATTATTAGACCTAAACTACGATTTCTCTATCCCATTTGCTGTGATAAGCGAGAGGAGTATTTAGAAGAAAGAGCTGCATTGCCAGATTGGTGGCAAGAAGACTTGGCAAGAAAAGATGTTCTTTTTGTTTCCAATGGCATGGACAAATCAGCCATTGTGGATTTCATCAACGAATCCGAGTTCCACAATGAAATCGTTCATCTGGGCAGCAATGCGATCTTCTGGGGAAAATATGATGAAGCAGAATATCTGAAATCAACCTACCATAAGCAACTCACGAAACAAGCTTTTTACAAGTACATTACGATCAGAAACGGAAAGACCTACGAAAAGATCGCAGACATTCTGGAGGGAAAAGGGTGAGGCTACCCACCAATCGCTGCAAACGGCCATAAAAAGAACCGCCGCACTCAAAAAAGTATTCGAGTGCGGCGGTTTTCGATGCCACCTGCGCGCGTTGTGACGCGGCAAGGGCGATGTGTAGCGAAAATCGGCCTTAGGCTTTGGGCGCGATGGCTTTCAGAATCTGTTCGGCGTGGATTTTCGTGCGAATCTGTCCGGGGGTGAAGATGCGCTCCACACATCCCTGTTCGTCGATGAGGAAGGTGGTGCGCAAGAGGCCGACGGTGATGCGGCCGTAGCGATTTTTCTCGCCCCATACGCCCATGGCTTCGATGAGTCGCTTGTCGGTATCGGCAATGAGGGGGAAGGGCAAGGACTGGGCGGCGGCAAACTTCTGATGGCTCTCGGCCGAATCGGCGCTTACGCCCAAGATGTCGTAGCCCAAGGCCTGTAATTCGCCGAAATGATCGCGCAACGAGCAGGCTTCGGCCGTACAACCGGGGGTGGAATCCTTGGGATAAAAATAAAGTATGACCTTACGGCCGGAGAAATCGCTCATGCGCCATTCGCGTCCCTCCTGATCGACTCCGAGAACTTCGGGTACTTTGTCTCCGATTTGCATAGTGATAATATATATATATTGTGATGTTGAGATGAGACAACAAAGATGCACATTCTTCGGCGTTCCACCAAACGAACGGAACCTTAAAGCGCACTCGACATATCTTCCGCGATATGTTTTAACATCCACAAACAACGAATGAACGGAGGCAAGGGGGAGAAAACCCCACGACTTTTTTGCGGACAAAGGTTGTTTATGTCGGGCTTGTGGCGTAACTTTGCAATGCACCTGCGTGCGGTGTGGCCGAGCGCAACCCACAACGGTGCTTTTTTTCACAGCATCACACTATACAAATCACAGCATACACAATGAAAAGAATCGTTTTGCTCCGCCACGGCCAAAGCCAGTGGAACCTCGAAAACCGCTTCACCGGTTGGACCGACGTAGACCTTACCGAACAAGGTATGGAAGAAGCTCGCAAAGCCGGCGAACTCTTGAAGAAAGAAGGCTTCAAGTTCGGCATGGCTTACACTTCTTACCTGAAGCGTGCCATCAAGACCCTCAACAACGTGATCGACGCAATGAATGCGGACTGGATCCCCGTGCAGAAGTCTTGGCGCTTGAACGAAAAGCACTACGGCATGCTCCAAGGCCTCAACAAGAGCGAGACGGCTGCCAAGTATGGCGAAGAACAAGTGCTGGTTTGGCGTCGTAGCTTCGACATCGCACCCGATCCCATCGCCGAAGATGACAAGGAACGCAACGCGAAGTACGAAGATCGCTACGCCGAAGTGCCTGACGCCGAACTTCCCCGCACCGAGTCGCTCAAAGACTGCATCGGTCGCACCCTTCCCTACTGGACGGCCGTGATCTTCCCCACCCTCAAGAAGGTAGACGACCTCCTCGTGGTGGCACACGGCAACAGCCTCCGCGGTGTGATCAAGCACCTCAAGGGCATCAGCGACGAGGACATCATCAGCCTCAACCTCCCCACAGCACTTCCCTACGTGTTCGAGTTTGACGATGATCTCAACCTCGTGAAGGACTACTTCCTCGGCGATCCCGAAGAGATCAAGAAGCTCCAAGAAGCTGTGGCCAACCAAGGTAAAAAATAAACCGGCCACCGGCGACGCCGTTCGCCTCAACTCATTGCGCATCTTGCCCCGGCGGCAAGGTGCGCTTTTGTGTTTTCTGACCTGCCGGTCACAACCCACCTTTCCTTACCAGAGTTCGGTCTAAGCAATCCACCTTTCACTTGCTATGATCGGCGGGATGCTTCTTAGGGAAGATGCTTAGCCCGAACTTAGGTCAGGATGTGATGTCTACTGCGTCTAAACTTTTCGCGGACCGCAAGAAACCGAAATCAGCACGCTGAGTTCCTTGGGTTCCTTGTTCGTAGGCGACACTCTTGATGACAGCCTTTTTTTAGGTGACGCAAACGATTATTAAACAGCGACTTGCGTATTTCGTAGACAGCGGGGCGGGTAGCTTCGGTTATGCCTCGTCGCGGTCGCGTGAAGACGCATCCTGCGCCGGAGCGTAATGCCTTTTTGTCTGTTCCGAGAAGTTGGGATATGGCGAAGTCGCGCCTGTTCAGTAAGTCAAAGAGCGTTTGCGCCGGATGGTCGGGGCAGTACCTCGACTTTGCGCTATATGGACGCCGCAGTGCGGCGGGATGATGGGAAGTTGTGTTTTATCAAGCGCAAAAGTAGGGATTTAGTTTCGAACTGTCGAATATTTCGCGAGAAAAATGTTTCGTTTTTTGAGAATCGGGAGAGAACGAACAAAAACTTGTGGACTTTCTTTCGAAACGCCCCTTCTTTTTTCTTCTTCCTCCCCGCTTTTTGGGAAAAGACGCCCGCCCCTTCTCCCACGGTGTCACCCACTGTTTTCTCATCCGCACCGCCTTACGCGCGAACGGACACGCCCCTGCGCATCGCGCACTCAGTGAGTTCGAATTTCTTGCCTTCACCCTTCACCTTCACCCGCAAGTCGTTGATATAGTGTGTGTTGTGGGTGAAGAAAAAGCCCTTTTCTTGCCTTCACCGGTGAAGGAAACAGGGGTGAAATGTTCACCCGCAAGTCGCTGTTTCCGAGTTGTTTATAGTCGTATGGTGAAGAGGTGAAGGCAAAAAACGAAAAACAGCGGACGCGCGCGCTACGTGTGCGCGTTGGGGGCTGAAGTGAGAAGCCGGTGCACTTTTGAGAAAGGTTTTCCGGTACTAGAGGTCTCACTCCAAATCTCGGACGAACCTTCTTCTTAGAGAAGAGGCTTAGACCGGACTCAGGTTTTCCTTCTTCGCCACAGAGGGCAGAAGGCGCACGCGTTTTGGGGATTTCTCGGGCTGTAAATCGTGTGCAGCGGCGTGGTTCACGATGTCCGGCGAGGGAAAAAGGTTCAAAAAACGGCGGTTTCATCGGAAAAATTCTCGCTGTCGAAAAGGCTCTTCGAGAGGGGGCTGCAGGGACTGCTCCTATATAAATAATGTACCCTACAATGCCCTTCAGAATGTAGGATTCGTAGCAGAAAAAGACGAAAAGTATTTTACTATAAATCAACAACTTGACTTCGCATTGCTGAAGCAACATTGCAGGGGGCGGGTAAAATTCGGCAAAGCGCCGAGAATATCTGCAGATTTATTACTAACTTTGCTCGCTACTATATCGTAAATCACACCACATGCCCACGCTCTGTCCCACCTACCACGTTCCGGTACTGCTCAACGAGACCGTTGACGGGCTCAATCTGCGCCCTGAAGGCACCTACGTCGATGCCACATTCGGCGGAGGCGGTCATAGCCGCGAAATCCTCCGCCGTCTCGGTCCGGAAGGCCGACTTTATGGTTTCGACCAGGACGCCGATGCCCGAAACAACGTGCCGGACGACGAACGCTTCACGTTTGTGGCCGCGAACTTCCGCTTCCTGCCCAACTGGATGCGCTATCACGGCGAAACGGAGGGAGTGGACGGCGTATTGGCGGACTTGGGCGTATCGAGTCACCACTTCGACGACGAAACGCGGGGCTTTTCCTTCCGTTTCGACGCACCGCTCGATATGCGTATGAACACTCGCGGCGGCATTACCGCAGCCGAGGTGCTCAACACCTACGATGAAGCCGACTTGGCACGCATTTTCCACCTGTTCGGGGAACTGAAAAACGCCAGACGCTTGGCTTCGGCCGTGGTGAAGACGCGCGGCACAAAGCCGTTCGCAGAAATTGCCGATTTGCTCAGTTGCGTGCAACCGTTCGTGCCGAAAGAGCGCGAGAAAAAAGACTTGGCCAAGGTGTTTCAAGCCTTGCGCATCGAGGTGAACCACGAGATGGATGTGCTCCACGCCTTGCTCGAAGGGGCACTCCGCGTGTTGAAACCGGGAGGACGCCTCTCGATTCTCACTTATCACAGTCTTGAAGACAGAATGGTGAAGAACTTTATGCGCGCCGGCAATATCGAAGGGAAAGTGGAACAAGATTTCTACGGCAACCGCTTGGCTCCCCTGCGACCGGTCAACAATAAAGTGATTGTTCCCTCTGCCGAGGAGCAAGCTGAAAACCCCCGAAGCCGAAGCGCGAAACTCCGCGTGGCGGAAAAATGCTGAATCGCTCACAGACGCTTTTATCTATGGAAAAAGACACGACTCCCGACGTGCATGCCGACCAGCCGTTGACGTCGGAACCCGATATGACATCGGCAGAAGCTCCTTCTACCGAAAAACAAGACAACGAGGACAAAGTGCACTACGGAAAAATCATCCAAAACGAAGGACGATGGCGAATTGGTACTGCCCTCTGTCATCTCAATGAACGATGATGAACTTTCGTTCAGCGGAAAAGCATTCCTCGAACTGTTGAAGGGAACGACTTTCGGCGAAATGTTCAAACAAAACTATGGTTTTATCACCCTGGTCGTGGTGCTCGTGGTGAGCTACGTGGCACTCGGCTACACCATCCGCGCAGAAAGACTCGAAAACGACCGCCTCTCGAAAGAAGCGCTCAACTGGCGCTACCGTGCCTTGACCCGTTCGAGCGAATTGAGGGAGCGTACCCTGCGATCGAACATTGAAAACCGCTTGCCGGACTCCACGCTCCACACACCCACCGAGAGTCCCCTATGAACTAATGGTTCCCAAAGCAGACGAAGAATAAAAAACCTAACGGCCTAGATCCACACGATATGGACGATAAACAACCAAAATACAACACCCGAAGAGTGTTGGCTCGCTATAAGTTCATTGGTTTCCTCTTTGGATTCTTTGGATTGGTCATTTTGCTCAAGGCGGCCTACTTGATGACGGTGGATCGTGACTATTGGCTGGCTGTGAACGCAAAGTTCGAGAGCGAATACAAACCGCTCCCGGCTACTCGTGGCAACATTCTCTCGGCCGATGGCCAACTACTGGCCACGTCCTTGCCGGAATATCGCATTTTTCTGGATCCGATGTCGTGGGAACGGGATTCGGTCAAAAGAGAAAAAGACCAAAAGCGCCGCGACTCGATTCTGACCCACTGCATGGACAGCATCGTGAACGGGATGCACCAAATTATTCCCGACTTGGATCCCCAAGCACTTCGCCGTCGCATCATCGAGGGGCGCCGCAAAAAGAAACACAACATCGCGCTCTACTCGCAAAAACGCGTCACGCATCTCCAACTTTTGGAGTTGAAGAAACTGCCACTCTTCCGCCTTTCGGTCGGAATGGGGGGCTTTCGCTACGAAGAGTTCCGCCGCCGCAAAAATCCTTACGGACATTTGGCGGCACGCACGGTGGGTAAACTCCGTTCTGACAATGATTCTGCGCTGAGTGGACTGGAATTGGCTTTTGATACCGAACTGAGCGGACGCCCCGGGCGTATGTCACCGCGAAAAGGTGTCGAATCGCTATATTGATGTTGTGGACACGACTGCCGAAGACGGTTGCGACGTGGTGACCACGCTCGATGTGAGCATGCAAGACCTCACAGAAAAAGTGCTCGGCGATCAACTTCGACAGCTTAACGCCCGTGCCGGTATGTGCATCTTGATGGAAGTGGCAACCGGTGATGTGAAGGCGATTTCATCGCTCTCGCGACTCAGCGACGGATCGTACGCTGAAATCGAACCGCGCGCCGTAACCAACATGATGGAACCGGGATCGGTGTTCAAACCGATGTCGTTTATGGTGGCGATGGACGACGGAAAAATCACGATGAACAGCACATATGACACGGGATCGGGCGTGAAAGACATTTACGGCCGCAAAATGCGCGACGCCGATTGGCGAAAAGGCGGAAATGGTGTGATGACCGTGCCAGAAATCATCAAACGCTCGTCCAATGTGGGCGTGAGCGGTCTCATCGACCGCGCCTATGGACGCGATCCCGACAAGTTTGTGGAAGGACTGCAGCGCATCGGCATCATGGAAGACTTGCATATCCCCATTCCCGGCTACCGCGTACCGCGCATTCGCTACAAACGCGACAATGCAGCCAAATGGTATGGAACTACCCTCTCATGGATGAGCATCGGCTACGAAACTCAGGTGCCGCCGATCTCGACTTTGACCTTCTACAATGGCGTTGCCAACGGCGGAAAGCTCGTGCAACCGCGCTTTGTCACCGAGATTCGACGCAACGACGAGGTGATCAAAGAATTTCCCGTGGTGGTTTTGCGCGAAAAGATGTGCAAAGACCAAACCCTCCGCGACATTCAAACCTGTCTCGAGGGCGTGATCGGTAAAAACAGCGGTACGGGTAAAGCGGCCTATTCGAAGTATTTCCGCATGGCCGGTAAGACCGGTACTGCACAAATCTGGAGCAAACACGGTTTTGCGGCCAACTATTTGGTGAGCTTCGCCGGCTATTTTCCCGCCGACCACCCCAAATATTCGATGATTGTCTGCATTGAGAAAACAGCTCCCGCCTACGGTGGCGCCCACTGCGGCCCGGTGTTCAAGAAGATCGCCGAAACGGTAATGGCACGCGACCTCAATCCGGATTACCGCACTGCACGCGACAGTACTGAGCGCTTGCACAGCCTTCCTTTCATGGCTGCCGGCAATCTCAACGCACTGAACAACGTACTCACGGGCATGGGCATGGGACATCAAGGACTTCCCTGTCACCGCTTCGGGCATCGTGTGGGGCAACAATGCGGGCGAAGACAAACGCATCATCCTCTCTCAAGAAGCAGCCTCGCAGGGTATGCCCTCGCTCATCGGTTATGGATTGCGCGATGCGGTCTATCGCCTCGAACGCATGGGATTGCGCGTAAAAGCCACCGGTGTCGGACACGTTGTGCGCCAAAGCATCGCACCGGGTAGCAAAGTGCAAAGAGGAATGCGCGTCGGTTTGCTCCTTTCGCTCAACGACGACCGACATCTCTCGGAGAACGAAGACCTGGCTTTCAGAAGAATGTACGGACTTCCCATCGAAAAAAAGGATAGCACACAAAAAACTGCGGATTCATCGCGAACGGCTGCAGTGAAATCGGAGAATTCCGTCGTTTCCAACAGCGATAAGAAAAAAACAAAGCCTACTCCTGCCAACCACAGCGGAACGAGCGAAAAGAACAAGGAACAAAAGTCCGGTTCTTCATCGACTTCCAAGTCTACCGCCTCAACCTCTAAAAGCTCCGCCTCGCGTTCCTCCTCATCAGCGTCCAAAAACGACAAGAACGAGGCCTCTTCTAATAAAAAAACGCCTAAGGGCTCCAAGTCATAATCCTATCTCATGTACTTAAAGGATCTACTTTTATCGACAGAAATCGTCGATTCCATCGGAAATCTCGAAACGGATATCACCGGCATCGCCATCGACTCGCGTTGTGTTCGCCCCGGTTTCCTTTTTGTGGCCGTCAAAGGCACACAAACCGACGGCCACGCGTTTGTGGGCAATGCCATTGAAAACGGTGCCGCCGCCATTTTGGTGTGCGAGCCCGTCGACGTTCCGAATTCCCTCACCGTCGTGCGCGTTGCCGACACCGAAAGTCTGGTCGGCACCATCGCCACGCGTTTTTACGGCAATCCTTCACGTAACCTGCGCCTCGTCGGGGTGACCGGCACCAACGGTAAGACGACAGTGGCCACAGTGCTCTACCAACTCTACCGCGGTTTGGGCTACAAAGTGGGATTGATTTCGACCGTTTGCAACTACATTGACGATCGTGCGGTGGAAGCCACGCACACCACCCCCGATCCGATTTCGCTCAACGCGCTTTTGGCCGAAATGGTCGAAGCCGGCTGCGATTATGCCTTCATGGAATGCTCGTCACACTCCATCCATCAGCACCGCATCGGCGGTTTGCACTTCGAAGGCGCCCTCTTCACCAACCTTACCCGCGACCATCTCGACTACCACGGCAGTTTCGAGAATTATCGCGACGCGAAAAAGATGTTTTTCGACGGTTTGAGCAAGGATTCCTTTGCCATTACGAACGCCGACGACCGCAATGGCATGATCATGGTGCAAAACTGCGCAGCCAACGTCAAGACGTATAGCACACGCGCCGCAGCCGACTTCAAAGGCCGCATCATCGAAGAAAGCATCGAGGGTATGCTCCTCGAAATCGACGGACGCGAAGTGAGCGTCCCCTTCGTCGGACGATTCAATGTCAGCAATTTATTGTGTGTTTATGGTGCCGCAGTCATGCTCGGCGCCGATCGAGACGAAATTCTGCGCGTGATGTCGGGACTTCGCCCCGTCAACGGTCGTTTCGAAGCCATTCGCTCGCCGAAAGGCTTCAGCGCTGTCATCGACTACGCCCACACGCCCCGACGCCTTGGCCAATGTGCTGCAAGCCATTCACGATGTAATCGGCAAAAACGGCCGTATCATCACCGTTTGCGGCGCCGGCGGCAACCGCGACAAGGGGAAGCGCCCCCTCATGGCGCAAGAAGCGGCGCGACAGTCCGACCAAGTGATCATCACCTCCGACAATCCGCGATTTGAACGCCCCGAAGACATCATTCAGGACATGTTGGCCGGACTCGACGACGAGCAACGCGCCAAAACCCTCCACATCACCGACCGCCGTGAAGCCATTCGCGCTGCTGCGGCCATGGCACGTCCCGGCGATGTCATCCTTGTCGCAGGTAAAGGACACGAACCCTATCAAGAAATCGAAGGCGTCAAACACCATTTCGACGATCACGAAGAAGTACGCGCCGCCTTTGGCTGCTAACCAACGGGCCTTTTTTGCGTCTCTTCTCCACTTTTTTCCCCATTTCATCATGCTTTATTACCTTTTTCGTGCACTCGAACAATTCGGGATCCCCGGTTCTGCGTTGTGGAGCTACATTTCCTTCCGTTCGCTCCTTGCACTGATTCTCGGTCTCATCATTTCCATGTGGTTCGGCGAGTATTTCATCAAATGGATGAAGCGCCGCAACATCGGTGAGACCGCTCGCGACGCCAGCATCGACCCCTTTGGAGTGAACAAAGTGGGCGTTCCCTCGATGGGTGGCCTCATCATCATCTTGGCCATCCTCATTCCCACCCTCCTCCTCGGCCGTCTGCGCAACATCTACACCTTGCTCATGATTGGCACCACCTTGTGGTTCGGTATCATCGGTTTTCTCGACGACTACATCAAGATCTTCAAGAAAAACAAGGAAGGACTTGCCGGACGCTACAAGATTTTGGGGCAAGTCATCATGGGACTCATCGTCGGGCTCACCCTCTATTTCAGTCCCGATGCCGTGATCCGCGAAAATATGGAGCGCGGTCGCGTCGGCGACAAGATCGAAATTGTGCACAAAGGCGAAGCCGTCAAGAGCACCAAGACCACCATCCCGTTTGTGAAGAACAACAATTTCGACTATGCCGACCTCGTCGGTTTCCTCGGTGAGCACAAACAGACGGCCGGTTGGATTGTTTTCGTCATTATGGTCATCATCGTCACCGCCGCCGTGTCGAACGGTGCCAACCTCAACGATGGAATGGACGGAATGGCCGCCGGCAACAGCGCGTTCATCTGCATTGCCCTCGGCATACTCGCCTACGTTTCGAGCCACGTCGAGTATGCGTCCTATTTGAACATCATGTTTGTGCCCGGATCTCAGGAACTCGTGATCTTCATCTGCGCCACCGTCGGTGCACTCATCGGCTTCCTTTGGTATAATGCCTACCCCGCCCAAGTGTTTATGGGCGACACCGGTTCGCTCACCATCGGCGGAATCATCGGCGTGTTGGCCATCATCATCCACAAAGAACTCCTCGTCCCCCTGCTTTGCGGCGTGTTCCTCTTCGAAAGCGTGAGCGTCATCGTCCAAACCCAGGTGTTCAAGTTCTTCAGACGCCGCGGTCGTCGCGTCCGGGTGTTCAAGAGCACGCCCATTCACGACTCGTTCCGCCGTCTCGATTCGCAACTCGACCCCACGTCGACCTACCTTTTTCGTAATTGGCCCAGCGGCGCATGGCACGAAGCCAAGATCACCGTTCGTTTCTGGATCACAACGATCATTTTGGCCGCACTGACCATCATCACCCTCAAAATTCGATAACCCTTTTTCCCCGAAGCTATGAAACTTGTCGTTCTCGGTGCCGCCGAAAGTGGAGTCGGCGCCGCTATTCTCGCTCAACACAAAGGCTACGAAGTCTTTGTTTCCGACCGTGGCACCATTCGTTCGCACTACAAAAGCCTGCTCGATGCCCACGGACTGCCCTGGGAAGAAGGCACACACACCGCCGAGCGCATTCTCGATGCGGACGAAGTGGTGAAAAGTCCCGGTATTCCAGACGATGCCCCCATGGTCAAGGCGTTGGTAGAGAAAGGCATTCCCGTCATTTCGGAATTGGAGTTTGCCGCCCGCTATACCCAAGCGAAACTCCTCTGCATCACCGGTTCGAATGGCAAGACCACGACCACGTCGCTCATCTACCACATCCTGCGCGAAGCGGGCTATAACGTGGAACTCGCCGGCAACATCGGCCGCTCCATGGCACTGCGCGTGGCCGAGAACGACGAAAAGGGCGATCCCGACTGGTTTGTGCTCGAAATCTCCTCCTTCCAGCTCGACAACATGTACGACTTCCGCGCGAATATCGCCGTGTTGCTCAACATCACCCCCGACCACCTCGATCGCTACGGCTTTCGTGATGCAGCGCTACGTCGAATCGAAAATGCGCATCATCCGCAACCAGCAGCCGGAAGACTACTTCGTCTATTGGGCCGACGACGAATATGTACCCGGCGAACTGGCGCGCCACGCGCACGCCGCACAACTCCTACCCTTTGCCGACCATCAGCGCAGCGGACTTGCCGCCTACGGCCGTGGCGCAGTGGGCGATGACAGCTATGGTTTCGGCGAAGGAGCGCAGCTCGTTGTCGAAAAGCCCCGCGCTTTCGCGCAACAGCTTTCGCAACTCTCGCTCCCCGGCAAGCACAACCTCCGCAACTGCCAAGCCGCAGCCCTCGCCACCCTCGCCGCCGGAGTCGATGTCGAAACCCTCGCCCGCTGTCTTTCCGATTTCCCGGGCGTCGAACACCGATTGGAACGCGTCGGCAACTTCGACGGGGTGAACTATATCAACGACTCGAAGGCCACGAATGTCGATGCCTGCTTCGTGGCACTCGACGCACAAACCGCCCCCACCGTGCTCATTGTCGGCGGACTCGACAAAGGCAACGACTACACCACCCTCCACGACCTCGTGCAGCGCAAATGTCGCGCCCTCGTTTATTTGGGAGCCGACAACGCCAAACTCCACGAAGTCTTCGATGCGCTGGCCGAAGCCAACGGCATCACCGTAGCCGACACCCACAGCATGGCCGACTGCGTGGCTGCCTGCCGACGCTTGGCACAAACCGGCGACACCGTGCTCCTTTCGCCCTGCTGTGCCTCGTTCGACCTCTTCAAGAATATGGAAGACCGCGGCGAACAATTCAAAAACCTCGTACGCGGCGCGTAAGATTATCCTCCTTTTGCCCTTTCCATTATGTCCATCACCATTCCCAAACGCCCAAAAAGATATTTTGTCGGCGACTTTGCCGTGTGGGCTGTTTTCTTTAGCCTCTGCATCCTCTCGCTCATTGAGGTCTACAGTGCAGGAACCTACCTGGCCATCGAAGCACACAGTTATTTTTCACCGCTGGTGAGACAGATATCCCTATTTAGCGTTGGCTGCACTCGCTGCTTTTTGTGGTGCAATTCATTCACTTTTCGCTACGTCTATCATTTGGCTTTGCTCGGTGGACTCGCTTCTTTTCTTCTACTTCTTGCCACCTACTTCATCGGACAGAACATCAACAACGGTACGCGCTGGATTTCTATTTTTCGGTTTAAGCATTCAACCCTCCGAACTCAACAAACTCTGCGTCATTCTTTATGCCACGGCCTTCATGGCCAACGCCCAAAAAGCCCGATGGAACCACCCGAAAAGTCGCTTTTTCGGTTCTTTTTCCCCACTTTTTGTTTCGTTTGCCATGATCGCGCCGCAGAATCTCTCGACGGCGCTGCTGCTTGTCGTCTCTGTTTTCGCCATCCTCTTCATCGGCAACGTGCCGTGGCGCAACTTCTTGAAAAAGTATCGGCATATTTAGTGTCATGGCCGTCATCATGCTCGCCGGATTGTGGCTCTACTATGGTCCGAACAGTACCGCAACGCAACGCTTCACTACGTGGGGTTCTCGACTGGAGAAAAAGCAAGAGCGCCCGAAAGATCCGCGCGAATTTGTGGTCACTGACAAGAACCGCCAAGTCACGCACGCCAACATTGCCTTCGCGAGTAGCAACGTCTACGGCAGAGGTCCCGGCAACTCAGTGCAACGCGACTACCTGGCCGCGGCCTATTCCGATTTCATCTTCGCCATTATCGGCGAAGAACTCGGACTCGCGGGCTGTTCTCTCGTCGTGCTCCTCTACATGATTCTCTTTGTGCGCACCTACTATATCGCCAAGCAGTGCGCCGGGAGGGCACCGGCCTTCATTGTGATGGGCATTGGCACGATCCTGCTCATACAAGCCTTTGCCAACATGGCCGTGGCCGTTGGTTTGGCGCCCGTCACCGGACAACCGCTGCCTTTGGTGTCCAAAGGCGGTTCGTCCAACTTGATCACCGGCATCTATTTCGGCATCATTCTTTCCATCAGCCACTACGCCCGCACTTGTCAAGCCGAAAAAGCGGCTAAAAACGATCCCGAAGCCTAACCCCTTCCCCAGCATGTCTCGACTCCTTGCCCTCATCTTCGCCTGCCTCCTGCTCTTTCCCCTCACCGGTCGAGCACGGCGCGACACGCGTGTGGAGTTTGTCACCACCGCCGGCAATTTCACCGTGCGTCTCCTCCCCGACACGCCGATTCATTCCCGTCATTTCGAACAGTTGGTGCGAGCCGGCTACTACGATGGGTTGCTCTTCCACCGCGTCATCCGCGATTTCATGGTGCAGGCCGGTGATTCCACCTCCCGGCAGGCCGCTCCCGGCACCCGCTTGGGCGAAGCCGACCGCAAAGAGACCCTCCCGCCGGAATTCGATCTCCCCTATCACTATCATCGCCGCGGGGCACTGGCCATGGCACGCGAGTCGGACGAGGTGAACCCCGGTCGGCGCAGCAGTGCAACGCAGTTCTACATCGTTTGGGGCAAGACCTTCACGCCGGCTCGCCTTGCCCCCGTTCGGGCACGCGTCGATGAGGCCACAGGTCAGGAAGGTTCCATCACAACGGCCATGGCCGAAGAATATGAACACACCGGCGGCGCACCGCATCTCGACGGTCAATACACCGTGTTCGGCGAAGTAGTGAAAGGCCTTCCGGTGATCGACAAGATACAGCGCGTGGCGACCGACGCCAACGACCGCCCGCTCGAAGATGTGCGCATCATCTCGGCGCGCGTGGTGGGTGAGCGACGATAACCCTCGGGAGGATTTTGCCTTCCTGTTGCGACAAGCCCATACCGGCTGCCGATTCCGCGCACAAGAGTGCACCGACTTGCCCCCTTCTCGCGGAGCAACTCCTGCCCCACCGCCGTATTTCAACTCACAGCCTCTGCCCCCCGATCACGAGGGCAGAGGCTTTTTGTACCCCGCGATATGCAGCACGTGCGATGGCGCCGCACAAGCTATTCTTTCCACCTGTCACGACGAAAGGGGGCGATTTTGTCATATCTGCCTCAAATATATGCACTTCCGAGTTCGGAATTCATTTTTTTTTCCGATATTTGCCCCAATAACTCTCATACTCAATTCCCACTTCACATGAATCGAAAAATCACTCACGCGCTCTTGTTGGCCGCACTACTCTCTTGTGCTGTGGCACAAGCCGACAACCGCCCGATGCCCGGCTTTCGTTACGATCGCAACGTGACGGCACCCACCGGCAAAGAGTGGGAAGATCCTACGATGCCCGCGCTCAACAAGGAGCGCCCCCACGCGTGGTTCTTCTCTTTTGCCGACGAAAAACCAAGCCCTCAACGTCTTGCCCGAATCTTCCCCCTATTGGAAAAGCCTCGACGGCGAATGGAGCTTCAACTGGGTGGCCAATCCCGCCGAACGTCCCGCAGATTTCTACAAAGACCAACTACGACGTTTCCGGATGGGACAAGGTGCAAGTGCCCATGAACTGGAACGTGGTCGGCATTCAAAAGGACGGTACGCAGAAATACGGCACGCCGGTCTACACCAACCAGCGGGTCATCTTTCCAACATCACGATGGCCGTCGGTGACTGGAAGGGAGGCGTGATGCGCGAACCGCGCAAAGATTGGACCACCTTCAAGTTCCGCAACGAAGTGGGTTCCTATCGTCGCACCTTCACCGTGCCCGCAGAATGGGACGGACGTGAGGTGTATCTCAACTTCGACGGCGTCGATTCGTTCTTCTACCTCTATATCAACGGCCGCTACGTGGGTTTCTCGAAAAACTCGCGCAACCTCGCTTCGTTCGATATCTCGCCCTATCTCGTGAAAGGCGAGAACACGGTGGCCGTTGAGGTCTATCGCAACAGCGATGGCTCGTTCCTCGAAAGCCAAGACATGTTCCGCCTCCCGGGCATCTTCCGCACCGTCGCCCTCACGGCGAAACCGAAGGTACAAGTGCGCGACGTGGTGGCCATCCCCGACTTCGATGCCAACTTGGTGAACGCTTCGCTCAACATCACCGCCTCGGTGGCCAACCTCACCAAGAAGGACGTCAAAGGCCTGCGCGTAGACTACAAACTCTACGAGAAAGCCCTCTACGGCGAAGCCACTACGCCCGTGAAAGGTGCGGAGGCTTCGGTGCCCGTTGCCGTGAACAAGAACGGAGAAACGGATGCCAAAGTGGTGCTCCAAGCCGGTGCGCTCGTGAAGAAGTGGAGTGCCGAAGCTCCCGTGGCGCTATGTCCTCGTGGGTGAGCTGAAAGACGCCAAAGGACGTGTGCTCGAAACCTTCTCCACCGTGGTGGGTTTCCGCAAAATCGAAATCAAAGAAACGGCCGCAGCCGACGATGAGTTTGGCAAGGCGGGACGTTACTACTATCTCAACGGCAAGCCCATCAAAATGAAGGGCGTAAACCGCCACGAGACGAACCCCGAGCGCGGACACGCCATCACGCGCGAACAAATGGAGCGCGAAGTCATGCTGATGAAGCGCGCGAAACATCAACCACGTGCGCAACAGCCACTACAGCAACGACCCCTATTGGTACTACCTGGCCGACAAATATGGCATCTACCTCGAAGATGAGGCCAACCTCGAGAGCCACCAATACCACTACGAAAAAGAATCGTTGAGCCATGTGCCGGAGTTCCGCGACCAACACGTGTCGCGCAACCTCGAAATGGTGCACGCCACCGTGAACCACCCCTCGGTGTGCATCTGGAGCTTGGGCAACGAAGCCGGCCCCGGCAAGAATTTCGTCGATGCCTACAACGCCATCAAGGAATTCGACAAGAGTCGCCCCGTACAATACGAGCGCAACAACGAAATCGTGGACATGGGCTCGAATCAGTACCCTTCTATCGGACTTTGACCGAGTACATCGCGCAGGGCACCGACAAGGGATACAAATATCCGTTCCACATTTCAGAGTATGCCCACTCCATGGGTAACGCAGTCGGCAACTTAGTTGACTATTGGAACATCATTGAGAGCAATAACTTCATCATGGGCGGTGCCATTTGGGACTGGGTGGATCAAGCCATCTACAACTATACGCCCGACGGCACGCGCTATTGGGGTTACGGCGGCGACTTCGGCGACAAACCCAACGATGGCATGTTCTGCATGAACGGGGTGATGCGCCCCGACCTCACCCCGAAGGGACAATACTACGAGGTCAAGAAGGTATATCAGAACGTGGGCGTGACCGGTGTGGACACGCGCGCCGGACGCATCGAGATCTTCAATAAAAACTACTTCACCAACCTCGCCGGCTACGACATTCGCTGGTCGCTCTACGCAGACGGTCGCCCCGTTGAGGGTATGATCAACCGTCCGCTCACCGAAACGCGCCTCACCCTCGGGCCTCGCGAACGAAAGAACTACACGCTCGACTACGGCAACTATCGTTTCGACCCGACGAAGGAGTATTTCGTGAAGATTCAGTTCTTGCTCGCCGAAAAGCAGCCGTGGGCCGACAAGGGCTACGTGCAAATGGAAGAACAGCTCCCCGTGAGCGAAGCTTCTCCCGCACCGTCTGTCGCTTCCGCGCAACAAGGTCGCGTGGCACAGCCTACGGTGGAAGGAAATCTCGTGAAGGTGAGCGGAAAGGGCTACGAAATGACCTTCGACAAGCTCACCGGTCGCCTCCACTCCCTCAACTACGGCGGACAAACGGTCATCAAACCCGGATTTGGCCCCAAGCTCGACGCCTTCCGCGCCCGTACCGACAACGACAACTGGATGGATTATCGCTGGCCTCAGCTCGGTCTGCACAATCTCAAGGACAAAGCCACCGCTTTCTCGCAGCAGCTTATGAAAGACGGCACGTTGCGTCTCAACTTCACCGTCGAAAGCCAAGCTCCCTACGGCGGACATGACTACTACTCCAACCTAGACCGCGATCAAGACGAGGTTTACAAGATTGTGGACGACAAGTCGAAGCCTTTCGGCCCCGATGATTTCAAATTCACCACGAATCAGATCTACACCGTCTACCCCGACGGCAGTGTTGAGCTCCAAAGCTACATCACCTCCAACAACACGCAAGTACAGCTCCCCCGCATCGGTTATGCCATGGAGTTGCCGAAGGAATTGAACCGCTTTGCCTACTACGGCCGCGGCCCGGTGAACAACTACCGCGACCGCAAGACGGGACAGTTCGTCGAAGCACACGAAGGCCTCGTGGGTGAGCAAGACATCATGCTGCCCAAGCCCCAATCGATGGGCAACCGCGAAGATGTGCGCTGGTGCGCACTCACCAACGCCCAAGGCAACGGCGTGGCCTTCGTGGCCGACGGTCAAATGAGCGCATCTGCGCTGCCTTGGAGCGCTCTTGAGTTGATGGGTGCGGCACATCCGCATCAATTACCTGCGTCTACCGCCACACATCTCCACCTCGACGCGAAAGTCGCGGGACTCGGCGGCAACAGCTGTGGACAAGGCGGTCCGCTCAAGCCCGACTGCGTGAAGGGCGAAGGCTATCGCTTCGGTTTCCTCATTCGTCCCGTGACGAACGGGCCAAACCGCGAGCGCAACCAAGGTTTCTCTTGCCGGCGGACGCCCCATTGCCATGACGCGCGGCGAAGACGAAAAACTTTCGTTCGTATCGCCTGATGCCAACCGCACCATCGTTTACCGCATCAACGGCGGCAAACCGCAAGAATACAAGGCACCCGTGCCTTTCCGCGACGGCGGTAAGGTGGAAGCTTGGTACAAGGACGACAAGGCGGCCGTGGCCACGCAAACCTTCCACAAAATCGAAAACGTGCCCCTGAGCGTGCTCTTCTGCTCGAGCCAGGAAACCGGTGAAAACCGGCATCGAACACGTCGTCGACAACGATCCTTCGACTTTCTGGCACACAATGTACTCGGTGACCGTGGCACAATATCCCCACTGGGTGGACTTTGACGCCAACAGCACGAAACTCATGAAGGGTTTTGTCTACGTGCCCCGTCAGGACGGCCCCAACGGCCGCATCAAGAACTACGAGATCTACGTGAGTCAAGACGGCAAAAACTGGGGTTCGCCCATCGCCAAGGGTGCCTTCCCCAACGGTACGAAGCAACAGCGCATCGATTTCGCACAACCTGTGCGCGCTCGCTACATTCGCTTCAAGGCGCTTTCGAGCCAAAACGGACAAGACTTCGCTTCGGCAGCAGAATTCCAACTGATCGCCGACTGATCCGCGCCGCCTATCGGCTGTAAACAGCAAATCCCCTCGCAACTCCGGTTGCGAGGGGATTATTTTTTTGCGCCTACACGCGTGTTTTTACTCCCAAACAGGGAAACACCCGCCAAAAGTCCACGAAGAACACAGCAAGGAGGAAAAGACGCGTTATGAAGCCGTGGACATTCAATCCTCGGGCGTGGATTTCGTTTCCGCGGCGGTGGGGCTCGGAAAAGCCGCTCGGATGTTTCGCATCAAGCCCTTCGTACTTTCGCGCGCTTGACGGCCGATCCTTTGAAGAGCGTGCGGTACTGTTCGACCGTAAGACCGCGCCAATCGTCGCGCGACATGGCTGCCAAGGCCGCAGAGGGGTAGAATTCCGCCACATCGGTGGGGACGGAGAGCCGATTCCACGGACAGCAATCCGTGCAGCGGTCGCATCCGTAGAACATGTGCCCCAGTTTTCGGCCGGTGCCCTCGGGGAGCGTCTCGCCGCGGTACTCAATGCTGAGATACGAGAGGCATTTGCGCGCGTCGAGGCCGAGTTCTCGGTTCAAAGCCTGCGTGGGACAGACGCGCAGGCAGCGATCGCAGGTGCCGCACTGCGATTCCACAGGAAGGTCGTAGGTCTCGGCGGCAAAAGGCAGGAAGAGTTCGCCCAAAAAGAAGCGACTGCCGGCGCCGGGAATGATGAGTTGCGTGTTTTTCCCGATCCATCCCAAGCCCGACCGCCAAGCCCAGTAGCGTTCGTCCACAGGGGCGGTGTCAGTGAAGGCGCGCGCTGTGGAAAAGACGGCTTCGGCGTCCGCACCTCCCACGCTTTCGTAGTGCGCACGCAGCGTGTTGAGGAGCGCGAAAAGGCGCGATTTCATCACCTCATGGTAGTCTTGACCGCGGGCATAGCGGGCAATGGACAAACGACGCGGACGGCCGTCGGCACCGAGGGGATCGGGCGTGTGGTAGTTGAGCGCGACGGACACAATGGTGCGCACGCCCTCGACCAACAGGCGCGGATCGCGGCGTTTCTCCTCATTGCGCGCCAAATAGCTCATCTCGCTGTGGCAACCCTCGGCGAGCCAGCGCTCACGGCGGGCAACATGCGCGGCATCCATGGGTTCGGCGGGCGAAAGTCCGCAGGCAACAAAGCCGAGGCGCTGTGCCTCGGCTTTGATATATGCGGGAGAAAGAAGATAATCGGACATAGCTGTTGATTTACTCGGGAGCTTTCGGGAGAAAGTCCCCACGTTTCGGCCAAAAGCAGTGAAGTTTTCGACAAAAGCTGTGGACTTTTCAGCGGAAGACGCGAACAATGCGCTCGGCGTTCACAACGGGGCGGAACCACCGGTGCAGTTGTGCCCCAACTCGGCTTAACAAACGAGTGCTGTCGGGCACTTTACCGAGAAAAGCGGCGAATTCATCGACGAGGGGGCTATTCGAAGACCTTAAACGTGTAGCCTTCGGCCAGCAACCACTCGATGGACTGCGGCAGGGCGGTGCGGAGTTTGTCGATACTCTTCAGACTGTCGTGAAAAGTGATGATGCTGCCGGGACGGGCATAGCGGCGCACGTTGGCAAACACCTCGTCGGCGTTGAGCCGCGTGGAGTAATCGCGCGTAACGACGTCCCACATCACCACTTTGTAGTGACGAAGGATGGCAAAATACTGCTTCCACTTCATCCAGCCGTGGGGCGGGCGGAAAAGATCGGTGTGCAGATATTCGTTGGCCCGCTCCACATTGCGCACATACGAGCCGATGCCGTGCAAATGTCCGCTGATGTGGTTGAAAGTGTGGTTGCCCAAACGATGGCCGCGGGCTTTGACCATTTCAAACACGTCGGGATGCTTGCGAATGTTGTCGCCCACCATGAAAAACGTGGCCTTCACGCCGTAGCGGTCGAGGACATCGAGCACCCAGGGGGTGGCTTCGGGGATGGGGCCGTCGTCGAAGCTGAGATACACCGCGCGTTCCGAAGGATCCATCCGCCACAAAGCGTGGGGATAGAGCCAACGGAGAAAAAATGCGGGTTGTTCGATGATCATGCGCGGAGCAATAGATTAGTATTCTGCTCCTTCCTCGGCATCCGATGGGAGATTGCGTTGCGCATCGGCGGCGCGGCGCGCGTTCATCGCAGAGATCAGTACACGGCCGGCAGGAGTGCCTGCGAGGACATCGGCACGCTTCTTATAGTTCTCGATGAGCGATGACTTGCATGACCTGCAAGCCGTCGATGGCCATGCCCAAGATTTCGTATTGCTGCATGATGTCGCTGGACATCGACGAGAGGCGATTCTCGGAGAAGCTGTTGTACCAATCGAAATAAGCCAAGGCACGATCGGCCACCGACTTCAAAATGGCTTCGGCCTCCTTGGTCTTACCCAATTCGCGGTAGCATTCGGGCATCATGAGCAACTGCGTCTTCGTATCGATGCCGAGCGACCACACCTCGTAGGGCACTTGGCTCGGGGGAACACTTGTTCGCACTTCTGCAAGACCTTCAAGGCCTTGTCGCGCTTGCCTTCCGCGAGGAGTTGCTGCGCCAGCTGCGCCATACGCAGGCGATGGGTGTAGCAGGGGCGCATCACGGTTTGATCGACGTAGACTTTCGGATCGGCCACGTTGCCGTAGCGGAACTTGCGCATGAAGTTGTCGTACATCCGCTCCGATGTCCACGCGCGCCGCTGCCCACGTTGAAGGGCGTGATGCGGGCGGCGAGGCCTTCGAGCATCAAGTAGTTGTCCAAACCGGCTTGGTTTTCGCCGCCGAGCGTGGTGCTCATGTAGAGGGGACGCGTCCAATTGTGGTGAGCCAGCATTTCGTAGACCATCATCTCGCTCTTGGTGAGCATGCGCTTGCCGCGAAGGGAGATGTGCATCTTCTCGGGGATGCTGTCCTTGCCGTGGGGAGCTTTCATGCCGCTGCGCAATACAGCGGCTTTGTCGACCGTCAGCACGATGGAGTCGGTGGGAACACAGGCAATCTCGGGATTGCGCACGAAATTGTCGATGATATACTGCAGTTCGAAGGGATCGTCTTTTTACCCTGCGCTTGGAAATCCTTTTTGAGCACCAAAAGCTGTTCTTTCAGCTCGGGGCGCACCATGAAGAAGTCGTGTCCCATGTTGTCGACGTACTCCCAACGCTTCCAAGTGATGGGCAGTGAGGGACTGTTCCACGCCGGACGGCGCATTTGGTCGATATACCAGTCAGTTTGCAGGTAGGAGAGGTTGCAAACGCGGGCGTCGGTGCGCTCGCCTTCCACATCTTGGCCGTACCAAAGGGGGAAGGTGTCGTTGTCGCCGTTGGTGAAAATGACGGGGTTGCCCTTTTCGTCGAGCGAATAGAGGTAGTTCATGCCAAAGTCGCGGGCGGCGGTGCGACCGGAGCGGTCGTGGTCGTCCCAAGTCTGGCTGACCATTTGCAAAGGCACGGCGAGTGCCACAACCGATGCGATGCCGGCGGCGGCGAGATGGGGCAATTTGCCGAAACGACGCAGGCCTTCGACGAGAGCGGCGATGCCCAAACCGATCCAAATGGCAAACGCGTAGAAAGAGCCCGCATAGGCATAGTCACGTTCGCGCGGTTCGCTCGGAGTTTGGTTCAAATAGAGGATAATGGCCAAACCGGTCATGAAGAAGAGGAAGAAGACGACCCAGAACTGCTGGATGCCTTTCTTGCCGCGGTAGGCTTGCCAGAACATGCCGAGGAGTCCGAGCAACAAGGGCAGGCAGTAGAAGACGTTGTGCCCCTTGTTTTCGCGCAGATCGGCGGGGAGTTTCGACTGATCGCCGTAGAGGGCGTTGTCGATGAAAGGAATACCGGTGATCCACTGGCCGTGTTCGAGTTCGCCGTAGCTTTGAATGTCGTTCTGACGGCCGGCAAAATTCCACATGAAGTAGCGCCAGTACATGAAGTTCACCTGATAGGACAGGAAGAAGCGAAGGTTGTCCCACTGCGAGGGCATTTCGCCGGTGAAATCGTAGGCTTGACCTTCATATTGTCCGTGCACTTCCACCGGTTTGGTGTCGACGCCGCCCAACCATTGCTGGTAAAGACCGGCATGGGCGCGAGAGAACATACGGGGGAAGAGCATTTTCTGCGCAGAGGGGTAGACGGGCTGGCCGCTCACCTCAACGATGTCGTACTTGTCGGGCTCGTTGGCATTTTTCTTCTCGTGACGCTGCACACTTTCTTCCTTGCCGTAGCCCACAGCTTGCGAGGTAAAGGCTTGACCATAGAGAAGGGGCTTCTGACCGTACTGCTCGCGGTTCAGGTAAGTGCCGAGCGAGAAGATGTCTTCGGGCGAGTTTTGATCCATCGGCGTGTTTTGTGCCGAACGCAACACGATGAGTGCGTAGGACGAATAGCCGATCATGAGCATCAACATGCAGAGCAACGAGGTGTTGAGCGCGCGCTTACGCACCACATATTGGCCGTTTTTCTTCCATTGCAGGAGGAACCAAAGCGCACAGAGCACAACGGCACCGAGCAACAAGGGCATGACATAGCCTTTGCCGTAGAACGGAATGCCCAACAGTCCCACACTGGCGAGATAAAGCACCACGGTGCGCACCCGATTGCTTTGGAGCGTCGACCACAAGGCGGCGCTGACCACGCCGATCAAGACGAGAATGTAGATGATCATACCGCTGTTGAACGGCAATCCCAGCACATTGACAAAGAAAAGTTCGAACCATCCACCCACTTTCACGATGCCGGGCACGACACCATAGAGGACGGCGGCCACCAACACGATGCTGAGGCCGAGTGCCATCAGCGAACCTTTGAGGTTGGCATCGGGGGTTTTCTTATAATAATAGACCAAAACGATGGCCGGCAAGCAGAGGAGGTTGAGCAAGTGCACACCGATGGACAAACCGGTGAGGTAGAAAATCAACACAATCCAGCGATCGGCGTGCGGAGAGTCGGCATTGTCTTCCCATTTCAGGATGAGCCAGAACACCAAGGCCGTAAACATCGACGAATAGGCGTAGACTTCGCCCTCGACTGCGGAGAACCAGAAGGTGTCGCTCCACGTGTAGGCCAAAGCACCGGCCACACCGCTGGCCAAAATCGTCAGCGTTTGGCCGAGGGTTTCGACCACGCCGTCGGTGCAAAGCAACTTACGCACCAAATGCGTGATGCTCCAGAACAAGAACAGGATGCAGAATGCCGAGAGCAGGGCGCTCATCACATTGATCCAGTAGGCCACTTGCTCGGGGCCCGAGGCAAAGAGCGAAAAGAACTTGCCCGTGAGCATAAAGAAGGGTGCTCCGGGCGGGTGACCCACTTCAAGCCGATAGGCCGTAGTGATGAACTCCGGACAATCCCAGAATGATGCGGTGGGCTCGACCGTGGAAACGTAGGTAAAGGCGGCCACTAAGAAGACCAACCAACCCACGACGTTGTTGAGGAGTTTGAATTGTTTCATTTCACACGTAAGTGATAATGCTAATGATGCGTTTTGTTGCTGATTGAAGATCGCTGTGTGCGCCGATCGTGCACAGCGACGAAGCATTTCGCCGCCACCGATGGGCACTATTTCGTGCAAAAATACAAATTACCACGGACTATTTCGTTTCTGCGTACGCTTTTTTCCGACGGCTCTTGCCCTGATAATCAGAAAATAAGCGCGCTGCGTCGCCCAGTTTTCGCGTTTTTAGACCTGGCTCCACCACTCTTCGCTCGATGAAATCGGCCAAAATGAAACAGTCTTTGGTTTTTTGCACAAAAAGTCCTACTTTTGTCCTCATCGCACGGCAAAGATCTTTTTTTTCGCCGATTCTTGCCGTCGCCGTTTCACACCAACGCGCCATGCCATGGAAGCTCTTTTACATTACGCCTGGCAGCACCGGCTCTTTCTTCCCGAGCCGATGCGCACCGTCGACGGACTTTCGATCGAAATCATCGACACGGGACTGCACAACCACGATGCCGGCCCCGATTTCTTCAACGCCAAAATCAAGATCGGCGGACAACTGTGGGTCGGTAACGTGGAAATCCACGAACGATCGTCTGATTGGTACAGACACGGCCATGAAACCGACGAAAACTACAATAATGTGGTGCTGCACGTGGTGCGCATCGCCGATTGCACCGTCGAAACGGCCAACGGACGTGCCTTGCCCCAGTGGGAAATAGCGGTCCCCGAAACACTGACTGCGCAGTTCGAAGCCTTGTGCACCGCACCACACTACCCTCCTTGCCGCGAAACGCTCGAAACCATCGATGATTTCGCACGAAAAGCATGGCTCTGCGCGCTCACCGTCGAACGGCTCGAAGAAAAAACGGAACGCATCTTATATTGGCTTCGAGAAACGGCGGGAGATTGGGAACGCACGTTCTTCATCACGCTGGCGCGCGCCTTCGGCTTCGGGAAAAACAGCGAAGCCTTTCAACTTTGGGCGGCGACCCTCGATCCACAGCACATGGCCAAGCACCGGGACAACGCTTTTCAAATAGAAGCGCTCTTTTTCGGCCAAGCCGGACTCCTCGACGCCGAGGCAACGCCTGCACATCAGCACGACGAGCATTTCCAACAACTCGAAAAAGAATATCATTTTTTAAGACAGAAATTTGTAATCTCGCCGATTTCATCGAGCGAATGGCGTTTTCTAAGGCTTCGTCCGCAGAATTTTCCGCACGTGCGGCTGGCTCAAATGGCTGCGCTTTACGTATCGGGGCATTTATCGTTCGATGCAGTGAGAGAGTGTGAGGCGCTCGAAGAACTACGTAACAAATTCGTTTTCAACACACTACCCTATTGGGAAACGCATTATACATTCGGCAAAAAAGAGGAGAAATCAGCGAATCAGATTGACATTTCAAAAAGTAATAGCCAGATAAAAAACGCCGATTCCATCGAATTAGCGCCTTCTTGTGAGCCGGAAACACCGACAAGCGAGAAAAAAACACGCCGCACAGCACATCGCGGCGAAAAAAGACGCGATGCTTGTCTTTCGCGCAACTCGATCGATCTTTTGTTTATCAATGCGGTCGTTCCCTCCCTATTTGCCTACGCGCGTACACACCATGACGACGAACGTGCTGCACGTGCGCTCGAATGGCTCGAGCAACTGCGGGCGGAAAGCAATGCAACGGTGCGGGCTTGGCACGAAGCCGGACTCACTGCGCGACATGCGGCCGACTCGCAGGCGCTGCTCCAACTGAAACAACGCTACTGCGATCGCAAAGATTGCCTACGCTGTCGCTTCGGTGCCTATTTTATGCGCGCCGCTCACCGATAACATTTTACGCTCGCCTCCTATCTCCGTTGTTGCTGACTCTCTCACACATTTTTTCTTTGCGCTGCGCCAAAAACAGCTATTTGTGCTTCTCATCGAAGGCGGTCTGCGCAAAAACGCGGCGAATGTAAACACATCACGGCGAGCCAAAAGCAACGCAACAAGCCCCGTTTCCGGTAAAGAAATGCGATGAGTCGCCCAAAACTACGCGCGTAGCGCAAAAAAGTCGGCCGTTTTTCAGAAAAAGTCCCCAACTTTCGCGCAAAACTCCCCTGCTTTTTCCAACATAACCCTCCCGTTATAAATACGCTTATTATGGATTTCATATTCTCCTTCCCCATGCGCGTTCGCGATTACGAATGCGATATTCAAGGCATCGTGAACAATGCCAACTATCTACACTACCTCGAAGTCGGACGCCACGAATTCATCGAATCGCGCGGCGTAGAATTTGCCGATCTTCATCGCCGCGGCATCGATGTGGTCGTGGCGCAGGCCGAAATCAAGTTCAAACGCTCATTGCAACCGCGCGATCACTTCGAAGTGCGCGTGGCGGTCGAAAAACGAGGATTGCGCTACACCTTCCACCAAGAGATTGTGCGCTCGGCCGACCCACTCCGCGCGGCAACCGACACGTCTTATGCCAAACCGGTCTTGTGCATCCGTGCACAAACGGACATTGTGGCGATTGTCGACGGCCGATTGTCAGATTGTGCGGAACTCAACGAAAAATTTGGCCTCTGAAGCGAAAAACTTTCAGACACCCTTTTCCTCCCTCACAACGCGGTGCAATCGTTCATAATGTCCGATTTCATCGATGAGCAGTTCTTTACCCCTTCGCGGTGCTTTGACTTTCAGCGCCCGAAGGGGCTTTTTCATCCCCCGCGGGACGCAGCGTGCCGGTCGCTTATCTGCCACAAAATCATTATCTTTGCATAGTTATGGATACGATTTTTCATTATGATGTCATCGTGATCGGCGCCGGACACGCCGGTTGTGAAGCCGCCTGCGCGGCTGCACGCATGGGTGCTCGCACTGTGGTGATCACGATGGACATGAACAAAATAGCCCAAATGAGCTGCAATCCGGCCGTCGGCGGCATTGCCAAAGGACAAATCGTCCGTGAGGTCGATGCGCTCGGCGGACAAATGGGCGAAGTGACGGATGCCACCGCCATTCAGTTCCGCATGCTCAACCGTTCGAAAGGGCCCGCGATGTGGAGTCCGCGTGCGCAATGCGACCGCATCCGCTTTATCGCCGAATGGCGTCGACGTTTGGAAAACACCGACAACCTTGACATCTGGCAAGACGAAGTCACCGAAATCATCACGCAACATGACGTGGCTTGTGGCGTACGAACGATTTGGGGTGCGGAGTTTCACGCCAAGTCCATCATCATCACCGCCGGCACCTTCCTCAACGGATTGATGCACATCGGACGGAAAACCGTGGCGGGCGGACGTTGCGCCGAACCGGCTTCGACATTTCTCACCGACTCGCTCACCGCATTGGGCATCGAGTCGCTGCGCATGAAGACCGGTACGCCGGTGCGCATCGACGCTCGCTCGGTGCATTTCGATGAAATGGAGGTGCAACCCGGCGAAGACGACTTCCACCGCTTCTCTTTCCTCTCCGATCAGCGCGCCCTTCCCCAACTGCAGTGCTGGACGTGCGAAACAAATACCGAAGTGCACCGCGTTTTGCGATCGGGATTGGAAGATTCGCCCCTTTTCAACGGACAGATCCAATCGATCGGCCCGCGCTATTGCCCCTCGATCGAAACAAAATTGGTCACCTTCGCCGGCCGCGAATCACATCCCCTCTTCTTGGAGCCCGAAGGCATCGACACGAACGAACTCTACTTGAATGGTTTCTCCTCATCACTGCCGATGCACGTGCAAATCGAAGCCTTGAAACAGATTCCGTGTTTCCGCGATCTGCGCGTTTATCGTCCGGGCTACGCCATCGAATACGACTTCTTTCCGCCGACACAACTGCACCACACCCTCGAATCGAAAAAGGTCGAAGGCCTTTTCTTCGCCGGTCAGGTCAATGGCACCACGGGCTACGAGGAAGCAGCCGGCCAAGGTATGGTGGCCGGTATCAATGCCGCCCTGCGTTGCGCAGGAAATTCGTCCTTCACCTTGCGTCGCGACGAAGCCTATATCGGGGTGCTCATCGATGACTTGGTAACAAAAGGCGTAGACGAGCCCTATCGCATGTTCACCTCGCGCGCCGAATACCGCATCCTCCTCCGCCAAGACAACGCCGATGCGCGTTTGACCCCCTACGCCGAACGATTCGGCACCGCCACCGCGGAGCGTTGCGAACGATTCCGCCGAAAGCAAACGACCATCGAAACCTTGCTCAACATCGCTCGCTCAGCCAACCTCAAACCCGCGGAAGTCGAATGCGCTTTTGGAGCGCTGCGAATCGCAACCACTGAAGCACGGCGCGAAATTGTTCGAACTCATCGCGCGACCCGAGCTGCAAGCCGCCAACTTCCGCGACTTGCGCAACGTACCCGAAATCGATGCTTTCTTCAACGCCCTCGATGCGCTGGACAAAGACCAAGACGAAACGCTCGAAGCCGCGGAGGTACTCATCAAATACGACGGTTACATCGCCCGCGAACGTCAGTTGGCCGACAAGATGCAGCGACTCGAAGACCTTAAGATCCGAGGAAAATTTGATTACAACGCCCTCACACAACTCTCTACTGAGGCGCGCCAAAAACTTTCTTCCGTCGATCCGGAAACCCTTGCGCAGGCTTCGCGCATCCCCGGTGTTTCGCCTTCCGACATTTCGGTGATTCTCGTCCTTTTGGGACGTTGAGTCGTTCGAACCACCCTCCTTCTTTTTCTAAGAAAAGACGAAAGCCAAACACCCCCTCAACGACTTAGCACGGGGTGCTACACCTTTACTTCAACCTACGACGCAGTTTTCGCCGACCCAGGCCTCTTTTCTCGATGAAATCGGCTAAAATCGACGATTTTACCTGCGTTCCACGTGAAACAAACAACAAATATCAATCCCAATATCAGCGCTTTATGAAAAAGAATTGTTGCTCGCGCATCTGCGAAACATTCCCGATTTCCCCAAGCCCGGCATCCAGTTCAAAGACGTCTCCACCCTCTTCAAAGACCGCACTTGCCTGAAAGAAATGCGAGAGGAATTGGTGCGCCTCTACGCCGATAAAGGCATCACCAAAGTGGTAGGAATCGAGAGCCGCGGATTCGTTATGGGCGGCATCCTGGCCGACGCTCTCGACGCCGGATTTGTAATGTGCCGCAAGCGCGGAAAACTTCCGGGCGACACGCGCACACAAACCTACGCCAAGGAATATGGCGAAGACACCATCGAAATTCACACCGACGCCTTCTCCCCCAATGACGTCGTGCTCATCCACGACGATCTGCTCGCCACGGGTGGTTCGATGAAAGCGGCCGTTGATCTCGTCGAATCCTTCGGCGTGAAGAAGATCTACATCAATTTCCTCATCGAACTCCGCATGGAGGGACTCGAAGGACGCGAATTTCTGGGCAACAAAGCAGACCTTACGACGCTGCTCACGCTCTACAATTAAACTTTGCCCCTATTGTCGGGACGTGTTGTCGCATCACAGCGAAACACGTCCCGCTTTCGTCGCTCCTCTCCCCTTCTTTCTCGATTTATCCCCCATTTCATCCGCATAAACTAACATGACGCACGAAGAACGCGAAGCTTTGGAAGCCTACCTCAAAGGGATTGTGCTCAACCTGCCCGAAAAGCCGGGCAGCTACCAATATTATGACGACGAGGGGACGATTATCTACGTCGGGAAGGCCAAAAACTTGAAGCGCCGTGTCTCTTCTTATTTTAATAAGGAGCAGCAAAGTCGAAAAACGGCCATGCTCGTTTCGAAGATCCGCAACATCACCTACACCGTGGTGAATTCGGAGGAAGATGCACTATTGCTCGAAAACTCCCTTATCAAGCAATACAAACCGCGCTACAATGTTTTGCTCAAAGACGACAAGACCTATCCCTACATTGCCGTCTCGAACGAATATCTTCCCCGCATCTTCAAAACGCGCCACCGCGAACGCCGAGGAGCCACCTACTATGGCCCCTACAGCCACCTCCCCACGATGTATGCCCTGCTGGATCTCTGCCAACGCCTCTACCATCCGCGACCTTGCCACCAACCGATGACGGAAGAAGGCGTGCGCTCGGGGAAATACGACCTATGTTTGAACTACCACATCCGCAAATGCGCGGGTCCTTGCGTACTCGGCAAACAATCGCACGAAGACTACATGCGCAACATCGAGGCTTGTCGCGAAATCCTCAAGGGACATACGCGCGAGGTAGCGCAAAAGCTGCGCGAAGAGATGGGATCTTTGGCCGAACAGCTTCGATTTGAAGAAGCCGCCGCTCTCAAGAAGAAGTATGATTTGGTGGAGAATTTCCGCGCGAAATCCGAGGTCGTGTCGAATGTGAGCTACGATATCGACGTTTTCTCCATTGAAAGCGACGAAAAAATCGCCTTCATCAACTTCCTGCACGTCGTGAATGGGGCGATCACACAGTCTTTCACCTTCGAGTTCAAGAAGAAGCTCGATGAAACCGACGATACGCTGCTCGCCCTCGGCATTGTCGAGATGCGCGAACGCTTCTCTTCGCAATCACCCGAGATTGTGCTGCCCTTCCCGGTCGAATTGCCGGAAGGATATGCCAAACAAGTGGTGCCGCAAATGGGCGGTAAGCGCACCCTCCTCGACCTTTCGCGACAGAACGTGAAGCAATACAAGTTCGACCGCCTGAAACAGGCCGAAAAACTCAATCCCGAGCAGAAACAGGTGCGCTTGATGAAAGAAATACAGACGCAGCTGGGACTTCCTACCCTACCGATGCGCATCGAACTCTTCGACAACTCCAACATCTCGGGCGAAGACGCCGTGGCCGCCTGCGTGGTCTTCGAGAAACTCAAGCCGGCCAAGAAACTCTACCGCAAATTCCATATTAAAACCGTGGTAGGACCGGACGATTATGCCTCCATGCGCGAAGTTGTCGAGCGCCGCTATTCTCGACTGGCTGAAGAAGGCGAAGAACTCCCCGATTTGATCATCGCCGACGGTGGAGTCGGGCAAATGGAAGCCATTCGCGAGATCGTCGAAGACCGTCTCGGTCTGCAAATCCCCATTGCCGGTTTGGCCAAAGACAATCGCCACCGCACCCGCGAGATGCTTTTTGGTAATCCCCCCGTCTCGGTGTCCATAGCCCTCGACAGTCAACTGTTTAAGCTCCTCACGCGCATGCAAGACGAGGTGCACCGCTTCGCCATCACCTTCCATCGACAACAACGCTCCAAACGACAAGCCGCTTCTGCCCTTGATGCGATCATGGGTGTGGGCGAAAAGACCAAAAAGCAGTTGATTGCTCATTTCGGCAGCGTCAAGCGCGTCAAAGAAGCGCCCATCGAGGCACTACAAGGCCTGCTCGGCGCGAAGCGAGGAGAGAACATTTATCGGCAATTGCACGAAGAAATCGAATAAAAACAGTAACTTTGCATATATGAGAGTCGTTCTTCAACGCGTAACTCACGCATCGGTCGAAATAGACGGTGCGCTCCACAGTCAAATCGGAACAGGTTTGCTCGTTCTCTTGGGCATCGAACCCATCGACACGCAGGCAGATGCCGATTGGCTCGTCAAAAAAATAGCGGCACTCCGCATCTTCGACGATGAAAACGGCGTGATGAACCGCAATGTGGTCGACGTCGACGGACAAGTCCTCGTGGTCAGCCAATTTACCCTGATGGCCTCTTATCAAAAAAGGCAATCGTCCGAGCTATATTCGCGCCGCCCGCCCGGAAAGTCGCTGTGCCGCTCTACGAATATTTCGTAGAACAAATGGCCAAGACCACCGGTAAGCCCGTTGAAACGGGCCGTTTTCGGCGCCGACATGCAAGTTTCTCTACTCAACAACGGCCCTGTGACCATCACAATGGACACGCACAATAAAGAATAAGCGTTGTTGCGGCCTTAACCCACCATGAAATCTCATTTCTAACCCAGCCGCTGCACAGCAGTGACACATAATCAAGAATATGTATGTCTGAACATCACCATTGTGACTGTGAACACGGCCACGACCACGAAGCAAACATTTACGAACAGGCTTTTGCCAAGTACGACCTCAACCTCAACGACGAAAAAGTAGCGCAAGACGTGCGCGAACTCGTCGCCAATCATCGCGAGCAATACAACACGCCCGAAGTACTCCGCACGTTGCTCTCGACCGTTGAGCTGACTACGCTCACCGTGACCGACTCGCACGAGAATGTCCTGCGCTTTACCGAAAGCGTAAACCGCTGGAGCGATCAACATCCCGACCTTCCGCCCTTGGCCACCATCTGTGTTTATCCCAACTTCGCAGCCACCGTGAGCCAAAACCTGCAGGCCGACGGCGTACGCGTGGCTTGTGTGAGCGGCGGTTTCCCCGCTTCTCAGACCTTCATCGAGGTGAAGACGACCGAAACAGCGCTCGCCCTCAAAGATGGCGCCGATGAAATCGATATGGTGCTCTCTGTTGGCGCTTTCCAAAGCGGAGATTACGAAACCTGCGCCGATGAAATCGAAGAAATGAAGGCAGTTTGCGGCGAACACCCCTTGAAGGTGATCCTCGAAACGGGCGAATTGAAAGCCGCTTCGGAGATCAAAAAGGCCTCTATCCTCTCGATGTACGCCGGAGCAGACTACATCAAGACCTCAACCGGGTAAAGGTTGCTGTCGCTGCCACGCCGGAAGCGGCGTTGGTGATGTGCACTGCCATTCGCGAATACCGCGAACTCACCGGCCGTACCGTGGGCTTTAAGGCCGCAGGTGGTATCAAAACCGTCGATGAAGCCGTAGATTTCTACACTATTGTGGCCGAAACACTCGGCGAAGACTACATCAAGCAAGGACACTTCCGCATTGGTACCAGCCGCCTCGCCAATCTCCTCGCATCAGCCATTGTCGGCGAAGACATCGCCCCCTTCAACAACAAAGGCAACTACTAATTCCCCTACTCTGCTCGGAAATACCGAGTAAGCAGCCGAAGAAAAATCGCCTCTCGACAACCTTTTGTCGAGAGGCGATTCTTTTTTATCCACGATGGCGCAAAATGAAAAATCACTTCGATGGAACCGGGAAAAAGCATCGGCAGCAACGCCGAAAAAGTGGATCCACCGATGGGATTTCTGCCGCACGAAAGCGAAAAGCGCTTGAGAAATCAGCACAGAACGTACCATTTTTCGGCACAAAAAAGAGCGAAACGCTTAAACGTTTCGCCCTATCACAAAGTCTACATAGGTTTTCAGTGCTTCACGCACTTCGAGATTTGAAAAGCCGTCAAGCAATTCCAAAGCCTTGCGACGATAATCTTCCATCACCGTCTCGGCGTAAGCAATACCGCCGCAGCGTTTCGCAAAATCAAGGAGGAAAGCACGATCTTCCGGCGTCGATTCCAGCGCTTTCACGCGCTGAGCGCAGGCCAAAGCCTCGGGATTGCCCTCTCTCTTGAGGGCATAAATGAGCGGAAGCGTGAGTTTTCCTTCGGCCAAGTCGTTTCCGCGCGGTTTTCCGATCGCTTCGTCGTCGTAATAGTCGAAGATGTCATCGCGAATCTGGAAACTCAGGCCGATCCAACTACCTAATTGGCGCGCACGACGGAGGAAATCCTCATCAGCACACATAGAAAGCGCCGCAAGTTGTCCGCAGGCCTCGAAAAGTGCACCCGTTTTGCGATGAATGATGCTGAAATACGTTTCTTCAGAGAAACTTTCTTGTTCAACGTGCGAGAGTTGCAAAATTTCTCCCTCGGCCAACGTGCCGCCCAAGCCGGCTACTGCATCGACAATGCCGATGTGTCCGGTCAAAGCCGACTGTCGCAAGGTTTGTGCCAACATATAATCGCCGAGCAAAACCGCCACTTTATTGTCGTAAACCTTTCGAACACTGGCCTTTCCGCGTCGTTCCTCGCTCTCGTCCACCACATCATCGTGAATCAAGGAGGAAGTGTGGAGCAACTCGAGCGCCACGGCAGCCCGCAGGGTCGGTTCGCCGATTTCCCCCCAGTTCTTTCGCCAAAAGCAGCACCAAGATGGGGCGCATCATCTTCCCTTTTCGACCGCGCACATAGTCGAGCACCCGGCGCATGAAGTCTTCTTCGTGCGTCAGAACACTGTCGAAAAGTTGAGCATAGCGCGACAATTCTTCGACAATCGGCTGTTTGATACGGTCAAGTTCAGTCATAAGCTTAAGCAAAGGCCAACTTCAAAAGCAAGCAAGCGCTCGCACACCGCAGGGTGCGCAGTTGGGGATACGGACACGTCTGGCATTTACGCGACAAAAGTACGAAAAAACAAGCAAAGTGCCGATTATAATGCGTACTTTTGAAGTTCAAAATCTCAGAAACATGCAGAAATTGATGCTCCTCGATGCGTATGCACTCATCTTCCGTGCTTATTACGGTTTGATTCGCTCTCCCCGCATCAACTCAAAAGGCGAAAACACCTCCGCGGTCTTTGGTTTCGTCAATACTTTGGAGGAACTCCTCCGCACCGAACAGCCCGATTTTCTTGCAGTGGCCTTCGATCCGCCGGGAGGTACCTTCCGCCACGAAGCCTTTGCCGACTATAAAGCCCAACGTGAGGAAACTCCCGCCGGAATCAAGTGGGCGGTGCCCGTCATCAAGGACATTCTCGAAGCTTATGGCATCGTCGCGTGCGAAGTCAAGGATTTTGAGGCCGACGACGTGATCGGCACGCTCGCCCTTCAGGGGCAAGCGGCCGGACTCGACGTGCTCATGGTCACCCCCGACAAGGACTACGCCCAACTCGTGCGCCCCGGCATCACGATGTGCCGACCCTCGTCCGGTAAAAGCGGATTGGAGAAACTGGATGTCGAAGCCGTCTGCGAAAAATACGGACTCGCCCACCCTACTCAAGTCATCGATATGCTCGCCCTCATGGGCGATGCCGCCGACAACATCCCGGGTTGCCCCGGCGTCGGACCGAAAACGGCCGTCAAGCTCTTGGCCGAATTTGAGAATGTCGAACAACTCATCGAGAACGTCGAACAACTCAAAGGTTCGCTGCGACAAAAAGTGAGCGACCACGTGGAAGACATTCGCAACTCCAAATTTCTCGCCACCATCGTCACCGACGTACCGATCGAATTGGACCTCGATGCGATGAAGCGCCGCGAGCCGAACAAGGAAAAGCTCAAAAATATCTTCGAAGCCTGCGAGTTCCGCACCTTCATCCAGCGTTTTCTCGGCGAAAACCCCAATGCGAAGACGAATGCCGTCGAAGAGCCCGATTTGTTCGCTCCACAAGGCACCGAGAATGGCGCAGAATCGGGCAACTTATCAACAAATTATCCACAAAGCAGCCACAAGACGCTTCAAGACACAGAACACACCTACGTTCTCATTGATAATCTGAAAGATGCGACAGCACTTTGTGGAAATCTGTTGACATTACCGGTTGTTGCATTTGACACAGAAACGACCGGAATTGACGCAATGAGCGCCGAAATGGTGGGGATGAGCTTCGCTGTCGAGGGTGGACGCGCGTGGTACGTCGCCGTTCCTGAAAATCAAGCGGAAGCTCAAGAATTTGTCGATGCCTTCCGCCCCTTCTTTGAGAACGAAGGGCAAATCAAGGTCGGGCAGAATCTGAAATACGACCTCACCATCCTCTCCCACTACGGCGTCGAGGTGAAAGGCGAGCTCTTCGACACCATGCTGGCGCACTATGTCGTGGAACCCGAGCAGCGCCACAACATGGACTACCTCGCCGAGACCTATCTCCACTACCGCACCATCCACATTGAGGAACTCATCGGCACCGGTCGCCAACAAAAAAATATGCGCGACCTCGCTCCGAGCGAAATCTGCGACTACGCCTGCGAAGATGCCGATGTCACTTTGCGCCTCTACCCTATCCTGCGCGAAAGATGGCCGAGTGCGACGTGACCGACGTGTTTTCAAAAATCGAAATGCCCCTCTTGCCCGTTCTCGCTCGCATAGAACAAAACGGCGTGCGCCTCGACACCGAAGCACTCCGACAGACCGGCGACGACTTCCGCGCGAGATTGCAAACCCTCGAAGAAGAAGTGTACGCGCTCGCGGGACACGAATTCACCATCACCTCACCGAAGCAAGTGGGCACGGTGCTTTTTGAAGAATTGAAGATTTCAGAAAAAGCGCGGAAGACGAAAACCGGACAATACTCCACCTCCGAAGAAGTACTCGAGACGCTGCGCGACAAGCACCCCATCGTGGAGAAGATTTTGGCACACCGCGCGCTCAAGAAACTCCTCTCCACCTACGTCGAAGCCCTCCCGAAGCTCATCAATGCACGCACCGGTCGCATCCACACTTCCTTCAATCAGGCAGTTACAGCCACCGGTCGCCTCTCGTCGTCGAACCCGAATCTGCAAAACATCCCCGTTCGCGGAGAAGACGGCCGCGAAATTCGCAAAGCCTTCGTGCCCGACGAGGATTGCACCTTCTTCAGTGCCGACTATTCGCAGATCGAGTTGCGCATCATGGCACACCTCAGCGGCGACGAGCACATGATCGCCGACTTCAACGCCGGCCACGACATCCACGCCGCCACCGCCGCGCGCATCTTCCACAAGTCCATCGAAGAGGTGACGCGCGATGAGCGCCGCAAGGCCAAAACTGCCAACTTCGGCATCATCTACGGCATCTCCGCCTTCGGCCTTTCGGAGCGACTCGGCATTCCGCGCGGCGAAGCCAAGGAGCTGATCGACAGCTACTTCGACACCTATCCAAAAGTCAAGGAGTTTATGTCCGCCTGCATCGAGCGCGCACAAGAACGCGGCTACATTCTCACCGAGTTCAAGCGCCGCCGCTACCTCGCCGACATCAATTCGCGCAATGCCACGGTGCGCGGTTACGCCGAGCGCAATGCCGTGAACGCCCCCATACAAGGTACCGCCGCCGACATCATCAAAGTGGCCATGGTGGCCATCGATCGCCGACTGCGCGAGGAACATTTAGACACAAAAATGATTTTGCAGGTGCACGACGAACTCAATTTCTCCGTTCCCCACCGCGAACTCGACACCGTTCGCCAACTCGTGGTCGATGAGATGGAACGTGCCTACAGCATGCGCGTGCCTTTGCTCGCCGAGTGCGGAAGCGGAACGAATTGGCTCGAAGCGCATTGAGTCGAACACCCTGATGCACAAGACCTTGCCACGCGTTTTCGACAAAAATGGCAACTTCGTTGTGCATTCTCCCCTACTCCACTGCAAGCCCTACCGAAAAAGCCACCTACCGCGGTGGCTTTTTCGTGTTTTTGGCAATTCTTCGCCCCCTCGGGCAACACAAATTTGTATCTTTGTCGATACTTAGTAGCCCATCCCGTCCCACTCATTTGCTCTTCGCCACCGGTTCGGAGCGAAGTCTGTCGCTATTGGTTTGCACACGCTGACATGGTGCAATATTTCGGATGCCTACTCACCATTTCCTCCATTTTCCACACATAAAAACGATCTACTCATGAGTTGCAAAACGAACATCGGTCTACTCCTGCTCCGCCTCAACACGGGCGGACTTATGCTTTTCCACGGCGTGGCCAAACTCCAAGGCGGTCTCGGCTTCCTTCAAGGCATGCTTGCCGCCAAAGGCCTTCCCGCCTTCCTCGCCTATGGCGCCTTGGTCGGTGAGATCCTCGCTCCACTCGCCATTATCTTCGGTCTTTTCACCCGCGGTGCCGCTGCCGTGGTGGCCTTCAATATGGTAGTGGCCATTGCCATGGTGCACCTCGGCGACCTCTGTGCCGTCAACCCCCAAACCGGTGGTTGGGCGGTGGAACTTCCCATGCTCTACCTCCTCTCCTCCCTCGCCCTTGTCTTCACCGGCGGACGTTTCGCCGTGTCCAACAGACGGTTGGACTAACCGGCGTTACCTATCTTCTAAATCTAACGGCACCGAAGCTTCACACCTTTGTGCGTATTTTATTTCGCTGCAAAAGAGCAACCTCGAGAGCAAGAGGCAGATTTTTGTTGCTACATTTGCAACAAATTTATCAACCGGCGGTGTAATAAAAAAGAACGCGCCAGAGGCAACAGATAAGCCGGAGGCTGAAATCTATCATTCGACCGGAACACTGACTTGCACGGCGATTGGCGATGGGGCATTTCACCGAATATTCGCCCACGCCGATTTTCCGGTAAAATCCCCAACCAGGAGATTAAAAGGAAGAAGAAGAAGAAACGAGTTATCCGGGAAATCAAAACAACTATCCATACTGTATCACCATCATGCTCACCCCACAAATAATGAAAAATTATTACAATCATCGATCCCCATCGCGCGGTTCACTGAGCGCCTGCGGTGATGCCCGTCATCCTCCTATTCGCCATGTCGCTCGAGTTTTTCGCTATCGGGCGTTTGTGCTCCCGAAGCATCAAAGTAAAGCATAGACGTAAAACAAGGTCACATTCTACAGAGATTACCGAAGGACACCGCTCAGTCTAACTTTCCCAGAGCGCAAAGCGTTTCGGAAGAAAAAGAACAAACTGTACAAAGGCCTTCCTCTGAAATCAGGAATCCACTCGGCTGGGAGTAGACAACCGTCCTTTTGTCACACCTGTTGGCGCTCCGGCGTTCGCTCTTTCCGAAGTGGAACGAACGACAATGAATGGCACAACCGAAGATATATCATCGCAAACCGACATTCAATTCCTCAATTTCCGCGTGTGTTGAAATCACGCTGAAGTAGACCAGACGTACAAAGAGACTTACTACAGCACGACAGGATATGACCAGCTGCCATTGGGATGACATCGATACATCTCTACGTTCCGAAAACTCAGGCCAAACGTCTCACGATTTCAATCGGATTTGCCGACGGAACGGTCTTGCAAAAAACGATCGACCGTTTTCAATGATCCGTGCGAAACGGAACGCAGGACAAGGAACAGCCCCCGGCGACGGGGAGAAAGCTCCATCGAAAGAAGAACAGGGGGGAGTGCGCTACGCGTCGCCCCATGGACGACGAGACAAAGTACCTCCTACGGAACACGGCCGTCTGCTTGTGCTTCCTGAAAGATTGGCTGTCTGCGAACCGTCGGCGGATTGCATTGGAAGGTAGCGAACAAATGAAACGCACGCGAAGAAAAGGCGGGCAACACACACTAAAAGCGCTACACTTCCTACGCCGTTCGTGCGTTGCTATGCCCCTTTCGACACGGTGTTTGGATGATCACCCTCCCCGCTGGGGGAGTGTGCGTGGCACATCGGCAACTTTCTCTCAAAACTTGTGGACAAAAAGTCAAAACTCCACTGATTTTGCACAAAATCAGTGGAGTTTTTTTTGCCCCTGCGCAACTTGGAGGCAAAGCCTGCGCAGCGCGGGGCAGAAGTAGCGCGTTAGTGCAGGCTATCGCGCAGGCTTCACTTACTCGCAGGGCACAACAGGCAGTTATCCCTCAGTTTTGCACGACAAAAAGCGAGAATCGCGATTTTTCTTGCTAAATTTGCAAACACAGCCGCCGCCCAAACGCAAGAGCAAGCGGCTTCGATTCGCAGAACCGGAAATGCGCCGCCCACCCATGGGAGGGTGCCACCGCCCAAATTCACCCACTCAGCATGTCACAAAGCCAAGGTTTCAGACAACAGACAGAACAGCGACAGGTGCAAAACGCCTCGAGCGTGCAAGTGCTGCTCTCGTCGCTCATCGAAATGCCGCTGGCCGACTTCGAAACGCGCTTGCAAAACGAGTTGCTCGACAACGAGGCGCTCGAAGTGAGCGACCACGAAGAAAACGACGGGGCAAACTATCAGAACGAAGAGGGCGAAACCTTCGACGCGGGCGACCCACTCGACGATGCGGTGGGCGACTATCGCACACTCGACGACGTGCCGGACAATCTGCGCGAAGCCTATACCAACCGCGGTGAGGACGACCGACGCGAACGACAGATCGGAGCGGAAGAAACATCGTATGACGACCTCTATCGGCAGATCGGCGAACTCGATCTCACCGAACACGAGCGCGCCATTATGGTCTATCTCGTCGGTTCGCTCGACGAAAGCGGCTTTCTCACCAAAGACGATGCCACACTAGCCGACGAGCTGGCCTTCAACGAGTATATCGACACCACTCCCGAAGAGGTGGCGCGATTGGCCGGGCTGTTGCAGCAATTTGAGCCCCGCGGCATCGGCGCACGCAACCTCCGCGAATGTCTGCTCCTGCAACTTCCGCGAACGGGTGAGGCACGCGAGGTGATCGACCGCTTCTATGACGACTTCATGCACTCGCGGTGGAACCGCATCGCCGAGCGCTTGCAGCTGACCGACGAGGACATCGAACGCATTCGCCGCGAGATCGGGCACCTCAATCCGCGCCCGGGCAGCGTGCTCTCGGAGGGTAGCCGCGCCACTGCCCCGACTGTGGTGCCGGACTTCCGCGTGACGATCGACACCGACGGCAACCCCATCGTGACACAACACCGCGGCGATCTGCCCGACCTGCGGATCAGCCCGGCTTTTGCCGAGACGCTCGTCATGCACCGCGCTGCGCGTGAGCGTGCGGCCGAACGCGGCGAGACAGCCCAGTTCTCTCGCAGTCAGGAAGAGGCGTTTGTCTATGCCCATCAGAAGGTGACGGCCGCCCAGGCGTTCATCGAGAGCGTACGCCGCCGACACCACACGCTACAAGCGGTGATGGAAACAATCGTCGAGCTGCAACGCGAGTTTTTCGTCAATGACGACGACGAAACGCTCCTCGTGCCAATGGTGCTCAAGGACGTGGCCGAACGAGCGCACGTAGATATCAGCACTGTGTCGCGTGCCATCAATTCGAAATACGTCGAAACGGACTACGGGGTCTATTCGCTCCGCCATTTCTTCTCCACGCAATTCACATCGGCCGACGGCGAAACCGTGGCGGCGCGACAAGTCAAAGCGGCGCTGGCCGAAATCGTGGAAAACGAGGACAAACGCGCCCCACTCTCGGACGAAGCCATCGTAGAGGCCTTGGCCGAGCGCGGATTGAAGGTGGCGCGCCGCACCGTCTCGAAATATAGAAGTCAATTAAACATCCCCAAAGCCGGACTCCGCCGCTGAGGTCGGCAACGGTCTGCGCACTCCCCTACTCCACTCCACCCTTTATTATTCACATTTCACCCTATGGTCGATTTCGATGCTCGCTCCTACGGTGCCGGTGATCCCGACTTCACTCGCAGGAATCTCAAGAACAAGTATGCCCTGCTCACAGCCAAGACCATTTCTTGGCTCTTCAATCCCTTCTACCTCCCGACGGTGGCGGTCACCCTGCTGATGATTTTCAGCTACCTGAACCAGATCGACCTCCGCTATCGCTTGGCCTTCGGCGGCATTGTGGTGCTTTTCACATGGGTCTTCCCCTTGACGGCGATTTATCTCTATCGCAGTGTGAACGGCTGGACGAGTCACCAAATGAGTCGCCGCGAACGGCGCTTTGTGCCCTACATTGTGAACATTGTGTGCTACGGCGCGCTCTATGGGCTGATGAAGCTCTTCGGGATTCCCAATTTCATCGCGACAGTGATCATGTCGGCGTTGCTCATTCAGATTGTTTGCGCACTCACCAACGTGTGGATCAAAGTTTCGACCCACGCTGCGGCCTCGGGTGGCGTGATCGGCATGCTTATGGCCTTCTCGCTCATCTTTGGTTTCGATGCCATGGGCTGGCTCTGCTGCGCCATTCTGCTGAGTGGCGCGGTGTGCACCAGTCGCATGGTGCTGAAGCTGCACAACTACCACGAATTGCTCTTCGGCGTGGCCGTGGGCATGATCTGCGGCTGGGCGGTGGTCTGGTTTGTGTGAACCGATCGCCGCGCAATACGGCCGAGGCTTCTTTTTTTCTCTCGACAGTTTTTACATTCCCCCCCAATATTTCTCAACTATGACTCCCATTGTCAGCATCATCATGGGCAGCACGAGCGATCTTCCCGTCATGGAAAAGGCCGCACAAGTGTTTGACCAACTCGAAATCCCCTTCGAAATCAACGCCCTCTCGGCCCATCGCACGCCGGCTGAGGTAGAAAGCTTCGCTCGCGGCGCAAAAGACCGCGGTGTGCGCGTGATCATCGCCGCCGCCGGCATGGCTGCCGCACTGCCCGGCGTGATTGCGGCCAACACGACCCTCCCCGTGATCGGAGTACCCATCAAAGGCATGCTCGACGGACTGGATGCGCTCCTCTCTATCGTACAAATGCCCCCGGGCATCCCCGTTGCCACGGTAGGAGTGAACGGTGCGATGAACGCCGCCCTGCTGGCCGCACAAATCCTTGCGCCTCTCAACGAACAACTCGCCGAACGTCTGGCACAACACAAGGAGAATCTCAAACAAAAGATTGTGAAGGCCAACGAAGAATTGGCCACGGTGAGCTACAAGTTCAAGTGCTAAACGGCACGCACCGCAACTCACGGTTTTTCCTTCACAGTCTTTCCCTCTTTCGAAAGCTCAAAGAGCATCATGGATCTATTTAATTACCAACCGCGCCACAGCCACGAAGTGCGCATCGGCAACAAGCCGCTCGGCGGCCTACAACCGCTTCGTCTGCAAAGCATGACGACGACGCTCACCACCGACACGGAGGCGAGCGTGGCGCAGTGTATCGACATTATCAAGGCCGGTGCCGACTACATTCGGCTCACTACGCAGGGACTGCGCGAGGCCGAGAATCTCAAAAACATCCGCGAAGCCTTGCACCGTCAGGGCTTTGACACACCTCTCGTGGCCGATGTGCACTTTAATCCCCGAGTGGCGGACGCTGCAGCCGCGATTGTGGAAAAAGTGCGCATCAATCCGGGCAATTATGTGGATCCGGCTCGCACGTTCAAGGAATTGGAGTACACCGACGAGGAGTATGCCGCCGAACTGGCGCGCTTGGAAGATCGCTTTGTGCAATTCCTCGATATTTGCCGCGCCCACGGCACGGCAGTGCGCATCGGCGTGAACCATGGTAGCCTGTCTGATCGCATCATGTGCCGCTATGGCGACACACCGGCAGGCATTGTGGAGAGTTGCATGGAGTTTCTGCGCGTCTGTGCCAAGGTGCATTTTGACGACGTGGTGATTTCGATCAAAGCTTCGAACACCGTGGTGATGGTGCAGAGCGTGCGCTTGCTCGTAGACGCGATGCGCCGCGAGAAAATGGACTTCCCTCTCCACCTCGGTGTGACGGAAGCCGGCGAAGGCGAGGACGGACGCATCAAAAGTGCCGTGGGCATCGGTGCACTCTTGGCCGATGGCATCGGCGACACCATTCGTGTGTCGCTTTCTGAGCCGCCCGAAGCAGAAATCCCCGTGGCTTATAAATTGGCCTCGTACGTCATTGGGACGCGATCGGGGCATAACCACATTCCCGGTGTGCGCTGTTTGGAATTCGATTGGCTGCATCCCACGCGCCGCGCCACTTGTGCGGCCGGCAACATCGGCGGTAAGCACCGACCGGTGGTGATTTCCTATCAAGCCGACCCGTCACTCCCCCGCCCCACCGCCACTGCCGGACTCGACACCCGCTCGGACTACACTTACTATGGCGTGAACTTGCCCGAAAGATTGGCGACGTCACACCAATGCGGCCATCGTGGATGCGCCGGCTTGGCAGGGAGAAGAAGGCACTTATCCGGCTTTCTCACCGCAATATCTGATGTTTGTGGCCGGCAACCCCGCAGCTGTCAAAATTTCTTTTCCTCTCTTATGTGCAACTCAATGAGGAAGTGAAGGCTTGTCTGCGCGCGCATCCCGAAATGGTGGTCATCGCGCAATCGAACCACCCGAACCGCACGGGCGAACTCCGCGCCCTGATTCACGAAATGGGCAATGCGCGACTCACAAACCCCGTCATCATCTGCCAACAATATGGCGACACCGACCGCGAAAACTTCCAGTTGAAGGCAGCGGCCGACATGGGTGTGATGATGATCGACGGCTTTACCGACGGCATTCTGCTCGTTGCGCCGCAAGCAGGGGCGCGACGAAACGGCTTTCGCCATCTTGCAGGCCGGACGTCTGCGACAAACCAAGACAGAGTACATCTCTTGCCCCGGATGTGGGCGCACACTCTACGATTTGCGCGAAACAATTGCGCGAATCAAGGCTTCAACCTCGCATCTCAAGGGACTGAAATCGGCATCATGGGCTGTATTGTGAACGGCCCGGGCGAAATGGCCGATGCGGACTACGGTTATGTAGGCTCTGGTCCCGGGAAAGTGAATCTTTACCGCGGCAAAGTGTGCGTAGAGCGCAATGTCTCGTCGGAAGAAGCCGTAGAACGCCTGTTGGCGCTCATCGACAAAGACAAAGCGGCGCATTCGCAAGACTAAGTTGCGCCACGGGCTCGACTGACTCCTTATCTATAATGTCCCCTCTGCCGCACTGTCGTGTTGCAGAGGGGATGTTTGTAGCGCAGTTTGCTTCGTGTTCTCTTGTTGCCTCACACTTTATTTGCACCGGCCACCACTCCTTATTTATATATAAGGTGCGTGCCTTGCTTTCTCCCCTACTCCATGATTCATCTCCCCAAGTTTACCACTTCTGTCTACGGCTTGTTGCTCTGGCGACTGCTGCTTTCGCTGGCCGCCCTCACGTTTGCGCGCGTGGTCTTCCTTGTCTTCAACACGGACTTGCTGCATCTGGGCAAAACTGCCCTGTGGCCGGCCTTTGCCGGTGGACTGCGCTTTGATCTTGCGGCCTTGGTCTATCTGAATGCGCCGATGTTGCTGATGCACCTGTTGCCTTTTCGCTTTGTGGAGCGGAGCGGATGGCAACGCGCCGCGGCTTGGGTGTATTTTATCCCCAATTTGCTGGCATTGGCGGCCAATTTGGCCGACGTCATCTACTTCCGCTTCACGCTCAACCGCACCACTATGGCGGTTTTTCGTGAGTTTGCCCACGACAATGCTTGGCGCTTCTTGCGTTTCCCCATAGATTATCCCCTCCCCACCCTACTTTTCGGAGTCATCGCACTCATTTGGTGGGCATTGTACCGTCTCTTCGCGCTCCGGCCGCTGCAAATGTCTTGCCGCCGCCGACTGTTCATCGGAAGTGCCGCGATTGTGGCGGCCGGCACGCTCAGTTTCGGTGCGGTGCGCGGCGGATACGGCGATTTGCGCCCACTCGCGCCGCACAATGCCGCACTCTACTGCGACGAACCGCAACAACAAGCCCTCGTGCTCAATACGCCGTTCACCCTCTTGCGCACAATCGGCAAAACAGGCATGAAGGCGCTCACCTATTTCCCCGAAGAAGAAGCCCGGAAGTACTTCGATGCCGTACGCCGCCCCACTACCGACGGCACGTGGTCCGCACGTTTCAAAGGACGCAACGTCGTTGTCATCATTTGGGAGAGCATGGCCAAAGAGTGGGTGGGCGGTTTGAATCGCGGCATCCCGGGTTATCCGAGCTACACGCCGTTTGTCGACTCGCTGCTCGACCATTCCTATGTGTTCACCCAAGCCTATGCCTGCGGTACGCAGTCGGTCGATGCCATGCCCGCCTTGTTCTGCTCCATCACACGGCCGGGTCAACCCTTTGTCACCTCGCCTTATGCCGGCAACGGCTTAACTTCGCTGCCGGAAATCCTGCGCGAAGAGGGCTACCACACGGCCTTCTTCCACAATGCCGAGAATGGTTCGATGGGCTTCGACGCCTTTGCGCGCAAAGCCCGCTTCCACGAGTACTACGGCCAAAACGAATACGGCAATCTGCGTGATGCCGATCCCGGCGGCTGGGGCATTTGGGACGAACCCTTCCTGCAATTCGTCGCACGAAAGGCCACTTCTTTCCGCGAGCCCTTCTTCTTGACGGAATTTACCATCAGTTCGCACCACCCTTACCACGTGCCCGAACAATACAAAGGGAAGTTGCCGCAAGGACCGCTCCCCATTCAGCAATGCGTGGCCTACACTGACTTGTCGCTCCGCCGATTTTTCGAAACAGTGCGCCGCATGCCGTGGTATCGCAACACGCTTTTCGTCATCACGGCCGACCATGCCGTGACCGGTGTGCGTCCCCGAATACAGTCACCTCGTGGGGCGCTTCAGCATTCCCTTCATTCTCTACGATCCACGCGGCGAACTCGTGGGACAAGACCGCACCACGCTGCAACAAGCGGACTTTCTCCCCACCCTACTCGACTTGCTGGGCTTGCAGCGCGAGACAGTGAGTTTCGGCCACAACGTGTTCTCACCTTCCGCACCGCATTTCGCCGTTAGTTCGGCGGGCGAAATGTATCAAATGGTACAAGGTGACTTCGTGTTGCACTTCGACGGCACGCACGCCACCGGTTTTCTACGATAAAGCGACAGATCCCACCCTATCTCACAACTTGGCGGCGCAAAACTCCGCGCCGATGCAGGAGATGGTACGCACCTTGAAGGCCTACCTGCAAGACTTCACCCACCGCATGACCGAAAACCGTTTGCGCTTGGCCGATCGGCGAACCGCAACGCCATAATACAAGGCACAAACCGCGCCTTTCCATTCTTCCAATCCTTTCCAATTTCCTCCAAATTGGAAAGGATTTTCCGGAAACTGGGCGTAAATCACCGATTTCAGGCTTCCATTCATGCCAATTCTTTCCAATTTACTCCAAATTGGAAAGAATTTCGTATTTTCGCACGGTCACCCTTTTTCTTATTTATGCTTGAATCTCCTCCATTTCTTCAACGCGAACAAATCATCGCCGCCTCACTTGAGCCCACAACCGACGAGGTCAAAAAACTTGTCGACCGATTGGAGAACGACTATGCCTATTGGACGGATGCAAAATACCGCGCAAAAGGCGTAGGCCTTACGCCCGAACAACTTTGGGCTCACTTGAAAAAGCCGCCAGAGAGCGCAAGATGATCGTGGCATGGCCGAGCTTTGGCATTCACTTCGCCCTCACCTCTGAGATGCAACGCGTGTGTCACGAAACAGATTTGAAGTTCGGCGGACAATGGGGCAGCCATTTTCCTGCCCGACAAGGCGACACGCTCCAACTATTTGGTGAGTTCGATCTTTCGAAGAAGCCATTGCTTCGTCGCAACTCGAAGGAGCTTCGACCACTCGACGTGATGCCATGCGCATGCTCAGCCAAGGAGAAACGCCGAAAGACAAGAGCCGATTGATGATCTTCAACAACTATCGGACGATAAAGTTCTTGGTCGAACACAAACACGAGGAACTCACCCCCGAATTGTTGATGCATCTGCATGCCTTGATGACCGAACACACGCTCGACAAGCCCGAAGATGCCGGCCGCATGCGCACTAACAATGAGGTGGTAGTCGAGAACGTGATGACCAATGAAGTGGTGCATCAGCCCCCGCACTACGAGAAATTGCCGGCCTTTGTGGAAGAACTGTGCCGTTTCTTCAACGACGACTCCCCCACTCCCTTCCTCCATCCGCTCTTGCGTGCCATCATTATCCATTTCATGGTGGCCTATATGCATCCCCTTTGTGGACGGAAACGGACGAACAGCCCGCGCTTTGTTCTATTGGTTCATGCTTCGCCACGACTATTGGCTCATGGAATACGTTTCCATTTCAACCGTCATCAAAAAAGACAAAGCAGCCTACGAACGGGTCTACCTCCAATCGGAAGCCGACGGCCTGGACATCGGCTACTTTGTCAACTATCATCTGCGCACCCTCGTGCGCGCTTTCGAACACTTGGAGCAGGCACTCACCCGCAGCAAAGAAGAAAAGAAAGCGCACGCACGATTATTTGAGAATCGGCGGGATTCAACCTCGACAAGCCGAAATTTTACGCTTGATGAACGACAACCCCAACGAAATCCTCACCGTAAAATATATTAAACAATACACCGGCGTGACGCCCACCACAGCAAAAAGCGATTTGGTACGGCTGATCGAAATGGGACTTGTCGAAGAAATTCCGCTCAACAAGGTCAAAAGAGGCTATACACGCAGCAGGGACTTCGAAGAACAACTCAAGCAACTGAGCAAAGACGCCAGAAACTTGAGCAACTTTCCACCATTCCCCTCCTTCTTTCACTATTTTTTTGCCGAAAAAAGGCCTATTATCCCAACTTTATCCGAGAAAAGCTCACAACACGGACACTCCGCTTAAAATAGCGGGGACGAGGTTTGGCGAAACGCGCTTAAAAAGGTAACTTTGCTCCAAATCAAACGACTTATGCGACTGCCTTTTCTCTCTCTCTGCTGGCCGGCACACTGACTGTCGGCGCACAAACCACGACAGAAGCCCAATTGCTGCGCCCCACCGCCGACGATGCGGTGGAACGCCCCCTCTTCAAGACACTTCCCGGGAAAACACCCTACCGCATTCCCGCCATTGCGGTGAATCGCCGCGGCACGCTCATTGCCGTGAGCGACTATCGCCCCTGCGGTGGCGACATCGGTTTCGGCAAAGTGGATCTGCGCTACCGCCTTTCGGACAATAACGGCGCAACGTGGAGCCGCGAACTCGTTTTGGCCGAGGGCGACGGCGTGAACGGCAGTAAAACCTGTGGATATGGTGATGCCGCCATCGTAAGCGACCGCAGCAGCGACGAGGCGGTGGTGGTTTGCGTCACGGGCAACACCGTTTACGGACACGGCACGACCAAGCGCAGCAATCCCAACCGCGTGGCGGTGCTCCACAGTCGCGACGGCGGACACACTTGGAGCCAACCGGTCGACATCACCGAGCAGGTTTACTCTCTTTTCGACAAGAGTAATCTCGGGCCGGTCGACGCGATGTTCTTCGGCAGCGGACGCATTTGCCAAAGTCAACTCGTGAAAGTGGGTCGTTACTACCGACTTTACGCGGCCCTCTGCGCACGCCCCGGCGGCAATCGCGTGGTCTACAGCGACGACCTCGGCCGCACGTGGCACGCCTTGGGCGATATCCACACTTCGCCCGCACCTACCGGCGACGAACCCAAAGTAGAAGAACTCCCCGACGGCAGTGTGGTGCTCTCGAGCCGCATTTCCGGCGGACGCCTCTTCAACATTTTCCACTATCTCAGCCATCAGAACGCCACCGGCGCGTGGGAAGCGACGCCCGCTCTCTCACAAAAGGAAGAAGGTGGCCTCAAAGCCCTACAAAACAGCACGAACGGCGAGATTCTCTTCGTCGACGCGATCGACAATGCGAACCGCCGCAAAGTTCGCCTCGCTTTGCAGAGCGTTCCCCTCGGCCCCGGACGCGCCAATGTGGGCATCTACTACAAAGCCTTGCCGTCCAACCAACGCAACGCGCCCGTTTGGAAAAACTACACCGCCAAAGATTTTGCGAAAGGGTGGAGCGGACCGCTGCAAGTGTCGCCAATCGGCAGCGCTTACAGCACGATGGTGCAACAAACCGACGGACGCATCGCTTTCTTCTACGAGGAAGAAACCTACGGCAAGGGGGCTTGCTACACGAACATGTACGTTCCCCTCACCTTGGAGCGCATTACCGACGGAAAGTTCAGCGCTTTGCACACGCAGTTGCCGCCTAAGGCCAAACGCCGCTGAGGCCGGCGAAAAAAACGGTGGACTTTTACGAAAAAACCGTCTTGTTTCAACAGAAAAGTCGTGGAGTTTTCGGCAAAAACCCGAGCACTTCTCGACGCTAACTCAACTTCGATCATTCTTTTTCTCCACACGATGGAACACCAACTCCACATCTACAATACGCTCTCTCGCACAAAAGAACTCTTCCGCCCCATTCATCCGGGGACGCGTGGGCATGTATGTGTGCGGACCTACCGTCTATGGCGACGCTCACCTCGGACACGCGCGGCCGGCCATCACCTTCGATCTCCTTTTTCCGCTACCTGCGCCACATCGGCTACAAGGTGCGCTACGTTCGCAACATCACCGACGTGGGACACCTCGAACACGATGCCGACGAGGGCGAAGACAAGATTGCCAAGAAGGCGCGTATCGAACAACTCGAACCGATGGAGGTGGCACAATTCTACACCAATCGTTTCGATGAGGCCATGAAGCAGCTCAATGTGCTGCCGCCCTCGATCGAACCGCACGCCACGGGACACATCATTGAGCAAATCCAGCTCGTACAGCAGATTCTCGACGCGGGATATGCCTACGAGAGCAACGGATCGGTCTACTTCGATGTAGTGAAGTTCGACCAAGACTATAAATATGGCGTGCTCTCCGGTCGCAACCTCGAGGAGGTGCGCGATGCCAGCCGCGAACTCGACGGAGTGGGGGAGAAGCGCCATCAAGTGGACTTCGCTTTGTGGAAAAAAGCGCAGCCCGAGCACATCATGCGCTGGCCTTCGCCGTGGAGCGAGGGTTTCCCGGGTTGGCACTGCGAGTGCACCGCCATGGGACGCAAGTATCTCGGCGAAGAGTTCGACATTCACGGCGGCGGCATGGATTTGATATTCCCGCACCACGAGTGTGAGATCGCACAAGCCGTGGCTTCGCAGCAACACCCCATGGTGCGCTATTGGATGCACAACAACATGATCACCATCGCGGGCAAGAAAATGGGCAAAAGCTACAACAATTTCATCACGCTCGAGCAGTTCTTCACGGGCGATCACCCCTTGTTGGAGCAAGCCTACACGCCGATGACGATTCGCTTCTTTATTCTGCAAGCTCACTACCGTTCCACGCTCGATTTCGGCAACGAAGCCCTTATCGCTTCTAAGAAAGGCCTCGATCGCCTGATGGATGCCGTGCGACAACTCGACCGCATCGAACCGCAGGCCGACGGAAAGCTCGACAAAGCCTTTGCCGACGAACTCGAAACGAAAGTGCTATGCGGCGATGGACGACGATTTGAACTCGCCCGATTGTCATCAGTTATCTGTTTGACGCCTGCCGCACGGTGAACACCGTCGCCGACAAGAAAGAAAGCATCACCGCCGAAGGCCTCGAAGCCTTGAAACGCGTGTTCCACACCTTCTGTTTCGACATTCTCGGCCTCTGCGGCGAAGAAGGCGGCAACGCGGAACGCGAAGAAGCCTTTGCCGGTGCGATGGATCTCTTGCTCGACGTGAGAGCCAAGGCCAAAGCCAACAAAGACTGGGCCACGAGCGACCAAATTCGCGACCGCTTGGCCGAACTCGGCTTTGCCGTGAAAGACACCAAGGAAGGTGCCACCTGGAAATTGGACAAATAAAAATGCACACAACGCGTCTGCCGATGGTTTTCAGCCATCGGCACGGCGCGTTGTCGCCGCAAAAGAAACGCATTGCACGCAGACACTCATGAACACACACGAATTTTGGATGCGACGCTGCCTCGAATTGGCACGAAACGGCGAACTCACCACAGCTCCCAACCCGATGGTGGGGGCAGTGATCGTGCATGGTGAGGGCTGCCACGCCCGCATTCTCGGCGAAGGCTACCACATTCGCCCGGGAGAGGGGCATGCCGAGGTGAACGCGCTGAAAAATGTGCGACCGGAAGACCGTGCGCTGCTCCCCGAAGCCACGATTTATGTGAGTCTTGAGCCTTGTGCGCACTTCGGCCGCACTCCGCCATGCTCATCGCTCATCGTGCGCAGCGGCATTCGCAAGTGTGTGGTGGGATGTGTCGATCCCTTTTCGAAAGTGGGCGGTCGCGGCCTCGAGATCCTGCGCGAGGGTGGGGTAGAGGTCACCGTCGGCGTACTGCGCGAAGCCTGTATCGACTTGAATCGCAAGTTCTTCTGCCAACAAGTGCTCGGCCGGCCTTTCATCACGCTGAAGTGGGCGGCGTCAGCCGACGGATTTATCGACCGAAAGCGCGAACTCGATGCCAACAAACAGCCCATCGGTCGACCGGCGCAACTGAGCAACGCCCGGAGTTTGCTGCGCGTTCATCATTTGCGCGCCACACATGGTGCCATCTTGGTGGGACGTCGCACCTTCGAACTTGACCTCCCTCAACTCAACGTGCGCCACTGGCCGGGCACATCGCCCGTGAAATGCGTGCTGGGCGAAGTCGATGAGCGTGCACTCTCCGCGGGTTTCCAAGCCTTTGCCGACATCGACGCGCTGCTCGAGGCCTTGCGCCGCGAAAAGATCCAATCGCTCTTTGTCGAAGGCGGCAGCACCACGCTGCAATCGTTCATCGAGCGCGATTTGTGGGACGAGGTTTGGGAAGAACGCTCGCCCGTGGTGCTCGAAAGCGGCATCCCGGCACCAACAATGCCCCGCGAGTTCGAACCCCGCGTGGAACATCATTTCGGACGCACCTACCGCCACTGGGAAAGCCCCGTGTTGCAAAAACACTACGTGGATTTCTAAATCCTACATCCCTACTCCTCACTACGAGATATACAAAGCTCCACACACTTCATTCCATTTTCGATGAAGGAATTCTTTATTATGTTTCGCCGCTACGTCGGCCCTTACAAGAAATACGTTGCCTCCTCGTTGGCTTTCAACGTATTGAGTGCGCTGCTCAACGTCTTTTCGTTCGCATCGCTCATCCCCATGCTCAAACTCCTCTTTAATACGGAGCAAACGGTCTATCATTTCATGCCATGGGACGCGGAAGGCAAAGCCCTTTCCGACATTGCGATCAATAATGCGTACTACTATACCTCACAACTTGTGGCCAACTACGGTGCCGCGCCCACGTTGTTGATGATCGGTGTCTTCCTTGTCACGGCAACACTCCTCAAAACGTCGTGCTACTTCGCATCGGTCGCCACGATGGTGCCGGTTCGCACCGGCATTGTGCGCGACATTCGCAACACGCTCTACAACAAGATCACCTCTCTTCCCCTCTCTTTCTTCAGCGATGAGCGCAAAGGCGACATCATCGCCCGCATGAGCGGCGATGTGGGCGAGGTGGAGAACTCGATCATGGGGAGTTTGGAGATGCTGGTCAAGAACCCCATTCTCATTGCGGTCTATTTCGGCAGTTTGCTCTACATCTCTTGGGAACTTACGCTCTTCACCCTCGTGATTCTTCCCACCTTGGGTTGGGCGATGGGGCGCATCGGGCGCAGACTCAAGCAGTCGAGCCTCGAAGCCCAAGAGAAATGGAGCGAAACGATGTCGCAACTCGAGGAAACACTGGGCGGAATGCGCATTATCAAGGCTTTCGGCGCGGAAGAAAAGATGCAACGTCGCTTCAATGCCACCACCAACGATTTCCGCGACATCTATATGCGCGTGGCCATTCGGCAAGGTTCCGCTCATCCTGTGAGCGAATTTCTCGGCACCTGTCTGATTGTCCTCGTTTTGTGGTACGGTGGCACCTTGATCTTCTCGGACAACAGTCCGATTGATGCGCCGACCTTCATCTTTTATATGGTGATTCTCTACAGTGTCATCCAACCTTTGAAAGATCTTACGAAGGCCACGTACGCCATTCCCAAAGGTATGGCTTCGATGGAGCGCATCAACAAAATTCTCTTGGCCGAGAATCCCATTCGCGAACCCGAACATCCCACGCACATCGAAGCACTTCGCGATAATATCACTTTCAATGACGTGCGTTTTGCCTACAAAAATGCCAACAGCGAGAGCGAAAACACCGAAGTCATTCGCGGGGTGAGCTTCACCGTGCGCCGCGGACAGACGATTGCCCTCGTGGGGCAGAGCGGAAGTGGTAAGAGTACGCTGGTAGACCTCGTGCCGCGCTTCCACGACGTGACCGGCGGCAGCATTTCTATCGACGGACATGACGTTCGCACGCTCCGTATTTCGGAACTCCGTGCACTGATCGGCAATGTCAACCAAGAAGCGATCCTTTTTCAACGACACTTTTCTTCAACAACATCAGCTTCGGCGTGGAAAAATGCCACCCTCGAACAAGTGCAGGAGGCCGCCAAAGTGGCGAATGCCCACGACTTCATCATGGCAACGGAGGACGGTTACGACACTTCCGTGGGCGATCGCGGCTGTCGCCTCTCCGGCGGACAAAGACAACGCATATCCATCGCAAGAGCCATCTTGAAAAATCCCGATATTCTCATTCTCGACGAAGCCACTTCGGCACTCGATACCGAAAGTGAGCGTTTGGTGCAAGAAGCCCTCGAGCGACTGATGTCCACTCGCACCACCATCGCCATAGCCCACCGCCTTTCGACGGTACGCAACGCCGACGAGATTTTAGTCCTCCACGAAGGGCAAATTGTTGAGCGCGGCACGCACGATACCCTCATTGCACTCGACGGATACTACAAACGTCTTCACGATATGCAACAACTCTGATGCAAAAGCACCACAGTTTTGCACAGCATTTTCTTCTGTTCTCCACGATGAAATTCCATTTTTCACTCCTCGTTCGCTTCTTTCTCGCGTGGCTGCTCACCTTCTTGGTGGGCAAACTCGCGTTCTTCGCTCACAACGGCTGGCCCGGACTCGCCGATGCCCTACAAATCTATTGGCACGGCCTACCGCTCGACATCGCTGTGGCGGCTTACATCACCGCCCCGCTGTGGTTGGTTTTATTCTTCGCCACCTTGCTCGGCAAAACGCGCTTCACTCCGCGCGGACGCGCCGTCTATCGCCTCTATTCGGCCACGGTTGGCGTGCTTGTTCTCGCCACGCTCATCGTCGACATCATCTTATACGAAAAATGGGGCTTCAAACTCGACGCCGTTTGCTTGTCTTATCTCGATAACCCCTCCGGCATCACAGATAGTCTCGGCTGGGGCTATTTTCTCCTCGCCGTGGCCGGCTTTCTGCTCTTGATCTGTGGCTACATTTGGCTACTTTGGCGCATCGGCCCGCGCACTGATTGTCAAAACACGCGCCGTTCGTGCTTCCGCACGCCGCATCCAGTGCAACGTGCCCTACACACCGGCGCATTGTTGCTCATCGGCGCATTGCTTTTCCTCGGCATCCGCGGTGGAGTAGGGCGATCGACCGCCAATGTCGGCATGGTCTATTATTCCACCGACCAATATCACAACCACTCGGCCGTCAATCCCGTCTTTTCCTTCTTCTATTCGCTCCTCAAAGAGCGCGATTTCAGCCAACAAGCCCGTTATTTCGCGCCCGATGAGCCGATCGCGTTTTTGCCTCACTCAATTATAATACAGAAAGCCGCATTTCGCCCGAAGACAGCCTGCTCAACAATCGCCGCCCGAACATTCTGCTCATCCTCATGGAGAGTTGCGGAGGCAGAGTGGTGGGTTGTACGGAAGGCAACACGAAGGTGACGCCCCACCTCGACAGGATGGCGCGCGAAGGTGTCTTCTTCTCACAATGTTACGCTAACAGTTTCCGCACCGACCGCGGCACGATCTGCACTTTCTCGGGCTATCCCGCTTTTCCCGACGCGAGTGTGATGAAAATGCCCGCCAAGTCGCGCGTACTCCCCTCCATTGCCGGCGCACTCCGCGGCGTGGGCTACGATACGGAGTTCCTTTATGGCGGCGACAAGAACTTCACGAACATGAACTCCTACTTCCTCGCCACGGGCTACAACCGCGTGCTGGGCGACGTGGATTTCCCGGCCAAAATACGCAAGACCAGTCCGTGGGGCGTCTGCGATCACCTGATGTTCGACCAGTTGCGCCAAAACATCGACCGCCAACCGAAGAATAAACCTTGGTTCAAAACGCTCCTTACCCTTTCGAGCCACGAACCCTGGACAGTGCCCTACAAGCGCCTGGACGACCCGATGCTCAATGCCTTCGCCTATCTCGACGAATCGCTCGGGAAATTCATGAATGACCTGCGTCGTTCGCCCGAATGGAAGAACACCCTAGTCATCATTCTCCCCGATCATGGCGTATCGTGGCCGGCCGACATCAACGAGTTCGACATCCGCAAATACCACATCCCCCTCATTTGGACAGGAGGTGCCGTGCGCAACGCAAGAGAAGTGGCGCGCCTATGCAATCAAACCGACCTCGCCGCCACCCTCCTCGGACAACTCGGCATCGACCACGCGCGTTTCAAATTCTCGCGCGATGTGATGTCGCAAACCTACACCTATCCTTTCGCCATCCACACTTGGCCGGAGGGATACACCTTCATCGATTCGACCGGAACGAGCATCTACGAACTCGCCACGCGCCGAGCTTCGCGGGTTACGCCCGACCCGAAGGGTGAACGCCTACGCAAGGTGAAAGCCTTTATGCAAAAGGCGTACGACGACATGAACGCGCTCAAATAAAAGCCATGAACGCTTCGTCCCTTTCGCCCTACGCGCTTTTCCGCTCCCTGCGCGCTGAACTGGCCGCCGTCTACCCGCCGAGCGAAGCCGCCGCCGTGGCCGAACACTATGTGTGCGAACGGTTGCAACTGAGCCGTGCGCAGTTGCTTATGGACAGCCCGGTGGCACTCACTGCCGAGGAGCAAAGCGAAATAGAGCGCGACACGCAGGCACTGCGCGAGCAAGTGCCGGTACAGTACGTCTTGGGCTACGAAACCTTCGGCTCCCACCGATTTACCGTCTCGCCCGACGTACTCGTTCCGCGTCCCGAGACGTATGAACTCGTGGAATGGTGCGCCGCCACCTTGTCTGCGCACACGGCTCCGCGCCTGCTCGACGTGGGTACGGGCTCCGGTTGCATAGCCGTCTCCTTGGCACTCGAACTGCCACATGCACAGGTGGAGGCGTGGGATATTTCGCCTCGCGCTCTCATGGTGGCGCGACACAACGCGGCGCAACTCGGTGCACAAGTCGACTTTCGCGAAGTGGATCTCCTGCAAGTGATCGAGGAACAGGCCGCCGAGCAACGAGAAATACGATCTCATCGTGAGCAATCCACCCTATATTCCCGCCGGAGAAGCGCCGACAATGGCCGACAACGTGGTGCAACACGAACCGCACACCGCACTCTTCGTGCCCGACCACGACCCCTTACTCTTCTATCGCGCCTTGGCCGTCTTGGCCACCGAGCGCCTGCACCCAGGCGGTGTGCTCTTGGTCGAAACGCATACGGACTTCGCCCTCGCAACCGCCGAACTCTTTGCCCAACACGGGCTCCAATCCGTCGAAATCAGAAACGACGCCGACGATCGTCCACGCATGGTGAAAGCAACCCGTGCCTAACGACCCAAGCGCCTCAGTTCATCCATTTAATACCTTCCTCCATGAACCACTCTACTTCCGCCCTCTGCCTCGCCGCAGCACTCTGCTTGCTCGGCTCCTGCGCTGCCGAAGACCCACAAGCTCCGCGCAACGCCGAAACCTTCACCCAAGTGGCATCGCCCCTCTCGTTCGACTACGATGCATCGCACTTTGCTGCGCCCGACAATAGTCGCTCACTGAGCAGAAGCAACCACATGATTGACCTGAAGTTCATTCTCGCCGCCATGGATCCCCAACGGGCGCTCGACATCTCGATGTTCTCGGAGAAATCGGATCCCAACGCGCTCACCGCCGACCAGCTCGCACAGATGAAAGCCAAGGCCGACGAGGTGACGAAAGACTGCGCCAACAACTTGGAAAAGCTCAAAGCGCTGCAGAACTTCGTGATCAAAAACACCACTTACGACAACAACGGCAACGGCCGCAACGATCCCTTCGGCGCATTCAACGGCGGGCTTTGCGTTTGCCAAGGCTATGCCAACGTCCTCAAAGTGATGCTCTACACACAAGGCATCCCTTGCATCGGCATCAACGGCAATCTCTTCCAGGGCGACGCCTATCTGGGCGCCCACGCCTGGGATTACGCCTACGCCGATGGGAAATGGTACGTGAGCGACCCCACCAACGGCGGTTTCTTCGAAATGGACAAGGTAGACTCCTACAAGCATCTCCAACCCCTGCGCACCGACATCGAAGTGTTCGAAGACGACCAATTCGGCTATGACTTCTACCAAGGGCACCTCAACGTCTCGCGCGTGAAAACCTCGGGCGACATCCTCACCGTGCCCTTCTCGACGAACAAACTCCGCGTTTCTTCGTTCATTCCTCACCACGACCTCCCCAAGAACGTGAAGCAGGTCTATCTCGGCCGCAACATCGTTTCGCTCGGCGACGACCAAGTGGTGAGCCTTGGCGAAAGAGGAAAGAACGTAGAGACCGTGTTTGTCGAAGAACAAAACACGAAATTCGCGGCCAAAGACGGCGTGGTCTACACCAAGAACTGGATGAAGAAAATCGAATCGCTCGTGTTCATTCCCGCCGCCATGAAGAGTGTGAAACTCCAGCCCATCGAACGACTCGAAAAGAACGTCATTGCGCGCCACAACAGCATCGAACAGCTCGTGACTGTGCCGGGTACGAAAGTGATGGAGAGCTACGCTGTGGAATCTTGCCCCAACTTGAAGCGCGTCTATCTCCCCAACGACTGCGAAATGCAGAAGGACGCCCTCTACCGTTGCCCGAAAGACGTGCAAATCACCCGCGGTGACTTCACGGGCATCGCGCGTATTCGCCGCTAAGCCACGGCACTAAAACACCGCAACACGGCTCTTGCCAAAAACTCCACGACTTTGGCTCAAAACAAGGCCGATAATTACAAAATATTGCTGTCCGGTAAAAGTTTTCCTCTCCACATAAAATAAGGCTGAAGTCCGTAGTTGGACTTCAGCCTTTTGGTTTATCTTTGTTTTTACCACAAAACATGATAACCATGAACAAAGGTACTCATTTCCTCGGACAGCCGATGTACGGTCAGCTTATTAGTTTGCTCGACAAAGCGCAAATTCTTCGTATCAGTCAAGAAAACGGTGGAGAACGCTACGTCAAGCACTTCGATGCTTGGCAGCACTTGGTCGTTATGCTCTATGCAGTGGTCAAACGCTTCGACTCCCTGCGCGAAATTGTGGCATCCATGCTGCCCGAAGCCCGTAAATTGGGACATTTGGGCATTAACGCCATGCCGCGTCGCTCCACACTTCTCGGACGCTAACCTGCGCCGCAACGAATGTATCTTCGAAGCCATTTACCGAGAGCTGTACGCCACTTATAAGCACGTGCTTTCCGCGGACAGCCGACGGCACGGGTGTCCAAAGTGGATCGAACGCTTGCAAATCATCGATTCGACGACCATTTCGCTCTTCTCCAATCTCATTTTCAAAGGTGTCGGGCGGCATCCGAAGACAGGGAAAAAGAAGGGCGGCATCAAAGTTCACGCCAATATTCATGCCAACGAGTTTGTGCCCTCCGATATCCGCTTCACCTCGGCGGCCAAGGGAGACTCCTTCATGCTCCGCCCCTCCAACTACCACAGCGGCGATATCTTGGCCTTTGACAGGGCTTATATCGACTATTCCAAGTTTGAAGAAATGACGGAAGCCGGCGTGACGTATGTCACCAAGATGAAGAAGAATCTCCGGTACGAAACCCTTGAAGATGTGATGTATATGACAAAGGAAGGGGTGATGAAACACCGCGTGCAGCAAGTGGTGTTCACCAAACGGGGCAAAGGAGGAGAGGAATTAAAACACCGGGCAAGAATCATCACCTACGCTGACCGTAAGAAGCACAAAACCAAACTGATCTCGCTGCTTACCAATGACATGGAAATGTCGATTCAGGACATCATCAATATCTATCGCCAAAGGTGGGAGATAGAACTACTTTTCAAGCAGCTCAAACAGAATTTTCCCCTCAGATATTTCTATGGAGAGAGCGCCAATGCCATCAAAATTCAGATTTGGGTCACATTGATTGCCAATTTACTGCTCATGGTACTGCAAAAGCGTATCAAACGCAATTGGAGTTTCTCAAATTTGGCCACGATGGTGCGCATCATGCTCATGTACTACATTGACTGCTACAGTTTCTTCGAGCATCCCGAAAAAGATTGGTTGAAGATCTTGGATACCCACGATAATCCACCTGCTCAACCTTCACTCTTTGACTAAGGGGGGCTTACTTTTCCCAAAAGAAGTCCGCAACGCCTATTGATGGGCATTGCGGATAGGGAAATCGTGTCATTTGGAAGTTTAGCGGACAGCAATAATTACAAAAAGTCCCCATGTTTCGCACGAAACGTGGGGACTTTTTGTGGATACAGTGGACTTTCCCTGAAAAACAGCGCGCTCCTGCGTCGATGAGCTGACGGAGGAGCGCGCAGGAGGCGGATATCGGTCAAACAGTGGACAGCGCCGGCGCGCACAATCAGTGAATGCGCTCGTAGCTGCGCAATTCGACATCGAAGACCAGCGTGGAGTGCGCCGGAATCTGATCGACTTTCACCTCGCCGTAGGCCAATCGCGAGGGCAAAATCATGCGCCAACGATCGCCGATACGCATGTGTTGTAGCGCGGTTCCGAAACCGGCCACCACACCTTGCACAGCAAATTTGCTCGTGACGGCAAAGAGCGGGTCGAACACGCGAGCCGAGTCGGCCGAGTTGCCCGAATGGTCGAAAACATAGCCCGCGGCGAAACGCTTCGTGGGAATGAGGCGCCCCATGTAGGCCACACGCGCCGTGTCGGTCGAGAGGGGCGACCCACTGCCCGTGCCGCGTTGCAGGATGTGCACCACCACCGAGTCGTAGCGGTCGGCTTTGGCGTCTGGGCCTTTGATGTAGTTGCGCAGCACGCGCCAGTCGCAGTGCTCTTCCCAGGCATCGCCCCACTTCGAGCGCGCCTGTGCCATGGCGGTGCGCGCCAATCGCAGGCTATCGGTGAAGGCGGCATCGTTGCGCGTCGACCAATTGGCGTATTCGGGGTTGGGGTCTTCCTTTTCGCTGCAGGCACTCAGCAGTACCAGCGTGATCGGGAGGAGGAGCAGGAAAAACAGCGTTTCATCACGGAGCGGTGTGGAAAGTAAGGGAGAGGTTAGAAAAAAGCGCGGCGCACCGACGGGCACGCCGCGCAGGGGAGTGTTTTATTTGAGTTGGCGCAAGAGCGAGGTGAGCGACACCTTCTCTTCGATGATGGAGCGGAGGGAGTCGATCGAGACGCGTTCTTGTTCCATCGTGTCGCGATGGCGGATGGTCACGCAGCCGTCGGTGAGCGTTTCGTGGTCGACGGTGATGCAATAGGGCGTGCCGATGGCATCTTGACGGCGATAGCGCTTGCCGATGGAGTCCTTCTCTTCGTAGGCGCAGCGGAAGTAGAAGCGGAGTTCGTTCATGATCTCGCGTGCCTTCTCGGGAAGTCCGTCCTTCTTGACGAGGGGGAGGACAGCGAGCTTGACGGGAGCGAGCGCAGCGGGGAGACGAAGCACGATGCGAGTGTCGCCGCCTTCGAGTTTCTCCTCTTGATAGGCGTGACTCATCACGCTGAGGAACATGCGGTCGACGCCGATCGAAGTCTCGATGACGTAGGGGGTGTAGCTTTCGCCGCTTTCGGGATCGAAGTATTCGATTTTCTTACCGCTGAACTTGGCGTGTTGCGAAAGGTCGAAGTCAGTGCGGGAGTGCACGCCTTCCACTTCCTTGAAGCCGAAGGGCATCTTGAACTCGACGTCGCAGGCGGCGTTGGCATAGTGCGCGAGTTTCTCGTGATCGTGGAAGCGATAGTTCTCCGCGCCGAAGCCGAGGGCTTGGTGCCAGGCCATGCGGCTTTCTTTCCAGTGGGCAAACCAGTCCAATTCGGTGCCGGGCTTGACGAAAGAACTGCATTTCCATCTGTTCGAACTCGCGCATGCGGAAGATGAACTGACGGGCTACGATCTCGTTGCGGAAGGCCTTACCGATTTGTGCGATGCCGAAGGGGATCTTCATGCGGCCGGTCTTCTGCACGTTGAGGTAGTTGACAAAAATACCCTGTGCCGTTTCGGGACGGAGGTAGATGGTGTTGCTGCCTTCGGCCGTCGATCCCATTTCGGTCTTGAACATGAGGTTGAACTGACGCACCTCTGTCCAGTTGCGCGTGCCGCTGATGGGGCAAACGATCTCCTCGTCGAGGATGATTTGGCGCAGTCCTTCGAGGTCGGAGGCGTTCATTGCCACGGAATAACGCTCGTGGAGGGCATCGCGCTTCTCGATGAGTTCGCGCACACGGCCGTTGGTGGCGCGGAATTCGGCTTCATCAAACGCCTCTTTGAAGCGCTTGCGGCCCTTGGCCACTTCTTTCTCGATCTTCTCGTCGTACTTGGCCACTTGGTCCTCGATGAGCACGTCGGCGCGGTAGCGTTTCTTGGAATCCTTGTTGTCGATGAGCGGATCGTTGAAGGCATCGACGTGTCCGGAAGCCTTCCAGATGGTGGGGTGCATGAAGATGGCAGAGTCGATGCCCACGATGTTCTCGTGCAGCAGCGTCATGGCTTGCCACCAATACTGTTTGATATTGTTTTTCAGCTCCACACCGAGCTGACCGTAGTCGTAAACGGCGCCGAGACCGTCGTAGATTTCACTGGAAGGGAACACAAAACCATACTCTTTGCAGTGAGATACGATTTTCTTGAAAACGTCTTCTTGTGCCATGCTGTCTTTTTTGTTATTGTATTTGCTGCAAATATACGGTTTTTCGATGAGTTACGGGGGAAAAGTCCTCAACTTTCGGCTCGCATTGCATTTTGTTGCGCAAAAAATGGGCACGTAGCAGGAATCGCCTTGCGGAAAACGCGCGCAAAATTTGGTTTTCCGGAAAAAAAGATATATCTTTGCGGCGATTTCGAACGAGGACAGATTTGACTGCTTGCAACCTCTCCAAAAATGCTAAAACGCCACCGACCGAAGCCCTCAATTTTCAGGAGGACGATGTTTCGTGTCGACCTTGTCGTTGCCCGTCGGGTTTGTTTTCGTTCTGCTTTTCGCTTTGCCGCGATGGGCAGTTTTTTGTATATACCTACTGCTCGTCGCCCGGCGGCTATTGTTTAACTCCCCTCTCCAACTCACATTTTTCAATGTCCTACATTTATACTTCAGAGTCCGTTTCCGAAGGCCATCCCGATAAGGTAGCCGACCAAATCTCGGACGCTTTGCTCGACGAATTCCTGGCTTGCGATCCTCAATCGAAAGTGGCTTGCGAAACCCTCGTGACTACCGGTCAAGTGGTGGTGGCAGGCGAGGTGAAATCGACCGCCAACGTCGATTTGCAGGAAACAATTCGCCGCACCATCCGTCGCATCGGCTACACGAAGGCCGAATATAAGTTCGACGCCGAAAGTTGTGGCATCCTCTCGGCCATTCACGACCAGAGTGCCGATATTAACCGCGGTGTGGAGCGCGAAGCCCCCGAATTGCAGGGCGCCGGCGACCAAGGCATGATGTTCGGCTACGCCAACAACGAGACCGATCGCTTCATGCCCCTGCCCCTCGCGCTGGCACACGACATCTTAATTGTGTTGGCTGACATTCGTCGCGAAGGAAAGGTGATGACCTATCTGCGCCCCGACGCGAAGAGCCAAGTATCGGTGGAGTATGACGACAACGGTCGCGCGCTGCGCATCGACACCATCGTGGTGAGCACGCAGCACGACGAGTTTGTCACCGCCGAAGAGGCCGGCAGCCAAACGGAGGCCGACAATCGCATGCTGGCGCAGATCCGCAAAGACGTGATTGAGGTGCTCATTCCCCGAGTGCTCGAACAACGGGTGAACACGCCCGAGATCAAGGCGCTATTTGAGCAGAGCGACATCACTTACCACGTGAACCCGACCGGTAAATTCGTGATCGGCGGCCCGCACGGCGACACCGGTTTGACGGGACGCAAGATTATTGTCGACACTTACGGCGGCAAGGGCGCACACGGTGGCGGGGCTTTCTCCGGAAAAGACCCCTCGAAGGTGGACCGTTCGGCCGCTTACGCTGCGCGCCACATCGCCAAGAACATGGTAGCCGCCGGTGTGGCCGACGAAATGCTCGTGCAGTTGGCCTATGCCATCGGTGTGGCCGAGCCGGTGAGCGTGTTTGTGGACACTTACGGCAAGAGTCACGTACAACTCTCGGACGGCGAGATCGCCGAGAAGATCAAATCGCTCTTTTCCCTCCGTCCGCACGACATTGAGCAGCGCTTGAAACTGCGCCACCCCATCTATGAGGAGACAGCGCGCTACGGTCATGTGGGACGTTCCAATCGTGTGGTGACAAAGACCTTCCATCCGCGCGGACAAGCGCCCGTGAACCTGGAAGTGGAGCTCTTCACTTGGGAAAAACTCGACCGCGTCGACGACATTCGTCAGGCTTTCGGGTTGAACTGATCTGTTTTTCGTTCTTTCTCCTTATGAACATCACAGTCTACGCCGCTTCGTCGGGACAGGTGTCCGACGTGTATTTGCAAGCCGCCCGTGAGTTGGGCGAATGCTTGGCAGCGCGCGGACACACCCTCGTCAACGGTGCCGGACGCACCGGACTCATGGGCGCGACCATCGACGGCATTCAGGCCGCCGGCGGTCGCGCCGTGGGCGTGATACCGCAGTTTATGATCGACGAGCACTGGGAGCACCCGGACATGGCCGAGCTGATCGTCACGCCCGACATGCACAGTCGCAAAGAGCGCATGGCGGAGATGGCCGATGCCTGCATTGCTTGCCCCGGTGGGGTGGGTACGCTCGAAGAGTTGCTCGAAGTCATCACGTGGAAGCAGCTCGGATTGTTTCTTCACCCCATCGTGGTGCTGAACACCGACGGCTTTTTCGATCCGCTCCTCGCCCAACTGGAGCGTTGCGCCGAACAACAGTTCATGCGTCGCATACACACGGACATTTGGCAGTGGCGTCCACGCCCGAAGAGGCCGTGCGCTTATGCGAAGAAACGCCGCTTTGGGATGCGAATGTGCGCCGTTTTGCCGCGCTCTAAACGGTGGTGCGCTCCTTTGTCCTCCTCTTTTCTAAAAATCTCCGCATGGTAGTCCAAGATTCTCTCCCCCCTCGCCGCACAGTGCCCGACAGTGTGCGCACAGCTGCGCCCGTTCGTCGCGATGTGCTCGTGATGGCACCGGCCGACTCGGCGGCGCAGGCGTTTTTCGGCGGCGAACTGGCCATTTTGCGCAAGTTCGTGCCCGAATCTACCGACCACTCGGTGACCGTGCCCGCTTTTCGGCCGGCCGATGCTGCAGATGTGCCCGTCGATGCACATCTTTGGTCTCCCTTGGCGGATAGTTTGCAGAAAGCTACGCCCTCGCATCGCACGATGGCAGTCAAGGGAGTAGCCGGCGATCCCGTGCCTTACCGCTTGCGCCACGACGACATCGTGACTTCCACGCTCTTGGTGAGTTTTGTGCTCATGATGTGGGTCATTGCTGCCTCGTGGAAATTCTTGCGCGTCATGGTAAAGGACTTTTTCTACCACCGCATTCGTCCGAATCTCTTTGCTGATCGCGTCGATACGGAGTTGCGCGGCCGCTTCTTCCTCGTGGCACAAACGTGTTTCCTGCAGGGCATCTTGTTTGTGGACTATGTGCAAGACGCGCTTCCCGAGACCTTCGAACAGGCTTCGCCCTATGGTTTGCTGGCCATCGGCACAACGGTGGTGGGCATCTACTATTTGTCGAAACTCTGTTTCTATAATTTCGTCAACAGCGTGTTCTTCGACACCGCGCACCGGCGGTTGTGGAACGATACTTACTTCGTTTCGATTCTTCTCATCGGCGTTATTTTACTCCCGCTCACCTTATTGGTCGTATTCTTCGATTTGCCCTTTTCGCAAGCCCTCTCGGCCTATGTTTTGCTTATGGCATTTGTCAAAATACTCCTCTTATATAAGGCAAATCGCATATTTTTCAGTTCGTTCTCGGGCAGTTTGCACGTTATTTTGTACTTTTGCGCTCTTGAAATTGCCCCCCTTCTCTTTGCTTGGGGGCTGCTGGAAACGATCACCCAACATTGGATGTTCCCGCTGTAACCGTCATACTCGCGAAGATGATCAAAAAAATCCTCGTTTCTCAACCCGAACCGGCGTCAGAGAAATCTCCTTATCACGAAATTGCCCAGAACCTCGGTGTAGAGTTCACTTTTCGCCCGTTTGTCAAAGTCGAAGGGCTCGAAGCCAAAGAATTTCGCGCGCAGAAGATCAATATCCTCGATTATTCAGCCATCGTTTTCAACTCGCGCAACGCCATTGAGCACTTCTTCCGCCTGTGTAAAGAATTGCGCGTGACGCTGCCCGAAGAAATGAAGTATTTCGGTATTTCAGAAAAGGTGATTCTCTATATTCAGAAGTTCGTTCAGTACCGCAAGCGTAAAGTTTTCTTCGGTAGCAGCGGACGCTGGCCCGAACTCATCACCACCATGGCGAAGCACAAGACGGAAAACTATCTCATCCCCTTGTCTGAAGGCGTACCCTTGGAGTCGGCGGCTCAGCTCGACGCCAAAAAACTCAAGCACACCGAGTGCGCCATGTTCCGCACTGTGGAAACGAAAGTTTGAAGCCGACGCCTATAAGGGTTTCGACATGATTCTGATCTTCACGCCCACGGGAGTTCACAGCCTGATGAACAACTTCCCCAACTTCGAACAGGGCGACATTCGTCTCGGCTGCTTCGGAGACGCCACGGCCAAAGCCATCGAAGAGGCCGGACTCCGCGTCGACCTCAAAGTAAGCGGGTCGATTGCCGAAAGCCTCGAAAACTATATTCGCGAAGCCAACGCCTAACGGCCGCTTCGCCGCTCAAAGAGCCACCGACGTTCGCTTGCAACGCGCCCTGCGCGGCACAAAGCGCACGTCGGTGGCTTGCTTTTTTGTTTCTCGCCGCTCGTCATCCCTCCGCCATGTCTACTTCCGACTTCCCTCGTCGCTACACCTTTGGAAAACCCGAACACCTCTGTTTGGAACGCGACATCAATCAGTTGTTTTCGTCGAGGCAAAAATCCATCATCGCCTTCCCGTTGCGTCTGCTCATGCTCGTTGTGCCCTACAGCGGCAGCGGTCCGCACGCCAAGGTCTTGATTTCTGTCTCGAAGCGTCATTTCAAGCATGCCGTCGACCGCAATCGCGCCAAACGCCAAGTACGCGAAGCCTATCGCCTGCAGAAGCACCGGCTGCTCGAACACATTCCCCGAGCAGAGCGCGGTGCATCTGGCCTTCGTTTGGCTCTCCGACGACCCCCATGCCCAGCGATTTGGTGCACAAACGCATGCTGACGCTGCTCAACCGTGCGGCCGATCGTCTGCAAATGGGTGAAGCGCCGCAGAGCACCCCCCAATAAGTTTTTCTGCTTCTCTCAATCGCTCGTATTTTCGCCCATGTCCCTCCTCTTTCGCTGGCTCACGCAGCTGCTCATCACCCCTATTCACTTCTATCGGCACTTCATTTCGCCCTACACGCCGCCTTCGTGCCGCTACACCCCCACTTGCTCACAATATGCCATCGAAGCCCTGCGCAAACACGGCCCTTTCAAAGGACTTTGGCTCGCCGTGCGCCGCATTTTGCGCTGCCATCCGTGGGGTGGGCACGGATATGACCCGGTACCTTGAACTATGGAGCATAAACAACCCTTCTTTGATTTCCACACCCACCGCCTCGACACCCCACCCGGCCAAGGTATCGTGAGTTTGCCGCAATCCATCGTGCGCCGTCCGCTGTTGTGGCAGCCGCAACACGGGCGCGTTCTATGCCGCCGGCATCCATCCTTGGTGGACAGCGGACGCAGATTTCGTGCTCGACGACTATCTCGATGCCCTTTCCCACCTGCTCACGCTGCCCGAAGTGGTACAAGTGGGCGAATGCGGCCTCGACCGATTGCGCGGTGCCAATCTCGAAACGCAATGCGCCGTCTTTTCCGCACAAGTCGCCCTCGCCGAGCAGCATCACCGCCCGATGACGCTCCATGTCGTGCGGGCTTTCGACGTCATTTTGGCGCTCCGCAAACAACTTCGCCCCCGACAACGCTGGACTGTCCACGGCTTTCGCGGAAAACCCGCCCTCACGCGCCAACTCCTCGATGCGGGTTTCGATCTGAGCTTCGGCTTCCACCACAATCCTGCGGCCTTGGCCATCACTCCGCCCGAACGTCGCCACTTCGAAACCGACGCCCTGCCCGAAGGCGAAGCCGAGGATTGAGATTTCCTCCCGGCCGGGAAGCGACTATATGAACCCTTACCTTAAGTTTCTTGAAAAATCATCGGAACACGTCATTTTTGACCTGAGTTCGGTCTAAGGAAGCCACCTTTGACTTTCTATGATCTGCGGGATGCTTCGGGGAGATGCTTAGATCGAACTTAGGTCTGCATGTGAAGTCTGCGGCGTCTAAACTTTTCGCGAACCGCAATAAAACCGAAATCAGCACACTGGGTCTCCTTGTTTTTTTCCTCGTTCGTAGGCGACACCCTTGCCGGTAGTCTTTTAAGATGACGTACAAACTGTTGTGGAACAGCGGATTGAATACTTTGTGAACGGCGGATTGGGGAGCTTCGGTTATGTCTCGTCGCGGTCGAGTAAAGACGCATCCCGCGCCGGAACGTAGCGCCTTTTTGTCTGTTCCGAGAGGTTGGGATATGGCAAAGTCGCGCCTGTTCAGTAAGTCAAAGAGCGTTTGCGTCGGATGGTCGGGAAAAGCACCTCGACTTTGCGCTATATGGACGCCGCAGTGCGGCGGAATGAAGGGAAAGTTGTGTTTTTGTCAAGCGCAAAAAGTAAGGATTTAGTTTCGAACTGTCGAATATTTTCGCGAGAAAAACGTTTCATTTTTTTGAGAATAGGAAGAGGACGAATAAAAACTTGTGGACTTTCTTTCGAAACGCCCCTTCTTTTTTCTTCTTCCTCCCCGCTTTTTTTGACATGACGCCCTTCCCTTCGCTCACGGTGTCACCCACTGTTTCCACATCCGCACCGCCTTACGCGCGAACGGACACGCCCCTGCGCATCGCGCACTCAGCGAGTTCGAAATTCTTGCCTTCACCCTTCACCTTCACCCGCAAGTCGTTGACACAGTGTGTGTTGCGCGTGAAGAAAATGCTCTTTTTTTTCCTTCACCGGTGAAGGAAAAAGGGGTGAAACCTTCACCCGCAAGTCGCTGTTTCCGAGATGCTTTACAGTCGTATGGTGAAGAGGTGAAGGCAAAAAAACGAAAAACAGCGGACGCGCGCGCTACGCGTGCGCGTTGGGGGCTGAAGTGGGAGGCCGGTGCACTTTTGAGAAAGGGCTTCCGGTAGTTGATGCCTCACTCCAAATGTCGGACGAACC
>BNJT01002001.1_pt1 | contig 157474 bp, 194 predicted proteins | sample 8540491 | NCBI WGS metagenome assembly BNJT01 (sample SAMD00202455, study PRJDB9452) | human saliva metagenome | host: Homo sapiens
TTTAGGCTATCAAATTCAACACCCAAGAGTTCATAGATGCGGTTGAATTCTACTAAACTTTCATCACGGAACCATTGCCACAATTGAGTAGCTTCTGGATCGCCATCTTCCAATTTTTTAAACCAGAGACGTCCTTCGTCATCAAGAGCTTGATCAGTTTCGATTTCAGCATTGATACGCACGTAAAGTTTCAACAGTTCGTCAATCGGATTGGCTTCAACCGCTTCTTTACTACCCCATTTTTTGTAGGCTACCATAAGAAGACCGAATTGTTTACCCCAGTCACCAAGGTGGTTGATTTTGATAGTGTTGTAGCCCATTTTTTTGAAGATGTTTGAAAGGGCATCACCGATAACTGTTGAACGCAAGTGACCAACAGAGAATGGTTTTGCAATATTTGGACTTGAAAGGTCAATGGTGATATTTTGCTCTTTGCCTTCATCTTGTTGAGCGTAGTCAGAACCTTTCTCGATGATTTCTTTAATAACCGCTCCAGAAATTGCAGACTTATCAAGGAAAAAAAGTTTACGTAAGGACCAGTCGCAACAACTTTTTTTCAAAAGGCTTGGCTATTAATTTTTTTCAGCAATATCTGCTGCAATCATTTGAGGTGCTTTACGCTCTACTTTTTGCTAGAGAGAAGGCTGGGAAGGCGATATCTCCCATGTCAGAGTTTTTTTGGTTGTTCTAGTAAATTGAAAATAGCCTCTTGATCCAGGCTATCAATGACGCTAGCCAATTCACTAGCGATCAATTGTTTTTGTATTCATTATAGGCTCCTTTGGACTTTTTCTTCTATTTTTATCACAATTTTTAAAGAAAGACGAAAATTTTTTTGAAATATTCGGTTTTTTTGGTATAATGTTCTTATTAAATAGATGAAAATGTTATAAATATTCACTCGAGAGGATGTTATGAGAAAAAGAGAACGTCATCAGTTGATCAAGCAGATGATCACTGAGGAGAAGTTAGGAACTCAAAAGGAGATTCAAGATCGTTTGGAAGCACACAACGTTTTTGTGACACAAACGACCTTGTCGCGTGACCTTCGTGAACTTGGCTTGACCAAGGTTAAGAAAAATGATATGGTCTACTACGTACTAGCAAATGAGACAGAGAAGATTGACCTGGTTGAGTTTTTATCCCATCATTTAGAAGGCGTGGCAAGAGCTGAGTTTACTCTAGTTCTTCACACTAAACTGGGTGAAGCCGCGGTTTTAGCCAATGTTGTCGATGCCAACAAGGATGAATGGATTTTAGGGAACAGTTGCAGGGTGCTAATACTCTCTTGGTCATCTGCCGAGATCAGCATGTTGCTAAACTCATGGAAGATCGTTTGTTAGATTTGATGAAGGATAGATAAGGAGGTTGGGACAAAAGTCCTAGCCTCTCAATTGTCTTTTGATTGTCGAGAAAGATGCAGTGGTTGAGTGGGCTCTACTATGCTGATTTCATCAGCTTTTACAGCCCTACTCAACTGTGCGGAGGTGGGACGACGAAATCGAATTCTAACGAATTACCGATTTCTGTCCCACTCTCTATTTTTAACAAGGAGAGAATGGATGACGACAGAAAAATTATCACCAGGCATGCAACAGTATGTGGATATCAAAAAACAATATCCAGATGCTTTTTTGCTCTTTCGTATGGGTGATTTTTATGAGTTGTTTTATGAAGATGCAGTCAATGCTGCTCAGATACTAGAAATTTCACTAACCAGTCGCAATAAAAATGCTGAAAATCCTATTCCCATGGCTGGAGTTCCTTATCACTCTGCCCAACAGTATATCGATGTTCTAGTTGAGCGTGGCTACAAGGTTGCTATTGCTGAGCAGATGGAAGATCCCAAAGCAAGCTGTCGGTGTCGTAAAAGCGTGAGGTTGTGCAGGTGATTACACCAGGGCACAGTCGTCGATAGTAGTAAGCCAGATAGTCAAAAACAACTTTTTTTGGTAGCCATCGACCGTGATGGTTCAGCAATTTGGTTTTAGCATACATGGACCTAGTGACGGGTGATTTCTATGTGACAGGTTTATTGGATTTTACCCTGGTCCGTGGTGAAATCCGTAATCTTAAGGCAAGGGAAGTCGTCATCGGCTATGCCTTAAGCGAAGAGGAAGAACAGATTCTCAGACGTCAAATGAATTTGGTACTTTCCTATGAGCAAGAATCATTTGAAGACATACATTTGCTGGATCCACGCTTGGCACCTGTTGAACAGGCTGCCAGCAGTAAGCTTCTCCAGTATGTCCATCGGACTCAGATGAGAGAACTCAACCACTTGAAGCCAGTTGTTCGCTATGAAATTAAGGATTTTTTGCAGATGGATTATGCGACCAAGGCTAGTTTAGATCTAGTAGAAAATGCTCGTTCTGGCAAGAAACAAGGGAGTCTTTTCTGGTTGTTAGATGAAACCAAGACTGCCATGGGGATGCGACTCCTACGTTCTTGGATCCACCGTCCCTTGATTGACAAGGATCGTATCCTTGAACGTCAGGAGGTTGTACAGGTCTTTCTGGATTATTTCTTTGAGCGTAGTGATTTGACAGACAGTCTCAAGGGAGTTTATGATATCGAACGCCTGGCTAGTCGTGTGTCTTTTGGGAAAAGCAATCCCAAAGATCTCTTGCAATTAGCGACTACCTTGGGAAGTGTTCCACGAATTCGAGCAATTTTAGAAGGAATGGAGCAACCAGCTCTTGCCTATCTGATTGAACAACTAGATGCTATTCCTGAGTTGGAGAGCCTTATTAGTGCAGCTATTGCTCCTGAGGCTCCTCACGTGATTACCGAAGGTGGTATTATTCGAACGGGCTTTGATGAGACCTTGGATAAATACCGTCGTGTTCTCAGGGAAGGGACCAGCTGGATTGCTGAGATTGAAGCCAAGGAAAGAGAAAACTCTGGCATCAATACTCTCAAGATTGATTACAATAAAAAAGACGGCTACTATTTCCATGTAACCAACTCGCAGCTAGGTAACGTACCAGCCCACTTTTTCCGCAAGGCAACGCTGAAAAACTCTGAGAGATTTGGGACAGAGGAATTGGCGCGTATCGAGGGAGAAATGTTAGAGGCGCGTGAGAAATCAGCTAACCTTGAATATGAAATCTTTATGCGTATTCGTGAGGAGGTTGGCAAGTATATCCAACGCCTACAGGCTCTGGCCCAAGGAATCGCTACTGTCGATGTCTTACAAGGCTTGGCAGTGGTAGCAGAAAATCAACACCTGATTCGTCCACAATTTACACAAGATTCTCGGATTGATATCCAAAAAGGTCGTCATGCTGTTGTTGAAAAAGGTCATGGGAGCGCAGACTTACATTCCAAATAGTATTCAAATGTCTGAGGATACCAGCATCCAACTGATTACAGGGCCTAATATGAGCGGGAAGTCAACCTATATGCGCCAGCTAGCTATGACAGCAGTCATGGCACAGATGGGATCTTATGTTCCAGCTGAGAGTGCTAGTCTTCCTATTTTTTTGATGCCATCTTCACTCGTATTGGGGCAGCGGATGACTTGGTTTCCGGTCAGTCAACCTTTATGGTCGAGATGATGGAAGCTAATAATGCTATTGCACATGCTACTGAAAAATCCCTGATTCTCTTTGATGAGTTGGGACGCGGAACGGCAACCTATGATGGCATGGCCCTTGCCCAAGCGATTATCGAGTATATCCATGAACATATCGGAGCCAAGACTCTCTTTGCGACCCACTACCATGAATTGACTAGCTTAGAATCTAGCCTGGAACATCTGGTTAATGTCCACGTGGCTACGCTGGAGCAAAATGGACAGGTTACCTTCCTTCACAAGATCGAAGCAGGACCAGCTGATAAATCATACGGTATTCACGTTGCTAAGATTGCAGGATTGCCAGCAGACTTGCTAAAAAGAGCGGATGCAATTTTAACTCAACTAGAAAGCCAAGGTCAGGAAAGTCCTGCTCCAATGAAACAAACACATGCAGTTTCTGAACAAATTTCCCTATTTGACTCGGCGGAAGAAAATCCTATTCTAGCAGAATTAGCTAAAGTAGATGTGTACAATATGACACCGATGCAGGCCATGAATCTCTTGTTAGAATGGAAACAAAAATTATAAATCAAAACCCACTCAGTCCTGTGAGTGGGTTTCTGTTGTATTATTTTTTCTGAGCTAATAGTTGGTTGATGTGGGCAACCTTCTTTGATTCTCTTTTATAGAGAACAACCCAGATGATGAAGTAGACGATGGCAAACTCTGGGATGAGTTGAAGGATGAAAGTCCAGTGAAGAGGGAACCAGCCTGCTAGGATTGCTAGAGGGACAAAACCTAGCAACATAAGGAAGAAGTGAGTGACAGTCGCACGAAGAAGGCTCCAATCTTGAGCGAATAGACGGCTACCAAAACTAAAGAGGATTCCAATCGCTGCCCAGATAAGCAGACAGTAAAGTAAGACGAGTGATCCATGCACCTGATGTTGGGTCATGAATTGACCAATCAAAGAGTTGGGGCTGAGAGGTGCGTAGTTGCTTGGTGAGTGGATAAAAGAAAAGATAATAGATAGGATGAGGCCGATGAGGATACCAGTTGTGGCATCGTGAAATACTTGTTTTTTCATAGTTCTAATTTCTCCTTAATAGCTTTGAGGTAACGGCGAGATGAGTAGGTGAAACTTTCGTTTTTTTAAGATAGATTTCAATCAAGCCGTTAGAGGTTAGTTTTAGATGACTGATAGCATCAATGTTGACAATTTCCGATTGGGAAATTTGGATAAAGGAAGCAGGTAGAATTTCACTTGCTTGGTAAAGACGAATGTCGAGCGCATAGGTTTGGCTATCCGTTTCAGCTAAGACTTTGCGATTTTCAATATATATACGTTGAATCTTACTAATCTGAATCAAGTAGACCTGGTCTTGGAATTTTCCTTTAAGCGTTTCTTTTTGATCCATTGATTGAACAAAGTTTTGAACTTTTTGAACTCTAGGGGACAAAGATGGTGCTTCTATGATGATTTGTTCTTCGGCGTATTGTTGATCAATGTCAAGTCTAACTTTCATAATTTCTCCTTTCTTTATAAAATTGTAATAGAGATCTCTTGCTTACAAATCTATTAAACACCATTTTGTCGACAAATACAAGAAGGTTTGTTTATGTGGTCGGTTGAAGAGTCTATCTGGTAGGTGATCGTTTTCATAGAATTTTTTTAGAATAAAGAAGTCAAAAAAATAAGAAGAAATATATTGACAAAAAAATAGAAAAAAACGTGGTACAATAACAGACGGTACTTTTTTTACTTTTTGGTCTCTCAAGAGTGTACAGGGACGTGCTGACAAATGTTGCAAAAAGTACACACAGATGATAGCTGTCACCAAGTGTATCATCACCAAAAAAATAAAAAAACACAGGAGAATGTAGATGCCTACAATTAACCAATTGGTTCGCAAAACCGCGTAAATCAAAAGTAGAAAAAAATCTAAATCACCAGCTTTGAACGTTGGTTACAACAGTCATAAAAAAAGTTCAAACAAACGTTTCTTCACCACAAAAAAACGTGGTGTTGCAACTCGTGTTGGAACAATGACACCTAAAAAAACCTAACTCTGCCCTTCGTAAATTTGCTCGTGTACGTTTGAGCAACCTTATCGAAGTTACTGCCTACATCCCAGGTATCGGACACAACTTGCAAGAGCACAGCGTGGTGCTTCTTCGCGGTGGACGTGTAAAAAGACCTTCCAGGGGTACGTTACCATATCGTCCGTGGTGCACTTGATACTGCAGGTGTTAACGATCGTAAACAAGGCCGTTCTAAATACGGTACTAAACGTCCGAAAAAAAGCATAAGGAAAGGGGATAAAGAGAAATGAGTCGTAAAAAAATAGAGCTCCAAAAACGTGACGTATTGCCAGATCCGCTTTACAATTCACAATTAGTTACTCGTCTTATCAACCGCGTTATGCTTGACGGTAAACGTGGTACAGCTGCTTCAATCGTTTACGGTGCTTTTGAACAAATCAAAGAAGTTACTGGTAACGATGCACTTGAAGTATTTGAAACAGCTATGGAAAACATCATGCCTGTACTTGAAGTACGTGCACGTCGTGTCGGTGGTTCTAACTACCAAGTCCCAGTTGAAGTTCGTCCAGAACGTCGTACAACACTTGGACTTCGTTGGTTGGTAACAATCGCTCGCCTTCGTGGTGAACACACAATGCAAGACCGTCTTGCAAAAGAAATCTTGGATGCTGCTAACAACACTGGTGCAGCAGTTAAGAAACGTGAAGACACTCACCGTATGGCTGAAGCTAACCGTGCCTTCGCACACTTCCGTTGGTAATAAAATGATACTAAGAGTGGCAAAGGCCCAAGGCAAAAATAGGAAACTGATGCAGTGTTCCGTGAACACAAAGCAGTTTATCTTTTTTGCACCGGGCCTCGCTCGGGTTCAAATCAGTTAACTTGAGCTTTTAGCCCGGGTTCAATTTAGCTCAGTCAGCTCTTAGCTACAACTCAACTTATCTACAAGTTGAAACCAACAATAACAAGATAAACATTGAGAACGGGTAGGTCCTGCCTATCCGTTTTTATTAAATCGTGTTATAATAGAATAGAAATAAAAAATATAGGAGAAACAAACCTCATGGCACGCGAATTTTCACTTGAAAAAACTCGTAATATCGGTATCATGGCTCACGTCGATGCTGGTAAAACAACTACTACTGAGCGTATCCTTTACTACACTGGTAAAATCCACAAAATCGGTGAAACTCACGAAGGTGCGTCACAAATGGACTGGATGGAGCAAGAGCAAGAACGTGGTATCACTATCACATCTGCTGCGACAACAGCTCAATGGAACAACCACCGCGTAAACATCATCGACACACCAGGACACGTGGACTTCACAATCGAAGTACAACGTTCTCTTCGTGTATTGGACGGTGCGGTTACAGTTCTTGACTCACAATCAGGTGTTGAGCCTCAAACTGAAACAGTTTGGCGTCAAGCAACTGAGTACGGAGTTCCACGTATCGTATTTGCCAACAAAATGGATAAAATCGGTGCTGACTTCCTTTACTCAGTAAGCACACTTCACGACCGTCTTCAAGCAAACGCACACCCAATTCAATTGCCAATCGGTTCTGAAGATGACTTCCGTGGTATCATCGACTTGATCAAGATGAAAGCTGAAATCTATACGAACGACCTTGGTACAGATATCCTTGAAGAAGATATTCCAGCTGAATACCTTGACCAAGCTCAAGAATACCGTGAAAAATTGGTTGAAGCAGTTGCTGAAACTGACGAAGAATTGATGATGAAATACCTCGAAGGTGAAGAAATCACTAACGAAGAATTGAAAGCTGGTATCCGTAAAGCGACTATCAACGTTGAATTCTTCCCAGTATTGTGTGGTTCTGCCTTCAAGAACAAAGGTGTTCAATTGATGCTTGATGCAGTTATTGACTACCTTCCAAGCCCACTTGATATCCCAGCTATCAAAGGTATTAACCCAGATACAGACGCTGAAGAAACTCGTCCAGCATCTGACGAAGAGCCATTTGCAGCTCTTGCCTTCAAGATCATGACAGACCCATTCGTAGGTCGTTTGACATTCTTCCGTGTGTACTCAGGTGTTCTTCAATCAGGTTCTTACGTATTGAACACTTCTAAAGGTAAACGTGAACGTATTGGACGTATCCTTCAAATGCACGCTAACAGTCGTCAAGAAATTGATACTGTTTACTCAGGTGATATCGCTGCTGCCGTTGGTTTGAAAGATACTACAACTGGTGACTCATTGACAGATGAAAAAGCTAAAATCATCCTTGAGTCAATCAACGTTCCAGAACCAGTTATCCAATTGATGGTTGAGCCAAAATCTAAAGCTGACCAAGATAAGATGGGTATCGCCCTTCAAAAATTGGCTGAAGAAGATCCAACATTCCGCGTTGAAACAAACGTTGAAACTGGTGAAACAGTTATCTCAGGTATGGGTGAGCTTCACCTTGACGTCCTTGTTGACCGTATGCGTCGTGAGTTCAAAGTTGAAGCGAACGTAGGTGCTCCTCAAGTATCTTACCGTGAAACATTCCGCGCTTCTACTCAAGCACGTGGATTCTTCAAACGTCAGTCTGGTGGTAAAGGTCAATTCGGTGATGTATGGATTGAATTTACTCCAAACGAAGAAGGTAAAAGGATTCGAATTCGAAAAACGCAATCGTCGGTGGTGTGGTTCTCGTGAATTTATCCCAGCGGTTGAAAAAAAGGTTTGGTAGAATCTATGGCTAACGGTGTTCTTGCAGGTTACCCAATGGTTGACGTTAAAGCTAAGCTTTTACGATGGTTCATACCACGATGTCGACTCATCTGAAACTGCCTTCAAGATCGCTGCATCTCTTGCACTTAAAGAAGCTGCTAAGACTGCACAACCAGCTATCCTTGAACCAATGATGCTTGTAACAATCACTGTTCCAGAAGAAAACCTTGGTGATGTTATGGGTCACGTAACTGCTCGTCGTGGACGTGTAGATGGTATGGAAGCTCACGGTAACAGCCAAATCGTTCGTGCTTACGTTCCACTTGCTGAAATGTTCGGTTATGCAACTGTTCTTCGTTCTGCATCTCAAGGTCGTGGTACTTTCATGATGGTATTCGACCACTACGAAGATGTACCTAAGTCAGTACAAGAAGAAATCATTAAGAAAAACAAAGGTGAAGACTAATTTGTCGTCACTATAAAAAGAAGTCACTTTGTGGCTTCTTTTTCTGTTTGGTAGAAATAGGTAAAAGTGCCTCAAATATGGTAAAATAGAAGGAGTATATTGTGAGGAAAATGGATGTCAACCACTTTTGAAATTTTAATGAATCAGTTGGGAATCCCCGCTGAGATGAGAAAACATGAGGCCTTCTCTCAGGCTGAAATAGAACAAGTTATTGTTCACAAACGAAGCAAGGTTTGGGAATTCCGTTTTGTCTTTTGAGAATATTTTACCTTTTGAGCTTTTTCTTGAGTTAAAAAGAGGCTTGAAGGAAGAATTTTCAAAAACAGGAAATCAGGCTAGTTTTGAGATAAAAACGAGAAATCAAGATTTTTCTAGAGAACTTTTACAAGCCTACTATCGAGAGGCTTTTTCGGATGGACCTTGCGCCAGTCAAGGTTTTCGTTCTATGTATCAGAAATTTTTCAGGTGCGTTTTGAAAAATGATCAGTTGATTATTGAAGCCTCTGAGGCGGCAGATACAGAGCATTTTAGAAAAAATCATCTCCCGAATCTTAGTAAACAGCTGGAACTTTTTGGCTTTCCTAAACTTTCTTGCATCTTAGAAAAAAATGAAGAGCTTACAAGGGAAGAACAAGAAGCCTTTCATACAGAGAATCAAATGATTGTTCAGGCAGCTAATGACGAGACGCTTCGGGCTATGGAACAATTGGAACAGATGGCGCCGCCTCCTCCAGTTGAGGATAAGCCTGTCTTTGATTTCCAAGCTAAGAAAGCAGCTGCCAAGCCAAAACTAGACAAGGCAGAGATTACTCCTATGATTGAGGTTAATACTGAGGAAAATCGTCTGGTTTTTGAAGGAGTTGTCTTTGATGTCGAGCAGAAGGTGACTAGAACGGGTCGTGTCTTGATTAACTTCAAGATGACGGACTATACATCTAGCTTCTCCATGCAAAAATGGGTTAAAAATGAAGAAGAAGCTCAGAAGTTTGACATGATCAAGAAAAAAATTCTTGGCTCCGTGTTCGTGGGAAATGTTGAGGTCAATAATTTCACGCGAGACTTGACCATGAATGTACAGGATGTTCAGGAAGTCGTCCACTATGAGCGTAAAGACTTGATGCCAGAGGGAGAGCGTCGTGTTGAGTTCCATGCCCATACCAATATGTCGACCATGGATGCTCTTCCTGAAGTCGAAGAACTCGTTGCGAAAGCTGCTAAATGGGGACACAAGGCGGTAGCAATCACGGACCACGGAAATGTTCAATCCTTCCCTCATGGCTATAAGGCGGCTAAGAAAGCTGGCATCCAGCTGATCTATGGGATGGAAGCCAATATTGTTGAAGACCGTGTTCCTATCGTCTATAATGAAGTGGAGATGGACCTTTCTGAAGCTACTTATGTAGTCTTTGACGTGGAAACGACTGGTCTATCTGCTATCTATAATGACTTGATTCAGGTGGCGGCTTCTAAGATGTATAAGGGCAATATCGTAGCTGAATTTGATGAATTTATCAATCCTGGGCATCCTTTGTCAGCCTTTACTACTGAATTAACAGGAATTACGGATGAGCATGTGAAAAATGCCAAACCCTTGGTTCAAGTTCTGAAAGAATTCCAAGAATTTTGTAAGGATACCGTTCTTGTAGCCCACAATGCAACCTTTGACGTTGGTTTTATGAATGCCAACTATGAACGTCATGGCTTGCCAAAAATCACTCAGCCTGTCATTGATACGCTAGAGTTTGCTAGAAATCTCTATCCTGAGTATAAACGCCATGGTCTTGGGACCCCTTGACCAAACGTTTTGGTGTAGCTCTAGAACACCACCATATGGCCAACTATGATGCGGAAGCAACTGGCCGTCTGCTCTTCATCTTTGTCAAAGAAGTAGCAGAAAAACACGGTGTTACTAACTTGGCACGATTAAACCTTGATTTAATCAGTCCAGATTCTTATAAGAAAGCTCGTGTCAAGCATGCCACCATCTATGTGAAAAATCAGGTGGGCTTGAAAAATATCTTTAAGCTGGTGTCCCTCTCAAATACCCAGTACTTTTGAAGGAGTTCCACGGATTCCACGTACGGTGCTGGATGCCCATCGAGAAGGTTTGATTTTAGGTTCAGCCTGTACAGAAGGGGAAGTCTTTGATGCAGTTGTATCACAGGGTGTAGATGCAGCGGTCGAAGTTGCTAAATACTATGACTTTATTGAGGTGATGCCTCCAGCTATCTATGCACCTCTGATTGCCAAAGAGCAGGTCAAGGACATGGAGGAACTCCAAACCATCATCAAGAGTTTGATAGAGGTTGGAGATCGCCTTGGGAAACCCGTTCTTGCGACAGGAAATGTCCACTATCTCGAACCTGAGGATGAAATTTATCGAGAAATCATCGTCCGCAGTCTAGGTCAGGGAGCCATGATTAACCGAACGATCGGCCACGGAGAAGCTGCCCAACCAGCTCCGCTACCAAAGGCACATTTTAGAACCACCAATGAAATGTTGGATGAGTTTGCCTTTCTAGGGGAAGACTTGGCTCGCAAGATTGTTATTGAAAATACCAATGCCTTGGCAGAAATCTTTGAACCTGTGGAGGTTGTAAAGGGTGATTTGTACACGCCTTTCATTGACAAAGCCGAAGAAACAGTTGCTGAATTAACCTATAAAAAAGCCTTTGAAATCTATGGAAATCCACTCCCAGATATCGTTGATTTGCGGATTGAAAAAGAATTGACTTCTATCCTAGGGAATGGTTTCGCCGTGATTTATCTGGCTTCACAGATGCTAGTGCACCGTTCCAACGAACGAGGTTACTTGGTTGGTTCCCGTGGGTCTGTTGGTTCTAGTTTCGTTGCAACCATGATTGGGATTACCGAGGTCAATCCTCTCTCTCCTCACTATGTCTGTGGTCAGTGTCAGTACAGTGAGTTTATTACGGATGGTTCCTATGGTTCAGGCTTTGATATGCCAAATAAAGACTGTCCAAACTGTGGCCACAAACTCAGCAAGAATGGACAGGATATTCCTTTCGAGACCTTCCTTGGTTTTTGACGGGGACAAGGTACCTGATATCGATTTAAACTTCTCAGGGGAGGACCAGCCGAGTGCCCACTTGGATGTTCGTGATATCTTTGGGGAAGAGTATGCTTTCCGTGCAGGAACAGTTGGTACGGTAGCAGCTAAGACAGCCTATGGATTTGTCAAGGGTTACGAGCGTGACTATGGCAAGTTCTACCGTGAGGCTGAAGTAGAGCGCCTAGCCCAAGGAGCTGCCGGTGTCAAACGGACGACTGGTCAGCACCCAGGGGGAATCGTTGTTATCCCTAACTATATGGATGTCTATGACTTTACTCCAGTACAGTATCCTGCAGATGATGTAACTGCTGAATGGCAGACCACTCACTTTAACTTCCACGATATCGATGAGAATGTCCTCAAGCTCGATGTCCTTGGTCATGATGATCCGACCATGATTCGGAAACTTCAGGACTTGTCGGGCATTGATCCAAATGAAATCCCTATGGATGACGAAGGTGTGATGGCCCTCTTTTCTGGGACTGATGTGCTTGGGGTAACACCTGAACAAATTGGAACACCGACGGGTATGCTGGGGATTCCAGAGTTTGGAACTAACTTTGTTCGCGGAATGGTGGATGAAACCCATCCGACAACCTTTGCGGAGTTGCTTCAGCTTTCTGGTCTGTCTCACGGTACCGACGTTTGGTTGGGAAATGCCCAAGACTTGATTAAGGCTGGAATTGCGGACCTGTCAACCGTTATCGGATGTCGGGATGACATCATGGTTTACCTCATGCACGCTGGTCTAGATCCAAAGATGGCCTTTACTATCATGGAGCGTGTACGTAAGGGATTGTGGCTTAAAATCTCAGAAGAAGAGCGCAATGGTTATATCGAAGCCATGAAGGCTAACAATGTACCTGAGTGGTATATCGAATCTTGTGGAAAAATTAAGTACATGTTCCCTAAAGCCCACGCGGCAGCCTACGTTATGATGGCCCTTCGTGTGGCCTACTTCAAGGTTCACCATCCGATTTATTATTACTGTGCTTACTTCTCCATCCGTGCCAAGGCTTTTGATATCAAGACCATGGGTGCAGGCTTGGATGCTATCAAACGCAGGATGCAAGAAATTGCTGAAAAGCGCAAGAACAATGAAGCTTCCAACGTAGAAATCGACCTTTACACAACGCTTGAAATCGTCAATGAAATGTGGGAACGTGGCTTCAAATTTGGAAAGTTAGACCTCTATCGTAGTGATGCGACTGAATTTATCATCGATGGAGATACCCTCATCCCACCGTTTGTCGCTATGGATGGGCTAGGAGAGAACGTTGCTAAGCAATTGGTTCGTGCTCGTCAAGAGGGAGAATTCCTCTCTAAAACTGAGTTGCGCAAGCGTGGAGGACTCTCATCAACCTTGGTTGAAAAGATGGATGAAATGGGCATTCTCGGCAATATGCCAGAGGATAACCAGTTGAGTTTGTTTGATGAGTTGTTTTAAATGTCTAGCAGTGTGTCGAATATTTTATAGGATAAGATAGTCGAATGTAAGTAGCTTTATTATGGACAACCGAAATACGATTATGTATTGTTATTGATGATTTTGGTGTGTTATATAATTAGAATAAGTCAAATAGTTAGGTTTAGTCAATATGGCTCTAGAAATATTAACTCATCTAAACGTGATTGTTTTGTAAGGTTTGTTATTAAAGAAAGGAAAAATGCTGGGAAATATGTTGAGATTGGGGAAATAACATTTATTGGGGTAATATTAGGGCGATGAGAGTTGATAGAAGAAACGCAGTGTCTAGTTGGAGTGGTTATAATCACCAAGGAAAGTTGGGATTTTTTTAGCTATTAGTAATTTGAAAGAATTAATCTATTGCAATAAGAATTATTCAAAATATAAATTGATATTCGAAAAAAATGGTGGGGAGGATGTGGAGATTTGTCAATCGACAACAGTTGTATCGAGGCATCAAGTGAAAGCAAAAAAAGAAGGAAAGTATCCGAATGATTATGCTAATGTCAGAACAAAAAAATTCAAAAAAATGCCCCTCGGGATATCAAATTTTAGGTACGAATAAAAAGTAATAGGTATTTACATGTAATTTGTAAAGTCCATGGGTGGGATCTAGATGAGGAAACATTTAGAGAAAAAAATATAAAAATGCAACATTTGTACCTAATAAAATTAAAGTTCAACTATATACTTATCCAGATAGTAGAACATTTTGTGACCTAGGTAACAGTACCAACACGCCTATAGATGATTTTTTTGTAAAGATGAAATAAAAGCAAATTCTGACATATACAAATAATCCATTACAGAGTGATGAAGAACATATAGAAGAAACTCTATTTGAAATTAAAGATTTATTGTCCAGACGGATCAGTATGGCTCATAGCGTAGGTCAAGGAGTCTATCCAGTAATATATTTTTGAAGAGATAAGTAGAATTATTTTTTTCGCAAAAGTAAACGACAAATACAATCTATTAGGAGAGCGAAATCAGTTCTAGAGAGTTTTTTTGGAGAATTATTGCTGAAGATGATGTTGATACATTGGTTATGAATCAGATATTAAATCTGTCAGATGATAAATTTAAACAACTGTTGATTGATTTGCATCCAGATAATAATATTGTTGAACTTCAGCAATTAAATAATATAGATAATTTAATTGATAAAGATAGTATTGAATATATCCTATATGAGTTTCTTAAAAAAATTGTAAAACAAGAAAGACTTTTTGTTAGACAGTTTACGGTATACTCTAAACCATGAGTCACTCAGACTTAGTATGATTCATGCTCCTAAGGGGGCAGCAAGTAAAGTTAGAGATAAAATAATGGCTAATAAAAACTTTATAAGAGCTAGCTTTGATACTGATTATTTGATTAATATGAATATAAATGGGCAAAAAGTTTTTTTGAAGAGAAGCCAATCCATGAAGGTGGAAAAAGAAAAAGTTGCTTGCAGGAGTCCCTTTGGCGAGGAAAAATAGAATATTTTCAAATAATTTAGAATATATTGATTGTGTGCATACTGTTGAAAAAAATTGAAAGAGGATTGGAATGAATAGTTTTTTTGCAACAGATCTTAGAACAACATAATTTTTCATAAATGTGATGAGTATTTAGAATTGTGGGGAGGAGAAGGAAGTGAATTTTTTTCCTTATTCAAGAATATGATAAGGAGGATTTTAAATCTAGTAGCGAAGGAGGAGTAGATTTTTTTACTTGTGCGCAAACAAATCAGTTGATATCTTACTTTGAAGAACTTAATGATGATAAAATTAAGAAAAAAATACCTCTTTATTTGTAACTATTAAAGTTGATGAACTGAAGCAATCATATGAAAGCCTTTAAAAAAATATGATTATGAAAGTTGAGGAAGATGAATATTATTTTTAGAAAAATATGTCATGTTATATACTGAGGGAGGATTGAGTAGACTGAACTCTAATATTGAAGATTTGCTAAATTATATTCAGTCTACATCTCCTGAGGGTGAGCCTTTATTTGATAAATTTGAGAGTAATATGTTTTTTGATACTTCTTACTTCATTGCTATACAACTAATTATTAAATTACCATTTGTTTCTCTTCCTCATTCTGATAATCATTTTGAAATAGTTGAAAATAAAATCCAATCACGAATTGAAATGGAAGGGTTAAATGCTCATAAAAAAAGCAGGTAGATGATATTTTTAGAGATTTTCAGTGGAGTTGACATTAGGAAACGACTTGACGATGAAGCTAGTGCTTTGCTGGATAGTTTAAATCAAATTTTAGGAGACTGAACTTGTGAAGATTAGGAAAATTTTACTTTATAATTTCAAGAACTTTAGAAATAAAACAGTCATTGACTTTAGTGATGGAATAACATTTTTAGTAGGACCAAATGGATATGGTAAAAACAACAATTTTTTTGATGCAATTGAGTTAGGATTGACTGGTAATCTTTCTCGCATTAATAAAGTTACTGCTGAAAATATTGTATATAATAAGCCGTTCTTTCAAAATGATATTGGTCAGCCGGTAATTATAAAATTATGGCTAGAAAAAAATGAATGGCGAACAACTTGTAATTGTAAGAAAATTAGTAAATAGTTCTACTAATAGTAAAAAAACATATTTGCACCTTTTAAAGTCTGCTAGCCAGTTTAAGTTATTTAGACAAGTGGAAGCGAGCGAGACAAATTTTTAGCATAATAGATAACACTAGTCTCGAAGAGATTACTCAAAGTTCTATTGATACATTTTTTTAGGTATTAATGGGAAGTATGAGATAGAAAAAAATTTTTTTAATCTATTTAATTATATTCAACAGGAAGAAACAACTTTTTTTCTAAAAGCAAACGGAGCAAGAAAGAGGAGATAGTTTATCTTTTTAATAAGAACGGATAAAGTAGAGAAGGAAATAGAAAATATTGATATAGTAATAAGCGTTATTAGAAGAAAGATCAGTGATTTAGAGGAACAATTAAAAAAACTTAAAACAGCAAGAGCTATCAGATGTTCCTTATTATAGATTATTTAATCATAGGAATTTGCATTTGATAGTGAAACTCCTTCTTCCATTGCTAATCTTGATCATTTATTAACTTATCAAAATGCTTTTACAAAAATATTATTGGTTTTAAGCAGACGTTTTTCGATAGAGGAGTATAATAGAAAAAAACGGAAAGGGATCAGAGAAAAAAAGATATAACTGGTGATGTGTCCATTAAACAAGCATTATATTTTTTTCAATGCTATCACCAAATATTCTTAGATCAAATAATCAATGGCTGTGGGAAAAGTATACAATAGGCAATCCAATATTATTTGAATATATACTTTTAGAGAATTACCTGCAATCATATGATAGTATTGTTCGTGATTACAAACGAAGAAAGCAACTAAATATTTACTTGACTAGTTTATCAACAAACATTTTTTTGAGATGACAGAACAGTCTATTACTTATGTTCAAAAATGATAGTTTATCAGGTGACTTTGAATCGCTTAAAACAAAAAAATAATGCAGTTTCAAAATCTGAGGAATAATGCTAGTCAAGTAGATAAAAATTTAAGTGAACTTCGACAATTGAGGATTAACTTAGGTAAGAAGTTTGATGAATTGAGACATCAACATGTTTATGAAAACAAATGTCCATTCTGTAATTCACAGTTCGAAACATTTGAAAAATTAAAGGGAGCTTATGATAGTTATAAAAAAATTATCTAACTGAAATTTCGTCTCAAAATAGTCTGCGATTGCAAGAAGTTCAGTCATCAGTTGAACAATCGGTTATTCAATTGAAACAAAAAAATTGTTAATGAATTAAATGGGCTTACTTCTGAAGTTGATGAGCAGTTGTTGATAAAATTACATGATCTGTATAATCGGTATTCTAACTATAAAGATAATATTGATGGTTTCAAAAAAATTTTTATTCAGTCCTATACTAACCTGACTTCGTATCAGTTGGGGGAGTTATCATATTACGAATATAATCAGCAATATCTCTCAACGTTGCAAGAATTCCGTTCCAGACTATTAGTTGATGATGATATATATAGTTTATTGAATGTTGAAAATTTACCAAATATAGAACAAAAAAATTTGAAGAGCTCAAAAAGTGAATTTCCTAAATTAAAATTTGAAACTTTTCAATTAAATACAAGTTTGAATCAAAAAAAATTAGTCAGAACTATTTAGACCATCAATTAGTAAAATTAAAAAAACAATTGGAGTTAGAAATTGATAGAATTTATGAAATAGATGAAAATTTGATATTGGATCCAGATAATATTTTTTTCAAAAATATTTTTAATGGTAAGACTGAACTCTTAAAAAAAATATCACGATTGAAAATTTAGAACAGAAAAAAATATTATTTAGCTTTTTCAGCATAGTTTAATTCAAAAATCAACAATTCCAAGATTTATCACGCCAGATTGAAATATTACAAAAAAAACTAAGACAAGACTAGTAGAAATTAACAATATTAACAAGGAAGAGGTAAAAACAGTTTAAAATTAATATTGTTAAACAGCTACGTATTCCATTTTTATATATTCAGCAAAAAAATGTTACAAAATTATCAACAAGGTTTGGGGATTTTTTTCTAACGTATAAAAAAAACAACGTTTGATGAAGTAGAAACAACGACTGATGAGCCAATGGGTAATAAAGAAGAAATTATTAAAAAAAGATAACAAAGATAGTTATTAGGTTTAAGTCGGATCCTAGTAATGATCATGATGCAATTAATCAATTAAGTACTGGTCAATTAGCAGTTGTTTCACTAGCATTTACTCTGTCTCTAAATACGATGTTTAAGTTATCTGATAATCTTAACTTTTTTAATGATAGATGATCCAGTTCAGGATATGGATGCTATGAATGTACTATCTTTTATTGAGATTTTTGCGTCATGGAGTTATAGACAGATATCAGATTATTTTTATCAACCTACAGCGATTTTAATGCTTTTATTCATGGGGTATAAATTTGCTAACTCAAATTCGGAAGTGAATATTAAATATGAAAATGTTAGTGATTTGCAAGAATAATATGTAAATTTCTTATTTTTTTACTTGCATTTCCATGATTATTCCGTATTATTTAAGAATTGACAGAATTTAAGTGTTTTTACGGAGTACGTGAAAGTCCTACATTATGACTAACAGTCAAAGTCATCTATTTAAAAACTAAAAAAATAGAAAAAGGAAAAACAGAATGGTTTTTACCAAATTTTAAAGAAAATCTAGAAAAAAATACGCTAAGCTTTTTTTGGTTGCAAACGGAGTGAACGTGCAACCTGGTCATACCTTGGCTCTCTCTATCGATGTGGAGCAACGCGAGTTGGCTCACTTAATCGTCAAAGAAGCCTATGCACTTGGAGCGCACGAAGTTATCGTTCAATGGGCAGATGACTTTGTAAACTGTGAGAAATTCCTTCACGCGCCACTAGAACGTTTGGACAATGTTCCCGAATACAAGATTGCTGAGATGAATTACCTTCTTGAAAACAAAGCGAGTCGTCTCGGTGTCCGTTCTTCTGACCCAGGTGCCTTGAACGGAGTTGATGCAGAAAAACTTTCAGCTTCTGCCAAAGCTATGGGAATTGCCATGAAACCAATGCGTATCGCAACTCAATCCAACAAGGTTAGTTGGACTGTTGCTGCTGCAGCTGGACTCGAGTGGGCTAAGAAGGTCTTTCCTAATGCTGCGAGTGACGAAGAAGCAGTGGACCTCCTTTGGGACCAAATCTTCAAGACTTGCCGTATCTACGAAGAAGACCCAGTTAAGGCTTGGGAAGAACATGCTGCTATTCTCAAGAGCAAGGCAGAGATGCTCAACAAAGAACAATTCTCAGCTCTTCACTACACAGCACCTGGAACTGATTTGACACTTGGCTTGCCTAAGAACCACGTGTGGGAATCAGCTGGAGCGATCAATGCCCAAGGTGAAGGATTCTTGCCAAACATGCCAACAGAAGAAGTCTTTACAGCTCCTGATTTCCGTCGTGCAGATGGTTATGTAACGTCTACAAAACCTCTTAGCTACAATGGAAATATCATCGAAGGCATCAAAGTAACCTTTGAAAATGGTCAAATTGTTGATATTACTGCTGAAAAGGGTGACCAGGTTATGAAGGACCTTGTCTTTAAGAATGCTGGTGCGCGTGCCTTGGGTGAATGTGCCTTGGTACCAGATCCAAGCCCAATTTCTCAGTCAGGGATTACCTTCTTTAACACCCTTTTTGATGAAAAATGCTTCTAACCACTTGGCTATTGGTGCAGCTTACGCAACGAGCGTTGTTGGTGGAGCAGAGATGAGTGAAGAAGAGCTTGAAGCTGCAGGACTTAACCGTTCAGATGTTCACGTTGACTTTATGATTGGTTCTAACCAAATGGATATCGATGGTATCCGTGAGGATGGAACACGCGTACCACTCTTCCGCAATGGAGATTGGGCAATTTAAGGAGAATCTATGCTTGGAAGTATGTTTGTCGGTCTTTTAATCGGACTACTAGCAGGAGCTATCACCAATCGTGGCGAACGAATGGGATGCTTCGGGAAAATGTTTCTCGGCTGGATTGGTGCCTTTTTAGGACAATTACTCTTTGGTTCTTGGGGGCCAAGCCTAAGCGGTACAGCCATTATCCCATCAGTTCTCGGTGCCATGATTTTACTAGCCATCTTCTGGGAAAGAGGAAGCTAAGTTTCGCTTTAGAAGGCAGATTAACTTTAAAGAATAAGAGAGAGGCTGGGACAAAAGTCCTAGCCTCTCAATTGTCTTTGGATTGTCAATCAAGACGCAGTGGTTGAGTGGCCTCTACTACGCTGATTTCATCAGCTTTTACAGCCCTACTCAACTGTGCGGAGGTGGGACGACGAAATCGAATTCTAACGAATTACCGATTTCTGTCCCACTCTCTCTTTTTAGGTCGCTCTATAAAGTCCTTTGAAAGCACTCGTCTGGACTTTGCCACAGCCCTTGCAGTGACTGGTTCTTTTTATATTGCCTCAAGTATGGTACAATAAAAGCATGAGAATTCAACAATTACACTATATTATCAAAATTGTAGAGACTGGTTCCATGAATGAGGCTGCCAAGCAACTCTTCATTACGCAACCTAGTCTGTCAAATGCAGTTCGTGACCTAGAAAATGAGATGGGGATTGAGATTTTTATCCGAAATCCTAAGGGAATTACCCTCACGCGTGATGGAATGGAATTTCTATCTTATGCTCGTCAGGTTGTTGAGCAAACTCAACTTCTAGAAGAACGCTATAAAAATCCGATCGCTCATCGCGAGCTTTTTAGTGTGTCTTCGCAACACTATGCTTTTTGTAGTCAACGCTTTTGTTTCCTTGCTTAAGAAAAGCGATATGGAAAAGTACGAGCTTTTTTTGCGTGAAACCAGAACCTGGGAAATCATCGACGACGTCAAGAACTTCCGCAGTGAAGTCGGAGTCCTCTTTTTAAATAGCTATAACCGAGACGTCCTTTCGAAGATGTTGGATGATAACCATCTAGTTGCTCATCATCTCTTTACAGCCCAGCCCCATATCTTTGTCAGCAAGACCAACCCTCTTGCTAAAAAGAGACAAGGTGCAGTTGGCGGACCTAGAAGACTTCCCATACTTGAGCTATGACCAAGGGACTCATAATTCCTTCTATTTCTCAGAAGAGATTTTGTCACAGGAACACCACAAGAAATCCATCGTGGTTAGTGACCGTGCGACCTTGTTCAATCTCTTGATTGGTTTGGACGGTTATACTATCGCTACAGGTATCCTCAATAGTAACCTTAATGGGGACAATATCGTTTCGATTCCACTTGATATTGATGATCCCATTGAGCTGGTTTATATCCAGCATGAGAAAACAAGCTTGTCTAAGATGGGTGAACGTTTCATCGAGTATTTGCTTGAAGAAGTTCGCTTTGATAGCTAATCATAAGTACATTAGAAAAGAAAAGGAAAAAAATGACACCAATGAATACCAATGATTTTGATTTTCACTTGCCAGAGGAGCTAATTGCTCAAACTCCTTTGGAAAAGCGCGATGCTTCTAAGCTTTTGATGGTCAATCGCAAAACAGGAGAATTTCAAGATCGCCATTTTCACTCTATTATCGAGATGCTAGAGCCAGGTGACGCCCTAGTTATGAATGATACACGTGTTCTGCCAGCTCGACTTCATGGTCAAAAGGAAGAAACAGGTGGACATGTTGAACTCTTGCTTTTGAAAAATACAGCTGGAGACGAATGGGAAGTCTTGGCGAAACCAGCCAAACGTCTCAAGGTCGGTGCTCGAGTTGTATTTGGTGATGGTCGCCTAAGCGCAGTTGTGACCGAGGAGTTAACCCATGGAGGCCGTATTGTCCGTTTTGAGTATGAAGGGATTTTCCTAGAAGTGCTTGAAAGCCTTGGAGAAATGCCACTTCCTCCTTATATCCACGAAAAGTTGGATGACCGTGAACGTACCAAACCGTCTATGCGAAGGAAAGTGGTTCAGCCGCTGCTCCAACTGCAGGTCTGCATTTTACCAAAGAATTACTAGAAGAAATCCAGCAAAAAGGAGTTCACCTAGTCTACTTGACCTTGCACGTTGGTCTTGGAACATTTAGACCTGTTTCCGTAGATAATCTAGATGAACATGAGATGCACTCAGAATTTTATCAATTGTCTGAGGAAGCTGCAGCGACCTTGCGTCAGGTCAAAGAAAATGGTGGTCGCGTGATTGCTGTGGGGACAACCTCTATCCGTACGCTAGAGACTATCGGAAGCAAGTTTGATGGGCAAATCCAAGCAGACTCTGGCTGGACCAATATCTTTATCAAGCCAGGTTATGACTGGAAGGTTGTGGATGCTTTTTCTACTAATTTCCATTTACCGAAGTCTACCTTGGTCATGCTTGTTTCAGCCTTTGCAGGCCGTGAATTGGTCCTCCAAGCCTACCAACATGCTATCGATGAAAAAAATACCGTTTCTTTAGCTTTAGCGATGCCATGTTTATCTATTAAAGCTATTGAAAAAAATCAAAGAAGCTATAAAGAGAGACTGATTCATTCTTGGATCAGTTTTTTGCTTTGATCTTACACAAAGTTACCAAAATAACTATTGAATTATAGACAAATAAATGATACACTGAAAAACTACAGGTTAGCCGTCAAAAAAATATATGTAATTTCAGGCTAGCTATTTTAGATGCAGATGAGACTGTATCATCATTTTAAAAAGGAGATTATCATGAAAAAAACATTGCGCTACACCAGTCTTTCAGCTCTTGCCTTGTTGGCTGCCTTGACCCTTGCTGCTTGTGGAGGAAATGCTGAAAAAACTACAGCATCTTCAAGCAAAGAGGCTTCTTCTAAAGTAACTAAGGAGTCCGCAAGTAAAACTGAAGCAGGCCAAAAAGAGGAGCAGAAGTCTGAGACAAGTTCTTCAAGCGCTACAGGTAGTCAAACTGAGACAAAGGCGGAAAATCAAAAAGATTATTCTAAATTCCTTGGAACTTGGGAGAATTATGCTGGAACAACAGCTACAATTACAGCTGACGGCATTGTGACGATTCAAAGCACAAAGGGAACTTTTAAATATGAGATGGATCAAGTAGAGGAGAAGGACGGTTACTATCTGACAGGAATTCATCTTGTTGGTGGTGGAGAAGGAGCACGCCTTATCTTTACCCCAGCAGGCGTAGCAAATGAATTAACTGGTACGGATGGTAGCCAAGACGTCTTGGCAATCGGCCAATCACCAAGCGACAAAGATAGTCATTTTTACCGTAACTAAGCATGAGAAAAGAAGAAGTGAGCCAAACTGATGGCTCACTTTTTGAATTGTAAAAATTGTAGATGAGATTGATTGACAAGTATAGTGGATTGAACTTAGAGTAGTACAATATAGATTCTAAAATATTTTTTTAGAAATTAATTTGACTTTCCTAACCTCTTTGTTCACATCTTATTTCAATCAACTATAAAAAAACCTTTAAGTAGCCGGTTGACCAAAAAGTAGAACAGATACGAAAAAAAAGCCTTGATTTCAAGGCTTTTTTTCCTGTTGTTTAGATGCCCCCTGCAGGCTCTTTGAAAGAAACTTAGAAAAATCTAAAATGAAATTATTTCAAAATGGGGTAAAAGCAAAATTTCCCTCCCTACTTTCTCAATTATTCCTAATTTTAGTTCCAAAAAGCTTCAATTCATAATCTAATTATAATATGGGTAATGGGTACTATCTTATTACATTCAGATTTTTTTGTTCTCTTCAAAAGAGTTATGTAGGCTTTATGGTTTTTAAATAGGTAAAAAAAGTTGAACTATAGGGAATATTGTGTCATAATAGGTAATAGATGAATAATTAATAGATTGGAAATAATGCTTTCTTACCTTAACAAGTTGAATTGGTTATACATTTTTTCGTCGCAATTGTGTCTATCTCTCGAGTTTAGCTAGTTTTTATAAGCTCTGATTTCGACTCAATAAAACAAATTTCAGAAGTGCATAAGACAAGATGGTGACATTGCTACAGTCAGTCGCCATGTCTTGCTGGCACAGGCTGTTTGTGCCGTCAGCTATTTACCAGTCAATTTGATCAAAGGGCTTAATTATTATTTTTGAAAGGTCTTTTATGGAAAAAATTCTTTCTTTAGGTCTGACAGGTAAGAAATTACTTGCTCAGGGGTTCTTGTTTGTTCTGCTAGGTCTCATCTTGATGGTCACGGGGACTTGGTTGCCAGTAAAGGTTATTCGACTGGTTCTGTTTTTAGCTTGGATAGCAACGGTCTTAGATTTAGTATTACGTATTTTCAAAAAAAGTCAGTCAACGGACACCTTGGGAGTTGCACTGGTTAAATTGTTAGTGATGGGATATTTGCTAGGCTCGAATCTTGCTACTGATGTGCCAATTTATATTTTGGCTCTTGTGATTGGAATTTCTCAGATTTTTCATGCTAGTATCAACCTTGTCACCTATGTTCTCTACCGCAAAAACAAAATTCGACCTCGTTTTCGTTTCTTACTAGATGGTCTCGTACTAGTTTTTCTTGGTGGGACTAGTCTTTTGTCCTCTACAGGAAATTCTGTCTTTCAACTCTTTGTATTAGGGGCTTATTTTTTTCCTTTATGGTGTGTCCAATATCCGTGATGGTTTCTTGTTTGAGGAGGAAATTGGGAAAAAAACCATCTCAAACGTCGTGTCAGAATGAGCTTACCTATTGCCCTAGCCGCTCTCATCCCTGCAAGTACTTTAGCAAAAATCAATAAATTCATGCAGGAAAATGCTGATGAGGAAGAGGAAATCTATCTTGGAATGGTGAAGTTTGGTAAGACAGCAGATCTTGAAATTTTCGTTCATACAGCGGAGACTTCTCTATTTTCAGCTATTGGTCATGTGGACCTTTGTTATCAAGGACGTGTGATTTCTTATGGAAACTATGATCCGTCATCTGAGACCTTATTTGGTATGGTTGGAGATGGTGTTTTATATTTTTGCGACCGTGATAAGTACATTGACTTATGTAAACGGGAGAGTCAAAAAACGCTATTTGGTTACGGAATAGATTTGACACCGGAAATGGAAGAAGCGGTTCAGGAAAAATTAGCTGAATTAAAACAACTAACGATTCCTTGGGAGTCAAAGCGCAGATAAAATTAAAACGGAAGATGGTAAGGAAGACTACACCTACGCTTATAAAAATCAGACATGAGACGGATGGGGAACTTTATAAATTTATCAAATCTAAGTTTAAATCCTACTTTGTCTTATCTACAAACTGTGTGCTCTTGGCTGATACCATAGTCGGTCAGGCTGGCACCGATATCCTCTCACCCAAAGGATTTATCGCTCCAGGAACTTACCAAGCCTACCTTAATCGAGAGTTTGAAAAACCAAATAGTATAGTCGTATCTAAACATGTTTATTAAGGAGAATTTATGAACTTAGTAAAAAAATACACCCCGTTAATACTTTTTATAGGGCTGGTTGCTCTTGTAATTCTGAATGCATCGAGCTTTATATCAGGAGCAATCTCTCTCTTTGATGTAATATCAACCTTGATTTATGGTGCTGTTATTGCTTTTGTGCTCAATGTTCCCATGAAAAAAATTGAACAGTACTTAGTTAAATTGAAGGTAAAGGCAGAGTTGCGTCGTCCGATTGCCATGGTACTTGTTTTCCTAGCTCTTATCTTAATCGTGATTGCTCTTTTGGTTTTGGTGCTGCCAACCCTAGCCCAGACTATTAGTCAGCTGGGAACAGTCCTTTCAACAGTCCTTACTCAACTTGGGAAATTGCTAGGCAGCTCGGAATTTGTAACCAAAGACATGTTGTCAACTATCGTATCAGGAATTCAGGGACAGTCTAGCTCTATTAGCCAAGCTTTGATAGGTTTTTTATCAGGTCTGACTAGTAATATCGGCAATATTTTTTCAAGTTTGATGAATGCCTTTTTGATTATAGTCTTCACCTTTTTATTTTTATCCAGTAAGGAACATTTGGCAGCGATGACGAGTCGACTTCTAAAAGTTTTTCTTCCAGAGAAGGTGGTGATAAAGTTGACTTACATTGGACAAGTAGCACTAGAGACTTATGACCAATTTTTGATGAGTCAGCTGATTGAAGCAGTTATCATAGGAGTTATGATAGCGGTTGGTTACAGCGTGTTTGGGATACCCTATGGAGTAATGACAGGTATCTTTGCAGGAGTGCTATCGTTCATTCCTTATGTAGGGCCTATGATTGCTTGTGTTGTGGGAGCGATTTTTATCTTCACAGTGAGTCCTACTCAAGCCTTACTTTCTCTTCTTCTATATCAAGTTATACAGCTGATTGAAGGAAACCTTATTTATCCTAGAGTTGTAGGTCAGTCTATTGGTTTGCCAGCCCTTTTCACGCTTGCGGCTGCTAGTATTGGAGGCAATCTCTTTGGCTTACTTGGGATGATATTCTTTACACCCATATTTGCTGTTATCTATCGATTGGTTAAAGAATTTGTCGTTGCAAGGAAAATCAGGTAGATTGAGAAAGACTGAATTTAATAAGATATACTAAGAAGAGAGTGAAAGATTCTCTTCTCTTTTATTTCTAAATGACTTGCTCTTGTTCTGTTGCGAAAATTTATGAATTCATAATAGCCCATTTTAATCTCTATGCGGATTGGCCATGTAATATGGGCACAAATTAGTATAGTTTAGTTAATTATAGACTAGCTCTGTACTGTAAAAAACAGTTGGTCTTATCAAATATTGCTAGCAATTGATTGAGAATAAATGATAAGTTTGATAAGGTTGGAAAACCTTTATAATGATTTGCTACAAAAAAGCTATTGGACATCAAAAAAAGCCTTGATTTAAAGGCTTTTTCCTGTTGATTTAGATGCCCCCTACAGGGCTCGAACCTGTGACCCATAGATTAAGAGTCTACTGCTCTACCAACTGAGCTAAGGAGGCAAATAAAAAGCTGTATTGGTGCCGAAACTTCACGGTTTGTATTGAACCCGCGCAATTAAGCAGGTGGGCAACTCGCTCTAACTGAAGCTGTTTCCGTGTGAGACGGCCTACATGCTGTTAGAAGACTTTTGTTTCCCTAATAATACAAAAAATAGTCGGTCAACACTTAAATGTGAAGTCGTACACCACAGCGTTTCTATGATTATATGATACCACTTTTTCAAAAAAAATCAAGGGGAAATTATAATTTTTGAAAAGGATTTCACGAGTTTCGTAATTTATCAATGGTTTCCTTGCGTTGAGCCAGGGCCCGTTCGTATTTTCCACTATCTTCTGGAGAAAAGTAGTGATGGTCACGGATTTTTTCTGGTAGGTATTCTTGCTTGACCCAGTGACCAGGATAATTATGTGGATAGAGATAATTTTGGGCGTTACCTAATTCCTTGCTGCCGCTATAATGTCCATCTCGCAAGTGACGTGGAATCGGCAGATGCCCCGATGTTTTAAGTTCAGACAAGGCCTTATCTATAGCCACGTAGGCTGAGTTAGACTTAGGTGAAAGTGCCAGATCAATGACGACATTGGCAATGAGGATACGAGCCTCTGGGAAGCCGATTCTTTGCGCAGCATCCAAAGCAGTTACGGTATGGATTTGCGCTTCTGGATTAGCTAAGCCAATATCTTCATAAGCAATCACAGTCAAACGACGAGCTAGGCTAGGAAGGTCACCGGCTTCTATCAAGCGAGCAGCATAGTGGAGACTAGCATCGACATCGGATCCACGGATGGATTTTTGCAGGGCAGATAGAACATCATAGTGACCGTCTCCATCCTTGTCCATAGTGATGTAGCTTCTCTGAAGACTATTTTCCATGATGTCGAGCGTGATGTGGCGGACACCGTCATCATTTTCTGGGGTGGAGAGAACTGCCAAATCAAGCGAATTGAAGGCAGAACGGAGATCTCCATTGGTAGATGTTGCGATAAAATCAAGGGCATCATCATCTAACTCAACAGGGAAATCAAAACCTCTTTCAGGGTCAGTCAGGGCGATTTGAACGGCCTCTTTAACATCTTGATTGGATAAGGGTTCTAATTCAAAAATCTGAACACGGCTACGGATGGCTGGAGTGACAGAAAAGAAAGGATTTTCAGTTGTCGCCCCGATCATGATGACTAGACCACTTTCCAAGAGAGGAAGGAGGAAGTCTTGTTTAGTCTTGTCAAGACGATGAATCTCGTCTAGTAGCAGTACAAGGCCACCTGAGAATTTAGCTTCCTCAGCGATTTCTTGGAGGCGTTTTTTACTATCAACTGTGGCATTGAAGGTCCGAAAAGCATACTTGGTCGTTCCAGCGATGGCTGAAGCGATACTGGTTTTTCCGATGCCTGGAGGTCCGTAAAGAATCATGGATGACAAGCGGTTAGCCTCTACCATGCGGCGGATGATTTTTCCTGGTCCTACCAGATGCTCCTGACCGATGACCTGGTCGATGGTTTTGGGGCGCATACGAAGCGCGAGATTGTCTGGCATAGCAGTCCTTTCTAACATGGATTTTCTGATACGAATGTGGTAATATGGTAGTATCTATTTTAGCATATTTCCGAGTATTCGGGGCGATTGAAGAGTCGTATAGAAAGAGGACAAAATGGCAACATATGGATTTTTAGATGTTTTACAAGAAGAGTTGGACAAGAACTTTCCTTTTGATTATGAGATTAGTTGGGACAAGCGCAATCATGCGGTTGAAGTGAGTTTTCTATTAGAGGCACAAAATGCTGCAGGGGTGGAGATGTTAGATGAAGACGGAGAGGTTTCGTCAGATGATATCCTTTTTGAAGAAGCGGTACTTTTTTACAACCCTGCCAAGTCAACTGTTAATGAAGAAGACTATCTCGCAGTCATCCCTTACCTGCCGAAGAAAGGTTTTTCTCGTGAATTTTTAGCTTATTTTGCGCTATTTCTTAAAGATACTGCAGAAGTTGGACTAGATGCCCTCATGGACTTTTTGGAAGACCCAGAAGCAGAAGAATTCGTCATGGAATGGAACCAAGAAGTCTTTGAAGAAGGAAAAGTTGGATTGGAAGAAGGAGAATTTTACCCTTATCCGAGATATTAGGAAACTTTAAAAATAAGGAATTCAAAGAGGAGAGAGCATGTTAGAGAAAATCAAACAAATTTTTATGAGAAAGTCAGATAAATCTGAGTTTTCTTCCTATTCTCTTCCTCGCAATCGCTTTGCGGATCTAGATTTCGAGCGAGTATTGAAGTTTGGAACTCGTCGCCTCGTTAATGAGGAGGGACGCTACGCAGAGGATGGTAAAATCACAGAACTTGAATTTCCTGAAGATTTTGCGGAATTTGAATTTCTAGTTGGTTTTAAGACGGAGGAAGAAGAGCAGTTTCAACAACTATTAGCTCGTTTAAATAGTATTGATAATGCCATTCAGTCCCATTTGGAAAGCGAGTTGCAACAACCCATCCCTCAGTATGCTAAGGATCTGGGCTATACTCAGAAGAGGTGGGAGAAAACTTTTTACTTCCATCCTTGGGTATTAAGTTTTGAGGAAAATCCGCCTAATCTTCGCTATGTTGCAGATTATGTAAATGATGAGTTTACCGTTTATTTTGCTAAAAAACATGGTAGATGGCAGGCATACTGGGATGCAGATTGCCAAAAGGTAATCGAAGAAAGCTAGTTCGTATTTTCCTAGAGAGTAATTGTTATCATAGAAAAGAGTAAATATCGTGGAATTATTGGATAGCAGAATGGATTTCCAAGGTTGCAAGATTGCCTTGATTTGTGGGGATAAGGTCTTGACTATCTTACGTGATGACAAGGAAAATATCCCTTGGCCCAATATGTGGGAGTTGCCAGGTGGTGGCCGTGAAGGGGACGAAAGTCCATTTGAGTGCGCGGCGCGTGAAGTTTATGAGGAACTAGGCATTCACTTGACCGAAGATTGCCTGCTCTGGAGCAAGATCTATCCCAGCATGCTCTATGAAGGCAGACAGTCAGTATTTATGGTCGGTCAGTTAAGTCAGGATCAGTTTGACAGTATCACCTTTGGAGATGAAGGGCAAGCCTATAAACTGATGAACATTGAGGAATTTGACATCCAGTCAGGTAGTTCCGCAGTTGCAGGGGAGATTGAGGGATTATTTGGAGGAGAGTTTATGATAAGCCTTGAACGATCGAAGCAATCTGTGAACAGACTTCAGAAGGGTTTGTTGTTTTAGAAGGAAGTCAAGTGGATGTGGTTGATTCATCCGCGATACCAGCAAGCCTAAAAGAATTGCGTAAAGAGTTAATCAAATCAAATGTGATTAAAGATGGTGTTTTACAAGAAAAGCAACTGTTCTCCAGTCCATCTTATGCAGCTGCTTTTGTGCTAGGAATGAATACGAATGGACGAAATGATTGGAAAAATAAGGACGGCAAGACTTTAAAAGAATTAGAAGAAATGGAGGGTTAAGGAGAATCATATGGAAACATGGCAAGAGTTAAAAGTTACAGTCAAGCGTGAGGGGGAGGAATTAGTTTCCAATCTCTTGATTGAGTTAGGTGCCCAAGGGGTAGCAATTGAAGATAGCATGGACTATGTTGGAAATGTGGACCGCTTCGGTGAGATTTTCCCTGAGGTCGAGCAACAGGAAGAAATCGTAGTGACAGCCTACTATCCGGAAACGGTTGATGTGGCAACGGTTGAAGCGGACTTGCAGGCTCGCTTAGCAGAATTGACCGACTTTATGGACTTAGGAGAAGTCAAGATTGGTACGACTGCCTTGGCTGAGGAAGACTGGGCCGACAACTGGAAGAAATACTATGAACCAGCTCGCATTACCCATGACCTGACCATCGTGCCGTCATGGACAGACTATGAGGCGACACCGGGAGAAAAGATTATCAAGCTAGATCCAGGGATGGCCTTTGGGACTGGAACCCACCCGACGACCAAGATGAGTCTTTTTGCCTTGGAGCAGGTTCTTCGTGGTGGCGAAACAGTGCTAGATGTAGGGACTGGTTCAGGGGTTCTTTCTATTGCTAGCTCTCTCCTAGGTGCCAAGGAGATCTTTGCCTATGACCTAGATGATGTAGCGGTTCGAGTCGCTCAGGAAAATATTGAGCTCAATCCTGGCATGGAAAATATCCATGTGGCGCCAGGTGATTTGCTCAAGGGCGTGGAGATTGAGGCAGATGTCATCGTGGCTAATATCTTGGCGGATATCCTCATTCATCTGACGGATGATGCTTATCGCTTGGTCAAGGATGAAGGCTATCTCATCATGAGTGGCATTATCAAGGACAAGTGGGAGATGGTGCGTGAGTCAGCAGAAACGGCTGGATTTTTCCTTGAAACCCACATGATCCAAGGGGAGTGGAATGCCTGTGTCTTCAAAAAAACTAAGGATATCTCTGGTGTGATTGGAGGCTAGCATGCAACAGTATTTTGTAAAAGGTTTGGCTAGCTCCCCAGTCACGATTGAGGATAAGGAAACCAGCAAGCACATGTTTCAGGTCATGCGCTTGAAAGAAGATGACCAGGTGACCCTAGTCTTTGATGATGGGATCAAGCGTTTGGCGCGCGTGGTTAATGTGGAGGCGCGTCAGTTGGAGTTGATTGAAGAATTAGCTGACAATGTAGAACTACCAGTCCAAGTGACCATTGCATCAGGCTTTCCCAAGGGAGATAAACTGGAGTTCATCACTCAAAAGGTGACGGAACTAGGTGCTAGTCAGATTTGGGCCTTTCCTGCAGACTGGTCAGTCGCCAAATGGGACGGCAAGAAATTGGGCAAAAAGGTCGAGAAGTTAGAAAATTGCCCTTGGAGCAGCAGAACAAAGCAAGCGAAACTTTGTTCCAAGCATAAAGCTGTTTGAGAGAAAATCAGACTTCTTAGCACAACTTGATCAGTTTGATCGTATCGTGGTAGCTTACGAAGAGTCAGCTAAAGAAGGAGAATCAGCTGCCCTCATCCAAGCTGTGGCTGGTCTTGAAAAAGGAGCCAAACTGCTTTTTATCTTTGGACCAGAAGGAGGTCTTTCACCTGCAGAAGTTGAAAGCTTCCAGGCTAAAGGAGCAGTCCTTGCAGGACTTGGACCTCGCATTCTACGAGCAGAAACAGCGCCACTTTATGCTCTATCAGCCATTAGTGTTTTGCTAGAATTAGAGAAATAAGAGGAAGAAAATGGAACAAAAACACCGTTCAGAATTTTCCGAAAATGAACTTTGGGACTTGACAGCCTTATATCAAGATCGTGAGGACTTCTTGCGTGCGATTGAAAAGGCGCGTGAAGACATCAACCAATTTAACCGTGACTACAAGGGTAATCTTCATACTTTTGAAGATTTCGAGAAGGCTTTTGCAGAATTGGAACAAATCTACATTCAGATGAGTCATATCGGGAATTACACCTTTATGCCTCAGACGACAGACTATAGTAATGAGGATTTTGCTAATATCGCCCAAGCTGGAATGGACTTTGAAACAGATGCCAGTGTCGCCTTAACCTTCTTTAATGATGCCTTAGTGGCTGCAGATGAGGAAGTCTTGGACCGTTTGGGTAACTTACCACATTTGACGTCGGCTATTCGTCAGGCAAAAATCAAAAAAGCCCACTATCTTGGGGCTGATGTGGAAAAGGCCTTGACTAATCTGGGTGAAGTTTTCTATAGTCCACAGGATATCTATACTAAAATGCGAGCTGGCGACTTTGAAATGGCTGACTTTGAAGCCCATGGGAAGACTTACAAAAATAGCTTTGTGACCTATGAAAATTTCTACCAAAATCACGAGGATGCTGAAGTCCGTGAGAAATCTTTCCGTTCTTTCTCAGAAGGACTTCGTAAGCACCAAAATACGGCAGCCGCAGCTTATTTAGCCCAAGTCAAGTCTGAAAAACTCTTGGCAGATATGAAGGGGTACGACTCAGTCTTTGACTATCTTTTAGCTGAGCAAGAAGTAGATCGTTCCATGTTTGATCGTCAGATTGACCTCATCATGAAGGACTTTGCGCCAGTTGCTCAGAGATATCTCAAGCATGTTGCCAAGGTCAATGGTCTTGAGAAGATGACCTTTGCTGATTGGAAATTGGATTTGAATAGTGCGTTGAATCCAGAGGTTAGCATTGATGATGCCTACGATTTGGTCATGAAGTCGGTAGAACTTTTGGGTCAAGAATACAGTCAAGAAGTTGCTCGCTATCAAGAAGAACGCTGGGTGGACTTTGCTGCTAATAGTGGTAAAGGATTCTGGTGGCTATGCAGCTGATCCATACCGTGTACATCCTTATGTTCTCATGAGCTGGACAGGTCGTTTGAGCGATGTTTATACCTTGATTCATGAAATCGGGCATTCTGGTCAATTCATCTTTTTCTGACAATCACCAAAGCTATTTTAATGCCCACATGTCTACCTACTATGTCGAAGCACCGTCAACCTTCAATGAATTGCTTTTAAGTGATTATTTAGAACAGCAATCTGATGATCCACGTCAGAAACGATTCGCTCTTGCTCACCGCTTGACAGATACCTATTTCCATAACTTTATCACCCATCTCTTGGAAGCAGCCTTCCAGCGTAAGGTGTATACACTGATTGAAGAAGGAGAAACCTTTGGGGCAAGCAAACTCAACAGTATTATGAAGGAAGTCTTGACTGACTTCTGGGGAGATGCTATTGAGATTGATGATGATGCAGCACTGACTTGGATGCGCCAAGCTCACTACTACATGGGCTTGTATAGTTACACTTACTCAGCAGGACTTGTCATCTCGACTGCAGGTTACCTCCATCTTAAAAACTCTGAAACCGGAGCTGAAGACTGGCTCAATCTCCTCAAGTCAGGTGGTAGCAAGACACCACTTGAGTCAGCTATGATTATCGGAGCAGATATTTCAACAGATAAACCACTCCGTGATACCATCCAATTCTTGTCTGACACAGTTGATCAGATCATTGCCTACAGTGCCCAGTTGGGAGAATAAAATATTAGAAATCTCAGTACAATAACGATATTGTTGAGATTTTAGAATGATATTTATTTTTTGGTGGTGATTAAAAAAAATTAAAGCAGGAATAGTATTGTTATTCTCTGTACTTTTATTTATACTATCTAATAAGATCGCCCTAAAAATAGCTGAAGTCTGTACTCCTAAATACTCTCCTGAGAAGGAGTTATGTAGAGAGTACAGATGAAGAGTTACTCGTTTTATTTTGAAATATAAGTAAATATGTTAAAATTAATAATGTAAACGTTTTTAAAGAAAGGTTAATTTTATGAAAAAAAGGAACAAGTGCTGATTGGTTTTGGGAGTTGCAACTGCAATAGTAACTGCTTTTTAATGGTCATGTCCAAGCAGATGAGGTTACAAATAAACAATCGAATAAAACTACTGTCAGTCAATCAGAGACCAAAAAGGATGTTGAAGTTTCAGAATCAGATGTAAAAAATGCAGAAGTAAAACTAAACAAAGAAATTGATGAAGAAAAGAATGCTCAGAAGATTGTTGATAAAACGCAACAAGAGTATGCATCTGCTGTAACAAATAAGAACAAAGCAGATGACGCTTTGAAACAAGCTCAAGAATTTGCTAAGCAAGCTACACCTGAGAAAATTAAAAATGCAGAAAAGGATCTTGCCGCAAAACAAGTAACTGTCAAGAAAGCCGAAGAAAAATTTGGCTGGAGCAAAAACAAGGTGAGAAACAAGCTCAGACAAGTGTCGAGAACCAACAAACAGTTGTTAATAAGGCAAAAACTCAGGTTGATCAAAGAGCAGCAGACGTAAAAAAGGCACAAGACAAAGTAAGGGTAGCAGAGAATTCTTTTGATTGGAATACATTACGTGAGGTCCAACAAACTGCTGGGAAATTGGATGCGAAGGTGAAAGCTGACCAAGCTAAAGTGAGTTCTTTAACTAATGAGTTCTCAAAAGCACAACAAGAAAGAAAAGCACTTGTAGAAAGAGGAAATAAGAACCGTTCTACTCTTGAAAAGAATTTAAAATCAGCTGGGAATGAGTTTTTAACAGTTACGGTCCCTCACGAGATTCAATCAAATTCTGTTAGCGAGAGTGATTCCAAGACTCCGCCACTTGAGGAAAAAACTTTTGTAGGAAGTGATGGGAAGACATATTATGTTGCTGCAAATGAAGATGTGAATTTTAGCGGAGAAAGGACAGAAACTATCGTTGTTTCATCTAAAGATTATGTCAGCGATCCTCATGTGGTTGATTATAAAAAGGTTTCTGAAGAGGTTCGTAAATACTTAATTGAATTGCGTAGAATCAATGGTATTGATATTCCAGTGCCAGCTGTGACTGACAAAGCTCTGAGATATGCAAAAGCGAGAGCAAATGAAATGGTGGCAAATAATAAATTGTCACATGATACAAAATTGAAAAATCAAGATTTTGGTTTTAAGGATGCGACTGAAAATGCAACAGCTGGTTCGGTTCCAGAAAAGAGCCTGTTAAGTGAAAAAGAACTTGCTTATAAAGAGGTCCTATCTTACTTTAATGATTATAGAAATGCCTCAGCATATGGTTCATCAGATCCAAAAGAAGCAGATGCATTTAACTATGGTCATAGAATTCCATTGCTAGCAGCTTCTGGGACAGGGATGGCTGTCGGAGCATCCTCTAGCGAAAAAACAAGCTATGGCAATTATGGAGTGTTAACATTTATTAGTGAGAATAAAGATGTTTATGGAATACTTCCTTCTGGAGCTAAAGAGTATAGTAGTTATTTTTTAGCAAGAGCAGAAAATAAAGATAGTAATCCAGATTATAGCGAATTTTACTTTAATGGGAAACGAGTAAAATTCTTACCTAAAATAACCTTCCGTTATGTTTGGAATGAAATCACACATCCTAAAAATCCAGCTTATACAAAAGCTAAAGAGGCTCTGGATAATTTTAACAGAAAACAAAGGAATGAAGAGACCATAGTAAATGGGAAAATATCGTCTTTCAACAATAACCTTACCATTGCTAAAACGACTTTAGATAAAGATCAAAAAGAACTAGACAAAAATAAAAAGCGTCTTGCAGATTTAACAAAACAAAATCAATCTAAGTTAAACGTTTTAAAATTTGCTAAATCTGAGTTGAGTAAACAACAAACTATGCTAAATGCTGCTAAATCTGAACTTTCGAAGCAAGAATCTCAATTAAATCGATTGAAAACAATCAAGAATAATAAATCTCATGCTAGTAAGAATGCGGAACAGTCATTAGCTAATGCTAAAAAAGATTTGACAAAGGCGCAACAAGATGTCATTGACATCAAAAATGCTCCAAGAAAACTCGACGATGCTAAAAAACAATTGATTAGAGCTAAACAAAAGGTTGAGGAATCTAAAAAAGCACTTGAAAATGCAAATGTTAAACTAAAAAATGCAAAAGCTAAAAAAGATGCTGTTAAGAAAGAATACACGAAAGTATCTGAAGCATATAAACAATATTTATTGTTAAAACAAAAAGCGGCTTCGAAAGGAAGTTGGATTCAATCCTCTGGTCGTTGGTGGTACAGACACAACAATGGTTCTTATACAACTAATGGTTGGGAACTAATCGACAGTACATGGTATTATTTTGACAGTTCAGGATGGATGCAAACAGGCTGGGTAAAAACAGGCGGTTCATGGTATTATCTTAATTCTTCAGGTGCAATGAAAACAGGCTGGGTAAAAACAGGTGGATTATGGTATTACCTCAATTCTTCGGGAGCAATGCAAACAGGTTGGTTTAGTCTCTCAGGGAAATGGTACTATGCATATGGTTCAGGTGCCTTAGCAATCAGTACAACTACACCAGATGGTTATAAAGTGAATTATAATGGGGAATGGATCAGATAGACAAATTAAAAGTTATATAATGTTACTTAGTTAAGGTATTTGTAAAGAATTACAAATGAATATAGGTTACCAATTATAACAGATTTTGAGAACAATTTTAAAACAAGAATAATAGTCAACACCTTTTTAGAATGTATAGGTCGAATAGTTCACAATTTAAGAAAAGATTGAAATTAATTTTTCAATCATGTTTCCAAGCACATTTCTTGAAACCCTTTCCTCCTTCTGATAGACTAATACATAGTTTGAAAAAAGGAGACTTAATATGAAAAAATTTGTTGCTGAATTAATCGGTACTTTTATGCTTGTGTTCATCGGAACAGGAGCTGTTGTTTTTGGAAATGGTGTTGAAGGTCTTGGACACCTTGGAATTGCTCTTGCTTTTGGTTTGGCAATCGTAGTTGCAGCTTTCTCAATCGGAACTGTTTCAGGTGCTCACTTGAACCCAGCTGTTTCTATCGCTATGTTTGTTAACAAACGTTTGTCATCTTCAGAGCTTGTAAACTACATCCTTGGTCAAGTAGTCGGTGCTTTCCTTGCGTCAGGATCTGTATTCTTCCTCTTGGCAAATTCAGGTATGTCAACTGCAAGTCTTGGTGAAAATGCCTTGGCAAATGGTGTAACTGTCTTTGGTGGTTTCTTGTTTGAAACAATCGCAACATTCTTGTTTGTTTTGGTGATCATGACTGTAACTTCAGCAAGCAAAGGGAATGGCGCAATCGCTGGTTTGGTGATCGGCTTGTCATTGACAGCTTTGATTCTAGCTGGCTTGAATATCACTGGACTTTCAGTAAACCCAGCTCGTAGCTTGGCTCCTGCTGTATTGGTAGGTGGCGCAGCTCTTCAACAAGTTTGGATTTTCATCCTTGCACCAATCGTTGGTGGAGTTCTTGCAGCCCTTGTTGCTAAAAACTTCCTTGGAACTGAAGAATAATTGAAACTTAAAAAGCCTTGCTTCTCATCTTGAGGAACAGGGCTTTTTCGTATGATACTCTTCGAAAATCTCTTCAAACCACGTCAGCTCTATCTGCAACCTCAAAACAGTGTTTTGAGCTGACTTCGTCAGTCTTATCCACAACCTCAAAGCAGTGCTTTGAGCAACCTGCGGCTAGCTTCCTAGTATGCTCTTTGATTTTCATTGAGTATGAGTTTAACGGTTGTCAATTTTCTCTGGATAGAGGTCATGTTGGAAGAGGCGTTGTTCTGCCAATCCTTCATACTTGGTTCCAGGTCTACCGTAGTTGTAGTAGGGGTCGATTGAAATGCCACCGCGAGGTGTAAATTTTCCCCAGACTTCTAAATAGCGAGGGTCTAGCAAGTTGACCAAGTCTTTCCCGATAGTGTTGATACAGTTTTCATGAAAATCTCCATGGTTTCGGTAGCTAAAGAGGTAGAGTTTGAGGGATTTGACTCGACACAGAGCTTGTCAGGAATGTAGGAAATATAAATAGTTGCAAAGTCTGGTTGAGCAGTGATGGGACAAAGTGAGGTAAATTCAGGACAGTTGAACTTGATGAAATAGTCATTTTCCACATGACGATTGTCAAAGGATTCGAGGACTTCTGGTTGATATTCGAAAATGTAGTTGGTTTCTTTGTTGCCGAGGAGGCTGAGGTTTTTCATTTCTTCTTGTTGTGACATGATTTTTTCTTTCTAATTTTAAACACCACGTTGGTTGTCGTAGAGGAGGGTATGGAGTTGAGGAAGGACGCGGACATTGCCCCAGCTATCGTCGGCAGCGACACGTTCCCAGAGTTCTTTGAGGCGGTCCAGTTGGTCTTGGACAATATTACCTGTAGCCTTGGGCTCAGGATTTCCAGCAGATAAGAAGAGAACATCTGGTTGGTAACGTTCTTGAATCCCTTTAGCAAAGGCCAAATCTGCATCGTCAAAGACAGGGATTTTAAAGGTTACTTTGTCTGGGTCTAGTTGGGAAACGATAAAGTCCAAGGTCTCAAAGTTGACTTCCATCTTGGAGGAAGGAGGCTTAGGGCTCAGAGTGACTTGGTCGATATCTTTTAACCAATTTTGCCAGCGGGAGCCTTGGGTCTCAACAGCAAGAGTGATACCACGTTTCTTGAGCTTGGTGACAAGTTGAGCCATATTAGCTGCTAGGATAGCAGGATTTCCCCCAGATAGGGTGACATAGTCGTAGCTTCCTAGTTTGTCTAACTCAGCGATTACTTCATCAGCTGTCATACGAGTTGGTTTTCAGAACCGTCCCAAGTAAAGGCGGAATCGCACCAGTCGCAGTGGTAGTCGCAACCAGCAGTGCGGACAAACATGGTTTTCTGGCCAATAGCACGACCTTCGCCTTGAAAGGTTGGGCCGAAAATTTCCAGAACTGGTAGTTTGAGGACACGTTCCTTAGTCATCTAACCACTCCCGTCTAAACTCTGCAAAGGCAGTCGGAGTTTCATAGAGGCGAACATATTCCAAACGGAGACCGCGCTCGTCTGGCAACTCTTGGCTCATGGTTTGGAAAATCCAGTAAACCATATTTTCAGCAGTCGTATTCATGTAGGGCAGGGTTTCATTGAGATAGCGATGATCCAAGTGGGGCTCTAAGTAGTCCTTGTAGATAGCTTTGATGTCTCCGAAATCGTAGGTCATACCTCTATCATCTAAAAATCCACTGACAGCGATTTGCAGATGATAGGTGTGACCGTGTAGGGATTTGCATTTTCCTTCATAGTGAAAGAGGTGGTGGGCAGCATCGAAGGTAAATTCTTTTGAGACTAAGGTTCTGTGAGGATTGTAGACAAGAGATTCCCCAGTTTCTTGTTTGATTTCTTTGGGGGCAAAAAACATCAGGCCTCTCCTTTCTGAGAGAGATAAACCTCTAAACCATGTTGGCGTAGATGGCAGGCAGGACAAGCTTCACAACCAGTACCGATAATCCCATTGTAGCAGGTCAAGGTCTTCTCACGAACGTAGTCAAAGGCACCAAGTTGGTCAGCTAATTCCCAAGTTTCAGCCTTGTCTAGCCACATGAGAGGCGTTTGGATCACAAAGTCGTAATCCATAGCAAGGTTGAGCGTGACATTGAGTGATTTGACAAAGACATCCCGACAGTCAGGATAACCTGAGAAGTCTGTTTCGCACACTCCTGTCACGATATCCGTAATTCCACGCTGCTTGGCAAGGACTGCCGCAAAGGACAGAAAGAGATGATTGCGACCGTCAACGAAGGTATTAGGAACCTCTCCTTCTTTTTGCTCAATTTCTAAATCTGAAGTCAAGGCATTTTCAGTAATTTGTCCTAGCAGAGACATATCTAGGATATGATGACGAATTCCTTGTTCCTCAGCGATTTCTTTGGCCACTTGAATTTCTAAATGGTGGCGTTGACCGTAGGCAAAGGTAACGGCTTCAACCCTTTCATAGTGTTGCTTGGCCCAGAAAAGGCAGGTTGTTGAATCTTGACCGCCACTAAAGACGACCAAGGCTGATTGACGTTTCATAGTACTCCTTCCAAAATGGGAAATGTTCAGAGCACGCAAAAAGCTCCCCAGAGGGAGCTAAAAAATACCAAGTAGAGGTTTTTTTTAGCGATGGCATGTCCCAAACATCGTAATATTCTAGTTACAGTCTAGCATATTTTTTGAAAAATGGCAAAGGGCAAGAAAAAAGAGACCAAATGAATGCACTTGGTCTCTCCTTTGATTAGCTTAATTCAGCAACGATAGCTTTGATTTGTTCAGCTGTGTGGACACCAGCCACTTGTTTAACAACTTGTCCATCTTTCTTGAAGAGAAGAGTAGGGATAGACATGATACCAAATGCACGAGCTGTGTTTGGATTTTCGTCAACGTCCATTTTAACGATCTTCAAGACATCTTCTGAAAGTTCTTCAGACAATTTGTCCAAGATTGGACCTTGCATACGACATGGACCACACCAAGTAGCCCAGAAGTCTACCAAGACCAATCCGTCTTTAGTTTCTTGTTCAAATGTTGCATCTGTAATTGCTTTGCCATAGTATTTCTCCTTTTTAATTATATTGGCTTAAATCTTGTTTCATGAGATAGAAGAAAACATCTCCATAAGTCCCATGGTAGTCCAAATCATGTCCCTTGTAGGTTACTTTTTGGACAGGGTAGTAGTCTGCGACACCAATCAGGCAGGCATGTTGAGAACGTTCAAATTCTTCGTATGACTCGAAGCTCATGGTTCTCTCTTGCTTGCTGGTATCAAGATAAGTGATTTCAATCATAGGATTCTCCTTTGCTAAATCATATCTTCATTTTACTCCTTGGAAAAAGGAATGTCAAGAAAATTGCTTGCGCACGCAAGTTTTTTGTAAAAATTTTAGGAAAGCCAACTTGCTTTTGTTTCAAGGCTTTCTTCTACAGCCTTTTGTAGATAGGCAAGAGTTGTCTGACCCTCCTTAGTGAGGCAGATAAAACTAGCTCGCTTATCCTGGTCACAACATCTCCGACTAAGTAAAGCACAGTTTTTGGCTTCTAGGCGTGCCACCATTCGTGATACTGCGCTTGGACTCAGATGGAGTTTGTCCGGCAGGTCAATCTGTCTCAAAGATTTTTCTTGAGCCTGATTTAAAAAGTGCAAGAGATAGAATTCTTTGAGCGTTAGGCTTTGGTCACTCTGCTCAGCAATCGTTTGCTCTAAAAGAGCTTCTAGCTCTACTTGTCGGCGGTTGAAGTCAAACCATTTCTAAGTAAGTCATATCAATCTCCTTTCTATATGGTAGTTATAAACAGTTTTGCCTATCTGAGATGCTTGCGCACGCAATTAGTATACAACTTTTTGGAATAGATAGCAAGAAGGAGGTTTCTTGTGTATATCCTTGAAATTTTCTGAAAAAAGAGTAAACTGGTATGCAGAAAGTCTATTTGTGGGGTAAACGATGAAATTATATGTCCAGTTAATGATTCTCTTTGTCATTTCACTGATTGGTGAGGGAATCTCTAGCTTTTTCCATTTGCCTATTCCTGGAAGCATTATCGGTTTGATTATTTTATTTTTAGCCCTACAGTTCAAGTGGTTGCGGGTACGTCATGTCAACATGGTTGGGAATTTTCTCCTAGCTAATATGACTATTCTATTTTTGCCTCCTGCAGTTGGGATTATGGAGAAATTTGATGTGATTGCTCCTTATTTATTGCCCATTGTCTTGACTGTCTTTTTTGCAGCAGTTATCAATATTATCTTGATTGCGCTGGTCGTTCAGTTTATCAAAAAGCGTTATGAAGGAGATTACGAAGAAAGAGGTGCCAAATGAGCGAATTTGTATCCAATCCACTTTTTGGGATAGCCTTGTCCATTTTGGCTTATCTTGGAGGCATGATTATCTTTAGACGGTACCCTCATCCTCTGACCACTCCCTTGCTGCTAGCAACTTTATTTATCATTGTTTTTCTAAAACTGACTGGTATTTCTTATGTTGCCTATTATCAAGGTGGGGTTTACCTCAATAACTTGATTGTTCCTTCAACAGTAGCTTTAGGAATTCCTCTTTATAAGAGTTTTCACCTCATGAAACACCATGTTAGAAGTATTCTACTCAGTAGTTTCCTTGCTGTTGTTGTAAATACAGTTTTTACAGCTTTAGTTGCAAAATTTTTCGGTATGGATTTCTTCTTGGCGATTTCGCTTTTCCCAAAGTCTGTAACGACGGCCATGGCAGTTGGAATTACGGATAAGCTACAAGGGATAGCGACGATCACCTTGGTAGTTGTGGTAGCGACTGGGATTTTGACTAGCGTTATTGGACCAACACTTTTAAAATGGCTAAAAATTGACGATCCAGTAGCTGCTGGTCTTGCTCTTGGAGGAACTGGTCACGCAGTTGGGACTGGAACAGCTTTTCGCTATGGACCAGTTGCAGGTGCTATGGGAGGACTAGCCATCGGTGTCACCGGTATTCTCTATGTATTTGTCAGTCCCATCGTAGCAGGTTTGATATTGAGTTAAAAAATAAGAATGTTATATTTCTTTGTGTAAAAAGAAGCCCCTAGCTTTATTTGCTAGGGGCTTCATTCATTATTGTAAGTTTACTTTGTTCTTTAAAATATAGTAGGTTCCGAGATAGAAGCCGACGCTAAGGATTAAGTCTTTGAAAATTTCAAAGGATAATACCCAATTGTAGTCGAAATCGATGCGAAGATTGAGGGTGATAAATCCAAGAACAACTTGGATGGCGATGTAGGCGACGACCGCAAGAGCTGTACGGTATTCATTAAAGAGTTGGCCGATAGAGATAGACAAGTAGATACAAAGAATACCTGCAAGAGTGTTAAAAATATAGGAAATCAAGGCTAACCAGAAATTATCTGTATAATTTTTTAGCATATACTCGGCAAAACTAGATAGGAAGGCGTCTGGTTGAATCATGGAAATGATAATATAAAGGCTAAAAAGGAAGACCACTGTACTTGCCAAAGACCAAACAAAGGCTCCAAGAAGTTTAGCGGAGAGGATCTGGTGTTCAGATACTGGCAGGGTGAGAGTTAGATAGCCACGACGATCGTAAACACTTCCCTTAAATCGTTGAATAATCAAAATCAAGGTTGAGATACTCAAAGTAATAACCAGACCACCAAAAACCAGAGATAGAAATACTAACATGACAACGCCCTTATCTTGATAATAGGTGCTTGAGAGGCTACTGCCCTGAATACCGATGATGACAGATAAGGATAGTACAGCTGCATAGAGGGCTAAAAACCATTTGTTGACATTTTTAAATTCATAACGAACTAAATTCCAAAACATAATAATCTCCTTTATCTAGGCTTTGAATTCGTGACGGAAGAGCTGGTCGATAGACTCTCCAGATTCATAGCGAATATCATCCACATTTCCTTGACGGACGACTTTTCCGTCCTTGAGGAAGACAATCTCATCCAAGATTGGTTCGATGTCGGAAATCAAGTGAGTTGAAATCAAGACAGTCGAAGTTGGAGAGTAATTGTTGATGATGGTGTTCAAGATGTAGTCACGAGCTGCGGGATCGACACCACCGATTGGTTCGTCAAGGACGTATAGACGAGCGTCACGACTCATGACCAGGATCAACTGAACTTTTTCTTTGTTTCCTTTTGATAGTTTCTTGAAACGGCTATTCTCGTCGATACCAAGGTCACGAAGAAGACCTTGAGCACGTTCCAGATTAAAATCTTTATAGAAGGTCTTGAAAAAGGTAAGAGCTTCTTTGACCTTCATCTGTTCGTTGAGATAGGTCGTATCAGGTAGATAAGAAACGATTGCCTTAGTTGCTGGGCTTGGTTCCATGCCATTGATGAGGATACGCCCTTGCTCTGGTTGGAGTAAACCGTTGATTAGTTTAATCAGGGTTGTTTTTCCGGAACCGTTTGGGCCAAGGAGCCCCACAATCTTTCCTGCTGGAATTTCAAGGGAAACATTTTGAAGAGCAGGGCTTGCTCCATAGAATTTTGAAACATTTTCAAACGTTAACAAGGTCATAGTCTAAACTCCTTCAATATAATCTCTCAAAACAGTTGGTAGTTCTTCTTTTTCATAGCCAAATTCTACCATACCTGTTACAAACTGCTGCAGTTGTTCTTCAGATAGTTGCTTCCGGGATTGGAGGATTAGGTCCAAATCCTCGGTGACAAAACGTCCTGCAGTCCTCTTGGTGTATACGAAGCCTTCTCTTTCTAGGTCTGATAGGGCACGTTGGATGGTATTTGGATTGACGCCAGCCACACTAGCCAGTTCTCTGACAGTTGGCAGTTGTTGGTTGGGTTCTAGTTTATGAGAAACGATTTGCAGTTTGATCTTATCCATTATCTGCAAATAAATGGGTTTGTTGTTATCAAATGTCCAGGACATCACGGTCTCCTTTCAACAATTTCTTTTTGTGTCACTTAAATAATACAACTAAACAAAAAGCTTGTCAAGCCAAAAGGAGAATTATTTTGGGAATTGCTTAAAAAATGGTATAATGAAAAGAAAACGACAAGGAGGGGAAGGCATGCGTTGTCCAAAATGTGGCGCTACAAAATCAAGTGTTATCGATAGCCGTCAGGCTGAAGAAGGAAATACGATTAGAAGAAGACGTGAGTGTGAAGAATGTCAGCATCGTTTTACGACCTATGAACGTGTAGAAGAGAGAACGCTGGTTGTAGTCAAGAAGGATGGCACACGGGAGCAGTTCTCCAGAGATAAAATCTTTAACGGGATTATTCGTTCGGCTCAAAAACGTCCGGTGTCTAGTGATGAGATTGGCATGGTGGTCAATCGTATCGAACAAAAACTCCTCAGTCGCAATGATAATGAAATTCAAAGTGAAGATATTGGTTCTCTGGTCATGGAAGAATTGGCTGAACTGGATGAAATCACTTACGTTCGTTTCGCCAGCGTCTATCGTAGCTTTAAAGACGTGAGTGAGCTCGAAAATCTTCTCAAACAAATTACGCAATCTTCAAAGAAGAAAAAGGAAAAATAAATGAAGCCTAATGATCGTTTTTCTTTTCTAAAGAATAATCGGGTGTCGCAAGATCCCACAACTTTGGTGCAGTGTTACCTCCCGATTATCGGTCAGGATGCGCTGAGTCTTTACCTTTATACTTTAGCTTTTTGGGATGGTGGACAAAAAGAACACCTGTTTGCAGCCATCCTCAATCATCTCAATTTTGGGATGGACAGGCTGTTAAAGGCTTTTAAAATCTTATCAGCCTTCAATTTGGTTACCCTCTATCAAAAGGGTGACGGCTATGAACTTGCTATTCATCCAACGCTTTCTAGCTCAGATTTCTTGCGTCATACGGTTTATCGTACCTTATTGGAGAAAAAAATCGGTGAGCCAGCAGTTTCTGATTTGCGCCAGGAGCAGGCAGGCGGAGAGCCTTTGACTGTTCCTTTGAGTCAGGCCTTTCCAGAGATAGAAGAATTGGCTGGTCATGATGAGACACCAGTAAAAGCTGATTTTAAAAATGATTTTGATTTGGAGCATTTTCGTCAGCTCATGGCGAGAGATAATCTCCGTTCCAAGATGAACAGTCAGATGTCTTAGAGTTATTTAAAATTGCTGATGAGAAAAAATGGACCTGGTTTGAGACTTATCAATTGGCCAAATCAACACCTGTTTCACAAGTTATTTCTGTCAAGCGTATGCGCGAAAAATTAGCACAAGAGTCTGTTTCATCGGACTTTAGTCCCCAAGAAGCGACCATTATCCGAGAAGCTAAAAGTAAAACTGCCTTGCAATTTTTAGCGGGGATCAAACAAACCCGAAATGCTGGAATTATCCAAGCCGAACGCGATTTGCTAAAACAGATGGCGGATTTGGGACTGCTTGATGAAGTCATCAATGTCGTTATACTCTTGACCTTCAATAAGGTTGATTCGGCCAATCTCAATGAAAAATATGCCATGAAAGTGGCCAATGATTACTCTTATAACAAGATTCGTTCTGCTGAGGAAGCTGTACTTCGAATCAGAGAGAAGAATCAAAAGGGGCAAGAACAAAAATCAGCCAAGCCAAGCCAAGCCAAAAGCAATGTCCCAAAATGGAGTAATCCAGAATATAAAAATACGTCATCAGCTGAGGAGTTGGAAGAAATGGAACGCCAAACTCTAGAATTGTTAGCAAAATTAGATAATGGAGGGGAATAGATGGAAAGTGTAGGAGATGTACTTAAAGGTCATCCTAGCCGTTTTCAATACCAGGACTTGGTTCAGCAAATTGTAAAAGACCCTGATGTTGCGGCCTTTATCCAGAAGGAATCTCTCAGCCAAGAGGAATTGAATCGTAGTATCTCTAAGTTTAACCAATACATCACCGAGCGAGATAAGTTTCTTCGTGGAGATACTGACTATATCGCGCGTGGCTATAAGCCCATTCTAGTTATGAATCATGGTTACGCAGATGTATCTTATGAGGAAACTCCGGAACTAATCGCGGCTGAGAAGGAAGCAGCTATTAAGAAGCGTCTAAACTTAATCAATTTGCCATCTAGTTTGAAAAATGTCAGTTTTTTAGATGTTTATCGTGATGATGTTGCACGTTTAACTGTTCTAAATAGAATGATTAAATTTGTTAATGATTACCCAGACAACCGTAAAGGTCTCTATCTCTATGGAGACTTTGGAGTTGGAAAGAGCTTTATGGTGGCTGCCCTAGCCCATGATTTGTCAGAAAAACGTGGGGTTTCATCAACTCTTCTTCACTATCCTAGCTTTGTCATTGATGTCAAAAATGCTATCGGTGATGGGAATGTTAAGAATTTGGTGGATGAAATTAAGCAAGCTGAAGTCTTGATTTTGGATGATATTGGCGCTGAGCAATCAACGCCTTGGGTTCGTGATGAAGTCTTGCAAGTCATTCTCCAATATCGTATGCAGGAAGATTTGCCAACCTTCTTTACCTCAAATTTCAATTTTGAAGATTTGGAAAAACATTTTGCTAAAGGCAAGAACGGAAACGATGAGACATGGGAAGCTAGACGCGTTATGGAGCGTATCCGTTATTTAGCAGAAGAAACACGACTAGAAGGAGAAAATCGCCGATGAGTAAAACAATCACCTTAATGAAATCTCATGCTTCGGTTCGCAGATTTAAAGAAGAAGCGATTCCTCAAGAGGACTTGAATGAGATTTTATCAGCAGGCCAAATGGCTTCTTCTTGGAAAAATTTTCAATCTTATTCTGTGATTCTAGTCAGAAGTCAAGAAAAGAAAGATGCTCTTTTTGAGCTGGTTCCTCAGGAAGCGATTCGTCAGTCTGCCGCCTTCCTCCTCTTTGTAGGAGATTTAAACCGTGCAGAAAGGGGCTAGTCTCCATACCGATACTTTCCAACCTCAAGGGGTGGAAGGACTCCTCATTACTTCAGTAGATGCAGCCTTGGCTGGACAGAATACCTTGCTTGCGGCAGAAAGCCTTGGCTATGGTGGAGTAATCATCGGTTTGGTGCGTTACAAATCTGTTGAATTGGCAGAATTGTTCAAGCTTCCTGACTATACCTACCCAGTTTTTGGGATTGCACTCGGTGTGCCGAACCAAAAACATGATGTAAAACCAAGATTGCCACTAGAGAATGTTGTTTTTGAGGAAGAATACCAAGAACAAACAGCTGAGGCTATTGAAGCCTATGATCGTGTGCAGACTGAATATGCAGGAGCTCGTGCGACGACCACTTGGAGTCAACGTCTTGCAGAGCAATTCGGTCAGCTTGAACCAAGCTCAACTAGAGAAAATCTTGAACAAAAGAACTTATTATAGAAAGTGAGAAAACATGGCCTTACCAACTGTTGCCATCGTAGGACGTCCCAATGTTGGGAAATCAACCCTGTTTAACCGTATTGCAGGGGAACGCATCTCAATCGTAGAAGATGTCGAAGGAGTGACACGGGACCGTATCTATGCTACTGGTGAATGGCTTAACCGTTCTTTCAGTATGATTGATACTGGAGGGATTGATGATGTTGATGCTCCATTTATGGAACAAATCAAGCACCAGGCAGAGATTGCCATGGAAGAAGCTGATGTCATCGTTTTTGTAGTTTCTGGAAAAGAAGGCATCACAGATGCTGACGAATACGTAGCCCGTAAACTATATAAAACTCATAAACCTGTTATCCTAGCTGTCAACAAGGTCGATAATCCCGAAATGAGAAATGATATCTATGATTTCTATGCTCTTGGATTGGGAGAGCCATTGCCAATTTCATCTGTGCACGGGATTGGTACAGGGGATGTACTGGATGCTATCGTCGAAAATCTCCCACATGAAGTCGAAGATGAAAATCCAGATGTCATTAAATTCAGCTTGATTGGTCGCCCAAATGTCGGAAAATCTAGCTTGATCAATGCCATCTTGGGAGAAGACCGCGTGATTGCCAGTCCTGTTGCCGGTACAACTCGTGATGCCATTGATACACATTTTACAGATGCGGATGGCCAAGAGTTTACCATGATTGATACGGCTGGTATGCGTAAGTCTGGTAAAGTCTATGAAAACACGGAAAAATACTCAGTTATGCGTGCCATGCGTGCTATTGACCGTTCAGATGTAGTCTTGATGGTCCTCAATGCTGAAGAAGGCATCCGAGAGTATGACAAGCGTATCGCTGGATTTGCCCACGAAGCTGGTAAAGGGATGATTATCGTAGTCAATAAGTGGGATACTCTTGAAAAAGATAATCACACCATGAAAAACTGGGAAGAAGATATTCGTGAACAGTTCCAATATCTACCTTACGCACCGATTATCTTTGTTTCGGCTTTGACCAAGCAACGTCTCCACAAACTTCCAGAGATGATTAAACAAATCAGCGAGAGTCAAAATACCCGTATCCCATCAGCAGTCTTGAATGATGTCATCATGGATGCTATCGCCATCAACCCAACACCGACAGATAAAGGGAAACGCCTCAAAATCTTCTATGCGACTCAAGTTGCAACCAAACCACCGACCTTTGTTATCTTTGTAAACGAAGAAGAACTGATGCACTTCTCTTACTTGCGTTTCTTGGAAAATCAAATCCGCAAGGCCTTCGTCTTTGAAGGAACGCCGATTCATCTGATCGCAAGAAAACGGAAATAAAATGATAAGCAAGATCTGGAATGCGATTTCCAGATCTTTTTGATATAATATAATAAAAAAACAGTCTTGAAGGAAGTCGTCATGGAAAGATTATTGCAAAACTATTAGTTTTGTCACCCTACTTTTTATTTTTTTCCATTGGATTGAGAAGGCAGATAGAGATAGTAAATACTTCACTTTTTTCTATTATTTTTACTGGATTTACCTTCCTCTGTGGGCTTTGTTTAGTCTAGCTTTTACAGTATTTTCTTTTTCACTGTTTACTTTTATTTTGATAGAACCTAGAGATTTAACGAGGTGGGGTATTTGGTTACTCTTAATCTTATTGTCCCTAGTGAATGACTGGAAAGTTATAGAATGTCTAAAAAAAGATGAACAAACTGAGATTAGACAAGAAGATAGCTGGCATCGACTGAGGAAAAAAATCTCAGTAAAAACCCTTGCTGGAAAGAGAAATTAAAAGGGGAGTGGGAAAGAAATCGGTAATTCGTTAGAATTCGATTTCGTCGTCCCACCTCCGCACAGTTGAGTAGGGCTGTAAAAGTTGATGAAATCAGCGAAGTAGAGCCCACTCAACCACTGTGTCTTGCTCGACAGTCCAAAGACAATTGAGAGGCTAGGACTTTTTGTCCCAGCTCTTTTTTTCGTCTTTAGGGAAAAACGGAATATTTCTTGAAAAAAATGGGCAAATATGCTACAATAAAAAGAACATTCTAAAATATTCAGAATTTAAAGTAAGGAAAAAAATGGCAAATTTATTAAAATCAATCATCGAAAATGATAAAGGAGAAATTCGTCGTCTGGAGAAGATGGCTGACAAGGTTTTTAAGTATGAAGACCAGATGGTCGCCTTTGACTGATGAAGAATTGCAGGCAAAAAAACGGTAGAATTTAAAGAGCGTTACAAAAAAATGGTGAATCACTGGACTCATTGTTATACGAAGCATTTGCGGTTGTCCGTGAGGGAGCTAAGCGTGTCCTTGGTCTCTTCCCATATAAGGTTCAGGTTATGGGTGGTATCGTTCTTCACCATGGTGACGTTCCTGAGATGCGTACAGGTGAAGGTAAAACCTTGACAGCGACGATGCCTGTATACCCTCAATGCTCTTTCAGGCAAAGGGGTTCACGTAGTTACGGTCAATGAATACCTTTCTGAACGTGACGCGACTGAGATGGGTGAATTGTACTCATGGCTCGGCTTGTCAGTAGGGATCAACTTAGCTACCAAATCTCCAATGGAGAAAAAAAGAAGCCTATGAGTGTGATATCACTTACTCAACCAACTCAGAGATTGGTTTCGACTATCTTCGTGATAACATGGTCGTTCGTGCGGAGAATATGGTTCAACGTCCGCTTAACTATGCCTTGGTCGATGAGGTAGACTCTATCTTGATTGACGAAGCTCGTACTCCTTTGATCGTTTCAGGAGCCAATGCAGTTGAAACTAGTCAACTCTACCATATGGCTGACCATTTTGTGAAGTCTTTGGATAAGGATGACTATATCATTGATATTCAGTCTAAGACTATTGGTTTGTCTGATTCTGGTATTGACAAGGCCGAAAGCTACTTCAATCTAAGCAACCTCTACGATATTGAAAAATGTTGCTCTGACTCACTTTATCGATAACGCCCTTCGTGCCAACTACATCATGCTTCTCGATATTGACTATGTGGTCAGTGAAGAGCAAGAAATCTTGATTGTCGACCAATTTACTGGTCGTACCATGGAAGGTCGTCGTTATTCGGATGGTTTGCACCAAGCGATTGAAGCTAAAGAAGGTGTGCCAATCCAAGATGAAACTAAGACTTCAGCTTCTATCACCTACCAAAACCTCTTCCGTATGTACAAGAAATTGTCAGGTATGACGGGTACAGGTAAGACTGAGGAAGAAGAATTCCGTGAAATCTACAATATTCGTGTTATTCCTATCCCAACAAACCGTCCGGTTCAACGTATCGACCACTCAGACCTACTCTATGCAAGTATCGAGGCTAAGTTTAAGGCTGTTGTCGAAGATGTAAAAGCTCGCTACCAAAAAAAGGTCAACCTGTCTTGGTTGGTACGGTTGCAGTTGAAAACTAGTGACTACATTTCTAAAAAAATTGGTAGTCGCAGGCGTTCCTCACGAAGTATTGAATGCCAAGAACCACTACAAAGAAGCTCAAATTATCATGAACGCTGGTCAGCGTGGTGCCGTTACCATCGCAACTAACATGGCCGGTCGTGGTACCGACATCAAACTTGGTGAAGGTGTTCGTGAACTTGGAGGACTTTTGTGTCATCGGTACAGAACGTCATGAAAGCCGTCGTATCGATAACCAGCTTCGCGGACGTTCAGGTCGTCAAGGGGATCCAGGTGAATCTCAATTCTACCTTTCTCTTGAAGATGATTTGATGAAACGCTTTGGTTCAGAACGCTTGAAGGGTGTCTTTGAACGCCTCAATATGTCTGACGAAGCTATCGAATCTCGCATGTTGACCCGTCAAGTAGAAGCGACTCAAAAAAACGTGTTGAGGGAAACAACTACGATACTCGTAAACAAGTCCTTCAGTACGATGACGTCATGCGTGAGCAACGTGAGATTATCTACTCACAACGCTACGATGTTATCACTGCTGATCGTGACCTTGCTCCTGAGATTCATGCCATGATTAGACGCACAATTGGTCGTGTTGTTGATAACCATGCTCGTGCTAAACAAGATGAAAAATTAGAAGCAATCCTCAACTTTGCTAGATTCAACCTCTTGCCAGAAGATTCTATTTCTCTTGATGACTTGTCAGGCTTGTCAGATAAAGAAATCAAGGAAGAACTCTTCCAACGTGCTTTGGTTGTTTACAATAACCAAGTATCTAAGTTAAGAGATGAGGAAGCCGTCAAAGAATTCCAAAAAGTCTTGATCCTACGTGTTGTAGATAACAAGTGGACTGACCATATCGATGCCCTTGACCAGTTGCGTAACGCTGTTGGTCTTCGTGGTTATGCTCAGAACAACCCAGTCGTAGAGTATCAAGCAGAAGGTTTCCGTATGTTTAATGATATGATCGGTTCTATTGAGTTTGATGTTACTCGTTTGATGATGAAAGCTCAAATTCATGAACAAGAACGCCCACAGGCGGAGCGTCATATCAGCACGACAGCGACTCGAAATATTGTTGCCCAACAAGCTGACCTTCCTGCAGATTTGGACGTCAGCCAAATCAAACGTAATGACTTGTGTCCATGTGGATCAGGTAAGAAGTTTAAAAACTGTCACGGAAAAACGACGTTAAGATTGAATGATTTTTCAGGCGGATGCCCTAGTGAAAAGTGAATTTTTCACTTGGCGTCCGCTTGCTTTTATAAGGAGGATGAAACATGGTATTTACAGCCAAAAAGCCCTAAAAATTAATATCCAAGAAGTTCGTAGTGTATCTAAATTAGAAGGTCAGGCCCTTGCCAAGAAAACACCAACGTGATCAAGAACTTGAAGCGATTATTCGTGGTGAAGATCAGCGTATTCTCTTGGTGATTGGACCATGTTCATCTGATAACGAAGAAGCAGTACTCGAGTATGCTAAACGTCTCTCAGCCTTGCAAGAAGAAGTCAAAGATCGTGTCTTTATGGTTATGCGTGTCTATACTGCTAAACCACGTACAAATGGTGACGGTTATAAGGGCTTGATTCATCAGCCGAATGCTAAAGAAGCGCCTAGCCTCATCAATGGGATCAAGGCCGTTCGTCATCTGCATTATCGCGTTATTTCTGAAACAGGGATGACGACAGCAGATGAGATGCTATATCCAGAAAATCTTCCCTTGGTAGATGATCTAATTTCCTACATGGCAGTTGGGGCTCGTTCTGTCGAAGATCAGCAACACCGTTTTTGTAGCTAGTGGAGCAGATTTTTTTCAACTGGCTTTTAAAAAAATCCAACATCTGGCAATCTCAATGTCATGTTTAATGGGATTTATACGACAAAATAAGCAGAGCTTCCTTTTCTTGGGAAAAAGAAGTAGAGACGACTGGAAATCCACCTCTCATGCTATTCTTCGTGGAGCCCCTCAATGAATACGGGAAAAAAATATTCCTAACTATTATTACGATAATCTAGTGGACACCATTGCCCAATATGAAGAGATGGGGCTTGAAAATCCATTTATCATCATCGATACCAACCATGATAATTCAGGAAAACAATACATGGAACAGATCCGTATCGTTCGCCAAACTTTGATTAACCGCGACTGGAATGAAAAGATTAAAAAATATGTTCGTGGATTTATGATTGAATCCTATCTAGAGGATGGACGTCAAAATGAGCCAGAGATCTTTGGTAAATCCATCACGGATCCATGTCTAGGTTGGGAAAATACGGAAGCTTTGGTTCGAGAAATCTATCAAAGACTAGGAGAATAAAATGGCATTTATTGAAAAGGGTCAAGAAATCGATATTGAAGCGATAAAAGCAGAAACACAATTATCTGCAGAGGCTTTGAGTCGTAAGGAAAGTCGTGATCGTGAATTGGCAGAGATCATCTCTGGTAAGGATGAGCGTATCCTACTAGTCATAGGGCCATGTTCTTCTGACAATGAAGAAGCAGTCCTTGAGTATGCTCGTCGCTTGTCGGACTTACAGAAAAAAGTGGCCGATAAGATTTTTATGGTCATGCGCGTTTATACAGCTAAACCACGTACCAATGGAGATGGCTATAAGGGCTTGGTGCACCAACCAGATACTTCAAAAAGCGCCGAGCTTGATTAATGGTTTGCAAGCTGTTCGCCAGCTACATTATCGGGTCATTACTGAAACAGGATTGACAACAGCAGATGAGATGCTCTACCCGTCTAATCTCGTTTTGGTTGATGATTTGGTCAGCTACCATGCGGTGGGGGCACGTTCTGTGGAGGACCAGGAGCACCGCTTTGTGGCTTCAGGGATTGATGCGCCGGTTGGGATGAAAAATCCAACTTCTGGTAATTTGTCGGTCATGTTCAATGCCATCTATGCGACGCAAAAACAAGCAAACCTTCCTTTACCATGGACAAGAAGTTGAGACATCTGGCAATCCCTTGGCCCACGTCATCCTTCGTGGAGCCTTAAATGAGTATGGGAAAAATGAACCCAACTTTTACTATGAAACCCTGTTAAACTCAATCGAAGGTTATGAGAAAATGGGCTTGGAAAATCCCTTTATTGTCATTGATACCAATCATGACAATTCAGGTAAGCAATATCTAGAGCAAATCCGCATCGTACGCCAGGCTTTGCTCAATCGTGATTGGAATGAGAAAATCAAGAAAACAGTCCGTGGTTTTATGATTGAGTCTTATCTAGCAGATGGTCGTCAAAATCAGCCAGAAATATTTGGTTGTTCGATTACAGATCCATGTCTAGGTTGGGAACATACAGAAGCCTTGGTAGAAGAAATTTACGCTACCTTAACAAAATAAGTGAAAAGGATGGAGTTGGGGGTATCTCAACTTCTTTTGATGAAAAATGATAGTTGGACATGGTATTGATATCGAAGAATTAGCGTCGATACAAGAGGCGATTGAAAGAAAAGACAGTTTTGCCCAGCGTGTTTTTGACGGTCAAGGAACTGGAACGCTTTACTGGACTTAAAGGACGCAGAAAAATAGAATATCTAGCAGGGCGTTGGTCTGCCAAAGAAGCTTTTGCTAAGGCTATGGGAACCGGAATAGGCAAGCTTAGTTTTCAGGATTTAGAGATTTTTGAATGACGAGAAGGGCGCCCCTTATTTTTAGCCAAGCTCCTTTTTCATGGTAAGATTTGGCTATCGATCAGCCACACTGAACAATATGCAACTGCAAGTGTAATTTTGGAGGAATCTCATGAAAACAAGTCCACATAGACCAACCAAGGCTCTTATTGATCTAGGAGCAATCCGCTATAACATCCAGCAAATGGGAACTCATATTCCACAAGGGACTCTCAAATGGGCGGTTGTAAAGGCTAATGCATATGGTCATGGGGCGGTCGCTGTTGCGACGGCTATCCAGTCAGATGTTGACGGCTTTTGTGTGTCAAATATTGATGAAGCACTGGAACTTCGTCAGGCAGGTATTGCTAAGAAGATTCTCATTTTAGGTGTATCTGAGGTCGAGTCAATTCCACTAGCCCAAGAATTTGATATTACCTTGACGGTAGCTGGTCTAGAGTGGGTGCAAGCCTTGTTGGCTGGTTATTCAGATCTAACTGGGCTAACAGTTCATCTTAAGATCGACTCAGGTATGGGACGGATTGGTTTTAGAGATGCTAGAGAAGCTCAAGAGGCCCAAGTTTTGCTTCAGGAACATGGGGCCTCTGTTGAAGGGGTTTTTACTCACTTTGCGACAGCAGATGAGAAGTCAGAGGTCTACTTTGATCAACAATTGCGACTGTTTCAAAGAGATTCTAGCAGAATTTAAAGATTTGCCAGAACTGGTTCATGCAAGCAACTCGGCTACAACCCTCTGGCATGCGGAAACAATTTTCAATGCAGTTCGTATGGGGGATGCCATGTACGGACTCAATCCTAGTGGACAGGTCTTGGAATTGCCCTATGACCTCAAACCAGCCTTATCCTTGGAGTCTGCCTTGGTTCATGTTAAGACAGTTTCAGCAGGTGCTTATGTAGGCTATGGAGCTACTTATGAATCTGATAGCGAACAAGTTATCGCTACTCTACCAATCGGCTATGCTGATGGTTGGACACGGGATATGCAAAACTTTTCAGTCTTGGTGGATGGACAAGTTTGTCCAATTGTTGGACGAGTTTCTATGGATCAAATCACCATTCGTCTGCCTAAGGTCTATCCACTAGGGACCAAAGTAACCTTGATTGGAACAAATGGCGATAAGGAAATTACTACAACAGAGGTAGCAACCTATCGTGGAACTATCAACTATGAAGTGGTTTGCCTTCTTAGTGACCGTATCCCGAGAGAATATTATTAAGAAACAGATGGAAAGGAGAGTAGCATGAATTTACATCAACCCTTGCATGTCTTGCCTGGCGTGGGACCTAAATCAGCAGAGAAATATGCTAAACTAGGAATTGAAAACTTGCAAGATCTCTTGCTCTACTTTCCTTTCCGTTATGAAGATTTCAAGACCAAGCAGGTACTAGAGCTAGAAGATGGCGAAAAGGCTGTTCTGTCTGGTCAGGTGGTAACGCCAGCTAGTGTTCAGTATTATGGATTTAAGCGTAATCGTCTGCGCTTTAGCATCAAGCAGGGAGAGGTTGTTTTTGCGGTCAATTTCTTTAATCAACCTTATCTAGCAGATAAGATTGAACTGGGTGCGACTCTTGCTGTATTTGGTAAGTGGGATCGTGCCAAGGCTAGTCTGACAGGGATGAAGGTCTTGGCCCAAGTGGATGATGAACTTCAACCTGTCTATCGCTTAGCTCAAGGAATTAGTCAAACAGCCTTGGTTAAGGTGATTAAGACTGCCTTTGATCAAGGATTGGATCTTTTGATTGAGGAAAATCTCCCCCAAACCTTGCTAGACAAATATAAGCTCATGTCACGGTGTCAAGCTGTACGTGCCATGCACTTTCCTAAGGATTTGGCAGAATACAAACAAGCCCTTCGTCGGATCAAGTTTGAGGAACTCTTTTATTTCCAAATGCAATTACAGACCCTCAAGTCTGAAAATAAGATTCACGGAAGTGGATTGACCCTGAATTGGTCCCAGGAAAAACTAACTGCAGTAAAAGAGAAATTGCCTTTTGCCTTAACCCAAGCCCAAGAAAAAAGCCTGCAAGAAATTCTAACAGATATGAAGTCGGACCATCACATGAATCGACTCTTACAAGGGGATGTTGGTAGTGGGAAGACAGTGGTTGCGGGGCTAGCGATGTACGCGGCTATAACAGCTGGTTATCAGGCAGCTCTAATGGTTCCGACAGAGATCCTTGCAGAGCAGAGATTTTTGAAAGTTTAGAGAGTCTCTTTCCAGATTTGAAACTAGCCCTCCTAACAGGTTCACTGAAAAGTCGCAGAAAAAAACGCACGGTTTTGGAAACGATTGCTAAGGGCGAGGTTGATGTGATCGTCGGTACCCATGCTCTTATACAGGATGGGGTGGAATACGCTCGACTTGGTTTGATTATCATCGATGAACAACACCGATTTGGTGTGGGACAAAGACGTATTTTACGTGAAAAAGGAGAAAATCCAGATGTCCTCATGATGACGGCGACTCCGATTCCACGAACCTTAGCCATCACCGCCTTTGGAGATATGGATGTTTCCATTATTGACCAGATGCCTGCTGGGCGCAAACCAATCGTAACTCGCTGGATCAAGCATGAGCAATTACAACAGGTCCTGACTTGGTTGGAAGGAGAAATTCAAAAAGGTTCTCAAGCCTATGTTATTTCGCCCTTGATTGAAGAATCAGAAGCTCTGGATTTGAAAAATGCTATTGCTTTATCGGAAGAATTGACTGCTCATTTTTCTGGAAAAGCAAAAGTTGCCCTCTTACACGGTAAGATGAAGAGTGATGAAAAAGACCAGATTATGCAGGAGTTCAAAGATAGAAAGACTGATATTCTGGTTTCGACAACGGTTATCGAGGTTGGGGTTAATGTGCCAAATGCGACAGTCATGATTATCATGGATGCTGATCGTTTTGGGCTTAGTCAACTCCATCAGCTTCGGGGTCGTGTAGGTCGTGGAGACAAGCAGTCCTATGCGGTACTTGTGGCCAATCCCAAAACAGACTCAGGTAAGGACCGTATGCGCATCATGACGGAGACAACAAATGGCTTTATCCTTGCTGAGGAAGATTTAAAAATGCGTGGTTCTGGTGAAATCTTTGGAACCAGACAGTCGGGCTTACCAGAATTCCAAGTGGCTGATATTATCGAAGATTTTCCGATTCTTGAGGAAGCCCGTAAGGTGGCTAGCTATATCAGCTCCCTTCCTAACTGGCAAGGGGACCCAGAGTGGCATATGATTGCCCTAAATCTAGAAAAGAAGGAACATTTAGATTAAGCTTTCTCTAAGAAAATCTTAAGTTTGCTTTTAGGAAGGCGTCCTATACTAGAGTCATTAAAAAGAAATGAGGACTCTCACATGACAATGACAATTGAAGTAAATTACAAAAAAACATTTCAACAGGAACAAGCACCTTCTCTTAAATACTAAGTAAAAGAGCGGTAACGCTCTTTTTGTATGGAATTCTCAGGTAAGGGATTTAGAAAAATGCTTATGTTCATTTGATTTACTGAATGTATAAACTTCAACATCACTTCAAACTAGGCCTTGGTCTTATCTGGGAATCTCCAAGCAGTGATGTTAGCAACTTGTGGCTAGTTTCCTACGGGATTTTTAATTTTCATTGAGTTTCAGAACTTGCTTTTAGTTTTTTCTAAGGAAATCTTAAGTTTGCTTTTAGGGAGGTATCCTATACTAGAGTCATCAAAAAGAAATGAGGACTCTCATATGACGATGAAGATTAAAGTGAATTATCAAAAAACATTTCAAGAAGTAGTAGAAGCAGAAAAGCTTGCAACAAAATAGTAGTCATGAAGGGTGATAGAGCCCTTTTTATGATACTTATACTCTTCTACTCTTCGAAAATCTCTTCAAACCACGTCAGCGTCGCCTTACCGTATGTATGGTTACTGACTTCGTCAGTTTCATCTACAACCTCAAAGCAGTGCTTTGAGCAACCTGCGGCTAACTTCCTAGTTTGCTCTTTGATTTCATCGAGTATTAATTAAGTGAAATAAAATAGATTTTCGGAATGTGGAATCAGGCAAATAAGGCTATACCAATTTTTATTCTTGACAAGTAAAAGAAACAAGTATATACTGTTTTTGCTGATTCTGCAAAGCGAGAATTAGACTATACCAATTTAAGGGGAAAGCACAGCTTGTTTGTGTCGTATATACTATGTGTGGAATTGTTGGTGTTGTTGGAAACACAAATGCAACTGATATTTTGATTCAAGGGCTTGAAAAGCTCGAATACCGTGGTTATGATTCTGCGGGAATTTTTGTTCTAGGTGGTGCTGAAAGCCATTTGGTCAAGGCTGTTGGTCGTATTGCAGAATTGTCTGCCAAGACAGCTGGGGTTGAGGGAACAACTGGTATCGGACATACTCGTTGGGCCACTCATGGGAAACCAACAGAAGATAACGCTCACCCACATCGCTCTGAGACAGGACGTTTTGTATTGGTCCACAATGGGGTGATCGAAAACTATCTTGAAATTAAGGAAGAATACCTTGCAGGTCACCACTTCAAGGGACAAACAGATACAGAAATCGCCGTTCACTTGATTGGAAAATTTGCGGAAGAAGACGGCTTATCAGTACTTGAAGCCTTCAAAAAAGCTCTTCACATCATCCGTGGTTCTTATGCCTTTGCCTTGATCGACTCTGAAAATCCAGATGTCATCTATGTGGCGAAGAACAAATCACCTCTCTTGATTGGTCTTGGAGAAGGCTATAACATGGTCTGCTCAGATGCCATGGCCATGATTCGTGAGACTAACCAATACATGGAAATCCATGACCAAGAGTTGGTAATCGTCAAGGCTGATAGTGTCGAAGTTCAGGACTATGATGGCAACAGTCGTGAGCGTGCCAGCTACACTGCAGAGCTTGACTTGTCAGATATCGGTAAGGGAACTTACCCTTACTACATGCTTAAGGAAATCGATGAGCAACCAACGGTGATGCGTAAGTTGATCCAAGCCTACACTGATGAGGCTGGTCAAGTAGTGGTAGACCCAGCGATCATCAAGGCTGTTCAAGAGGCAGATCGTATCTACATTCTTGCAGCTGGAACATCTTACCACGCAGGATTTGCTTCTAAGAAGATGCTAGAAGAATTGACAGATACACCAGTTGAACTTGGAATCTCTTCTGAGTGGGGTTACGGTATGCCACTTCTCAGTAAGAAACCACTCTTCATCTTTATCAGTCAGTCTGGTGAAACAGCTGATAGCCGTCAAGTTTTGGTTAAGGCCAATGAAATGGATATCCCAAGCTTGACAGTGACAAATGTGCCTGGTTCAACTCTGTCACGTGAAGCCAACCATACCATGTTGCTTCATGCAGGTCCTGAAATTGCCGTAGCTTCAACCAAGGCATATACTGCGCAAATCGCAGCTCTTGCCTTCCTTGCGAAAGCGGTCGGTGAAGCAAATGGCAATGAAAAAGCCAAAGCTTTCGATTTGGTTCACGAATTGTCTATCGTGGCTCAGTCTATCGAATCAACTCTCTCAGAAAAAGAATTGATTGATAGCAAGGTGCGTGATCTTCTTGAAACAACACGTAACGCCTTTTATATCGGACGTGGTCAAGATTACTACGTAGCCATGGAAGCCAGTCTCAAACTCAAAGAGATTTCTTACATTCAATGTGAAGGTTTTGCGGCTGGAGAGCTCAAGCACGGAACTATTGCTTTGATTGAAGAAGGAACGCCTGTATTGGCCCTCTTGTCAGATCCGGTTCTTGCTAATCACACTCGCGGAAATATCCAAGAAGTGGCAGCGCGTGGCGCTAAGGTCCTCACAATCGCAGAAGAAAATGTTGCCAAAGATACAGACGATATCGTTCTTACGACCGTCCACCCTTACCTCTCACCAATCTCAATGGTCGTACCAACGCAACTAGTCGCTTACTTTGCAACCCTTCACCGTGGCCTTGATGTGGACAAACCACGGAACCTTGCTAAGTCTGTAACGGTAGAATAAACCAATACTCATCAAAAATCTCTTTAAACCACGTCAGCTTCCATCCGCAACCTCAAAACACTGTTTTGAGGTTGCGACTAGCTTCCTAGTTTGCTCTTTGATTTTCATTGAGTTTAAGAGTTTAAATCATAACAAAAAGTGAACAAAATAGTTTTCTGAAAATCAGAATCCTGCTTTGTTCATTTTTTATGTATATTTAAGGTGAAACAAGGAGTAAATTAGGAGGCTTAGGTAGATAATTAAAATTCAATAATTAAATTAAAAGCCTTTAAAAAATAATTCGACTTGATCACCATAAAAAAACTCCAAGAGCTGGATGATAAGTATCCAATTCTTAGAGAGTTTGTCATGCTTTTATTTGCGATACAAACGATCGTATTGGTAGTAAGGATCAAAGGTTACGTTGATTCCTAGTTTACGAAGAACGTTTTTATCTTCATCTGTCAGGATGATTGTAGAATGAGCTTCGCTACCCTTTAGATTTCCTAGCTCCTTCATGGCACGATCTGCATCAGGATTCTGCATAGCTGTGATTGCAAGTGCGATAAGGATTTCATTTGAATGGAGTCGAGGGTTGCGGCTGCCCAAGTGATTGATTTTCAAACCTTGGATTGGTTTCACCACTTCTGGTTCAATTAATTTTGTTTCAGCATCGATGTTAGCTGATTTCTTGATTGCATTGATCAAAGCAGGGGCTGTTGGGCCAAAGAGTTCAGAGTTTTTACCAGTAACGATTTCACCAGACGGTAACTCAAGAGCGAGAGCTGGACCACCTGTTTCTTCTGCTTTTTGACGTGCAGCAACAGCAACCTTTCTATCAGCTGGTGTGATACCAAGGTCGTTCATGAGCAGTTGGATTTTTTTAACAGCAGTTTCACCGACTTTTTCAGCCTTGAAATCAAGAACAGTTTGATAGTAGCGACGGATAATTTCCTGTTTGGATGCTTCAATCGTTGCATCGTTGTCGATAATGGCAAAACCAACCATGTTGACCCCCATATCAGTCGGAGATGCATAAGGAGATTTACCTAGGATACGTTCTAACATACGTTTCAGAACAGGGAAAATTTCAATGTCGCGGTTGTAGTTGACTGTGGTTTCTCCATAAGTTTGGAGATGGAATGGGTCAATCATGTTGACATCATCTAAGTCTGCTGTAGCAGCTTCATAAGCCAAGTTGACTGGATGATGAAGTGGGAGATTCCAAACTGGGAAGGTTTCAAATTTGGCATAACCAGACTTGATACCATTGATTTGGTCGTGGTACATGTTAGACATACAAGTTGCCAACTTACCTGAACCAGGCCCAGGAGCAGTCACGACAATCAAGTTACGACTAGTTTTGATATAGTCGTTTTTCCCCATACCTTCAGGAGAAATGATGTGATCCATATCTGTCGGATACCCCTTAATAGGGTAGTGGAGATAAGAGTCGATACCATTTTTCTCTAATTGATTACGGAAGGCATCAGCTGCCGGTTGGCCTGCATATTGAGTAATGACGACTGAACCAACAAAGATACCGAGTTCATTGAATTTATCGATCAAACGAAGCACTTCTTGGTCATAAGAAATGCCCAAGTCGCCACGAGCTTTTGAGTGCTCGATATTGCTAGCGTTGATGGCAATTACAACCTCGACCTGTTCCTTCAACTCTTGCAAGAGCTTGATTTTGTTGTCTGGTTCATAACCAGGAAGGACACGAGCAGCGTGGAAGTCTTCCAACATCTTGCCCCCAAACTCCAAGTAGAGCTTGCCGTCAAATTGGTGAATACGCTCCAAAATATGGTCGCGTTGCAGATTCAAATATTGTTCAGAACTAAAAGCTTGTTTTTTCATTTTTTTACCTCTGACCTCTATTATATAAAAAAAAGAGAAGATAAGAAACCGCGGAGGTTCGAAATAAGAAAAAAGATTCAGGCAAACGCTTGCACAAATGGTTAAAAAAGACTATGATGGTCTATAGATGAAATAGAAAAAGAGGTAAGAATATGCAAGAAAAATGGTGGCACAATGCCGTAGTCTATCAAGTTTATCCTAAGAGCTTTATGGATAGCAACGGAGATGGAATTGGGGATTTGCCAGGAATTACCAGTAAGTTAGACTATCTAGCCAAGTTAGGAACCACAGCGATCTGGCTTTCTCCAGTCTATGATAGCCCCATGGATGACAATGGTTATGATATTGCCAATTATCAAGATATCGCGGCTATCTTTGGAACCATGGAAGATATGGATGAGCTCATTGCTGAAGCTCAAAAACGAGATATCCGAATCATTATGGATTTGGTGGTCAATCATACATCAGATGAGCATGCTTGGTTTATCGAAGCTTGTGAAAAACCTGATAGTCCTGAGCGAGACTACTATATCTGGCGTGATGAACCTAACGAATTGGAGTCAATTTTCAGTGGTTCTGCCTGGCAATATGACGAAAAGTCTGGTCAATATTACCTGCACTTTTTCAGTAAGAAACAACCAGACCTTAACTGGGAAAATGAAGAACTACGCCAAAAAATCTATGAAATGATGAATTTCTGGATTGATAAAGGGATCGGTGGATTTCGTATGGACGTTATTGACATGATTGGGAAGATACCTGATCAGAAGATTGTCAACAATGGTCCTATGCTCCATCCCTATCTCAAGGAAATGAATCAGGCTACTTTCGGCGACAAAGAGCTCTTGACAGTGGGAGAGACATGGGGAGCGACACCAGAAATCGCAAAACTCTATTCAGATCCAAAAGGACAAGAACTGTCTATGGTCTTCCAATTTGAACATATCTGTCTTCAGTATCAGGAAGGACAACCTAAGTGGCAGTACCAAAAAGAGCTAAATGTTGGGAAATTAAAGGAGATTTTCAACAAGTGGCAGACAGAATTAGGAGTTGAGGATGGCTGGAATTCCCTCTTCTGGAATAACCATGACCTTCCACGAATCGTCTCTATCTGGGGAAATGACCGAGAATACCGCGAAAAATCGGCTAAAGCGTATGCAATCTTGCTTCATCTCATGAGAGGAACACCTTATATTTATCAAGGCGAAGAAATCGGCATGACCAATTTCCCATTTGAAACACTGGACCAAGTAGAAGATATTGAATCTATCAACTATGCCAAAGAAGCGCTAGAACAAGGTGTACCGCTAGAGCAAATTATGGATAGCATTCGTGTGATTGGACGTGACAATGCTCGTACCCCAATGCAGTGGGATGAGACAAAAAATGCTGGTTTCTCAGACGGACAACCTTGGTTGGCTGTTAATCCAAACTACGAAGCAATCAACGTTCAGGAAGCACTGGAAAACCCAGATTCTATTTTCTATACTTATCAAAAATTGGTAAACATTCGTAAGGAAAATAGCTGGTTGGTGAGAGCTGATTTTGAACTCCTTGAAACGGCTGAAAAAGTCTTTGCTTATATCCGTAAGGACGGGAATCGCCGATTCTTAGTGGTAGTTAACCTCTCAAGTCAAGAACAAGAGTTTCACTTGGATGCAGTCCTTAAGTCAGTCTTGATTGCAAATACAGATGTCAAAGCTACCTTAGAACAACTAACATTAGCTCCCTGGGATGCCTTCTGTGTCGAATTAGCCAAATAAACCTAAGGAGGCTGGGACAAAAGTGCCAGCCTCTCAATTGTCTTTGGATTACCGAGCAAGACGCAGTGGTTGAGTGGGCTCTACTACGCTGATTTCATCAGCTTTTACAGCCCTACTCAACTGTGCGGAGGTGGGACAACGAAATCGAATTCTAACGAATTACCGATTTCTGTCCCACTCTCTTTTCTAAAATAAGTGTAGGAAATTCTTTAAAAAATATTTGTTTGAATTTTCTAAAAAATACCTTATAAACCCTTGCTTTTATGGAAAAATAGGGTATAATGGTGAAAATAGTATTTTAAAGGAGAATACCAATGAAATCGAAAAAGTGGCTCGCAGTAGCAGGGATTACGATGAGTGCAGCTCTTCTTTTGGCAGCCTGTGGTAAGACTGAGAAAAAAGCTGACGCTCCGACATCATTCTCATATGTATATGCTATCGATCCATCATCTTTGGACTATAGTGTTACTAGTAAAAGTTCGACATCAGACGTTATCGCCAACGTTGTAGATGGACTCTTGGAAAATGATAAGTATGGGAATTTGATTCCATCTCTAGCTGAGGATTGGTCAGTTTCACAGGACGGTTTGACTTACACTTATAAGCTTCGTAAAGGTGTGAAATGGTATACTTCTGAAGGTGAAGAATATGCAGAAGTCAAGGCTCAAGACTTTGTGACTGGATTGAAACATGCGGCAGATGGCAAGTCGGATGGTCTAACACTTATCCAAGATTCTATCAAAGGTTTGGCCGAGTATGTTAGTGGTGAAAGCAATGACTTCTCAACAGTCGGTGTCAAAGCAGTTGATGACTATACGGTTGAGTATACCTTGAACAAACCAGAAAGCTTCTGGAATTCTAAGGTGACAACAGCACCAATGCTTCCAGTTAATGAAGAATTCCTAAATGCTCAAGGTAAAGATTATGGAACACCAACACCGTCATCTATTCTCTACAACGGTCCATATATTTGAAGAATCTAACTTCAAAATCAGTTATCGAGTACGAAAAGAATCCAAACTATTGGGATAAAGATAATGTTAAGATTGACCACATCAAGCTTACTTTCTATGATGGATCTGACCAAGAGTCATTGATTCGTAGCTTTGCATCAGGGTCATTCACAACAGCTCGTCTCTTCCCGACTTCTTCAAACTTCGAATCAACCAAGCAAGAATACGGGGATAAGATCGTTTACAGCCCGCAAGAAGCAACTAGCTATTACCTTACATTTAACGTAAACCGTCAATCTTACAACAAGACAGCTAAGAGTGATGATGCTCAAAAAACATCAACAAAAGAAGCGCTTCTCAACAAGAACTTCCGTCAAGCCATCAATTTCGCGCTTGACCGTCATTCTTATGCGGCTCAGTTGAATGGTGAAGAAGGTGCAGACAAGATTATCCGTAATAGCCTTGTGCCTTTTGACTATGTCCAAGTTGGTGAAAAGACCTTTGGAGAATTGGCGCAAGAACAACTTGTCACCTATGGTGATCAATGGAAAGATGTTGCTTTGACAGACGGTAAAGATACTCTTTACAACCCAGACAAAGCAAAAGCTGCTTTTGAAAAAGCCAAGTCAGAATTGCAAAGCAAGGGCGTAACCTTCCCAATTCACTTGGATATTCCAGTTGAGCAAACAGATGTCATTGCTGTTCAACAAACCAACTCCCTCAAACAATCTGTCGAAGCAGCGCTTGGAACTGATAATGTCGTTATCGACGTTCTTCAAATGACTGATAATGAAAAGATGAGCATTACTTCTCAAGCTAAAGTTCCTTCTCAAAAGGACTATGACTTGAACGGAACTGGTTGGGGACCGGACTATCAAGACCCAGCGACCTACCTCAATATCCTAGATGCTAAGAAGGGTTCTGCCCTTAAACACTTGGGTATCACAAAAGGAAAAGATCCAGAAGTCATGGCTCAAGTTGGACTTGATGAGTACAAGAAACTCTTGGATGATGCAGCATCAGAAACAACCGACCTTAACAAACGCTATGAAAAATACGCTAAAGCACAGGCTTGGGTATCTGATAGCTCACTCCTCATTCCTGTAGCGTCTTCAGGAGGTTCTCCTACAGTTAGTCGCACAGTGCCGTTTACAAAAGCCTACTCTCAAGTTGGTATCAAGGGAGATCCGTTTGTATTCAAAGGTTTAGAGTTGCAAAATGATATTGTAACTACTAAAGAATACGAAGAAGCTCTCAAGAAATGGCAAAAAGAGAAAATTGAAACAAATGCCAAATACCAAAAAGAGCTAGCTAACCACGTTAAATAGCCTTCATAAAATATAGAAACAGAGAATGCCTGTCAAATGCGACGGGGGTTCTCTGTTTTTTTATAGTTTGAAAAGTGCTAAAAAAATTAAATAACTTTACTTTTTGGTACAAAAATTTGTTAAAAATATATACATGTTATAAAAACCCTAACATATAAGGAGAAAGTAAATCATGGGCATGAAAAAACGCTTATTAGGAGCAGGTTTGACTCTTGCTGCAGCTATCTTGCTAACGGCTTGTGGCCAGTCTGCGTCGGATGACAAGACCTATTCTTCAACCTTTGGGGCTGACCCAACAACATTTAACTACCTTTTGGACTATTCAGGTGACAATACCAATGTTATCACCAACTTGGTAGATGGTCTTTTAGAAAATGACAACTACGGAAATCTTGTTCCTGCCCTTGCAGAAGATTGGAGTGTTTCAAAGGATGGTTTGACCTATACTTACAAACTTCGCCAAGATGCCAAGTGGTTCACGGCCGATGGGGAAGAATATGCACCTATCAAAGCTCAGGACTTTGTAACTGGTATCAAATACGCTGCTGATAATAAGAGTCAAGCGCTGGATTTGATTCAAAACTCAATCAAAGGTTTGGATGATTATGTAACAGGCACAAATTCAGATTTTTCAAATGTCGGTGTCAAAGCCTTGGATGACTATACTGTCCAATATACCTTGACACGTCCAGAACCTTTCTGGAATTCTAAGACAACAAATAGCATTTTGTTTCCAGTTAACGAAGAATTCTTGACTTCTAAAGATAAAGCATTTGGAGAGTTAAAAGCAGATAGTATTCTCTATAGTGGTCCATACTTGCTAAAAGAATTCACATCTAAATCATCACTTGAGTATATGAAAAACCCTCATTACTATGATCAAGAAAAAGTGACTATTGAAAGAGTTAAGTTGGCCTATGTTGATGGTTCTGACCAAGATATGACGATTCGTAACTTTGAAAGTGGAGCCTACTCATCTGCAGGTGTCTACCCAAATAGTTCAAACTTTGCTAAGACAAAGGAAAAATACAAGGACAATATCGTCTATAGCTTGCAAGGTGCAACTTCTTGGTACTATAACTTTAACGTCAATCGTCAGTCTTATAATTTCACAGCTAAGACCAGCGATGAACAAAAACAAGCTACTCAGGCTGCTGTTTCAAATAAAAACTTCCGTCAAGCTATCAACTTCGCCCTTGATCGTACATCTTACTCAGCTCAGTCTAATGGTGAAGAAGCTGCGAAAAACACCCTTCGTAACACACTTGTGCCACCTACTTTTGTACAAGTAGGAGATAAGACTTTTGGTGAGACAGTTGCATCTAAGTTGGTCAACTATGGTACACAATGGACAAATATGAATCTTGAAGATGCCCAAGATGCTTACTACAATAAAGAAAAAGCGCAAGCTCAATTTGCAGAAGCTAAAAAAGAACTAGAGGCTCAAGGTGTAACCTTCCCGATTCATTTAGACTTGCCAGTTGATCAGGTCAACAAAACCTTGCTTCCTAAACTTTATTCACTCAAACAATCTGTGGAATCCACTCTTGGAGCTGAAAATGTGGTGATTGATGTAGTTTTAGTTTCAACTGAAGATTATGCCAATGCGACTTTCCAAGCACCGACACCAGCTGATCATGACTATGATTTGAACTTGGATGGATGGTCAGCAGACTACCAAGACCCTTCGACTTACCTCAATCCTTTCAATGCAGAAGATGGTTTCTATCTTAAGATTTTGGGACTTGATCCAAGTAAGGATGCTGACAAGATTACAGGCCTAGGAATGGATCAATACACTCAGAAACTGAAAGCTGCAGATGCAGAAAGTACAGATGTAGCCAAACGCTATGAAAACTATGCAGATGCACAAGCTTGGTTGATTGACAGTTCTCTTCTAATCCCTGTGACTTCAGATGGTGGTGGAGCTTCAGTGACACGTGTGACGCCATTTACACGAGCATACTCACTAGTCGGAATCAAAGGAACTGGAAGTAACTATAAATACATGAGGCTGCAGAAAGATGTGGTTACCATTGCCCAGTTTGACGAAGCTAAAGCTAAATGGGAACAAGAACGTAAAAAAGCAGTCGAACAGAGTCAAAAAGAGCTTGAAAATCACGTCAAATAAGATAAAAAGAGGCCGGGATGACATCCTAGCCTTTTTTGCATGTAATAAGTCTCTAAATTGGCAATTACTAGTTTTTGGGCTTTTTGACCTTTCGAAAGTTATTTTAGCTTTTCTCTAGCTAGAGCATTCAGAAATTCAGAAGATTATTGGGGGATTGCAGGTATGGAACTGTGACAACAAGATCTCGTATACCGATTTCTGTAGCACCAATTTTTTAGATTTGAGTCTTTTTTTGAAAAACTTTGAGGTGTTTAATGATTAAAATATAATATTTTTGCTTTTAAGGTGAAATAAAACGGTTGCATTTCAGGTGTTGATAGCATCCAGTGTTACTTTGTGATATAATAAAAATAAAATGTTTAATAGAGGTGTAAGGTGGGAAGACGTTCAAAAGAAAGTAAAACGAGTAAGTTTCAACAAAGCTTCAATATTACTTTGTTGCTGGTATATGTAGTACTCGCTTGTTTTTTGTTGTTTTTAATATTCAGATATCATATCTTAGCTGTTAGTTATGCCAATCTTCTTCTAGCTGTTGTTATGGCGGTCATTGCACTAGGAGCCTTGTTTTTGATTTTAAATAGAAAAGCTAAGATTTTTACTTTAATTATGCTCGTGCTATCTATCATGACCAGCTCACTAGCCTTGGTTGGAGTTCGACAGTTCATTAGTTTGGCCAATCAATTAAATGCGACATCCAACTATTCTAGTTATTCTATCAGTGTTGCTGTCTTGGCAGATAGTGAAATTGGCAATGTGTCACAACTTTCCAGCGTGACAGCTCCAACTGGGACAGATTCTGAAAACATCCAAAAGTTGCTAGATGATATTAAGCAACTCAGAGTAAAGACTTGTCTGTTGAAGAGAGCTCTTCATATCTTGCAGCTTATAAGAGTCTCTTGGCGGGAGACTCTAAGGCAATTGTCTTGAATAGTGTTTTTGAAAACCTGATTGAACAAGAATATCCAGACCACGCCAAGAAGATTAAAAAGATCTACACTAAGGAATTAACCAAGACTGTTGAAGCGCCTAAGGTTTCTCAAAACAAGGCCTTTAACCTTTACATTAGTGGGATTGATACTTATGGACCGATCAGCTCAGTTTCACGTTCGGATGTCAATATCATCATGACTGTTAATCAAGAGACTAAGAAAATTCTTTTGACAACGACTCCTCGTGATGCTTATGTGCCCATAGCTGATGGTGGAAATAATCAAAATGATAAATTGACCCATGCAGGTATTTATGGTGTGGATGCATCAATCCATACTTTAGAAAATCTCTATGGTATTGACTTGAATTACTATGCACGACTTAATTTCACCTCCTTCTTGAAATTGATCGATTTACTAGGTGGGGTAGATGTTTATAACGATCAAGAGTTTACATCGCTTCACGGCAAATATCATTTCCCTGTTGGTAATGTTCATCTAGACTCTGAACAAGCTCTGGGATTTGTGCGCGAGCGTTATTCATTAGCAAACGGTGATGGGGATCGTGGCCGTAACCAGCAAAAAGTCATTTCTGCTATAATTCAGAAACTAACCTCAACAGAAGCTTTGAAGAATTTTGATGGCATTATGCAAAGCTTGCAAGATTCAGTGCAAACAAATATGCCAGCTGAAACAATGGTGAGCTTGGTAAATGCTCAACTGGAAAGTGGTGGTAAATATACTGTCATCACTCGAGATTTAAAAGGGACCGGTCGTATGGATCTCCCTTCCTATGCTATGCCGGATAGCAGTCTGTATATGTTAGAAGTGGATTCTAATAGTTTGGAAACTTTAAAAACAGAGATCAAAGATATCATGGAAGGTAGATAAGATGATTGATATCCATTCGCACATAGTTTTTGATGTAGACGATGGGCCTCAAGATTGGGCAGACAGCAAAGCTCTTCTCGAAGAAGCCTACGCTCAAGGAGTTCGCACCATCGTTTCGACATCACACCGTCGAAAGGGGATGTTCGAAACTCCGGAGGATGAAATTGCAAGGAATTTTAAAGTTGTCAAGGAACTAGCTAAGGAGATTGCCCCTGACTTAAGGATTTTGTATGGAGCGGAAATCTATTACACTAGTGACGCTCTTAAGAAACTCGAAAATCAGCAGATTCCACAATTAAACGGCACTCGCTATGCCTTGATCGAATTCAGTATGAATACCCCTTATCGTGAAATCCATAATGCATTAACCAATGTTCTCATGCTAGGAATAACTCCAGTAATAGCTCATATAGAGCGTTACGATGCTTTGGAAAACAACGAAAAAAGGGTTAAAGAGCTTATTAATATGGGCTGCTATACACAAGTTAATAGTTCAAGTATCCTTAAACCAAAACTTTTTGGAGATACCTATAAATTCATGAAAAAACGTGCTCGCTATTTCTTGGAGCGAGACTTGGTTCATATAGTTGCTAGTGATATGCATAATCTGGATAGTCGTCCACCTTATATGAAAGAAGCCTACGAAATCGTAAGTAAAAAGTATGGATTGGATAAAGCTCGGGAACTATTTATGTTAAATCCCGAAAAAATCATTAAAGATCAAATTATTTAGGAGTTATAATGAAAGAACAAGATATTATCGAAATTAATGTAATTCAGTTGTTAAAAGGACTGTGGAAAAAGAAACTGCTCGTTCTTCTTGTGGCTATCTTAGCAGGAACTGCTTCCTTCGCTTATAGTAGTTTCGTGGTGAAGCCTGAGTATAGAAGTACGACTCGTATCTATGTTATCAACCGTCCTCAAGGAGATAAACCTGGGTTGACAAATCAAGATTTACAAGCGGGAGCCTATTTGGTTAAGGACTATCGTGAGATTATCCTTTCACAAGATGTCTTGGAAAAAGTCGTATCAGATCTTAGCTTAACGATTAATGCCAAAACATTGGCTAAAAAGGTTCAGGTGACTGTCCCTGCAGAAACACGTATCGTATCTATTTCTGTCACTGACACTAAACCAGAAGAAGCAAGCCGTATCGCCAATGCTCTTAGAGAAGTTGCGGCTCAAAAGATTATTTCTGTAACCCGTGTTTCTGACGTAACTACCTTGGAGGAAGCCCGTCCAGCTACTGGGCCATCCTCACCAAATATTCGTCGCAATACCTTGATGGGGGTTGGAGCAGGGGCAGGAGTCGTAATTGTCCTCGTTCTACTAGTTGAGTTGCTCGATGATCGTGTCAAACGTCCAGAAGACATTGAAGATGTAATGAAAATCTCACTTCTTGGAGTCATTCCGGATTTGGACAAATTAAAGTAAGGGAGAACATATGGCAAAGTTAGAATTAGCACAACAAAGAATTGATTCTGTAAAAAAAGCAGAAGAGTACTACAATGCTTTACGTACAAATATTCAACTGAGTGGGAATAACTTAAAGGTTATTGCAGTCACATCAGTCGATCCTAGTGAAGGTAAATCAACAACTTCTACCAATATTGCTTGGGCTTTTGCGCGTGCAGGTTACAAGACACTCTTGATTGACGCTGATATCAGAAACTCAGTCATGTCTGGAGTGTTCAAGTCAAGAGAAAGAATCACTGGCTTGACAGATTATTTGGCTGGAACGCAGGATTTATCGCATGGACTCTGCGAGACAAATGTTGAGAATTTATTTGTTATCCAATCAGGAGCAGTTTCTCCAAACCCAACAGCTCTTTTACAAAGTGAAAATTTTGAAAGAATGATTGAAACCTTGCGTAAATATTTTGATTACATCATCGTAGATACTGCGCCAATCGGAGTTGTGATTGATGCTGCGATTATTGTGCAAAAATGTGATGCATCGATTTTAGTCACAGAGGCTGGTGCAGCAAAACGAAGAGAAGTTCAAAAAGCCAAGGGTCAGTTAGAACAAACAGGGATCCCATTTTTGGGTGTTGTTTTAAATAAATTTGATGTTAAACGAGAAAAATACGGATCTTACGGTTCTTATGGGAAAAGGTAAAAATAGGATAGGGAGTTCGATATGGAAGGAAGGGGTTTCTACAATGTAACTCTGGCATTCTTGCAGAGTATACTTGTTAGTTTATTAGCTTATGTACTGATTGCAATTTCAGAAACTGACATTGTTTTAAATACAGTATTTGTTCTGTTTTTTCTTCACTTTGTCGCCTTCTATATCAGTGGTTACGGTAAGGATTTTTTAAAACGTGGTCAGTATGTGGAGTTAGTAGAAACAATTAAATATATTATCTTTTATGCTCTGCTGATTAGTTTTTCAAGTTTTTTCTTGAAGGAAAAGTTTGTAATTTCAAGGCGAGGGATGGTATACTTGCTTTCCTTGTATAGTGTTTTGAATTATCTACTCAGTTTCTTTGTGAAGAAATATTGGAGAATCTTCAAACATAATTTGAAGGGAAGTCGTAATATTTTGTTGATTACGGCGATGTCACGTACCGAAAAAGTATTGGATCGATTATTAACAGCTAATGATGTTCAGGGGAAATTGGTTGCGGTAAGCGTTTTAGACATGCCAGAGTTCACCCATGAAAAGGTGGTTGTGGTACCAAAGGAGCAGTTACTGACCTATGCGACACACGAAGTGGTGGATGAAGTCTTTGTCAATCTTCCAAGTGAGGACTATGATATTGGAGCTGTTATTTCTCAGTTTGAAACAATGGGGATTGATGTCACAGTTAACTTAAATGCTTTCGATAAAAGTTTAGGCCGAGATAAACAAATTCATGAAATGGCTGGTTTGAATGTAGTGACATTTTCTACAAATTTTTACAAGCCAAGTCACATAATTGCCAAACGCATCCTCGACATTTGTGGTGCTATTGTTGGGTTGATCCTTTGTGGAATTGCTAGTCTATTTTTAGTTCCCTTGATTCGGAAAGATGGAGGGCCTGCAATCTTTTCACAAACTCGTATCGGAAAAAATGGTCGTCACTTTACCTTTTATAAATTCCGCTCGATGCGAGTCGATGCTGAAGCTATTAAAGAACAGTTGATGGATCAAAATACCATGCAAGGTGGGATGTTTAAGATCAATAACGATCCTCGAGTGACTAAGATTGGACACTTTATCCGAAAAACGAGTTTGGATGAGTTGCCACAATTTTGGAATGTTTTGATTGGAGACATGAGTCTAGTCGGTACGCGTCCGCCGACTGTAGATGAGTACGAAAAGTACACACCTGAACAAAAACGTCGTCTCAGTTTCAAACCTGGTATTACTGGTTTGTGGCAAATTAGTGGTCGAAGTGAAATTACAAACTTCGATGAAGTCGTGAAACTGGATGTGGCTTATATCGATGATTGGACCATCTGGAAAGATTTTGAAATATTGTTAAAAACTGTAAAAGTTGTGTTGATGAGAGATGGAGCGAAGTAAGTCTCGTTGCTCTCTCTGTCTATAAATTAGGAGTAACATGAAAAAAACTGTCTATATCGTAGGGTCAAAAGGGATTCCTGCTAAATACGGGGGATTTGAAACCTTTGTTGAAAAATTAACAGCCTTTCAACAAGATAAGGATATCCAATATTATGTGGCTTGTATGCGTGAAAACTCTGCAAAGTCAGGGATTACTGAGGATGTTTTTGAACATAACGGTGCTATCTGTTATAACGTCGATGTACCTAATATTGGTCCAGCGCGAGCTATAGCTTATGATATTGCTGCAATTAACAGAGCGATAGAAATTGCTAAGAAAATAAGGATGAAGCTCCTATCTTTTATATTTTAGCTTGTCGCATTGGACCTTTTATCCATGGAATCAAGAAAAAAATTCAAGCAATAGGTGGGACTCTTCTGGTAAATCCAGATGGTCATGAGTGGTTGCGTGCTAAGTGGAGCGCCCCGGTTCGTCGTTACTGGAAAATTTCGGAAGGTCTTATGGTCAAACATGCAGATCTTTTAGTGTGTGATAGTAAGAATATTGAAAAATATGTCCAAGAAGATTATAAACAGTATCAACCTAAGACAACCTATATCGCTTATGGGACAGATACAACACGCTCCACATTAAATAGCAGTGATGAAAAAGTGCGTGCTTGGTTCAAGGAGAAAAATGTTTCTGAAAACGAGTATTACCTAGTTGTAGGACGTTTTGTTCCAGAGAATAACTATGAGTCTATGATACGTGGTTTTTTGGCGTCTAACTCTAAGAAGGACTTTGTCTTAATCACAAATGTAGAACAGAATAAATTTTATAATCAGCTATTAGCAAGTACTAGCTTTGATAAAGATCCACGAGTGAAATTTGTTGGAACAGTCTACGATCAAGAACTTCTGAAGTATATTCGAGAAAACGCCTTTGCTTACTTCCATGGACATGAAGTTGGAGGAACCAATCCTTCGTTACTTGAAGCTTTGGAGTCAACAAAGTTGAACCTACTACTTGATGTTGGTTTTAACCGCGAAGTTGGGGAGCAAAGTGCCATCTATTGGAAAAAAGACGAACTATCACAAGTGATTGAGGAAGTTGAACAATTTGATGAAAAGATGATTGATGAGTTAGATAGACAATCAAATCAGAGAATTGCAGATGCTTTCACTTGGGGAAAGATTGTTACAGACTATGAGAATTTATTTAAAATATGAAAATATTACATTATACTTTAGGATTTCAACCCCAGCGAACAGGTGGTTTGGTTAAATATGCTGAGGATTTAATGCTAGAGCAAATTGCTCAAGGTTATCAAGTAGCTGCCCTATATCCTGGAAATATTAGGTTGCTTTCAAAAAAAGTAGGAATAAAGAAGGTATCATCAAGAAAGTTTGAGTGTTATGAACTGCTTAATAGCTTACCTCTAGCTTTATTTGGAGGGATATCCAATCCAACTGCTTTCCTGACATCTTGTGATAAAAATGTTTATCGTACTTTTTTAGAAGAAGTACAACCCGACATTATACATATTCATTCGTTTATGGGATTGCATAAAGAATTCCTCGAAATTGCTAAAAACTTGAATATTAAAGTGATTTTTACGAGTCATGATTATTATGGATTAGCACCCGTACCTCATTTCTATTTTAATGGGGTGGATTATAGTGATAAAAATACAAACTTAACATGGAATATCATGTCTTCTAATGCTTTAAGTGTAGAAAAGTTGCGATTCTTTCAAGTTCCATTTTATCCAACTATCCGCAAGATTTTGAAATTATTGGGGAAAAATCCAAAATCTAAAAAGAATTTAGTTATTCGAGATGTTATTGAGGAGCAAGATTATAGTGAGCTTCGACACTATTATAATGAGATGTTCCATTTGATAGATGGTTATTTGTTTAATAGTAGACTTGCAAAAATGGTATATGAGATAAATGAGATTCAACCAGCTAATAGTATAGTATTGTCTATAACAAATAGTTCAATTAAACATCATCAGAGATTAACAGCTACAAATAATAAAATTAGGGTTGCTTATATTGGTTCAGACGAAGAATATAAAGGGTACTTTGATTTTATTGACTTTGCTGAAACTTTAGATCGAGAGTCATATGAAGTAGCAACTTATGGTTACTTTCCAAATGAAGAATGTCCTTCATTCATTGAACAAAAAGGATATTTTACCAAGGAAACGATTGATAGTGTCTATGAAAATATTGATATTCTTATTGTTCCAAGTAAGTGGAAGGAGACATTTGGATTGATAACAGTAGAAGCGTTATCCTATGGGGTAAATGTTTTTGTGAGTGAAAATGTTGGATCAAAAGACTTACTTCCAGAAACACATGTTTTTAAAGACAAGGAAGATTTGTTGGCTAAAATCAACAATAATCAGTTGGAGAAAGTTCCGCTTAAAACGATGGAAGAACATGTAGAAGAAGTTATTAGTTATTACAAACAGGTTAGAAGCAACAATTAAGGAGAATGATTAAAGATATGTCCTGTCCAGAAATTAGCGTAATTGTACCAGTTTATAATGTGGAACGATATTTAAGACAGTGTATGGATTCATTGATAAATCAAACTTATAGGGATTTTGAAATAATTTTAGTAAACGATGGCTCAACGGATTCTTCTGGGGTTCTCTGTGAGGATTGGGCAAAAAAAGATGAAAGAATTCATGTAGTTCACAAAAAAAATGAGGGGCTTGGCTTCGCTCGTAATACAGGGGTTGAACACGCAAAGGGGAAATACATAACCTTTGTAGATTCAGATGACTATGTTTCTCTAGATATGCTGCAAACTCTATATAATGCTGTTCAAGAATATGATGTCGAAGTTGTATACAGTGCGGGATATTATCGTTCCTTTAGTAATGGGGAAATAAAGAAGACAGATGTAGAAACAAAAAAGCCTCAACTTTTCGAAGGAGAAGATGTTGCCTCTAAATTACTCCCTGATGTAATTTCTGCACCTCCTGAATATCCGAATGATGGGAAAGTTGGAGTGTCGGCATGGAAGGTTCTCTACGAAGCTAATTTGTTTAAGGAAAAAGGCTTATTATTTCATTCGGAAAGAGAATTCATTTCAGAAGATGCTATTTTTCAAATTGATTGTTTAAAATTAGCAACATCCGCCCTTGTTATCCCAGATATTTTATACTACTATCGTGAAAACTTTGGTTCTTTAAGTATGAAATATAAAGAAGATCGGTTTGAGTTGGATAAAATCTTGTATAACGAGCAATTAAAAAGAGTTGAGGGATTACCTAATCAAGAGATTTTGGAAGAAAGAATTGAGAGAATTTTAATTGCTAATATTCGTTTATGCGTCTTTCAGGAATCCTTATATAAAAGTTCTAGAATTCATAAACGCTTGCAAAGAATTAGACAGATTTGTAAGGATCCTATCTCAAAAGCAGTTTTGTATCACTATCCAATCCATCGTTTACCTTTTCCTAAACGTTTGATCTGTGTATTAGCTAAGTATAATATGTCGATGTTGCTTTTAGCTTTAACCTTATTAAAATATCGGAATCGGAGTGTATAGATTTTATGGCGATGAATATAGAAAAATTAAAACTATCTTTAAAAAATGGAACGTTTTTTCCTGTTGTTATTCACGCCTTACGTAACCGTTGGCCCTTGTGGTGGATTCGGAGTAAGGCTATTCGAGAAGTGCAACTTGAAGATAGGGCCTACAGAATACTAAAAAAGAAATACGGTTCTTTAATTTCAAACTCTTTTGATAAATCATACTTATCAGAAAAAGTTCCCAAGCAAATCTGGATTTGCTGGTTTCAAGGTATGGAGAATGCTCCAGATTTGGTGAAATCATGTTATAAGTCTGTTAAAAGAGAATTTCCAGATTATAAAATTACAGTATTAACGGCTCAGACTATTCAACAGTATGTAACAATTCCTGAAGAAATTTTGTATAAGTGGAATAAAGGTATCATAAATAACGCAAATTTTTCAGATGTTTTGCGTGTTGAGATTTTATCTAAATATGGAGGTATTTGGTTAGATGCCACAGTTTATTGCACTGGTAGTACAATTAAGGAATTAATTGAAAAAAATCCATTTTTTATGTATAAGAGTCTATCTTCAATCGAAGAAAATATTTCATCATCAAGCTGGATGATTGCTTCAACAGCAAATCACCCTTTAATACTATCTGTGAAGAAGTTGCTAGTAGAATATTGGTGTAGAGAGAATATTGCAATACATTATTTTGTTTTTCATTTGCTGTTCACGATTGTAGCTGAACATTATTCGGATGTTTGGCAGTCTGTACCCACCTATACGAACGCAGCACCACATATAATGGTTGATGAATTAAATAATGATTTTTCAAAGGAACGTTACCAGCAATTATGTCAAATTTCTGATTTTCATAAATTAAATTATAAAAAAAATTACAATGATAAATCTGAGAGCTTGTACAGTTACTTACTGAATCAGTAGAGGGGAGAATCTTGCCTAGTTTAAAGAAAAACATTGTTTACAATGTCTTATATCAGATCTTAGCTGTAATAGTACCGTTTATTACCTCACCTTACTTAGCGCGTGTGTTAGGTGCAGAGCAAATTGGAGTTTATTCTTTTACCTATTCCGTTGCTTTTTACTTTATGATTCTGTCCATGTTGGGGATTTCTAATTATGGGAATCGGACAATAGCACAGGTACGAACAAGTAGAGAAAATTTGAATCAGGAATTTTCGAATATTTACGCGGTTCAGTTAACGTGTTCACTAGTTATGACCGTCTCATATTTGATTTATGCAACAGTATTTGTGAATAGTTTTCAGATTGTAGCCTATATCCAAGTATTACATGTTTTATCGTATGCAACAGATGTTAGTTGGTTTTTTTATGGTCTTGAAGAGTTTCGTATTACAGTTGCTAGGAATTCATTTGTTAAATTATTGACTTTAATATCTATCTTTACATTTGTAAAAAGCCCTAATGATATCTATTTATATACCTTTATAATGGCAGGGAGTACCCTGCTTGGTCAGTTGATTACATGGCCATTTTTGTTAAAACAAGTAAACTTTGTGCGCCCTAGTCTTGGAAAAATAAAGAAACACATGAAACCTATTATTATTTTATTTTTCCCCGTCTTAGCGGTTAGTATTTTTTCGTTTCTAGATAAAATAATGCTTGGAATGTATAGTAGTTTGAAGGAAACTGCTTTTTATGAGAATTCAGATAAGATCATTAGTATTCCAAAAGCTCTGATTCAAGCCTTTGGAGCTGTAATGTTGCCTCGAACAGTACATTTACTGAGTATAGGTGATGAACAAAAAAGTTTAGAATATGTTGATAAAACGATGTGGATCGTTTTAGTGATTACAATGGGCTGTGCTTTCGGTTTAGCAGGAGTTTCTGCAACCTTTGCTCCTGTTTATTGGGGTGAAGAATTTAGGACAAGTAGCCAAATTATTGCAGGAATGACACCGGCTTTAGTATTTTCGGCTTTTGGAAATGTCATCCGAACTCAGTTTTTAATTCCACGAAGTTTTGACAAGGAATATACGGTATCTTTGCTTTATGGAGCCGTTGTTAATATTTTGATTAATATTATTTTGATTCCGAAGATAGGAGCAATGGGAGCTGTTATCGGAACAATTGTTGCAGAGTTAGTTCTATGTTGCTATCAAACGTGGATCGCTAGAAATTATTTACATATCAGAGAATATCTGATAAATGCTGGGATATTATTTCTTATTGGTTCAGTAATGTATATGGTCTTAATTCTTATTTCAAGTATTTTACCTACATCGCTACTTACACTTATTATTGAAATTATAGTCGGAGCTTTTTATTTATATTAGTTTATTGATTTTTGTACATCTTTTCTTCAAAAAAACAGGGTAATTATTGGTTTACGAACAAATTTTTTTAGAACGTACTCATTTATTTAAAAAGGAAGTAATAGTGAAATTTAAATTTAACCCAATCGCGATATTGTATATATTGTTAGTGTATTTAGAATTAGCTACAGATAGACAACATCTGTATCCTGTAACATACATGACAAAAATATTATATTGGTATTTTTGATTATTGTATTATTCATTTTATTATTAGTAAGTCTCGGAAAGGTTATTTTTTTGTTAATAAAAAAATTATTATATCTTGCTAAGATATTAGCTATGCCAACAATTGTTCTCTTCTTTTACTCAGTTTTATTACATCTAATGAATCCAGTTCAATTTAGTGGGTATTTTAGTAGATTGTCAAGTATGACTATTTTTGGCTTATTAGCTATCTTTCAAGCTATGGTTGTTTTTCAATTTTTTGGACAAAAAGTAGTAGATTACACTTTTACAGCAATATCACTTAGTTACTTAACTAGTATCATTGTTGCCTATAGTCAAGGAGGACTTAGTCAATTTATTTTGATGTTAACAGATGATAGTTTCAATGGTTCGGTGCTAGAAATGCATGAGGTAGCACCAATTACAGCTCTCTTTATTCTGTACTATCTGTATCAATATTTTTATAAAAAGAAAATAGTTTTTTTCTGCAGTATTTCGTAAGATCTTAATAGCTCTTATTATTCTCTTTTTAAGTCTTAAACGAATCGTATTTTTTTGAGTGTGTTAATTATCATACCAGTATTTTTTTAGTAATTTATTGGTATTATAAAAAAAGTGAGCAAACTAGGGAAAGAACGAAAAAAATTTTTAATTTTTATTAAATGCCTTTTTCCTTAGTATTTATAACAGGAACTTTCCTTTATGTTTATAGTATTAAATCTGGCTTTATATATACATTTATCCAAGAACATAATATCAATTCGATGGCTAGAACAGATTTATGGAAGGAATTGAATCAACCTATAGCTTTGCACCTATATTTATGGGGAGAGGAGTAGGTTTTGCATCAAAATGGATGGATAATAATTGGATGACTTTAAATATCAATGGTCTTACAGGATCAATGGGGATTCATAATGATATTTTGAAATCTTACATTGAGATAGGATTTGTAGGATTATCTATTTATTTTTATACTCTCCTTTATAGAAATGCTAAATGTATATTTGTAAAAATTGGTCATAAAGAATCATTCATATATTTTGTCTTGACAATGTTTCAGATGCTGATATGGTTTACGGACAATATTTCGATTTATCATAACTTTTTATGGATCCTAAATCTACTGCTCTTTTCTCTAACTAATACGGAAACAGAATTAGAAACTCAGAAACTATAAAATATTTATTTCTTGAATTTACGGTCTTATGCCGTAAATTTGAACCCACTAATGAATAATAGTAATTTATAAAAAAATATGAAATTTTTATAAAAAAATTTATTAAAAAAAGTCTCTACATTACCGTTGAATTTATTACCTATTCAGTCTAATAAAATAGTGTTTGATAATTTTGGTGGTAGAGGTTTGGGAGATAATCCCAAGTATATACTTGAAGAACTTGTCTCTCGAGAAAATAATCTAGATCTTGTATGGATATCAAAAGATAGAGAAATTTCTGTCCCAAAAGGTGTTCGTGTAGTAAAATATGGAAGTTATCGTTCTTTCTACGAATGGTTAACAGCTAGAGTTTGGGTAGATAATATTCGCTGTTCTGATCGACCTTGGAAGCGTAAAGGACAGATTTATCTTCAAACTTGGCATGGCTCAGATGGGGTAAAGTTAATTGAAAAAAGTGTTGCAGGGAGCCTAAAAAAAACTTATCTTAGAATGGCGAAGTATGATGGAAAGATTACAGACGGTATCGTATCAAGTCAGCACTTTCAAACTTTGGGGATGCAAAAATAATTTTTTTGGCTGACAGAGGATGTGGAGTTTCTTGAATTTGGATTACCTCGAAATGATGATTTTTTTAAAAGTGAAAAAAATCAAAACTACAAACATAAAAATTTAGAAGTTTATTTGATATTGATTTAGACGAACTGGTGGTTTTTGTATATGCCGACGTTCAGAGATGATGGATCGTTGGATGCCTATAATTTAGATTACTCGAAACTAATACATGCTTTTCAAAACAAATTTAGAAAAAATGTAAAAATATTAGTTCGTCTTCATCCAACTGTTGATTCTAGTTTTTATAAATTTACAGGATACAAACTGTATAAATGTGTCAACCTATTCAAATCCTCAGGATTTGATGATGAGTGCAGATGTAATGATTACGGATTATTCGTCATCTTCGATTGATTTTATGTTATTAAATCGTCCAGTATTTCTGTACTTGCCAGATTATCAAAGGTATGTGAACGATAGACCATTGGATAATAATTTTTTTATAAATTGCCATTTCCAAGAGCGTATCATAACAATGAGTTGATAGAAATTATTAGAGATTTTTGAAAGAAGTAAATATGATGAAAAAAAGTTCGTCTGTATGAATTAGAGGACGTTCGTTTTGATAGAGGAAAAAGCATCATTACAGTGTGCTAATTGGATTGAAGAAAAAAAATAAAAAAACAATAGGATTATCAACTGAAAAAATTAGAATTTTATAAATGATGAAAAAGGAGTTCTTTGAATGAAAAGAGTTATAACATATGGTACATTTGATTTATTGCATTATGGTCATATCAATCTGTTGAAACGAGCTAAACAGCTAGGTGATTATTTGATTGTAGTTGTTTCAAGTGATGAGTTTAATTTAAAAGAAAAGAATAAAGTATGTTACTTTAACTATGAACACAGAAAAAATTTAGTAGAAGCTATTCGATATGTCGATTTAGTAATCCCTGAAACTAGTTGGGAACAGAAAAAGTCAGATGTCAAAGAATACCATATTGATACTTTCGTAATGGGTGATGATTGGAAAGGTAAATTTGATTATCTTGAAGAAGACGGTGTTGAAGTAGTTTATTTGCCTAGAACAAAAGAAATATCAACCACAAAGATAAAAGAAGATTTGTCAGAATGAACTATTATTAAAAAATGCTGATATAAGAAATTGTAGCTTTTGTGTCTAGTTTTTGATAGAATAAAGTAACAACACTTTAACCATCGAAGTGAGGTGAGAATAATGGCAGTAATTTAAAGATGTACTTACTGAAGAGAAGACCGATGAAGAAAAACAACATATTTTATCAATTTTAAATGGTGAGTATGACTTATCTGATGATGTGAGTCGTAGATTACGACGACTGAATGAGAAAAGTAAACGTTTGAAAGTGTTTGGTAAGGAGACGCACTAATTGCCTGTTTTGGATTCTATTGATGAGTTGAAATTAATAAGCACTTCATCATCTATTTTAAATGATGAGGATGTTAGAGCTTTTGATTGTGGATATCAAGAATTGAATGATGTTTTTTTGGATATTTACAACAAATACGATGAAGAATCAGGCCATGTATTAGCTATTGTAAATCAAAATTTTGAATTACTAGGTTTTATTTCTTGTAGACTAGCATCATTTTCTTTCATCGCTCAGGGTAAAGAGATGGGAATTAGTATAGACTATCTTGGTGTTCACAAGGATTGCCAGAAAAGAGGGATTGGTTCGCTTTTGGTGACCTTTGCACTTCGATTATCTTTAACTATTGACTGTTGGTTACCAATAAAAAGTGTTAGAGTTCATGCTTTAGAGGATGCTGTGGAATTCTATGAAAAACTAGGTTTTATTGATCCTAGAGATATGGCGATTAATAATGGCAAACCGGTTACTATGTAATTTATCATTGAAAAACTAAGAAATGGTGAAATTATGCCTTTTACACAGTTATTTGAAATATCCTTAGGAATTGATTTTTAATTGTATGCAGACAAAGTAGAATTCGCTTATTTCATTTCATGCTAAATGTAATATGAAGTAAGTGAATTTTTATAGATGAAGAAGAATTTTTCTGTGTTTTTAGTTAATAATTTGAAAAAATGTGACGATTATTTTGCTTTTAGAGCAGTATACAATTAATAGTAATTGACTCTAAAACAACAAAGAAAGGTACCCCTTTTATGAAAGGTATTATTCTAGCAGGTGGTTCGGGGACACGTTTATATCCTTTGACTCGAGCTGCATCAAAACAACTTATGCCGGTTTATGATAAACCGATGATTTACTACCCACTTTCAACATTGATGTTGGCTGGGATTAGAGATATTTTGATTATCTCAACTCCTCAAGATTTACATCGATTCCAAGAGCTTCTTCAAGATGGTTCTGAGTTAGGGATTAAACTTTCTTATGCAGAGCAACCAAGTCCAGATGGTTTGGCACAAGCCTTTATCATTGGTGAAGAGTTTATTGGTGGTGATAGCGTTGCGCTAATCTTAGGTGACAATATCTACCACGGGCCTGGCCTTTCTAAGATGCTACAAAAAGCTGCTAGCAAGGAGTCGGGAGCAACTGTTTTTGGCTACCATGTGAAGGATCCAGAGCGCTTTGGTGTGGTTGAGTTTGACAAGGATATGAACGCTATTTCTATTGAAGAAAAGCCAGAACACCCTCGTTCAAACTATGCAGTTACAGGACTCTATTTCTATGATAATGATGTAGTAGAGATTGCCAAAAGTATTAAACCAAGTCCTCGTGGTGAGTTGGAAATTACAGATGTAAACAAGGCTTATCTAGATCGTGGAGATTTATCCGTTGAGGTTATGGGACGGGGCTTTGCTTGGTTGGATACTGGGACTCATGAAAGTTTACTAGAGGCTTCACAGTACATCGAAACAGTCCAACGGATGCAAAATGTTCAGGTAGCAAACCTGGAAGAAATTGCTTATCGCATGGGCTATATCAGTCGAGAAGATGTCTTGGCCTTAGCCCAACCGCTTAAGAAAAATGAATACGGACAGTATTTGCTCCGTTTGATAGGAGAAGCATAGATGACAGATAATTTTTTCGGTAAGACGCTTGCAGCACGCAAGGTTGATGCTATTCCAGGAATGTTGGAGTTTGATATCCCCGTTCATGGAGACAATCGTGGCTGGTTTAAAGAAAATTTCCAAAAGGAAAAAATGCTCCCACTTGGTTTCCCAGAGTCTTTCTTTGCAGAAGGAAAATTACAAAACAACGTCTCTTTTTCTCGTAAGAATGTTCTTCGTGGTTTGCACGCAGAACCATGGGATAAGTACATCTCGGTAGCAGATGGTGGAAAGGTTTTGGGTTCTTGGGTTGATTTACGTGAGGGTGAAACTTTCGGGAATGTCTACCAAACAGTAATTGATGCTAGTAAGGGTATCTTTTGTTCCCTCGAGGTGTAGCTAATGGCTTCAGGTTTCTATCAGATACAGTCTCCTATAGTTATCTGGTCAACGATTACTGGGCATCTAGAATCAAAACCTAAAGTATGCCTTTTGTCAATTATGCAGATCCCAGACCTTAGGGCATTGAATGGGATAATCTTGCTGAAGCAGAGGTTTCAGAAGCAGATAAAAAAATCATCCACTACTTAAGGATGTAAAACCTTTGAAAAAAAGAAGATTTGTAAAAAAAGGAAAGACTATGACTGAATACAAAAAAATTATCGTGACAGGAGGAGCTGGTTTTATCGGATCTAACTTTGTCCATTATGTTTACAAGAATTTTTCCAGATGTTCACGTGACAGTCTTGGACAAGTTGACTTATGCTGGGAAACCGCGCTAATATTGAGGAAATTTTAGGTAATCGTGTTGAGTTAGTTGTTGGTGACATTGCTGATGCAGAGTTGGTAGATAAGTTGGCTGCTAAAGCAGATGCTATCGTTCATTATGCAGCGGAAAGTCATAATGACAATTCACTGAATGATCCATCACCATTTATCCATACCAACTTCATCGGAACCTATACTCTTTTGGAAGCGGCCCGCAAATATGATCTTCGTTTCCACCATGTGTCCACAGACGAGGTTTATGGTGATCTTCCTCTACGTGAGGATTTGCCAGGTCATGGTGAAGGACCAGGTGAGAAATTTACTGCTGATACAAAATACAATCAAGCTCTCCATACTCATCAACTAAGGCTGCTTCAGACTTGATTGTCAAAGCCTGGGTACGATCATTTGGAGTCAAGGCAACGATTTCTAACTGTTCAAATAACTACGGTCCTTATCAACACATTGAAAAATTCATTCCACGTCAGATTACCAATATTCTAAGTGGAATTAAGCCAAAAACTTTATGGTGAAGGTAAGAACGTTCGTGACTGGATTCATACCAATGACCATTCTTCAGGAGTTTGGACAATCTTGACAAAAGGGCAAATCGGAGAAACCTACTTGATTGGGGCTGATGGCGAGAAGAACAACAAGGAAGTGTTGGAACTTATCCTTAAGGAAATGGGACAAGCTCCTGATGCTTATGACCATGTGACTGACCGTGCTGGACATGACCTTCGTTATGCGATTGACGCAAGCAAGCTCCGTGATGAGTTGGGCTGGAAACCAGAATTCACCAACTTTTGAAGCAAGGACTCAAAGAGACCATTCAATGGTACAAAGATAACCAAGAGTGGTGGCAAAGGGAGAAAAGAAGCTGTTGAAGCCAACTACGCTAAAACACAAGAGATTATTTGAAAATATAAAAAAAGCAGAAATTTCGCTGCTTTTTATTACTATACTGAAGAAGTGTTAATCAGTTGAAAGGTAGAGAAAATGATTTTTAATTACAGGGATCAAAATGGTCAATTAGGAACTGAACTGCGTTATTTATTGGATGAGCGTAATGAAGAATACGTTGCTGTTGATGTAGCTGAGATGGACATTACTAATGCAGAAATGGTTGAGGAAAGTTTTTTTGAAGAAGTGAAACCGACTTTAGTATACCACTGTGCTGCCTACACCGCTGTTGATGCAGCAGAGGATGAAGGAAAAGAACTGGACTATGCCATCAATGTTACGGGGACAGAAAATGTCGCAAAAAGCATCTGAAAAGCATGGTGCAACTCTAGTATACATTTCTACCGACTATGTCTTTGACGGTAAGAAACCAGTTGGACAAGAGTGGGAAGTGGATGACAGACCAGATCCCACAGACAGAATATGGACGCACTAAGCGCATCGGAGAAGACTTTAGTTGAGAAAGCACGTGTCAAACTACTATATTATCCGTACTGCCTGGGTATTTGGAAATTATGGCAAAAACTTCGTTTTTACCATGCAAAATCTTGCAAAAACTCATAAGACTTTAACAGTTGTAAATGATCAGCATGGTCGTCCGACTTGGACTCGTACCTTGGCTGAGTTCATGACCTACCTAGCTGAAAACCGCAAGGAATTTGGCTATTATCATTTGTCAAATGATGCGACAGAAGACACAACTTGGTATGATTTTGCAGTTGAAATTTTGAAAGATACAGATGTGGAAATCAAGCCAGTAGATTCAAGCCAATTTCCTGCCAAAGCTAAACGTCCCCTAAACTCAACGATGAGCCTGACTAAAGCTAAAGCTACTGGATTTTTCATTCCAACCTGGCAAGATGCTTTGAAAGAATTTTACAAACAAGAAGTAAGATAAGCAATAGAATGATTTTTCTAGTCTAATAAAAGAGGCAGATAATAAACTCCAAAGGAGCTTAAGATGTACGATTATCTTGTTGTTGGTGCTGGTCTTTTTGGTGCAGTTTTTGCCCATGAAGCAGCCTTAAAAGGAAAAAAAGTAAAAGTCATTGAGAAAACGAAATCATATCGCGGGTAATATCTATACTCGTGAAGAGGAAGGAATTCAAGTTCATCAATATGGTGCTCATATATTCCATACTGATGATAAGGAGATTTGGGATTATGTAAATCAGTTTGCAGAGTTTAACTGTTACACAAATTCTCCTGTTGCAAATTATAAGGGAGAAATTTATAACCTTCCTTTTAATATGAATACCTTCAATAAACTTTTTGGGGGTGTAACTCCAGCAGATGCTCCACATACTCGCATTATTGAACACAAACATTTTGAAAAAGGTACTCAAGAAAAATCGGTTATTACATAAGAAGGTGTGGAAAATGTAGTAAGTTATGTAGAATTAGATAAATTTTCAAGGTTATTTACAAGCCTAGATGATAACAATTATATCCAAGAAAGTTTTTGTGACGGATAGAGGATATAGAAGAAAAGATGAGAAGAAGTTATACAGAACCAATGGAGTTATATATAAAACTACTAAAAATTCTATTAAAAAATATAAGTAATTTAACACCTAAAACAAAAGCTTACTTGATGGATAAAGAAAGTTCATATGATATTGATGATAGAAGTGACTTTATAGGAACGATAGGAAGTAGATACTTTAACTATGAACTAAGAGAACAAAAGAAATAAGAATTTTTTTATAAAGAAAAAAATATAAAGAATTCAAAAAAATACGGAATTGAAAGAGAATATAATTTTTTTGTGATTGAAGATTATCATTTGAAGTATGAATATATAAATGATGGATTGCATTATAATGACAAAGGGTTATTAGTACTTAGAAATTATGTGAATGGAAAAAAATTAATTTATTGTAGAGGTCAGAATAACATCAAATTAGTTTTGACTGTTTATTAATATTAAATTATATTATTTATTTTATGAGATTTAATGGAGGGAAGAATGGTATGATAAAATATTTTTTTAAAAAGCATTAGAATTTAATATGATTAAGAAGAAAAGATTAGATTTAAAAAAATTCTGACTTCACGATAATAAGCTCTAACTGTCTTGGAGGTGTAATAAGCCATAAATTAGGGCTTAAATTTATGTCTCCAACAGTGAACTTGTTTATCGAACCCAGCTCATTTGTTAAGTTTTGTAAGAATTTGACTTACTATTTTGAGCAACCACTAGCGGAAAAAGAATGGTCAGGTGATTATCCTATCGCTTTTATGTAATGATATAGAGATACATGGTTTACATTATAAAAAAATTTTTTTCAGAATTAAAAAGATAAATGGAATGAAAGAAAGAGAAGAGTAAATTTGGACAATTTATTTATTTTTCATGATAGAGCGGGATGGATGTACATATGAAGATATATTGGAATTTGATAAATTATCCTATAAAAAAATAAAGTTGTGTTCGTAAGTAAGGAGATGCCAGAAATAAAGTCTGCCATACATATTCCAAAAAGCTAATGAAACAATTAATGGTAAAATACAAGTGAAAAAGTCTACTAGGATATAGAAATAGACTGGTAGGAAAAAGAGATATTGATCTTTTTGATTATATTAAATTTTTTTAATGAAGGAATAATACAACTAAATAGAAAATAGGGATATTCTTGAAATAAAATATGAAATTTTTGATTAATAAAACTCTAAGCAGGCAGAATAGGATGAAAGCTATTATTGCTTGCACCCATAAGATCCTTAGAATCATTGACAAACTATTCTCCACCAAGCAGACTTATCAAACAGAAAAGGCGCTAGGACTGAGGAAACAGTTCTAACGCCCAAAATAAAAAAATTTCAATTCAATTATAGTATGGAACAAGAAGTGATTTTTTGCGCTTTTTTTACTGTTTTTTTCAAATAAAAGGTGGAGGAGCTAAAAACTCAATTTGAAGATGAAATTGAGTAAATCTTTCCGTTATAAAACGCATAGTATCAAGTTTTTTTGAACATCTGATATTATGTGTTTTCTTAATTTTAAGTTTTTTTTTGCCCAGTTGCTTTCTTTTTTTGTTTCATCACCTCTGTAATCGTCGGATAATTATAAAAATTCAAGAAAAAGCTTGGTTAAATGTTAGAAAATCCGAGCACGAATGTATTTTTTTGTGTTATAATATTCTGTGAGTAGTTATGCCTTGGTGTAGCTATTAAAAATAGAAGTGTGAAACTGGTAAGATAGAGAGGACGCAGTGTAATGACTAGGAATGGTTTTTTTTTACAGGCTTAGATATCGGAACTAGCTCTATTAAAGTGTTGGTTGCAGAGCTTGTAGATGGTGAAGTAAATGTAATTGGCGTAAGTAATGCCAAAAGTAAAGGTGTCAAAGATGGGATTATCGTTGACATCGAAGCAGCAGCGACTGCTATTAAGTCTGCAATTTCTCAAGCAGAAGAAAAAGCAGGAATTTCAATCAAGTCTGTAAACGTTGGTTTGCCAGCTAATTTGCTACAAGTTGAGCCAACTCAGGGCATGATTCCGGTGACATCAGATACAAGAGAAATTACAGATCAAGATGTTGAAAATGTGGTTAAATCAGCTTTGACTAAAAGTATGACTCCAGACCGTGAAGTTATCACCTTTATTCCAGAGGAATTTGTCGTAGATGGATTCCAAGGAATTCGTGATCCTCGTGGAATGATGGGTGTGCGTTTGGAAATGCGCGGTCTCTTGTACACTGGCCCACGTACGATTCTCCATAATCTTCGTAAAACTGTAGAGCGTGTAGGCATTCAAGTTGATAACGTGATTATTTCACCTCTTGCAATGGTTCACTCTGTCTTGAATGAAGGTGAACGTGAGTTTGGTGCGACTGTTATCGACATGGGTGGTGGCCAAACGACGGTTGCCACTATTCGCAACCAAGAACTTCAATATACAAATGTTAACCAAGAGGGTGGCGATTATGTCACAAAAGACATTTCAAAAGTTCTTAAGACTTCTAAGAAAATTGCAGAAGGTCTAAAATTGAACTATGGTGAAGCTTATCCACCACTAGCTAGCAAGGAAACTTTCCAAGTTGAAGTGATCGGTGAAGTTGAACCAGTTGAAGTGACTGAAGAATACTTGGCTGAGATTATTTCGGCAAGACTTAAGCACATTTTTGAGCAAATTAAGCAAGATTTGGAAAGACGTCACCTATTAGACTTGCCAGGAGGTATTGCTTTGATTGGTGGGAATGCCCTCCTTCCAGGTGTCGTTGAATTGGCTCAAGAAGTATTTGGAGTCCGTGTTAAGTTATTCGTACCAAATCAAGTTGGGATTCGCAATCCTGCTTTTGCCCATGTCATTAGCTTGTCAGAATTCGCTGGAAGCCTTACTGAAGTGAATGTTCTAGCTCAGCGAGCAATTCGAGGTGAACATACTTTAAGCCACCAGCCACTTGACTTTTAGAAGTTCAGCTCAACCTGTTTCACCTGTTTCTCCACGACCAGTATTTAATACAGTGACAACACCTGAGCCTGAAACAAACCAATCTGTTGAACCCGTAGCTCCTCTTCAATCAGAAGAAAAGAGCAAAGGTAAATTAACGGATCGTTTCCGTAGCTTGATTGGAAGCATGTTTGACGAATAAAATAGAGGAATATAAATATGACATTTTTCATTTGATACAGCAAAGAGACAAGGTGCAGTAATTAAAGTAATCGGTGTCGGCGGTGGTGGTGGGAATGCCATCAACCGTATGGTTGACGAAGGCGTTTCTGGCGTTGAATTTATCGCGACCAACACAGATGTACAAGCTTTGAGCAGTACAAAAGCTGAGACAGTTATCCAGCTCGGCCCTAAATTGACTCGTGGACTTGGTGCAGGAGGTCAACCTGAAGTTGGTCGTAAAGCTGCAGAAGAAAGCGAAGAAGTATTGACAGAAGCGATCAGCGGTGCTGATATGGTCTTCATCACTGCTGGTATGGGTGGAGGTTCTGGTACAGGTGCTGCACCAGTTATCGCTCGTATTGCAAAAAGTCTTGGTGCTTTGACAGTCGGTGTTGTAACTCGTCCGTTTGGCTTTGAAGGAAGCAAACGTGGACAATTTGCCATCGAAGGGATTAACGAACTTCGTGAGCATGTTGACACACTCTTGATTATCTCAAACAACAACTTGCTAGAAATCGTTGACAAGAAGACTCCACTTCTTGAAGCATTGAGTGAAGCAGATAACGTTCTTCGTCAAGGTGTGCAAGGGATTACAGATTTGATTACAAATCCTGGTTTGATCAACTTGGACTTTGCAGACGTTAAGACTGTTATGGCCAATAAAGGTAACGCCCTTATGGGAATTGGTATCGGTAGCGGTGAAGAACGTGTTGTAGAAGCTGCTCGCAAAGCAATCTACTCACCACTTCTTGAAACAACTATCGATGGAGCAGAAGATGTGATTGTTAACGTAACTGGTGGTTTGGACTTGACTTTGATTGAAGCTGAAGAAGCATCAGAGATTGTTAACCAAGCAGCTGGGCATGGAGTTAACATCTGGCTTGGAACATCTATTGATGAGACAATGAAAGACGAAAATCCGCGTGACGGTTGTTGCGACAGGAGTACGTCAGGATAAAGTTGAGAAAGTTGTAACTCCTCAACCGCGCCAAGCAACACACCGTGAACCTGCTCGAACTAGTCATGCGCAGACTTTTGATCGTAATTTTGATATGGCTGATACAGCAGAAATTCCAACTCCAAGTTATCGTCGTCAAGAAGCTCCAAAGACATCAGCTTTTTGGTGACTGGGACTTGAGACGCGATGCTATCGTTCGTCAAGGAGAGCCAGTTGTTTCTCCAGTGGAACGTTTTGAAGTTCCAGCGACTACGGATGAAGATGAGTTGGAAACACCACCATTCTTTAAAAAAATCGTTAATGAAGATGAATTTAAAAAGAAAATACGAACCTTGTTTTTTTCAACAGATATCGAATGCAGTTCAGGAAGCTGGTCGTGAAAACGACTCGGTTTCTGTGATTGCGGTGACCAAATATGTAGATGTTGAAACAGCCTCAGCTTTGGTTTCGCAAGGAGTGCAACACATTGGTGAGAACCGTGTTGATAAATTTCTTGACAAGTATCATGCTCTAAGTGATAAGAATCTTACCTGGCATTTGATTGGAACCTTACAGAGACGTAAAGTCAAGGAAGTGATTTCTTATGTGGATTATTTTCATGCTTTAGATTCCTTAAAGCTAGCTCAGGAAATTCAAAAACGAGCAGACCACAAGATTAAGTGCTTTTTTTGCAAGTAAATATTTCTAAGGAAGAGAGCAAGCACGGTTTTTCGAAAGAAGAATTGTTAGCCCTCTTACCAGAACTTTCAGAATTAGACCAGATTGAGTATGTGGGACTGATGACCATGGCTCCATTTGAAGCAACTAGTCAAGAGTTACTAGAGATATTTAAAGAAACGCAAGAATTGCAAAAAAACATTCAAGAAAAACATCTCCCCAATATGCCGATGACAGAACTCAGTATGGGTATGAGTCGAGACTTCAAAGAAGCGATTCAATGTGGTTCAACTTTCGTTCGAATCGGCACAGCATTTTTAAGTAGGAAATAACCATGTCACTAAAAAATAAATTTGAAAAGTTTATAGATTATTTCACTGAAGATGGAGAAGAAGTGGCACCAAACGTTGCTGAATTAAAGCCTGAAAAAAACGCTAACATCAGTTTCTGCCCCCATGGAAGAACTTCCACAAGCTCAACAACTTCCCCAGCCTTCACAAGTGAATTCAAAGGAAAAAAATATTACGCGCCTTCATGCTCGTCAGCAAGAATTAGCGATGAAGAGTCATCGTAGTACAGAAAAGGTAACTATTGATGTTCGTTATCCTCGTCGCTACGAAGATGCAACGGATATCGTTGATTTACTAGCAGGCAATGAAAGTATTTTAATCGATTTCCAATACATGACTGAAGTACAAGCGCGTCGTTGTCTAGACTATTTAGATGGAGCTCGTCATGTACTTGCTGGTGAATTAAGAAAGGTTGCAAATACCATGTACCTTTTGACACCGGTAGGAGTTGTGGTTAACATCGAAGATATTCGTTTGCCAGAGGGAACTCATGGTGAAGAGTTTGATTTCGATATGAAGAGAAAAACGAGTGAGATAATGATATTTCTAGTTCGCTTTTATTCAAAAACGCTACAGATATCTATTCTATGATACTTGTAGCGTTTGCTCTCTTATCCTGGTTTCCAAATGCCTATGAGACTAGAGCAGGTCGTTTGTTGACTAATTTAGTCAAACCGATTCTTCAACCCTTGAGACGTCTACCACTAAGTATTGGTGGTTTAGATTTTTCAGTTTGGGTGGCCGTCCTTTTAGTTCATTTACTTGGAAACTATCTGATCCGTTTTCTTTTAATACTAGCATGAGAAAAGATATCTATCAGCATTTTTTTCAGTCGAGGATATTCCTTTTTATTGATAAAGGTTTGGAGTGGCTCAGGCAGGTTGAGGAGCACTACGCTCCTATCTTAACTCCCTTTATCAACCCTCATCAGGTCTTTATTTTAAAGACATTGGGCAATCATCAAGGGATTAAAGTTTTTTCTAGCAATGATTTTGTAGCTAGCGAGTATAGTCGTGTACTACTTGCACCAGATTATTTCATACCGACTTTGACGGATTTTGAAATGGACTTGCTTGAGATTGTTTATTCTAGCAAGTTTGACCAATTGACTCATTCCAAGATTTTAGGAACTGTTCTGAATCGTCTGGGAATCGATCGCAAGTTGTTTGGTGATATATTGGTAACGGAAAATAGAGCTCAAATCATTGTGGACCGGAAATTCACTTCTCTCTTTCAAGATGGGATTCAAAAGATTGCTCGATTGCCTGTCAAACTTGAAGTCAAATCCTTTGAAGAATTGGTAGAAGCTGAGAGTGATTATCAGGAAAAGGAAGTTTTAGTTCCGAGTATGCGCTTGGATGCTTTCTTGTCAAATGTTTTGAAATTGTCTCGCTCTCAGACAGCTGGTTTATTAGAAAGAAAATATGTTCAGGTAAATTACCATCTGGTTGAAAAATCTGATTATCAAGTTAAGCTTGGTGATTTAGTAAGTGTCAGACGTTTTGGAAGGATTAGTATTCTGAGAGAAAATGGTCAAACCAAAAGAGATAAGAAGAAAATAACAGTCCAAGTCCTACGAAGTAAGTGAGAAAAAGATATGCCAGTTACCCCCTTGAAATTAGGGATAAGGTTTTTTTCAACGAAATTCAGAGGCTATGATAAGGATCAAGTTGACGAATTTTTAGATAAGATTCTTTGGGACTATGAGGAATTGATACGGTACAAGGATGAATCTGAAGACTATATCAAAAAATTAGAAGATAGTCTGTCGGCTTTTACCAACGATTTTCCTAAGAGACAAGTAACAAATGAGCAAAAACAAGAAACAATGAATGATTCTGTTTTTTATTAAGTAAGTGAGGAAAAATATGCCAATTACGTCATTAGAAATTAAGGATAAAACCTTTAGTACTAAGTTTAGAGGTTTTAATCCAGAAGAGGTTGATGAATTTCTAGACATTGTTGTTCGTGACTATGAAACACTGGTTCGTAGCAACCACGAAAAAAAGAGCAACATATTAAAAATCTAGAAGAACGTTTGTCTTATTTTGATGAGATTAAAGATTCTTTGAGTCAGTCAGTATTGATTGCTCAAGATACTGCGGAACGCGTTAAGCAAGCGGCCAACGAACGTTCTCAAAACATCATCAAACAGGCTGAGCAAGATGCACATCGATTGCTCGACGAAGCTAAGTACAAGGCCAATGAAATTTTGCGTCAAGCAACTGACAATGCCAAGAAAGTTGCAGTAGAGACAGAGGAATTGAAGAACAAGAGTCGCGTCTTCCATCAACGTTTGAAATCTACGATTGAAAGTCAATTGGCTATCGTAGATTCATCTGACTGGGAAGAAATTTTGCGCCCAACAGCTACTTATCTACAAACTAGCGATGAAGCCTTCAAGGAAGTTGTTGCAGAAGTTTTAGGTGAAGATGTGTCTGCCTACCATGAGGAAGAACCAATTGATATGACTCGTCAGTTTTCGCCTGAGGAAGTAGCAGAGCTCCAAGCTCGAATCGAAGCTGCGAATCGAGAACTAGTAGAATCTCAGAAAGAAGCTGCTCCAACCAAGTCAACTGATGCAGGTCCAGGGCAAACTGAAGAAGATTCTCAATCAGCACCCTTGACAGAATCTATTGATCTTTTATAAGAAATAAAATCTGAGAACAAGATCTTATCAAACATATTTTTAGCGAGTAGGAGATGGTGGAAGTCCTACAATCCCTGTTGATAAGATTATCCTCTCAAGTTATCAAGTCTGAAGTTAGTAGGATTTGACGTTGCCCCACGTTACGGGATAAGAGGGAGAAAGATTCAATCTTTTTCCGAATAAAGGTGGTACCACGATTTTCGTCCTTTTTGGAAGTCGTGGTTTTTAATTTGTTATTATTTATAAAGGAGATACCATGAAACTCAAAGATACCCTTAACCTTGGGAAAACAGCTTTCCCAATGCGTGCAGGACTTCCTACCAAAGAGCCAGTTTGGCAAAAGGAATGGGAAGATGCAAAACTTTACCAACGTCGTCAAGAATTGAACCAAGGAAAACCTCATTTCACCTTACATGATGGCCCTCCATACGCGAACGGAAATATCCACGTTGGACACGCTATGAACAAGATTTCAAAAGATATCATTGTTCGCTCAAAATCTATGTCAGGTTTTTACGCACCATTTATCCCAGGTTGGGATACTCATGGTCTACCAATTGAGCAAGTTTTGGCAAAACAAGGTGTCAAACGTAAAGAAATGGACTTGGTTGAGTACTTGAAACTTTGCCGTGAGTACGCTCTCTCTCAAGTAGATAAACAACGTGAAGACTTTAAACGTTTGGGTGTTTCTGGTGACTGGGAAAATCCATATGTGACTTTGACTCCTGACTATGAAGCAGCCCAAATCCGTGTATTTGGCGAGATGGCTAATAAAGGCTATATCTACCGTGGAGCTAAGCCAGTTTACTGGTCATGGTCATCTGAGTCAGCTCTTGCTGAAGCGGAAATCGAATACCATGACTTGGTTTCAACCTCACTTTACTATGCCAACAAGGTCAAAGATGGCAAAGGTATTTTAGACGCTGATACTTACATTGTTGTTTTGGACAACGACTCCATTCACCATCACGGCTTCACGTGGTTTGACTGTTGGTGCGGATATTGATTACGTCTTGGTGCAACCAGCTGGCGAATCTCGTAAGTTTGTGGTTCGCTGCTGAATTGTTGAACAGCTTGTCTGAGAAATTTGGCTGGACTGATGTTCAAGTTTTTAGCAACTTATCGTGGACAAGAACTCAACCACATCGTAACAGAACACCCATGGGATAAAGCTGTAGATGAATTGGTTATTCTTGGTGACCACGTTACAACAGACTCTGGTACAGGTATTGTCCATACAGCCCCTGGTTTTTGGTGAGGATGACTACAATGTCGGTATTGCTAATGGTCTTGAGGTTGCTGTGACTGTTAATGAACGCGGTATCATGATGGCTAATGCTGGCGCTGAGTTTGAAGGTCAATTCTACGACAAGGTAGTGCCAACGGTTATTGAAAAATTAGGTAGCCTCCTTCTTGCTCAAGAAGAAATCTCTCACTCATACCCATTTGACTGGCGTACGAAAAAACCAATCATCTGGCGTGCAGTGCCTCAATGGTTTGCTTCTGTATCTAAATTCCGTCAAGAAATCTTGGACGAAATTGAAAAAGTAAAATTCCACTCAGAATGGGGTAAAGTCCGTCTTTACAATATGATTCGTGACCGTGGTGACTGGGTCATCTCTCGTCAACGTGCTTGGGGTGTTCCACTTCCGATCTTCTATGCTGAAGACGGCACACCAATCATGACTGCTGAAACGATTGAGCATGTAGCTCAACTCTTTGAAGAGCATGGTTCCATCATCTGGTGGGAACGTGATGCTAAAGACCTCTTGCCAGAAGGATTTACACATCCAGGTTCACCAAATGGTGAGTTCAAGAAAGAAACAGACATCATGGATGTATGGTTCGACTCAGGTTCATCATGGAATGGTGTCGTGGTTAATCGCCCAGAACTTAAATATCCGGCAGACCTCTACCTAGAAGGTTCTGACCAGTACCGTGGTTGGTTCAACTCTTCACTTATCACATCTGTGGCTAACCATGGCGTAGCACCTTACAAGCAAATCTTATCACAAGGTTTTGCCCTTGATGGTAAAGGTGAGAAGATGTCTAAATCTCTTGGAAATACCATTGCTCCAAGCGATGTTGAAAAACAATTCGGTGCGGAAATCTTGCGTCTCTGGGTAACCAGTGTTGACTCAAGCAACGACGTGCGTATCTCTATGGATATCTTGAGCCAAGTCTCTGAAACTTATCGTAAGATCCGTAACACCCTTCGTTTCTTGATTGCCAATACATCTGACTTTAACCCAGTTGAGGATGCAGTAGCTTACGATGAACTTCGTTCAGTTGATAAGTACATGACTATCCGCTTTAACCAACTTGTTAAGACTATTCGTGACGCTTATGCAAACTTTGAATTCTTGACAATCTATAAAGTCCTAGTGAACTTTATCAATGTTGACTTGTCTGCCTTCTATCTTGACTTTGCCAAAGATGTTGTTTACATCGAAGGTGCCAAATCACTGGAACGCCGTCAAATGCAGACTGTCTTCTATGACATTCTTGTGAAAATTACCAAACTCTTGACACCAATTCTTCCTCACACTGCGGAAGAAATCTGGTCATATCTTGAGTTTGAAGCCGAAGACTTTGTTCAATTATCAGAATTGCCAGAAGCTCAAACATTTGCTAACCAAGAGGAAATCTTGGACACATGGGCAGCCTTCATGGACTTCCGTGGACAAGCTCAAAAAGCCTTGGAAGAAGCTCGTAATGCAAAAGTAATCGGTAAATCACTTGAAGCTTATTTGACTGTTTATCCAAATGAAGTGGTACAAACCCTTCTTGGTGCGGTTAACAGTAATGTTGCTCAACTCTTGATTGTGTCAGACTTGACTATCGCAGAAGGACCAGCTCCAGAAGGTGCAGTAACCTTTGAAGATGTGGCCTTTACAGTTGAACGTGCGGCTGGTGAGGTTTGTGATCGTTGCCGTCGTATCGATCCAAGTACAGCAGAACGTAGCTATAACGCAACCATCTGTAACCACTGTGCAAGCATCGTAGAAGAAAACTTTGCGGATGCAGTTGCAGAAGGTTTTGAAGCCAAATAATACTGTGACTGGTTACTAGAGATACTAATGAAGCTGGTCTCTTCTATCTTCCAATTATGGGCTTGAAAGCTGGCGATAAAGTGACTGCCGTAGCAAAAGATGCATCAGGTAATACATCAACTCCAACAGAGAAAACAGTTGGTAAAGGTGATGCGAAGGGAGTTAAAACACCAGTTGTGAACCCAGTTAAAGCAGGTGATACTGCAATCACAGGTACAGCAGAAGCAGGTTCAACAGTAGAAGTAACTCTTCCAAATGGCTCAAAAGTACCAGCTGTAGCAGATAAAGATGGCAAGTTCAGCATTCCAGTAGCTGGATTGAAGGCAGGCGACAAAGTTTCTGTAACAGCGACAGACGCAGCAGGTAACAAGTCAGGCGCAACAGTAGCGAAAGCAACGCCAACAGCAACAGATGTTAAGGTTAACAATGACGGATCAGTAGTTGTAACCTTTGCGGACGGATCAGTAGCAACAATTGCAGCTAATAAAGTTGTTAAGGAAGCAACTAAAGAGTCATCTGCTCAAGCACCAGCTAAGAAAGCAGGAGCGAAAGAATTGCCAAATACTGGTACAGAACAATCTAACGCTTCACTTGGTTTAGCACTTCTTGCGAGCAGTGACAGGAGGACTCCTTATCTCTAAAAAAACGTAAGGAAGAAGAGTAAACCATTGCTCTGATAAAAGCAAACCTGAAAATTTTGATTCAGTGAATTTGCTAGAAAAAAACCGTAAGAAGAAATTCTTACGGTTTTTTTGTATAGATAAAGTTGCTAATCGAAAGGTGCTAGTACTCTATGACGATAGGTATCTTAGAAATATATGGAGGAACAGTTCCTAAAACGAATTTGTGACTTTCTTAAACCATTTTCCAAATATTGAGGTGATATTCATTTTTTAAATACTGTTCAGTCTTGTGCGAATTTTTTTGGACTCATTGATAAGAATTGTACAGTAAAAAAATAAAGATAAAAAAAGTAAAATATTTTTATGAATAATTTTATTCTCAAAATCTTTGACATTTTTTTAAATACATATTTTATAATAAAAATGTATGTAGCATATATAATGCTAAAAAATACGAAAAAGGAGACGTAAAATGTATTTTAATCGTAAAAATGCAGAGCAAAAGAACTGGCGTATGATCAAAAAAGGAAAACACTTCCTTTTCGGTTGTTCGCTTGTTTTTGCAATTGGGGCGGCTTTGGTAGCACCATCAGTCAAAGCAGATACAGTAGAAACTAAGCCAGAAGCAGGTTCTACTACGGAAACCACTAAGTCGGTTGCAGCTGAGGAGGATGTAACTTATGCAGCACCTGCTGCAGAAGTTCCAACAACTACAGAAGCTAATGCTAAGGAGAAAGATACAGAGTACTCTGCTGCACCAGTAGTAGCAACTACAAAAGAATCAGATTCTGTCCAAGAACCAAGCTTAACTACAGTAGCTGATGCATCAGCATTAACTGCTGAAGAAATCTCAAACGTCGTTGAAGCGATTAAAGGTGTAAATCCAACAGCAGTTGATGTTCAAGTTAGTAATGATGGATCTGCGGTTATAACATTTGCAGATGGCTCTAGCGCAACATTGTCAGCTTCTCAAACCGTTAAAGTGAAGCCAGAAGCTACTTCTACTTCGGAAGCACCTACACGTTCACGTCGTGCCCTTTCTCCAGCAAATGGCATCAGCACACGTTCATTTGACTCTGAACTTCAAGATGCTGCTCAAAGACAGCCATCTATAGCCCAGGGGAAAAAGGTCAGAAACAAGGTTACGAAGGAACAGTTTGGCTTTACCGTAATGGAACAGTCAATAACGATAACCAAGAAGATGCAAAACGCCTTGCTAATGTTAATGTTTACCTTCAGTATGTAACTGGGAAAGGTTTCGTTTCTCCAGTTTATAAGACAACAAGTGGACAAGATGGAACTTTTGTATTTGACTTGTCTAAACCAGTAGCAAACCGTCTAGGAGCCACAGGTGAGTTTCAACTTGCAGGAGATCCTAAACTTGCTATCCGTACTTGGGTAGAAAATCCAGATCCAACAAAATACACTGTCATCAAATCAGGTGACCAACGTACAGGTTTCCACGGACGTCTTAGCCGTTTGAATGAAACTTGGGATTTCACGGCTGGTATCAACCGTATTGTTGGTGGTCAAGTAGTTCTCCAAGAAAAACCAAATTCTGAAGACTATCTATTGAAACCAGAAGCAGACCGTCAGACAGGTGACCAAGCAGACGGCCAATTTTCACGTAAAGGCGATTATGGTACAATCCGTGGTAGAGTGTGGTACGAACTTCGTGACCCAAGTGGTTCTGACGCACGTATGTATAAAAAAGACAGCTACGATATTAATGCCACAAACGTTAAAGTAGCGGCTTCATACGTAAATGATGAAGTAACTCGTCTTTTTGACAAATGGAAAAAAGAACACAAAAACTACAAACTTGATGATTTCAAAGCTGCTCAAGCTGAAATTATCAAAGAATACGAAGCTAAGAATGGTAAAGGTTCACATATCGCTGAAACTGTTGTAGTACCAGTTGATAAAGACGGTTACTATCGTATTCCATTCCGTGGTCTTTATGGTGTGAGCGCTGATAAGGCTAACAGTGGACTTTCTAAGAAAATTTCAGATGCAGAGTTTGGAACACTTGTTAAAGATGAAGATTTAGACAATGAACATCTTATGAAGTGGAATGGAACTATTGGACAAAAATACCGTCACATTAATACGGATTATGTTTATGCCACTGTTCTTGTCAATGACTATGCTATTTGGAGCAATAACTACCAATCAAATATGTTTGAAGGTACGTCAGATGCTGTTCTTCCAGTAGGACCTTCATCACTTGCGGGAGCAAATATTTCAAATACCAACTTTGCTCTAATCGCACCACAACCAATGCACGACATCTTGGTGTATGACAACTCTGATCACTTTGCTAAACCAGGAAATACTGCTGAAAGCACTACTGGTGGGCTTATGCCATCACGCGAATACCAATCCGTTGGTTCAAAGATGGTAAAGCAATTGGTGAAGCAACAACTGTAATGTCAACAGCAGAAGGAACTGCTAAGTCAGTACCACTCACTGTGCCAAATGATCTTACAGAACCAGCAATCTATACATCAGCTGTATTCCTCCAAGGCGAAGACACAAGTGACCTTCATTCAGCATTGGCACTTGATTCATTCACTGCTGTTCTTGATGAAGAAACAGACAAATACACTCCAAAATATGCTGACACACTTGTAACACCAGGAACCCCTGCTACAGCAACGCCAACTTTCACAGATAAAGGTGGGAAAGATACACCAGCTCCAGAAGGTGCTAAATATAGTATTCCATCTGACTTTGTAGCTCCAGAAGGCTACACTGTATCAATCGACGAAAATACAGGAAAAATCACTGTTGAAGCTAAGCCAGGAACAACAGTTGAAGAAGTTGAAGTACCTGTCAAAGTAACATACAAAGACAACTCAACTGATACAGCCAAGGCTACCTTTAAGTTGGATACTGATGGTGATAAGATCCCAGATGTAACGGATGAAGATGATGATAATGATGGTGTCAAAGATTCAGACGAAACAACAGATGGTACAAACACTAAAGATCCAAACTCAATCGCTTCAAAAATTACTCCAATTGATGATCAAACAGGTGTAGTAGGAAAAGAAATCACACCAGTTACTGTCACAGTAGAGAAAGTTCCTACAGATGGTTCTATCAAGGTTGAAGGACTTCCGGATGGTGTTTCTTACGACCCAGCAACAAAACAAATTACAGGTACACCAACAACTGAAGGTGAATCAGAAGTAACGATCACAGTTCTTGGTAAAAATGGTCAACCAGTAAAAGGTGCTGATGGACAACCTGTAACTGAAACATTTAAATTTACAGTTACAAAACCAGCAACAGACGCTGATAAGAACACTCCAACAGCTAAGGAACAAACAGTAAACAAGGGTGAAACTCCAGATGCTAAGAAATCAATTGGTAATACAGGAGATCTCCCAAGTGGTACAACCTATGCCTTCAAAGATCCAGTAGATACAACTACAACAGGCGATAAGGGAGCAACCGTTGTTGTTACTTACCCAGATGGCTCTAAAGATGAAGTTCCAGTTAAGGTAAAAGTTGTAGAAAACCCAACCCAAGCCGATGAAAATACCCCAACAGCTAAAGATCAAACAGTTAAGAAGGGAGATACTCCAGACGCTAAGAAATCAATTGGTAATGTAGGAGATCTTCCAGAAGGAACTAAATTCGAGTACAAGACACCAGTAGACACTACAACACCAGGCGACAAAGACGCAACAGTTGTAGTAACTTACCCAGATGGCTCTAAAGATGAAGTTCCAGTTAAGGTAAAAGTTGTAGAAAACCCAACCCAAGCCGATGAAAATACCCCAACAGCTAAAGATCAAACAGTTAAGAAGGGAGACACTCCAGACGCTAAGAAATCAATTGGTAATGTAGGAGATCTTCCAGAAGGAACTAAATTCGAGTACAAGACACCAGTAGACACTACAACACCAGGCGACAAAGACGCAACAGTTGTAGTAACTTACCCAGATGGATCTAAAGATGAAGTTCCAGTTAAGGTAAAAGTTGTAGAAAACCCAACCCAAGCCGATGAAAATACCCCAACAGCTAAAGATCAAACAGTTAAGAAGGGAGACACTCCAGACGCTAAGAAATCAATTGGTAATATAGGAGATCTTCCAGAAGGAACTAAATTCGAGTACAAGACACCAGTAGACACTACAACACCAGGCGACAAAGACGCAACAGTTGTAGTAACTTACCCAGATGGATCTAAAGATGAAGTTCCAGTTAAGGTAAAAGTTGTAGAAAACCCAACCCAAGCCGATGAAAATACCCCAACAGCTAAAGATCAAACAGTTAAGAAGGGAGATACTCCAGACGCTAAGAAATCAATTGGTAATGTAGGAGATCTTCCAGAAGGAACTAAATTCGAGTACAAGACACCAGTAGACACTACAACACCAGGCGACAAAGACGCAACAGTTGTAGTAACTTACCCAGATGGCTCTAAAGATGAAGTTCCAGTTAAGGTAAAAAGTTGTAGAAAACCCAACCCAAGCCGATGAAAAATACCCCAACAGCTAAAAGATCAAACAGTTAAGAAGGGAGACACTCCAGACGCTAAGAAATCAATTGGTAATGTAGGAGATCTTCCAGAAGGAACTAAATTCGAGTACAAGACACCAGTAGACACTACAACACCAGGCGACAAAGACGCAACAGTTGTAGTAACTTACCCAGATGGATCTAAAGATGAAGTTCCAGTTAAGGTAAAAGTTGTAGAAAACCCAACCCAAGCCGATGAAAATACCCCAACAGCTAAAGATCAAACAGTTAAGAAGGGAGATACTCCAGACGCTAAGAAATCAATTGGCAATGTAGGCGATCTTCCAGAAGGAACTAAGTTCGAATACAAGACTCCAGTAGACACTACAACACCAGGCGACAAAGACGCAACAGTTGTAGTAACTTACCCAGATGGATCTAAAGATGAAGTTCCAGTTAAGGTAAAAGTTGTAGAAAAGCCAACTCAAGCCGATGAAAACACCCCAGTAGCTAAAGACCAAACAGTTAAGAAGGGTGACACTCCAGACGCTAAGAATTCAATTGGTAATGTAGGAGATCTTCCGAAAGGAACTAAGTTCGAATACAAGACACCAGTAGACACTACAACTCCAGGCGATAAGGGAGCAACCGTTGTTGTTACTTACCCAGATGGCTCTAAGGATGAAGTTCCAGTAACAGTTAAAGTAGTAGATCCAAGCACAGATGCGGACAAGAACACCCCAGTAGCGAAGGGTCAAACAGTAAACAAGGGTGAAACTCCAGACGCTAAGAAATCAATTGGCAATGTAGGAGATCTTCCGAAAGGAACTAAGTTCGAATACAAGACTCCAGTAGACACTACAACTCCAGGCGATAAGGGAGCAACTGTTGTTGTTACTTACCCAGATGGCTCTAAGGATGAAGTTCCAGTAACAGTTAAAGTAGTAGATCCAAGCACAGATGCGGATAAGAACACCCCAACTGCTAAAGATCAAACAGTTAAGAAGGGTGAAACTCCAGACGCTAAGAAATCAATTGGCAATGTAGGCGATCTTCCAGAAGGAACTAAATTCGAGTACAAGACACCAGTAGATACAACAACACCAGGTGAAAAAGACGCAATTGTTGTAGTAACATATCCAGATGGCTCTAAGGATGAAGTTCCAGTTAAAGTAACTGTTGCAGCTAATGCAGCTCCAGCTTCTGATAACACTCCAGCTAAGAAAGCAGGCGCTAAAGAATTACCAAATACTGGTACAAAACAATCTAGCGCTTCACTTGCTCTAGCACTTCTTGCAGCAGCGACAGGAGGACTCCTTATCTCTAAAAAACGTAAGGAAGAAGAGTAAGCTATTTCTCAAATAAAGCAAATCTAAGAATCTTGATTCTATAAATCTGCTAGAAAAGAGTCTGGGACAATAGTGTCTCGATTCTATCAAAAAAGCAACGGTTTTTGCCGTTGCTTTTTGCATGGTTGCGATAGTCTTGGTAAAATAGAATTGCACAATAAACATTTAGAAAGGCTATCCCATGCATATTCACTATAACACAAATCAAACAACTTTATCACTAGAAATCAGTTCTTTCTTACCACAAGACCATCTTGTTTTTACTATTGAAAAAGTGGTGAATACCTTGGAGGATAGTCACTTCCACGCCTTCTATCATGCCTTTGGTCGTCCGTCTTATCACCCTAAAATGCTTGTATCTACTCTTCTATTTGCCTATTCACAAGGGATTTTCTCTGGACGAAAAATTGAAAAAATGATGATTGAAAATCTGGCTATGCAGTACCTAACAGGGCAGTTGCTTGTCAGCTATCGCACCATCAATCGTTTTCGAGTCGCTGAAGGGATAGAAGAACTCATTCGTGATCTTTTCATCGACCTCAATCTTCGTTTAAAAATGGAAGAGTTAGTAACCCTAGATTGTTTGTTTATTGATGGGACTAAGATTGAAGCTAATGCCGACAAGTATAGTTTCGTGTGGAAGAAAGCGACAGAGAAATTCTCCGCCAAACTTCAAGAACAGATGCAGGTCTATTTTCAAGAAGAAAACACTCCCCTTATCCATCAAGCTATCGAACTGGATACACAAGAGCCTATCTCCTCAGAGCAGTTGCTTGCATTCGCTCAAATCCTTGAAGAAGAATTAGAAAAACTGAACCAGGACATTGAGGAGACCCCTGTTAAAGGAAAGGACGAATGTAAAACCCAACGTCGGAAACTCAAGAAAGTCTTGCGTAAAGTCAAGGAGGATTTTTCAGTACGTGCTGAAAAATATGAGAAGTATCAAGAAACTTTTGAAGGCCGCAACAGCTTTTCCAAGACAGATACAGATGCCACTTTTATGCGGATGAAAGAAGACCATATGAAAAATGGTCAACTCAAGGCTGCTTATAATCTTCAAATCGCTACTGAAAACCAATTTGTTCTTCACTATGATATCTTCTCAAATCCGACAGACACCAATACTCTTCTACCCTTACTTGAAACCTATCCGCATGAGGTAAAGACAGTTGTCGCAGATGCTGGATATGGAAGTGGAGAGAACCTCCTTCGTTTAGATGAAAAGAAGGTAAACCATCTGATTAAATATGCCATGTTTGACAAGGAACAAAAGAGAGGGTATAAACAGTCGGCCAGAAACTTAGCGAATTGGCACTATGATGACAAGGAGGATAGCTACACACATCCTGATGGCTGGTGCTATCGTTTTCACCATATCAAACATCAGAAAACACAGACGAACTTTCAACAGGAAATCAAGGTTTACTACGCTGATGGACCTGAATCAGCCCCTCAAAAGGGACTGTATATGAACGAACGCTATCAGCACTTAAAAACGAAAGAATGCCAGGCGCTTTTATCTCCCGAAGGTAGACAGATTTTCGCTCAACACAAGATTAATGTGGAACCTGTCTTTGGGCAGATAAAGGCTTGTTTGGGTTACAAGAGATGTAACCTGAGAGGCAAGCGTCAGGTGAGAATTGATATGGGATTGGTACTTATGGCCAATAATCTCCTAAAATACAATAAGAGAACGACTCAAAATTAAAAAGCTAGAGTTTCGCAATTGGAAATCTCTAGCTTTTTTGTGGCTGAGAACTATTTTGTCCCAGACTCTTTTTGTATAGATAAAGTGTCTCTTTGTTAACTGGAAGAACTTTGAATTTAAATTGAAATATGATAGAATAACAATTATTATATTTTTAAGGAGACAGTTATGAAGACAAAAACACTCGCACAAATTGCTGGAATTATTGGGACTATCGCAGGCTCGCTCTTGGCAATTTTGCCTGTCATTATATTAATGATTGTATCTATTTTTGAGAATGAAGATTTTGTAGGAGTAATTTTGGCGATTATTTTCATTGTTTTTACCTTAGTAAAAATCGCAACTCTAATTCTTGGAATTCTCTCTCTAATCTACTATAAGGATGATAAGCGTATTTCAATGGCACCATCTATTTTGTTAATCGTAGGTTCTGTAGTAGGCTTGATTCCATTTTTAGGCTGGATTGGTGGCATCGTCATTGTCATCGGTGGTGCCCTTTTTTTAACAAGCTTGAAACAATTTCAAGTTCAAGAATAGCTGTTTATTGAGAGAAGGGGCGTTCACCTCTTCTCTTTTTAATCGATTTTGACTAGCTTTTTTGTGAAAAATTGTGTAAAATAGAATAGATAAACGAGGGAAACCTCGGAAAATAAAAGGAGTATCCATCAAATGGTAAAATTGGTTTTTGCTCGCCACGGTGAGTCTGAATGGAACAAAGCTAACCTTTTCACTGGTTGGGCTGATGTTGATTTGTCTGAAAAAGGAACACAACAAGCGATTGACGCTGGTAAATTGATCAAAGAAGCTGGTATCGAATTTGACCAAGCTTATACTTCAGTATTGAAACGTGCGATCAAAACAACTAACTTGGCTCTTGAAGCATCCGACCAATTGTGGGTTCCAGTTGAAAAATCATGGCGCTTGAACGAACGTCACTACGGTGGTTTGACTGGTAAAAACAAAGCTGAAGCTGCTGAACAATTTGGTGATGAGCAAGTTCACATCTGGCGTCGTTCATACGATGTATTGCCTCCAGCAATGCCTCATGATGATGAGTACTCAGCTCATACTGACCGTCGTTATGCTTCACTTGATGACTCAGTAATTCCAGATGCTGAAAACTTGAAAGTGACGTTGGAACGTGCCCTTCCATTCTGGGAAGATAAAATCGCTCCAGCGCTTAAAGACGGTAAGAATGTATTCGTAGGAGCACACGGTAACTCAATCCGCGCCCTTGTAAAACACATCAAACGCTTGTCAGACGACGAAATCATGGATGTGGAAATCCCTAACTTCCCACCATTGGTATTCGAATTTGACGAAAAATTGAACGTAGTTTCTGAATACTACCTTGGTAAATAAGCATCATAAAGCCTAGGATGATTCCTAGGTTTTTTTATTTTTAAAACATAGGGTTTGAGGTAGAAAAAAACTTAAGCTGAGAAATTTGAAGTTCAAGATTTAGGAATTCAAAAAAACAATTTAGCTTGTCAAAGCAGAGGATTCTTGTTATAATAGATAGGATGGAGGCGTTATGGCACTTAAAAAAGCAAGTCTAGCCTGTGCGGTTTGTGGTTCTAGAAACTATTCGATTAAGATTAGCGGAAATCCAAAACCAACACGCTTAGAAGTAAATAAATTTTGTAAACACTGTGGCAAGTACACCACACACAGAGAAACGAGATAGGAGAAAACGATGCGTTTTATTAAGGATATTTTTAAACTTCTTAAAGAAACAACTTGGCCGACTCGCAAGGAAAGTTGGTTAGATTTTAAATCTATCATGGAATACACTGCTTTCTTTGTAGTGATGATTTATATTTTTTTGACCAATTGATTGTTAGCGGATTGATTCGTTTTCATTAATATTTTTTTAAAAATAAGCTAAGAAAAAGATCTAGTCGCTGAGATTCTTCAGTTAGGAAAGGAAAAAACATGGATAGTTTTGATAAAGGATGGTTTGTGCTACAAACTTATTCTGGCTACGAAAATAAAGTAAAAGAAAATCTATTGCAACGTGCACAAACATACAATATGCTAGAAAATATTCTGCGTGTTGAGATTCCTACACAAACAGTGCAAGTGGAAAAAAATGGAAAGAAAAAAGAAATCGAAGAAAATCGCTTTCCAGGTTATGTTCTTGTAGAAATGGTTATGACCGATGAAGCATGGTTTGTTGTGCGTAACACACCAAACGTAACAGGATTCGTAGGCTCACACGGAAATAGATCAAAACCAACTCCACTTTTGGAACAAGAAATTCGCGATATTTTAGTTTCTATGGGTCAAACTGTCCAAGAATTTGATATTGATGTCCAAGTTGGTCAAACTGTTCGTATCATTGACGGTGCTTTTGCAGATTACACAGGTAAGATTACAGAAATTGATAACAACAAAGTTAAGATGATTATCTCTATGTTTGGTAATGATACAGTAGCAGAAGTAAATCTTAATCAGATTGCAGAACTTTAATCGGGCATTTCTTGGAAATTTCGTCAATTAAATCTAAAAAGCAAAGACAACTGTGGGGAAAACAGTTGTCTTTTTTCACCCTCACTTGTGAGTATTCACGATTTCCATAACATTAGAGAGCTAAAAAGAAACAAGATAGAAACTAGGGCCCTTCTTTCCCCCTTTCTCTGCTATACTACAAGCAGAGAAAGGAGGAAAGCAAATGCTTGAGAAATACTACGCAAGAGTAAAAGGGATTGTCCATAAATGCCGAAAAGATTATTATCTCCACCTGTGGGAAAAAGAGGATTGGGATCAAGAAGGACTGATCTGCCTTTACGAACTTCTAGAGTCCCATCCAGAACTAGTGGAAGAAGAAAAGAAACTCTACGTCTACTTTAAAACAAAATTCCGCAACCGAATCCTTGATACTGTAAGAAAACAAGAGAGTCAAAAACGACGTCTGGACCGAATGGCTTATGAAGAAGTAGGAGAGATCAGCCATCGACTACCAGAAGGAGGTCTATGGCTGGATGATTATTATGCCCTTCATGAATTGTTGGATAATTATAGAAGAAAGTTGCCCCAAGATAAGCAAGAAGCTTACGAACGTCTCTGGGCAGATGAGCGCTTCAAAGGCCGCAAGAGCCTTCTCAGGGAGTTAGAGGTAGTCTTCAAAGGTTGGTGAAAAAAAGTTTAAAAAGATGTTGACAAGTAGGAAAAAGTCGGTATAATAGTAAGAGTTGAAAATACCAACTCCGGTCCGTTGGTCAAGGGGTTAAGACACCGCCTTTTCACGGCGGTAACACGGGTTCGAATCCCGTACGGACTATGGTATGTTACAGTTGAAACACTAGATGAAAAAAGTTAAAAAAAGTTTCAAAAAAGTGTTGACAAGGAAATGTGTCTGTGATATACTAATATAGTTGTCACTTAAGAGAGATTGAGTGACAAAGACCTTTGAAAACTGAACAAGACGAACCAATGTGCAGGGCACTACAACAGAAGTTGTAGTACTGAACAATGAAAAAAACAATAAATCTGTCAGTGACAGAAATGAGTGAGAACTCAAACTTTTAATGAGAGTTTGATCCTGGCTCAGGACGAACGCTGGCGGCGTGCCTAATACATGCAAGTAGAACGCTGAAGGAGGAGCTTGCTTCTCCGGATGAGTTGCGAACAGGGTGAGTAACGCGTAGGTAACCTGCCTGGTAGCGGGGGATAACTATTGGAAACGATAGCTAATACCGCATAACAGTAGATATTGCATGATATCTGCTTGAAAAGGTGCAATTGCATCACTACCAGATGGACCTGCGTTGTATTAGCTAGTTGGTGAGGGTAACGGCTCACCAAGGCGACGATACATAGCCGACCTGAGAGGGTGATCAGCCACACTGGGACTGAGACACGGCCCAGACTCCTACGGGAGGCAGCAGTAGGGAATCTTCGGCAATGGACGGAAGTCTGACCGAGCAACGCCGCGTGAGTGAAGAAGGTTTTCGGATCGTAAAGCTCTGTTGTAAGAGAAGAACGAGTGTGAGAGTGGAAAGTTCACACTGTGACGGTATCTTACCAGAAAGGGACGGCTAACTACGTGCCAGCAGCCGCGGTAATACGTAGGTCCCGAGCGTTGTCCGGATTTATTGGGCGTAAAAGCGAGCGCAGGCGGTTAGATAAGTCTGAAGTTAAAGGCTGTGGCTTAACCATAGTACGCTTTGGAAACTGTTTAACTTGAGTGCAAGAGGGAGAGTGGAATTCCATGTGTAGCGGTGAAATGCGTAGATATATGGAGGAACACCGGTGGCGAAAGCGGCTCTCTGGCTTGTAACTGACGCTGAGGCTCGAAAGCGTGGGGAGCAAACAGGATTAGATACCCTGGTAGTCCACGCCGTAAACGATGAGTGCTAGGTGTTAGACCCTTTCCGGGGTTTAGTGCCGCAGCTAACGCATTAAGCACTCCGCCTGGGGAGTACGACCGCAAGGTTGAAACTCAAAGGAATTGACGGGGGACCCGCACAAGCGGTGGAGCATGTGGTTTAATTCGAAGCAACGCGAAGAACCTTACCAGAGTCTTGACATCCCTCTGACCGCTCTAGAGATAGAGTTTTCCTTCGGGACAGAGGTGACAGGTGGTGCATGGTTGTCGTCAGCTCGTGTCGTGAGATGTTGGGTTAAGTCCCGCAACGAGCGCAACCCCTATTGTTAGTTGCCATCATTCAGTTGGGCACTCTAGCGAGACTGCCGGTAATAAACCGGAGGAAGGTGGGGATGACGTCAAATCATCATGCCCCTTATGACCTGGGCTACACACGTGCTACAATGGCTGGTACAACGAGTCGCAAGTCGGTGACGACAAGCTAATCTCTTAAAAGCCAGTCTCAGTTCGGATTGTAGGCTGCAACTCGCCTACATGAAGTCGGAATCGCTAGTAATCGCGGATCAGCACGCCGCGGTGAATACGTTCCCAGGGCCTTGTACACACCGCCCGTCACACCACGAGAGTTTGTAACACCCGAAGTCGGTGAGGTAACCTTTTAGGAGCCAGCCGCCTAAGGTGGGATAGATGATTGGGGTGAAGTCGTAACAAGGTAGCCGTATCGGAAGGTGCGGCTGGATCACCTCCTTTCTAAGGATAAGGAATGCACATTGGTCTTGTTTAGTCTTGAGAGGTCTTGTGGGGCCTTAGCTCAGCTGGGAGAGCGCCTGCTTTGCACGCAGGAGGTCAGCGGTTCGATCCCGCTAGGCTCCATTGGTGAGAGATCACCAAGTCATGCACATTGAAAATTGAATATCTATATCAAATAGTAACAAGAAAATAAACCGAAAACGCTGTAGTATTAATAAGAGTTTATGACTGAAAGGTCAAAAAAATAAGGTTAAGTTAATAAGGGCGCACGGTGGATGCCTTGGCACTAGGAGCCGAAGAAGGACGTGACAAACGACGATATGCCTTGGGTAGCTGTAAGTAAGCGATGATCCAGGGATTTCCGAATGGGGGAACCCAACAGGTAATGCCTGTTACCCATATCTGTTAAGGATATGAGGAGGAAGACGCAGTGAACTGAAACATCTAAGTAGCTGCAGGAAGAGAAAGCAAAAGCGATTGCCTTAGTAGCGGCGAGCGAAACGGCAGGAGGGCAAACCGAAGAGTTTACTCTTCGGGGTTGTAGGACTGCAATGTGGACTCAAAGACTATAGAAGAATGGTTTGGGAAAATCAGCCAAAGAGAGTGATAGCCTCGTATTTAAAATAGTCTTTGTACCTAGCAGTATCCTGAGTACGGCGGGACACGTGAAATCCCGTCGGAATCTGGGAGGACCATCTCCCAACCCTAAATACTCCCTAGTGACCGATAGTGAACCAGTACCGTGAGGGAAAGGTGAAAAGCACCCCGGGAGGGGAGTGAAATAGAACCTGAAACCGTGTGCCTACAACAAGTTCGAGCCCGTTAATGGGTGAGAGCGTGCCTTTTGTAGAATGAACCGGCGAGTTACGATATGATGCGAGGTTAAGTTGAAGAGACGGAGCCGCAGGGAAACCGAGTCTGAATAGGGCGCTTTAGTATCATGTCGTAGACCCGAAACCATGTGACCTACCCATGAGCAGGTTGAAGGTGCGGTAAGACGCACTGGAGGACCGAACCAGGGCACGTTGAAAAGTGCTTGGATGACTTGTGGGTAGCGGAGAAATTCCAAACGAACTTGGAGATAGCTGGTTCTCTCCGAAATAGCTTTAGGGCTAGCGTCGACATTAGAGATTCTTGGAGGTAGAGCACTGTTTGGGTGAGGGGTCCATCCCGGATTACCAATCTCAGATAAACTCCGAATGCCAATGAATTATGGTCGGCAGTCAGACTGCGAGTGCTAAGATCCGTAGTCGAAAGGGAAACAGCCCAGACCACCAGCTAAGGTCCCAAAATAATTGTTAAGTGGAAAAGGATGTGGGGTTGCACAGACAACTAGGATGTTAGCTTAGAAGCAGCTATTCATTCAAAGAGTGCGTAATAGCTCACTAGTCGAGTGACCCTGCGCCGAAAATGTACCGGGGCTAAAACAATTTACCGAAGCTGTGGATACCTTTTATGGGTATGGTAGGAGAGCGTTCTATGTGTGATGAAGGTGTACCGTGAGGAGTGCTGGAACGCATAGAAGTGAGAATGCCGGTATGAGTAGCGAAAGACAGGTGAGAATCCTGTCCACCGTAAGACTAAGGTTTCCAGGGAAGGCTCGTCCGCCCTGGGTTAGTCGGGACCTAAGGAGAGACCGAAAGGTGTATCCGATGGACAACAGGTTGATATTCCTGTACTAGAGTATGTAGTGATGGAGGGACGCAGTAGGCTAACTAAAAGCAGACGATTGGAAGAGTCTGTCTAAGCAGTGAGGTGTGAATTGAGTTAAATGCTTAGTTCTATAACATTGAGCTGTGATGGGGAGCGAAGTTTAGTAGCGAAGTTAGTGACGTCACACTGCCAAGAAAAAGCTTCTAGCGTTTAAACATACTCTACCCGTACCGCAAACCGACACAGGTAGTCGAGGGCGAGTAGCCTCAGGTGAGCGAGAGAACTCTCGTTAAGGAACTCGGCAAAATGACCCCGTAACTTCGGGAGAAGGGGTGCTGACTTTAGGTCAGCCGCAGTGAATAGTACCCAAGCAACTGTTTATCAAAAAAACACAGCTCTCTGCTAAATCGTAAGATGATGTATAGGGGGTGACGCCTGCCCGGTGCTGGAAGGTTAAGAGGAGTGCTTAGCGGTAACGCGAAGGTATGAATTGAAGCCCCAGTAAACGGCGTACGTAACTATAACGGTCCTAAGGTAGCGAAATTCCTTGTCGGGTAAGTTCCGACCCGCACGAAAAGGCGTAATGATTTGGGCACTGTCTCAACGAGAGACTCGGTGAAATTTTTAGTACCTGTGAAGATGCAGGTTACCCGCGACAGGACGGAAAGACCCCATGGAGCTTTACTGCAGTTTGATATTGAGTGTCTGTACCACATGTACAGGATAGGTAGGAGTCTATGAGATCAGGGACGCCAGTTTCGAAGGAGACGATGTTGGGATACTACCCTTGTGTTATAGCTACTCTAACCCAGATAGGTGATCCCTATCGGAGACAGTGTCTGACGGGCAGTTTGACTGGGGCGGTCGCCTCCTAAAAAGGTAACGGAGGCGCCCAAAGGTTCCCCTCAGAATGGTTGGAAATCATTCGCAGAGTGTAAAGGTATAAGGGAGCTTGACTGCGAGAGCTACAACTCGAGCAGGGACGAAAGTCGGGCTTAGTGATCCGGTGGTTCCGTATGGAAGGTACCATCGCTCAACGGATAAAAAGCTACCCTGGGGATAACAGGCTTATCTCCCCAAGAGTTCACATCGACGGGGAGGTTTGGCACCTCGATGTCGGCTCGTCGCATCCTGGGGCTGTAGTCGGTCCCAAGGGTTGGGCTGTTCGCCCATTAAAGCGGCACGCGAGCTGGGTTCAGAACGTCGTGAGACAGTTCGGTCCCTATCCGTCGCGGGCGTAGGAAATTTGAGAGGATCTGCTCCTAGTACGAGAGGACCAGAGTGGACTTACCGCTGGTGTACCAGTTGTCTTGCCAAAGGCATCGCTGGGTAGCTATGTAGGGAAGGGATAAACGCTGAAAGCATCTAAGTGTGAAACCCACCTCAAGATGAGATTTCCCATGATTTTATATCAGTAAGAGCCCTGAGAGATGATCAGGTAGATAGGTTAGAAGTGGAAGTGTGGCGACACATGTAGCGGACTAATACTAATAGCTCGAGGACTTATCCAAAGTAACTGAGAATATGAAAGCGCAAGGTTTTCTTGAAATTTGATAGATATTCAATTTTGAGTATGTATGACTCAGAGTTAAGTGACGATAGCCTAGGAGATACACCTGTTCCCATGCCGAACACAGCAGTTAAGCCCTAGAACGCCGGAAGTAGTTGGGGGTTGCCCCCTGTGAGATATGGAAGTCGCTTAGCTAGAGGGAGTTTAGCTCAGCTGGGAGAGCATCTGCCTTACAAGCAGAGGGTCAGCGGTTCGATCCCGTTAACTCCCATAGGTCCCGTAGTGTAGCGGTTATCACGTCGCCCTGTCACGGCGAAGATCGCGGGTTCGATTCCCGTCGGGACCGTAATAACGAAAGTTATTAAGACTCGTTAGCTCAGTTGGTAGAGCAATTGACTTTTAATCAATGGGTCACTGGTTCGAGCCCAGTACGGGTCATCATTGCGGGTTTGGCGGAATTGGCAGACGCACCAGATTTAGGATCTGGCGCTTAACGGCGTGGGGGTTCAAGTCCCTTAACCCGCATAATAGAAATAAGCCGGCTTAGCTCAGTTGGTAGAGCATCTGATTTGTAATCAGAGGGTCGCGTGTTCAAGTCATGTAGCCGGCATTTTTTTAATATTCAGAGTCATGAATGCGAACGTAGTTCAGTGGTAGAACACCACCTTGCCAAGGTGGGGGTCGCGGGTTCGAATCCCGTCGTTCGCTTAGAGAGGCCGGGGTGGCGGAACTGGCAGACGCACAGGACTTAAAATCCTGCGATTGGTAACGATCGTACCGGTTCGATTCCGGTCCTCGGCATAAATGAGCACCCTTAGCTCAACTGGATAGAGTACCTGACTACGAATCAGGCGGTTAGAGGTTCGACTCCTCTAGGGTGCATTTTTTTATTTACTTCGGGAAGTAGCTCAGCTTGGTAGAGTACTTGGTTTGGGACCAAGGTGTCGCAGGTTCGAATCCTGTCTTCCCGATTGATGGCGGTGTAGCTCAGCTGGCTAGAGCGTCCGGTTCATACCCGGGAGGTCGGGGGTTCGATCCCCTTCGCCGCTATAATGATCTTGTTGGACCTTTAGCTCAGCTGGTTAGAGCTCTCGGCTCATAACCGAGTGGTCGTAGGTTCAAGTCCTACAAGGTCCATTGGAATGATGGAGGATTACCCAAGTCCGGCTGAAGGGAACGGTCTTGAAAACCGTCAGGCGTGTAAAAGCGTGCGTGGGTTCGAATCCCACATCCTCCTTTATTTATTATTAACGCGGGATGGAGCAGCTCGGTAGCTCGTCGGGCTCATAACCCGAAGGTCGTAGGTTCAAATCCTGCTCCCGCAATATTTGGCTCGGTAGCTCAGTTGGTAGAGCAATGGATTGAAGCTCCATGTGTCGGCGGTTCGATTCCGTCTCGCGCCATTTTTTTAATAAGATACTATGCGGGTGTAGTTTAGTGGTAAAACTACAGCCTTCCAAGCTGTTGTCGCGAGTTCGATTCTCGTCACCCGCTTTGAACTTTTGTTCAAGTACCAAGTTTTAAACTTGGGCGCGTAGCTCAGGTGGTTAGAGCGCACGCCTGATAAGCGTGAGGTCGGTGGTTCGAGTCCACTCGTGCCCATTAATAGGAGAATTACTCAAGAGGCTGAAGAGGACGGTTTGCTAAATCGTTAGGTCGGGTAACTGGCGCAAGGGTTCGAATCCCTTATTCTCCGTATTCAAAGAGCTTTTATAGCTCTTTTTTTAATTTCCTTTTTATAATTTTTATATTCTTTGAAAATTTAATGTTATACTAGTCTTATATATGATTGTAAAAGTATTTTTTTGATGTTGATGGGTAATTTAGGAGAATATGATCTATGACTAAAGGTGTAAAGTTTCGTAGTATTTTTTTATAGATATGTTTTTATTTATAATTGTTTTGTTTTTTTCTAGGCTTTTAATCAAATTGTTGGTCGAGGATTTCAAACGATAACTTTTTTTGATTACGCTTTTTAGTTTTGATCAAACAGAGTTAGTGTATTTCCTTCTTTTATTGCTTTTTACTTGGTATCGGCATAAATTTTTCTTTTTTTCCTTGGAAATTTTTATATTACACAGGATTGTATTTACCTTAGAAGATTTGATTTATTTGTTCCTTGGAGTGATTTCAGTGGAGTTTCACATGTTTGGATTAACAAAAGGAGTAATTTTAGTAGAGGGCTTGTTTTTTATAATCATAAATGTTTAGTTTTATATCGTCACGACTACAAGCCGATTTGTATTTATCATACTTCTTTATTAGTCTTATTTCTTGTCAAAATGTGTAATCCTAAGATTGAAACGAATATCTTATCGGCTAGTTTTGCTACTGGATTAAATATTCTATTAAATATGTCGCTTTTCTATTATCTTTATTTTCTTGAGTTAAAGGATCTTAGTTTTAGTTTTTTTTTACTTTTTTGCTTACTCTACTTTATAAAAAGTTTTATCATTCCTTTATGGTTAGTTTATAGTCAAAATTATAAGTACGGTCCTTATCTGGTCCATAGTAGTTTCTTTAAGAGGAATGCTTCAGATGTGATTCATGTTTAATTTTATAAAAATGATGGCTTTCTACTTTTTGTAGGAAGTTTTTATTTTTTTCTATAACAAAATAGTTTATAGATGAAGAATTTCCTTTGATAATGCAATTCACACAACTACTGGACTTGAACTACGTTTAGTCTGTTATGTGCTCATGCAGGAGCAAGGAAATCATGAAGCTACAGATCAGGCAAAGATAACCAAGGCCTACAAGCTCCCTTACCTCTATGTCGTTCACACGGTGGGTCTCTTATCTATGAAGAGTTGATAGATTTTGAAAGGCAGCAGCTAGCATCGTCCTATGAAGTGTGTTTGACCTTAGCTTATGAACAAGCTCTGTGAAATTGGAATTTTGTTGTATCTCAACAGGAGAATTTCGATTTCCAAATGAAGAGTCAGTTAAGATTGTGATGGAGACGGTTATACAGTTTCAGATAAAACACACTGATATGACAGTTGTATTCAATGTTTGTAAGGATTTTTATTATGAGATTTACTCAGATTTATTAAAAAATTAATATTTCTATATCGAAACAGTTGACAGGTGTAATCAAAAACGTTACAATAATTAAAAACTTCGATATAGAACAAAAAAGGAGACAAAATGGACAAGATGTTAGGGGGCTACCAAGCTCTACAAATTCGATTGTTGAATGGGCGTATCTTTCAAAAGTTGCTTAGCAAGGAACATGGTGCTCAATACCGAAGTGAACAGGGAAAAATTTTAACGATTTTGTGGAAGCGAGAGTTGGGGTGTGCTACCGCGACCGATATCGCTCTTGCGACGGGTCTAGCCAATAATACATTGACCAGTATGGTTAAGAAATTGGAAGAACAAGGTTTGGTCACGATTCAACCTTGCACGCAGGATAAAAGGAAAAAATATATTTCTTTGACAGACCTCGGTTGGGCACAAAAAGAAATTGGAGACCGTGTCAGCAAAGAACTAGGAGAGATTTTTTATCAAGGGTTTTCAGATGAAGAAATCCGAGAATTTGAAGCCTATCAAGAGCGAATTATCTCAAATCTAAAAGCTAAAGAAAATGAAATCTAGGGAAAAGAAGTAACAGTTATGATCGGAATTACAGGTGTAACAGGGAAATTAGGCTCCTATGTGGCTGACCTTGTCGATAAAAAAGGAATCGCTTCAGTCCATCTAGCACGAAGTCCAGATCGTGCAAAAGTCTACGCGTCTGCAGAAATCCGTAAAATAGTGTATGCCAATACTCCAGAGGTTGTTGAGGCCTTAAAGGGTATCGATACCTTGTTGATGGTATCTGCTCGGGAAAATCCAGAGCGTGTCAAGGAGCACAAGGAGTTTTTAGATGCAGCAAAACTAGCAGGGGTGCAGCATATTGTTTATACCTCTTTTTATGGGGCAGATGAGAAGGCAACGTTCACTTTGTCTCGAGATCATGCCCAGACGGAAGCCTATATCAAGGAGTTAGGGTTCACCTATACTTTTTTGAGAGATAATTTTTTTACTTGGACTTATTGTTAGATATTGTTCTTGAAAAATGGAGAAATTCGTGGTCCAGCAGGAAGTGGGAAGGTTTCAGCAGTTGCCCGTAAGGACACATCTAGTGTTGCAGCAGAGATTCTTTTTACATGCTAAGAAATGGGAAAAATCAAACCTTGAATCTAACAGGACCAGAGGAACTTTCCATGGAAGAAATCGTAGCGCTTCTCTCAAAAGAGACCGGTAAAGCCATCACGTATGTAGACGAATCGGTAGAAGAAGCTTATGAGTCACGGAAAAAAATGTGCCAGCACAAACTTGGGAGTACGATGCCTGGGTCAGCACCTATACAGCGATTAAAGCTGGGGAACAAGCTGGAGTTTCAACAGATGTCGAAAAAGGTATTAGGACGTCCAGCTATGAGTTTAATAGATGTTTTGAAAGAAAGACAGTTGCTTGAGGAAGATTTATGATTGAATACAAACATGTAGCCTTGCGCTACACGGATAAGGATATTTTAAAAGATGTCAATCTCCGCATTGAAAATGGAGAATTCATGGTGCTAGTGGGTCCTTCGGGATCTGGAAAGACCACTATGATCAAGATGATTAACCGTCTTTTGGAACCGACGGATGGCAATATCTACATGGATGGGAAACGCATCAAGGACTATGATGAACGAGAATTACGTCTTAGTACCGGCTATGTCCTTCAAGCCATTGCTCTATTTCCAAATCTAACGGTTGCTGAAAATATTGCACTGATTCCTGAGATGAAGGGCTGGAGCAAGGAGCAAATCACTTCGAAAACCGAAGAACTCTTAGACAAGGTGGGGCTACCTGCTGCAGATTATGCCCATCGTTTACCAAGCGAGTTATCTGGTGGCGAGCAACAGCGGATTGGGATTGTACGAGCCATCATTGGGGAACCAAAAATTCTATTGATGGACGAGCCTTTTTCAGCCTTGGATGCTATCTCTCGCAAGCAGTTGCAAGCTCTCACCAAGGATTTGCACAAGGAGTTCGGTATGACGACCATCTTCGTAACACATGATACGGACGAGGCCTTAAAATTAGGGGATCGAATTGCAGTTTTGCAGGATGGAGAAATTCGCCAGGTGGCAGATCCTGAAACAATTTTACAAGCTCCTGCGACAGACTTTGTAGCAAACTTGTTTGGAGGTAGCCTTCATGTCTAATTTGATTTCAACATTTCAAGAGCGTTTTGGGGAATGGGTAACAGCTCTAGGACAACACTTACAATTGTCTCTTTTGACCTTATTGGTTGCTATTTTTCTGACCATCCCACTTGCGGTTTATCTAAATGGTCACAAAAAAGCAGCGACCTGGGTGCTACAAGTTGCGGGTATCTTCCAGACCATTCCTTCAATGGCCTTGTTGGGGCTCTTTATTCCTTTCATGGGGATTGGAACCTTACCATCCCTCACAGCTCTTGTCATTTACGCTATTTTCCCGATTTTAGAAAATACGATTACAGCCTTAAACGGCATTGATCCTAGTCTTGAAGAAGCAGGGATTGCTTTTGGAATGACCAAGTGGGAGCGACTTAAGAAGTTTGAAATTCCACTTGCCATGCCTGTCATTGTATCGGGGGTTCGTACAGCAACTGTTATGATCATTGGGACAGCAACTTTAGCCGCTCTTGTGGGAGCTGGAGGATTGGGCTCCTTTATCCTTTTGGGAATTGATCGTCGGAATGCTAGTCTCATTTAATCGGTGCAATCTCATCAGCCATCTTGGCCATTCTCTTTAATGTTATTCTCAAATGGTTGGAAAAGGCAAAGTTGCGTACGATTGTTGCAGCCTTTGCAGTGATGGTCCTTGGTTTGGGAGCTAGTTATGCTCTAAGCATGATTCCTAACAAAGAGAAAGAAAATCTGGTTATAGCTGGGAAGTTGGGACCTGAACCTGAGATTCTCATGAATATGTACAAGCTTCTCATTGAGGAAAATACTGATATGACGGTGACGGTCAAGCCTAACTTTGGGAAGACAGATTTCCTTTATCAAGCGCTGAAAAAGGGTGATATCGATATCTATCCAGAATTTTCTGGAACAGTGACAGAGAGTCTCCTCCAACCATCTCCACAAATTGGGCATGACCCAGAAAAGGTTTACGAGGTGGCTCGTGACGGCATTGCCAAACAGGATCAACTAGCCTTTCTTAAACCCATGGCTTATCAAAATACTTATGCTATAGCAGTTCCCAAAAAAATTGCGCAAGAATATGGACTTAAGACGATTTCAGACTTGAAAAAAGTAGAAGGACAGCTCAAGGCGGGATTCACTCTGGAGTTTAATGACCGTGAGGATGGAAACAAGGGCTTGCAGTCTGTTTATGGATTAAATCTCAATGTAGCCACTATGGAACCAGCTCTTCGCTACCAAGCCATCCAGTCAGGTGACATTCAAATTACAGATGCTTACTCAACAGATGCTGAAATTGCTCGCTATGATTTAGTGGTTTTGGAGGATGATAAACAACTCTTCCCGCCATATCAAGGTGCACCACTGATGAAAGCTGAATTACTCGAAAAACATCCTGAGTTGGAAACTGTTCTTAATAAACTAGCTGGAAAAATCACCGAGAGCCAGATGAGTCAACTCAACTATCAAGTCGGAGTAGAAGGCAAGTCTGCTGAAGAAGTAGCACGGGACTTTCTCCTTCAAGAAGGAATTCTTCAAAAATAAACGTAGAAAAGACTTTATACTAACAAAAAATCCATCTTGCTTAAGACAAGATAGGGTTTTTTATTAGATTAAAAGCAGTATAAGTGTTAACAAGACAGCTAGTGAAATCTTTATGATGTGATGAGACTTTTTAAAGCTGCCTTTCTATTTGTCATTCCAACAGGCTCCATAGCAAATTAACCCACAACCAATCAGCCAAAGAGATAGTGCGACAATCGGCAAAAAGAAGTAGAGGAAAATAGATAAGTACTTCCGATAAGGAGAAGCCGATTTCCTAGGAGATTCCTGCCTTTTCTTAATTCTGAAAGGCTAGCCAATAAATGAAGAAGAGGAAAAGCAAGAGCTAAGAAGATTGTAAAAATAGCAAGAATAATAACGAAGTTCATAGGATTTCCTTTCTAACTAGAATAATGATAATTTATTTTTGTTTGGTTGTCATCTCCATGACATCTAAGTAAAAGCTCACTACTTGATCTTCCTTATAGGATTTTCCTTTTTTGAGCCACCAGGTTAGTGTTTCGATAAAATTAGTTACGACAAAATGCTTGAGATAGGAAGTAGGAATATTAGGATAGGAAACTTGTAAGTCCTTTGCGATCATGGGATAAACATGGTGTTCCAATTCTTTCTGTAATTGACGGAGGAAATAGTCATTTTTTGAGAAAAGAAGGCTGGTGACGTGGTCCTGGTTTTTCTTGAAATGTGAAAAGATATGAGTTAAATAATCCTCTGTAGTTATATTTTTCTCACGTTCAAAAAGATGATGAAAGAGATAACGGCAGAGCTCGTCTAAGAGTAATTCCTTACTCTCATAGTGACTGTAAAAGGTGGAGCGGCCGACATATGCTAGGTCAATAATCTCTTGAACTGTGATGGATTCGTAGTCTTTTTGATTTAGTAATTGTAAAAAAGCAGTATAGATAGCTTTTCGAGTCTTGGTAATGCGACGGTCTTGAGTAGTCATATGGACACTTTGAACAAACTGTTCAGTATCGTACAAAGAGAACGGTTTGCTTCTGTCCTTTCATTGAGTTTTATTGGATAATAATAATGAACAAGATGTTCATGAATCTATTATAACAAAGGAATGAGGAATATGAAGACAAAACATGCTGTATGGGTAGCTTTTTTCTTAAATTTGAGTTTTTCAGTTCTAGAGTTTATTTTCGGAAGCATTTTTAATTCTAGTGCAGTTCTAGCAGATGCTGTTCATGATTTGGGCGATGCTCTTGCGATTGGTTTATCTGCTTGTCTAGAAACAGTCTCTAATCGTCAGGAGGATAAGCGCTATACTCTTGGTTATAAACGATTTAGTCTTCTAGGAGCCATACTGACATCCGTAATACTTTTGACAGGATCATTCATGATGATTATAGAGAATATTCCTCGCTTGATAAAACCAGAAGTAGTAGATTATCAAGGAATGCTTGTATTAGGAATTATTGCTATTATTATAAATTTACTGGCTAGTCTCATTGTTCGAAAAGGAAAGACTAAAAATGAGTCCATTCTCAGTCTTCATTTTCTGGAGGATATTTTAGGTTGGCTAGCTGTTATTGTGGTATCAGGGGTCTTGTACCTAACGGATTGGTACATCCTTGATCCACTTCTATCCCTTTTAATTTCTAGCTTTATACTCTGGAAAGCTATCCCTCGTTTTTGGTCTAGTCTTAAGATATTCCTAGATGCAGTTCCTGAGGGGCTCGATAGCGAAAAGCTAGAGCAGGATTTATTATCAGTTGAAAATGTCAAAAGTATCAACCAATTGAATATATGGTCCATGGATGGTCTAGAAAATAATGCTATCGTTCACTTATGTATAGAGGATTGGATGCGTATGGAAGATAGTAAAGAAGATGTACGCTGTTTTTTAAGACAAAATGGAGTTCACAATATTACTATTGAAGTGGATAGTAGTCCAATGAATCATGCCCAACACAAACGATGCCTTGAAGATATTGAAGGCATAAAAGCTCACGAACAATAGAGAAGTTTTGGAAAGGTTGATACTATTTTTCTCCTATATATACTATTTTTCATTTGCTTGTATACAAATCTTTAAAATGGGTGTAAACTAAAAGTAATAAAAGAAGTAGGGGAAAATATGTATTACAGAACCTTAAACAACAATGTCAAAATGCCACAATTAGGATTTGGAGTCTTTCAGACTCCAGTAAATGAAACAAAGCGAGCAGTTCTTGATGCTATCGAGGTTGGATATCGTTCTTTTGATACCGCTCAAGTCTATGGCAATGAAGCAGGTGTGGGGGAAGCTATCTTGGAATCAGGTCTTCCACGTGAAGAATTTCATCACGACCAAGGTTTGGATTTCGAATGCTGGCTATGAAAAGGCCAAAGCATCTATCGAAGAATCCTTGAAAAAACTACAAACAGATTATATTGATCTTTTGTTGGTTCACCAGCCTTTCGGTGATTACTATGGCACTTACAGAGCCATGGAAGAAGCCTATAAGGCAGGGCAGGTCCGTGCCATTGGAGTTTCTAACTTTTCACCAAATCGCTTTATAGACCTTCAATATTTTGTGGAAATCAAACCAGCTGTCAACCAGATAGAAACTCATGTTTTCTATCAACAAAAAGAGACCAAAAAGTATTTGGAGAAATACAATTGTCAGATTGAATCTTGGGGGCCTTTTGCTGAAGGGAAAAATGATTTCTTCAATACTCCACTCTTGAAGGAGATTGGAGAAAAACATGGGAAATCTGTAGCCCAAGTAGCTCTACGTTTCTTACTTCAAAGTGAAGTGGTTGTCATTCCTAAGTCTGTTCGTAAAGAACGGATGCAAGAGAACTTCCATATTTTTGATTTTGAGCTAACAAAAGATGAGATGAAGAGCATAGAAGGATTGGACCAAGCAAGTACTCTCTTCCATGATCACCAAGAACCAGAAACAGCTGAAAGATTTCTATCGTTTTTAAGCTAGTCTATTTTTATCATCATCAAATAGGGGGATAATCGATTAAAAGTTTCCTTCAGAAGTTTTCCTCTTACAAAATGGGCTATAAAAGTGTATACTAGAATTAGTAAGAAACAGAGAGGATTGTTTTTATGAAATCAGCAGTTTATAGTAAAGCAGGACAGATTGGTCTTGTTGAAGTGGAGCGTCCACAGATTAAGGAAGCAGATGATGTTATTATCCGTATCGTTAGAACTTGTGTCTGCGGTTCGGATTTGTGGACTTATCGTAATCCTAAAATAAAAGAAGGCCGTTTGAACAGTGGTCACGAAGCTATCGGAATTGTCGAAGAAATTGGAGAGGCCATCACGACAGTGAAACCAGGGGATTTTGTCATTGCCCCATTTACTCATGGTTGTGGGGAATGTGATGCTTGTCATGATGGTTTTGATGGAACTTGTGATCGTCATTTGGGTAATAGCAACTGGTCTACTGGTGTTCAAGCAGAGTACATTCGTTTCCATTATGCAAATTGGTCCCTAGTCAAAATTCCTGGGCAACCTTCTGACTATACAGAGGCTATGCTCAAATCTTTCTTAAGTCTAGCAGATGTTATGCCAACAGGTTACCATGCGGCGCGTGTGGCTGATGTCAAGCCAGGAGACAAGGTTGTCGTAATTGGAGATGGTGCGGTAGGACAGTGCGCAGTGATTGCTGCTAAGATGAGAGGCGCTTCGCAAATAGTTCTCATGAGCCGTTACAAGGACCGTCAGGAAATGGCCTTGGCCTCGGGTGCTACAGCGGTAGTTGAAGAACGTGGTGAAGAAGGAATCGCCAAGGTCCGCGAGGTTCTTGGTGGTGGAGCAGATGTGGCTCTCGAATGTGTTGGAACAGAAGCGGCTATTGACCAAGCTTTAGGAGTGCTTCATAATGGAGGACGAATGGGCTTTGTCGGTGTACCTCACTACAATAATCGTGCGATTGGTTCAACTTTTGCTCAAAACATTACAGTAGCAGGTGGAGCGGCTTCGGTAACAACTTACGATAAACAAATCTTGTTAAAAGCTGTCCTTGATGGAGATATTAATCCAGGGCGTGTCTTTACAGATAGCTATCATTTAGAAGATATTGATCAAGCATATAAAGATATGGACGAGCGTAAGGCTATTAAGTCTATAATTGTGATTGAATAAAAAAATGGGTGCTAGCACCCATTTTTTTGTAAGTTTTTTTATTTATAATTTAATGTACTTTCTCTTAATGTCAATCTAGTCCCTAACATGGTCAAACTAGGAACTTTGCGACCATGGAGCACTTGTTTGTTAAGGATATCCATGCCGGTACGCCCCATCTCCTCTGTATAAACGGTAATACTGGAAAGAGGTGGAAAAACCTGTTTGGTAAGAATAGTGTCATTGAAGGATATCATACTTACTCGCTCGGGGAGTCCAATTCCTGCTTCTTGGAGAGCTCTTAAAGCACCGATAGCAAGACTGTCACTAGCCGCAAAAAATGCTGGCGGTAGTTTATCTCCTAAAGTATCGATAGCCTCCTTCATCAAGTCATAACCAGATTGAGCACTAAACTGTCCTTCGAAAACAAACTCTTCTTGATAGATCCCTTTTTCCTGTGTATAAGCCTTTATAGTATTTTTAAGCGTTTATCTTGAATGAGTTCTTCTTGGTCAGTTGTGACTTCAAGTCCAGCAAGGATTCCGATTTTTTCAATGCCCTGTTCGGTATAATAATCAATAACTTGTTTAATAGCATTTTCAAAATCAGTAATCACGCAGGTGTGACCAAGTGAAAGTGTGTCACTGTCAATAAAAACGAGGGGTTTTTGATATTCTTCAAAAGAAGAGATTTGTTCTTGACTAAATTTTCCGATACAGAGAATACCAATGACTTCCTCGCTAAGGGTAAAAGGCTGGTCATTAAAATAGCGCAAGATTTCATAGTCTAACTCTTGGGCTCTTTTTTCAATCCCCAGACGAATCTGGTAGTAATAGAGATCTTCCAATTCTCCTTGCTCACTTACCCATTGGATGATGGCAATCTTTTGCTTTAGTTTATGGGATTGGCCTGTTTTGAGATGCTTGGTATAACCTAACTCTTCAGCAACTGTCAAAATACGATGTCGGGTTTCCTCTGTTACAGACAGACTTTGGTCACGATTGAGAACACGGGATACAGTTGCAATTGAAACAGATGCTAATTGAGCAATATCTTTTAGTGTAGCCATAATACCCTCCTTTTTAGGTTATTATATCATATTTTCTTTCTTTTTACCTATTGTTTAGTAAAATAAGGGTAAAAAATATTGACCTAGGCAAAACCCTTGGGTACAATAGAAGAAAACGATTACAAGTTAAGGTCGCCTTAACCAAAAGTCAAAGGAGAATTCATATGACACTACATTTAACTGCAGAAGAACTTCGCAAAGATTTTTTAGCTATTTTTGGTCAAGAAGCAGACCAAACCTTCTTCTCACCAGGCCGTATCAACTTGATTGGGGAACATACTGACTATAACGGTGGGCATGTTTTCCCAGCAGCTATCTCACTCGGAACTTATGGGGCTGCACGCAAGCGTGATGACCAAGTCTTGCGTTTCTACTCCGCAAACTTTGAAGACAAAGGCATTATCGAAGTTCCTCTAGCTGACCTCAAGTTCGAAAAAGAGCACAACTGGACTAACTATCCAAAAGGTGTCCTTTATTTCTTGCAAGAAGCTGGTCATGTGATTGACAAAGGTTTTGATTTCTATGTCTTTGGGAATATCCCAAATGGTGCGGGCTTGTCCTCTTCAGCATCCTTGGAGCTTTTGACTGGTGTCGTGGCAGAATATCTCTTTGACCTAAAATTGGACCGTTTAGATTTAGTAAAAATCGGAAAATTGACAGAAAAATAACTTTATTGGTGTTAACTCTGGTATCATGGACCAATTTGCTATCGGTATGGGGGCTGACCAACGCGCTATTTACCCTAGATACCAATACTCTAGAATATGACTTGGTTCCTCTTGATTTGAAGGACAATGTCGTTGTGATCATGAATACCAACAAACGCCGTGAGCTAGCAGATTCTAAGTACAATGAACGCCGTGCTGAATGTGAAAAAGCAGTGGAAGAACTTCAAGTTGCCTTTGATATCCAGACTTTAGGTGAATTGGACGAGTGGGCTTTTGACGAGTATAGCTACCTGATCAAAGACGAAAATCGTTTGAAACGTGCTCGCCATGCCGTTCTAGAAAATCAACGCACCCTTAAAGCGCAAGCAGCTCTTCAAGCGGGAGATTTGGACAAGTTTGGTCGTTTGATGAATGCGTCTCACGTTTCTTTGGAACATGACTACGAAGTGACTGGTTTGGAATTGGATACCCTTGTTCATACTGCTTGGGCTCAAGAAGGTGTTCTCGGTGCTCGTATGACAGGAGCAGGCTTTGGTGGATGCGCCATTGCCTTGGTTCAAAAAGATGCGGTTGAGAACTTTAAAGAAGCTGTTGGCAAACACTACGAAGAAATCGTTGGCTATGCACCAAGCTTCTATATCGCTGAAGTTGCAGGTGGTACTCGCATCCTAGAATAGTCAGAAGGAGGTTATTTAGTGACCTTAGTAGAAAATTTTGTGACCAAAGTCATTGCAGAAAGTAGCTTTGAAGAGTTGGATCGGATCTATCTGACCAATCGTGTTTTAGCACTGGTGGGAGATGGAGTTCTTGAAGTTGAGACTGACCAAGATGATTTGATTGAACTAAAAGATCAGCTTGTCGAGGAAGCCGTTCGATTGGGAACGATTGAAGATAGTCAGGCTGCGCGTGAGATTCTCGGTGCTGACCTCATGGACTTGGTAACGCCTTGTCCAAGTCAGGTTAATCGTGACTTTTGGAATACCTATGCCAAGTCACCAGAGCAGGCAATTGCAGATTTCTACCAACTCAGTCAGAAGAATGACTACATCAAACTGAAGGCTATCGCAAAGAATATTGCTTATCGTGTACCATCTGACTACGGTGAACTAGAGATTACCATCAATCTCTCTAAACCTGAAAAGGATCCAAAGGAGATTGCGGCAGCCAAGTTAGTCAAGTCCAGTAACTATCCTCAGTGTCAGCTCTGTATGGAAAATGAAGGCTATCATGGTCGTGTCAACCATCCAGCTAGAAGCAATCATCGTATTATTCGTTTTGATATTTCTGGGCAGGAGTGGGGCTTCCAATATTCTCCCTATGCGTACTTTAATGAGCACTGTATTTTCCTAGACAGTCAACACCGTCCTATGGCTATCAGTCGCCAAAGTTTTGAGCGTTTGTTAGCAATCGTAGAGCAGTTTCCAGGCTATTTTGCAGGCTCGAATGCGGACCTACCAATTGTGGGTGGATCTATCCTGACACACGATCATTATCAAGGCGGTCGTCATGTCTTCCCAATGGAAGTGGCTCCTATTCAGAAAAGCTTTACCTTTGAAGGTTTTGAATCTGTCAAAGCAGGAATTGTTCAATGACCTATGTCCGTCATTCGATTGACCTCAGATTCAAAAGACGATTTGACCAATCTTGCTGAGAAAATCTTACTTTCTTGGCGTCAATACTCAGATCCAAGTGTTCAGGTCTTGGCGGAAAGTAATGGAACACCGCATCACACTATCACACCGATTGCGCGTAAAAGAGATGGGCAGTTTGAATTAGATTTGGTCTTGCGGGACAATCAAACATCTCCAGAGCATCCAGATGGTATCTATCATCCCCACAAGGATGTCCAACATATCAAGAAGGAAAATATCGGCTTGATAGAGGTCATGGGCTTGGCAATCTTGCCACCACGCTTGAAGGAAGAAGTGGAGCAAGTAGCAGCTTACCTGGTTGGAGAGGATGTTTTAGTAGCAGATTATCACCAAGAATGGGCAGATGAGTTGAAAGAATCCAATCCTAGATTGACTGATAAAGACCACGCTCTTGAAATCGTCCAAGAATCTGTTGGTAAAATCTTCGCTCGGGTATTGGAAGATGCAGGGGTTTACAAGCAAACAGAAGAAGGACAGGCAGCCTTTATGCGCTTTGTAAATCATGCTGGACTTATGCCATAGTGTCAGGACCTTCCTCTTGCATACTAGTATAAAAAGTAGTATGATAGCGTTTGAAAGACTAGGAGGAATGTATGAAGGATTTTCACTTTGATGCCATATCAGCATTTGAAAATTATGAAATCAAGGAGATGAGAGATGGTCGTGTCACCGTAACTACCAAGGTCGTGAACTCTTCACTTAACTATTATGGCAATGCCCACGGAGGTTATCTTTATACTCTGTGTGACCAAATCAGTGGCTTAGTCGTTATTTCTCTTGATTTAGATGTTGTAACCTTACAGTCTTCCATCAATTACTTAAAAGCAGGATATCTCGGAGATGAATTGACCATCAAGGGAGAGTGTGTCCATAAAGGACGTACCACCTGTGTCGTCGACGTAGACCTCATCAACCAAGATGGGAAAAATGTCTGCAAAGCAACCTTTACCATGTTTATAACAGGTGAGCGCTCAGAAGAAAAAAGAATTAGAATTTAGAAATATAAAAAAGAGGCTTATGCCTCTTTTTTATATTTACTTTTTCCGTCTAGTGCTCAATTATCTTATTCACTAAATCTTAAAAAATAGCCATCTGGGTCTAAAACTGCAAATTCATGAGGGTAGATATATTGTTCATCAACTCGAAATTCTCTTTTAGTCAAAGGACGATGAATAGGATAGTTAGACTCGATTACTTTCTGATAGAGTCGAGGGACATCCTCTATGCCAAAGGAAATGTTGACTCCACGACCAAAGGGGTAGGTCAGTTCAACTAATTCTTCATCTGTCCCCTCCTCTAACATTAGCTGGCAATCTTCAAGCGATAAGAAGAGGAAGTTTTCTTCTGGTCGCTCGTATTCGATCGTAAAACCCAGTAAATCGCAGTAGAAGGAACGAGACTGTTCTAAATTTGAGACTATAAACTCGGGAATAACTGCATTGTAGTTCATATAGAAACTCCTTACAATTCAATCTCCAAGACAATCGGTGTATGGTCTTGGCGTGCGCCTGAGTTAATCATGTCTGACTTGGTAACTTTGTCTGCTACACGGTTACTTGTGAGCCAGTAGTCGATTCTCCAGCCTGTGTTGTTGATTTTTGAAGTCTTGCTGCGTTGTGCCCACCAAGTGTAGCGTTCTGGAACATCGCCATGGATATGGCGGAAGGTATCTGTGAATCCTTTGGCTAAAAGGTTTGTAAATCCTTCACGTTCTTCGTCTGTAAATCCTGGTGAACGACGGTTGCTAGCTGGGTTGGCAAGGTCAATTTCCTTGTGGGCAACGTTGTAGTCTCCGGTTGCTAGGACAGGTTTTTGCTTATCTAATTCAGCCAAGTACTCTGCATATTTGACATCCCAAACTTGACGTTCTTCCAAACGTTTGAGGCCATCACCAGCGTTAGGTGTGTAGACCTGAGTCACGAAAAATGTACCAAATTCTAGAGTGATGATGCGGCCTTCAGAGTCCATGGTAGAAGGAGCACCGATTTCCGGAAAGCTAATAGTTGGAGTGAGTTCTTTCTTATAGAGAAACATAGTTCCAGCATATCCTTTACGAGCAGGCTCTTGAGAGGAACGCCAAGTATTTTCATATCCAGGGAAGAGTTCTTCTAACACCTCGAGATGTTTTTTAGTAGGCCCTGTAGTTGAAAGCTTGGTTTCTTGGATGGCGATGATATCAGCGTCTTCGGCTACCAAGGTTTGTAGGACATCTTGTGACAATTTCGCACGCGCAGAGTCGCTCGTGAGTGCAGCATTGAGGGAATCAATATTCCATGAGATAAGTTTCATATTACTTCCTTTTTCATTCAGATTATTGACTATATTATACCAAAAAAAGGCCTATTTCCCCAACGTATGGTTTGAAAAAACACCCTCTTTCGTTTATAATAAGGAGTAATTTATAGAAAGCGAGTAAAAGGAAGAGGATTTTACTCCAATGAATATCTTTATCGGAGCGTACGATAAAGGAAAAGTATTTGTTGTAAGTTATGAATAAAGAAAACCTGGGGTTCATGCCTCAGGTTTCCCTTTTCAATTAGAAAGGAAACTTATGTTCATCATTCAAAAACTCTGGTGGTTTTTCAAATTAGAAAAACGCCGGTATCTAGTTGGGATAGTTGCTCTTAGTTTGGTAGCTGTTCTCAACCTCATTCCTCCCATGGTGATGGGGCATGTCATTGATGCCATCACTTTGGGAAATTTGACTCAGTCGGATCTGTTACTGAATCTCATCTATCTACTCATAGCGGCCTTTGGGATGTACTACCTGCGCTATGTTTGGCGCATGTATATCTTAGGGACTTCCTATCGTTTAGGACAAATCATGCGTTCTCGTCTCTTTGAACATTTTTCAAAGATGTCTCCGGCTTTTTACCAGACCTATAGAACTGGAGATTTGATGGCACATGCGACCAATGATATCAATGCTCTAACCCGTCTGGCAGGTGGAGGAGTCATGTCAGCCGTCGATGCTTCTATCACTGCACTTGTTACCTTGTTGACCATGCTTTTTAGTATTTCTTGGCAAATGACCTTGGTGGCTATTTTACCCCTGCCCTTTATGGCTATGGCGACCAGTCGTCTGGGAAGAAAGACCCATAAAGCATTTAACGAATCTCAGGAAGCTTTTTCTGAACTTAACAACAAGGTTCAGGAATCTGTAGCTGGTATTAAGGTGACCAAGTCTTTCGGCTATCAAGCCCATGAATTGGATGCTTTTCAAGAAGTCAATCAACTAACCTTCCAAAAGAACTTGCAAACCATGAAATACGACAGCTTGTTTGATCCAATGGTTCTCTTATTTGTTGGTTTATCTTATGTTCTAACACTTTTGGTTGGTTCTTTCATGGTTCAAGAGGGAAATGTCACTGTCGGTAATCTAGTCACTTTTATCTCTTACTTGGATATGCTGGTCTGGCCCTTGATGGCGATTGGTTTTCTCTTTAATATCACTCAAAGAGGGAAGGTTTCTTACCAGCGCATTGAAAATCTCTTGTCTCAAGAGTCGCTCGTTAAAGATCCAGAAGCTCCCATTTCCAAGATTGAAAATGGACGTTTGGAATATGCAATTGATAGTTTTTCATATGAAAATGAAGAAACTCTTCATGGGATTCACTTTAGTTTAGAAAAGGGACAAACACTGGGCTTGGTAGGGCAGACTGGTTCAGGTAAGACATCGCTGATGAAGCTACTCTTACGAGAGTACGATGTCAATCAAGGAGCCATCTACCTCAATGGGCATGATATACGAGACTATCGTCTGAGCGACCTTAGAGGTCTCATGGGCTATGTTCCTCAAGACCAGTTTCTTTTTGCCAGTTCTATTTTAGAAAATGTTCGTTTTGGTAATCCTGACTTGTCTCTATCTGACGTTGAATATGCGACAAAATTAGCCCAAGTTTATCAAGATATTATGGATATGCCACAGGGATTTGATACGATTATCGGTGAAAAGGGAGTTAGTTTGTCTGGTGGTCAAAAGCAACGTCTTGCCATGGCTCGTGCTATGATTTTAAATCCTGATATCTTGATTTTAGATGACTCCTTATCGGCTGTAGATGCCAAGACCGAGTATGCTATTATTGATAATCTTAAAGCCACTCGCGAAAACAAAACAACGATTATCTCAGCCCATCGCCTCAGTGCAGTTGTCCACGCTGATTTGATCTTGGTTATGCAAAATGGACAGATTATCGAACGTGGGACTCATGAGGGCTTACTAGCCTTGGATGGTTGGTATGCCCAGACCTATCAGTCTCAACAATTGGAAATGAAAGGAGAAGAAGATGAGCAATAAGCAAGAACAATGGACAGTATTGAAACGATTGCTTGGTTATCTCAAGCCCTATGACCTCTTAACCCTGCTGGCTTTATCATTTCTCCTAGCAACAACAGTTATCAAGAGTATCATTCCCTTGGTTGCGTCCCACTTTATTGACCAGTATCTAGGGAATATGAGTCAGTTTGCTGTTACTGTTTTGATAGTCTACTATGGTCTTTATATCCTTCAAACTCTAATTCAGTATATCGGTAATCTACTGTTTGCACGTGTATCCTATAGTATTGTCAGAGATATTCGCAGAGATGCCTTTGCCAATATGGAAAGACTAGGCATGTCTTATTTTGACAAGACGCCTTCAGGTTCTATCGTTTCACGATTGACCAATGATACAGAGACCATCAGTGATATGTTTTCAGGGCTGTTGTCTAGCTTTATTTCAGCTATTTTTATTTTTGTGACAACTCTTTATACAATGATGGTCCTGGATTCTCGTTTGACAGGTTTGGTTCTTCTATTTCTACCTTTGATTTTTATCTTGGTTAATCTCTACCGAAAAAAATCAGTTAAAATCATCGAAAAAACGAGAAGCTTTTTGTCAGATATTAATAGTAAGTTAGCAGAAAGTATTGAAGGTATTCGAATTATTCAAGCCTTTAATCAAGAAAAACGCCTGCAGGAAGAATTTGATGAGATTAATGAAGAACACTACGTCTATGCCAACCGTTCAGTAGCCTTGGACGCCCTCTTTTTACGTCCTGCCATGAGTTTGTTGAAGCTCTTAGGTTATGCAGTTCTCATGACCTATTTCGGCTATAGAGGCCTCTATATCGGGATGACAGCAGGTACCATGTATGCCTTTATCCAGTATATCAATCGTCTCTTTGATCCTTTGATAGAGGTCACGCAAAACTTCTCAATTCTTCAGACTTCGATGGTATCAGCAGGACGAGTTTTTGCACTGATTGATCAAAGCAATTATGAACCTGTCCAAACTGACAGTGAGCTAGCAATCAGAGAAGGAAATATTCGTTTTGAGCACGTGTGTTTTTCCTATGATGGAGTAAATCAAATTTTGGACGATATTTCCTTTTCAGTCAAGAAAGGGGAAACCATTGCCTTTGTGGGACATACAGGTTCAGGGAAGTCCTCTATTATCAATGTCCTGATGCGTTTTTACGAATTTCAGTCAGGACGGGTTTTGATTGATAATGTAGACATTCGTAACTATAGCCATCAAGAACTAAGAAAAAACATGGGTCTTGTCTTGCAGGAACCCTTCCTCTATCATGGAACTATCAAGTCTAATATCGCCATGTACCAAGAAATTAGCGATGAGGAAGTTAAGGCGGCAGCAGAGTTTGTGGATGCAGATGCTTTTATTCAAGAATTGCCTCAAGGCTACGACTCTCCTGTCTCAGAGCGGGGTTCTAGTTTTTCAACTGGTCAACGTCAACTTCTTGCCTTTGCCAGAACAGTCGCCAGTCAGCCTAAAATCTTGATTTTAGATGAAGCGACAGCCAATGTTGATTCGGAAACAGAAACTCTGGTTCAGAATTCCCTAGCTAAGATGAGACAAGGGCGGACGACCATTGCCATCGCCCATCGTCTTTCTACCATTCAAGATGCAAATTGTATCTATGTCTTAGACAAGGGTCGGATTATCGAGAGAGGAACACACGAGGAGCTCTTAGCTTTAGGTGGAACTTATCACAAGATGTATAGCTTACAAGCAGGAGCCTTATCTTAAAAGGAAGATTTAAAAAGCTAGATTTCTTTCACCTAGCTATCTAATTTGTGGTATAATGAAGGATATTGATAAATTTTACTATACTAAAAACAGAGGAGAATATGCATGCTGAAATGGGATGAACTACCCCTCGAGATGCAATTAAGCGAGGTTGAACCCTACCACCAGCTAGTCTCTCAAAGAAAAGGAAGTCTGGTCCTCAAGCGTTGTTTGGATTTCTTTCTAGCCTTGGTCCTATTGTTCTTGACCTCACCCTTATTTATTGTTCTAAGTATTTGGATCAAACTCGATAGTAAGGGGCCTGTTATTTACAAGCAAGAACGGGTAACCCAGTACAACAGACATTTCAAGATTTGGAAGTTCCGGACCATGGTGACCGATGCGGACAAGAAAGGAAGTCTGGTGACCTCTGCAAATGACAGTCGTATCACTGAAGTTGGAAATTTCATCCGCCGTGTTCGTTTGGATGAATTGCCGCAATTGATCAATGTCCTCAAAGGGGAAATGTCCTTTGTCGGTACACGACCTGAAGTACCACGTTATACTGAGCAATACAGTCCTGAGATGATGGCGACTTTGCTTTTGCCAGCAGGGATTACATCGCTTGCCAGTATTCACTATAAGGACGAGGATGCCATTATCAGTCAAATGACTGCAAAAGGTATGACTGTTGATCAGGCTTATGTAGAAAGAGTTCTTCCAGAGAAAATGCACTTTAACCTAGCCTATCTGCGTGATTTAGTTTCGTAGGTGATATCAAAATCATGTTACAGACTGTCGTTGAAGTTTTAAAATAAAGAAGCCAAAAGCTAAAGGAGTAAATCAATGCCAAATTACAATATTCCATTTTCACCACCTGATATTACCGAAGCTGAAATTGCTGAGGTAGCTGATACCCTTCGTTCAGGATGGATCACAACAGGTCCAAAGACAAAAGAACTAGAACGTCGTCTGTCTCTCTATACTCAGACACCTAAAACGGTCTGCCTCAATTCTGCAACAGCAGCTCTTGAATTGATTTTGCGCGTGCTTGAAGTAGGGCCTGGTGACGAAGTCATTGTTCCGGCTATGACCTACACAGCATCATGTAGTGTGATCACTCACGTAGGTGCGACACCAGTTATGGTTGATATCCAAAAAGACACTTTTGAAATGGATTATGACCAACTGGAGCAAGCTATTACTGAAAAAACTAAGGTTATCATCCCAGTTGAACTTGCAGGGATTATCTGTGACTATGACCGTTTGTTCCAAGTTGTCGAGAAAAAACGTGATCTCTTTACAGCTGCTAGCAAGTGGCAAAAGGCCTTTAACCGTATTGTGATTGTCTCTGATAGTGCCCATGCTTTGGGTTCAACTTATAAAGGACAAGCAGCTGGTTCGATTGCTGACTTTACATCATTCTCTTTCCACGCAGTCAAGAATTTTACAACTGCTGAGGGCGGAAGTGCGACTTGGAAAGCAAATCCAGCTATTGATGATGAAGAAATGTACAAGGAATTCCAGATTCTTTCCCTTCATGGTCAAACGAAGGATGCTCTTGCCAAGATGCAACTGGGTTCGTGGGAATACGATATCGTAACTCCTGCCTACAAGTGCAACATGACAGATATCATGGCTTCACTTGGTCTGGTACAGTTGGACCGATATCCTGCTTTGCTACAACGTCGTAAGGACATCGTAGATCGCTATAATCGTGGATTTTCTGGAACTCGTATCCATCCATTGGCTCATGAGACAGATACTGTAGAATCTTGTCGTCACCTCTACATAACCCATGTAGAAGGAGCAAGTCTCGAACAACGCAACAAATCATCCAAGAATTGGCCAAGGCAGGTATCGCAAGTAATGTCCACTACAAACCGCTTCCTATGTTGACAGCCTATAAGAATCTTGGCTTTGACATGGCAGATTATCCAGAGGCTTATGCCTTCTTTGAAAATGAAATTACGCTTCCTCTTCACACAAAATTAACGGATGAAGAAGTAGACTATATCATTGAAACGTTGATTAAAGTGACAGAAGAAATTCTTGCTTCTTCAAAATAATCGTTTAAAAATCATTGACAAAAAATGGATAATGACATATAATAATTTCAACAAATCAGAAAAGTAATTATTTTAGATCTTCAGGGAGCCTGTGGTTGCTGTGAACAGGTGGTTGAAAATAGTGAAATTGGGCTGATTTGAAAAATGAATTTGAAACAATGAAAATTCGGTGCGCACACCTTATAGTGCAACTTGTTGATAGACAAGGTAGAGATGTAAAGGGATAGTCCCTTTATAATTGAGGTGGTACCGCGTTACAAACGCCCTCACATGGAAAGATATTCCGTGTGTGGGCTTTTTTTCTATCCGTCAGTTTGTTTATCTTTTTTTAGGGCGTTAAGTCGCTTTGATGAACTTGAGTTCTATCTACAGCTCCTTGCCTACTAATAAAAGCAAATAAAAAGCCGGATTCATATAGAAGGAGGAAATTTTATGACAACAAAAGGATATTTTGGACAATTTGGTGGTAGCTTTGTACCTGAACCGATTCAGGCTTTGTTGGATGAGTTAGAAGTGACTTTTGATAAGTACAAGGATGATCCAGAGTTTTTATCTGAGTTTCGCCATTACTTGAAGGACTATTCAGGTCGCGAGACACCGCTATATTTTGCAGAGAGCTTGACAGAACACCTAGGTGGAGCTAAGATTTATCTCAAGCGTGAAGACCTTAATCACTTGGGTTCTCACAAACTTAACAATGTTTTGGGACAAATCCTTCTTGCCAAAAGCATGGGTAAAAAACGAGTGATTGCGGAAACAGGAGCTGGTCAGCATGGTGTTGCAACAGCAGCTGCTGCAGCTAAGTTTGGTATGGCTTGTGATGTCTATATGGGGGCGGAAGATGTGGAACGCCAACGTCTCAATGTCTTCCGCATGGAGATGATGGGAGCAACTGTTCACGCAGTTGAAACAGGAACACGTACTCTGAAGGATGCGGTTGATGCAGCCTTTGGAGCATGGATGAATGACCTTGAAGCCTTCTACGTTTTAGGATCTGCTGTAGGACCTCACCCTTATCCAACTATTGTTCATGAATTCCAAAAAGTCATCAGTGAAGAATCACGTCGTCAAATCTTGGAAAAAGAAGGACGTCTGCCAGACTACGTTATTGCCTGTGTAGGTGGTGGTTCTAATGCTATCGGTGCCTTTTCACAGTATGTAACTGATGAAGAAGTCAAATTGGTTGGAGTAGAAGCTGCTGGTCACGGAGTTGATACAGATATGCACGCAGCAACTATGACCAAGGGTAGCATCGGAATTGTTGATGGAATGAAGACTTATGCAGTCTTTAAGGAAGATGGAGAACTTGCTCCAGTCTACTCTATCTCAGCAGGTTTGGACTATCCAGGGGTTGGTCCAGAACATGCCTACTTTAAAGACTCTGGTCGAGTAGAATATGTAGCAGCGACAGACGAAGAAGCTGTTCAAGCCTTACTTTTATTAAGTAAAACAGAAGGAATTATCCCGGCGATTGAAAGCTCACATGCTATCGCAGAAGCAGTTAAACGCGCATCAAAACTAAGTAAAGATGAGATTATTATCATCAATGTCTCAGGTCGTGGAGACAAGGACGTAGCTGCTATTGCTGACTACCTTGAAGCAAAGAATAACTAATCATTCCAAGATTAAAGGGAGAAAATTGTGATTTTATTGATTGATAATTATGATTCTTTTACCTACAATCTAGCTCAATATATCGGAACCTTTTCTCCTGTTGGGGTCTTGCGAAACGACGATCCTCGTCTCTATCAAGTAGCAGAAAAGGCAAGAGCTCTTGTCTTTTCTCCTGGACCCGGTTGGCCAGCTGATGCTGGAAAAATGGAGGAAATGATTCGAGATTTTGCCGGGGAAAAGCCAATTTTGGGGATTTGCTTGGGACATCAGGCTATTGCAGAGGCTTTTGGTGGAAAACTAGGTTTGGCTCCAAAGGTCATGCATGGTAAACAAAGTCAGCTCCAATTTGAAGCTCCATCCATTCTTTATCAGGGTATAGAAAATAACTGTTCAGTCATGCGTTACCATAGTCTGATGGTGGAGGAATTACCCGTAGACTTTGAAGTTACCGCTCGTTCGATAGACGATCAGGTTATCATGGGTTTTCAACACAAGAAGCTCCCTATCTATGGCTTTCAATATCATCCAGAAAGTATAGGGACACCAGATGGACTATCAACCATACGAAACTTCATTGAAAAGGTTATCTAAGGAATAGGACGACAAAATAAAAGCCCCCCTCATAGAGGGTCTGACTATCCTAAAAGCAAAAGCTTACCCAAAATAATCATACAGGTAGCACATAAGAGGAAAGGCACAAAAGGTAGTCTTTCCTTTTTCATTAGTAGGAGAAAGGCTAGAATGCCAGTTGTGGAAGCGAACTGTATCAAAATTAGTAATTCTGTCAGACTAAAGATAAGCGCACAAGAGGCTAGAAAGAGAAAATCCCCTGCACCTATGCGGATATCGATGAAATGAGCAATGATTCCAAGAATCAATAAGAAAGCCATGGCCAGATTCCAACTACAGAAAAACATGAGGAATAAGTGAAAAATCAGCCAGACTAGCAAGGGATATTCTTGATGCTGGAAATCATAGATTCCTAAGGTCAAGCCAGCAGTTATCAAGATGACTTGCCCCAAAGTTAAAAATCCCACAGACTCAGCTAGAAAGAGCAATCCCAAAGACAACTCAAAGAAAGCATACCAGACAGGATAGCTTGACTTGCAATAGCGACAGCGAAAGCGATTAAAGACCTGCGAGAGGATAGGAACCAAATCCAAGAGACGTAAGCGAGTATGACAGAAATCGCAGTGACTAGCAGGAAAGATAATAGACTGCTCAGGAAAGCGGTCAATGACAAGACCTAGAAAGGAAGCAATAATAGCTCCAACAAGAAAAAAGTAAAGATGAATCATACTTATTTATTCGGAAAAAATAAGAGAAAGAGTATAATAGTTGGATAAAGGAGAAATTTTAGGAGCAAATATGAAAATTCACTTTGAAAAAGGACTTCAGATAGAAAATGCCCAACTCATTTGTCGCTGGTCTAATGCTTTGGGAGAAAGTTTTCAGAAACAATGGATGGGTCCAATGATTCCTTTTCCCTTGACAATTCAAGTTTTGCAAGATTTGGAAGGAATCTTTTCAATCTTTGATGGACAAGAGTTTGTGGGGCTTATCCAGAAAATCAGGCTAGAAGACAGGAATCTTCATATCGGGAGATTTTTTATCAACCCCCAGAAACAGGGGCAGGGCTTAGGTAGCCAGGCTTTAAGGAAATTTGTTAGTTTGGCCTTTGAAAATGAAGACATAGATACTATTTCTCTAAATGTCTACGAGGCAAATCAAACAGCTTATAATCTTTACCAAAAAGCAGGATTTGAAATCGTTCAAATGGTTGAAGCACCTATACGAAAATATATGATGAAAAAATCTAGATAAAAACTAGATGATACCTAGAACTGTCCCCGTACAATTTTTGGTTTTCAAACTTGTTGCAGAGAAATTTTCTTGATAAAATAGATACATGACTAGATATAAAGCTATCATTTCCTATGATGGTTACGCCTTTGCTGGTTTTCAGAGGCAACCTCACGCGCGTAGTGTCCAAGAGGAAATTGAAAAAACTTTAACCAAATTAAATAAAGGGCAGGGCATTACCATCCATGGTGCAGGACGAACGGATAGTGGTGTTCATGCATTAGGTCAGGTCATCCACTTTGATCTTCCCTATCAGATGGATGAGGAAAAGCTTCGCTTTGCTCTCGATACTCAAAGTCCTGAAGATATAGATGTGATTTCGATTGAGGTAGTGGCTGATGATTTCATTGCCGTTATGCCAAGCATAGCAAGACCTATGAGTTTATCGTGGATAGAGGGCGTCCTAAAAATCCTATGAGACGTCATTACGCCACCCACTATCCTTATCCACTTGACGTGGAGCGTATGCAAATGGCTATTAAAAAATTAGAAGGAACCCATGACTTCACTGGCTTTACTGCTACAGGAACTAGTGTGGAGGACAAAGTTAGGACGATTACGGAAGCCACTCTTAGAGTTGATGAAACAGGACAGTTTTTGACTTTTACCTTCTCAGGCAATGGTTTCCTCTATAAGCAGATTCGGAATATGGTTGGAACCCTGCTGAAAATTGGCAACAATCGGATGCCGATTGAACAGATTGACCTGATTTTGGAGAAAAAAGACAGACAGTTGGCAGGGCCGACTGCAGCACCCAATGGTTTGTATTTGAAGGAGATTTCTTATGAAGAATAATCGTATTTTAGCACTTTCAGGAAATGATATTTTTAGTGGAGGTGGACTGGCAGCAGATCTTGCGACCTATACTTTAAATGGTTTGCATGGTTTTGTAGCTATGACTTGTCTAACTGCTCTGACTGAAAATGGTTTTGAAGTCTTTCCTACAGATGAGATTATTTTCCAACAGCAGTTAGATAGTCTTAAGAGTGTAGACTTTGCAGCTATTAAAATTGGTCTTTTACCGACTGTTGGTGTTGCTGAAAAAGCCCTCAACTTTATCAAGGAGCGCACAGGTGTTCCTGTTGTCTTGGACCCTGTTCTCGTTTGTAAGGAGACTCATGATGTTGCTGTCAGCGAGCTTTGTCAAGAGTTGATTCGCTTTTTCCCTTATGTGACTGTGATTACACCTAATCTTCCAGAGGCTGAACTTTTGGCAGATCAAAAGATTAAAACCTTGGAAGATATGAAAGCTACAGCTAAAAAATTACATGACTTGGGTGCGCCAGCAGTCATTATCAAGGGTGGGAATCGCCTTAGACAGGATAAGGCTGTGGATGTCTATTATGATGGACATGACTTTACCATTTTCGAAAATCCAGTCTTAGAAGGTCAAAATGCTGGTGCAGGTTGTACCTTTGCATCTAGCATTGCCAGTCAATTAGTACAAGGAGAGGGGCTATTAGCAGCGGTTGAGAGTTCCAAAGCCTTTGTTTACCGTGCCATTGCACAAGCAGATCAATATGGAGTAAGACAATATGAAGCAAACAAAAACCAGTAAAATCGCCCTAGTGTCCATCTTAGCAGCCCTATCCGTAGCTTTGGGTTATGTAGTGAAAATCCCAACTGCTACGGGAATCCTCACGTTTTTGGATGCTGGAATTTTCTTTACTGCCTTTTATTTTGGGCGACGTGAAGGAGGCATCGTTGGGGGTCTAGGAGGTTTTCTCATTGACCTGATTTCAGGTTATCCTCACTGGATGATCTTCAGCTTAATTTCCATGGTTCGCAGGGGTATTTTGCCGGATTTAAAGGGAAATGGCAATGGTTAGGATTAGTCTTGGCATCGCTTGTCATGGTTGCTGGTTATGCCTTTGCGACTGCTTGGATGAAAGGTTGGGGTCAAGCTTTGGCTGATGTTCCTCACAATCTGATTCAGAATTTTGTTGGAATGCTTGTCGGATTCCTTCTCTGCCAAAGTATTACTAAGATTCGCAAACAGTAAAAGACAATCTTCAATGGCTGCTATTGAAAAAACTCTAATTTTTTGCTAGAATGAAAGCTATGAAAACACTCTACGATGTGCAGCAATTTCTTAAACAGTTCGGCATTCTTGTCTATATGGGCAAACGCCTCTATGATATTGAACTAATGAAGATAGAACTTTCTCGAATCTACGATGCTGGTTTGATGGATAAGCTGGATTATTTAGAAGCAGAGGCTGTTCTTCGCAGAGAGCACAAGATAGAATTAGACTATTTAGAAAAAAATGGAGATTAGGTATTATGGTAACTTGGGTATTATGGGGACTTATAGTGGCGATGTTAGTATGGATGGGATACAATTATCTTCGTATTCGCCGTGCAGCAAAAATTGTAGACAATGCAGAATTTGAGTCTTTAATTCGTACAGGTCAGTTAATTGACTTGCGTGATCCAGCAGACTTCCATAGAAAACATATCCTTGGTGCTCGTAACATTCCTTCAAATCAATTGAAGACAAGCCTTGCGGCTCTTCGTAAGGATAAGCCTGTTCTTCTTTATGAAAACCAACGTGCGCAACGTGTTACCAATGCAGCGATTTTCTTGAAAAAACAAGGCTTTTCAGATATTTATATCCTTTCTTATGGACTGGATTCTTGGACAGGAAAGGTCAAGACTAGCTAATCTTATGTAAAAATCTGTCGAATGATAGATAAAGCTAGCGTATTATGGTATAATTAATTTGTAATAAATTTAAGGAGTTTTATTATATGGATACACAAGAAAAGAAAAAACACCCACTTATTTTAGGTATTCTATCTATCGTCCTTGGCTTGCTATCTCCAATAGTAGGACTGATTCTAGGTATCGTTGGACTAGTAATGGCTAATTCAAGTCAAAAAGAATCTGGTTTAGACTTTAAAAGAGAAAGAATCCTAAGTATTGTCGGGATTGTAGTTTCTGTCCTTAACTGGATTGCGGGTATCGCTTTATTTTATAGCTAAGTAAGAATTTAAAAAAGCTTTATATTTAAAGCTTTTTTATTTTATCCAATCTTCTCGAAGTAGGTATCAATCATTTCTAATATTTCCCGGCTCAAGGGAAAGGTTATTTATTGCACATTAGATAAAATCTCTTTATGTGGTATAATGAATCTGTAATAAATTTAAGGAGTTTTATAATATGGATACACAAAAAAAGAAAAAACACCCACTTATTTTAGCTATTCTATCTATCGTCCTTGGATTGCCATCTCCAATAGTAGGACTGATTCTAGGTATCGTTGGACTAGTCATGGCTAATTCAAGTCAAAAAAAATCTGGTCTAGACTTTAAAAGAGAAAGAATCCTAAGTATCGTGGGGATCGTAGTTTCTGTCCTTAGCTGGATTGTGGACATCGCTTTATTTTATAGCTTAGCAAGAATCTAAAAAAGCTTTATATTTAAAGTTTTTTTATTTTATACAATTTTCTCGAAGTAGGTATCAATCATTTCTAATATTTCCTGGCTCAAGGGAAAGGTTATTTATTGCACATTAAATAAAATCTCTTTGTATGGTATAATGAATCTGTAATCAATTTAAGGAGTTTTTATAATATGAATACAGAAGAAAAGAAAAAAGCGCCAATTGTTTTGAGTATCATATCTATCATAGTTGCCTTTGGATTTCCAGTGTTAAGTATTTTTGGTATTTTTGGTTTGGCCTTGGCTAATTCATATCAAAAAGAGTCTGGACTAGACTATAAGACAGAAAAAATTCTCTCTATTTTAGGGATTGTGTTAGGGATTGTGATTTCTGCACTTATCTGTATCGTACTTATCTCACAACTTTCGAAAATTAATTAAAACAAAAAAGCTTTAGTTTTTAAAGCCTTTTTTATTTTATTCAAGGACAAAATAGCTTTGTATGGTATAATGAATTTGTATTAAATTTTAAGGAGATTTTAAACATGCAAGAAAAGAAAAAAACCGCACGTAATATAGGTATCCTATCAATCGTAGCTAGTCTTGTGATTCCAGTGGTAGGTATTGTTTTAGGAGCTCTTGCTATAATAGAAGCTAACACACGTCAAAAAGAATCTGGACTTGACTATAAAACAGAAAGAATTCTAGCGATTGTAGGTATTGTTCTTTCTGCACTTAACTGGATTATTGGAATTTTCTTACATATGAGTTAAAGAATCTAAAAAAGGCTTTAGTTTTAAAGCTTTTTTGTTTTATCTACTTTTCGTTAAGTGGATTTTAATCATTTCTAGTTCTCCTTGTTTCAAAAAATTGGTTAACATAGTACAATAATGCTACCAAATGAATAAATCCAATTTTAATGGTATTATTAATGAGCATCAAAATTAAGGAGTTTTTATATAATGAATGCGCAGCAAAAGAAAAAACACTCACTCATTTCAGGTATCTTATCTATTGTCCTCGGATTACTAAATCCATTTGTAGGCCTGTTTTTGGGTATCGTTGGTCTAGTCTTGGCTATCTCACTTCAAAAAGAATCTGAACTAGACTATAAAAAAGAACGAACTCTCAATATCGTAGGTATTGTAGTTTCTGTTCTTCACTTTATTTAGGTGTCATTCTATTCATACGCTAAAGAAGATTTAAAAAAGCTTTAGTTTTAAAGCTTTTTTATTTTATTCACTTTTCTCTAAGTAGTTTTTAATGATTTTCAATTCCTCTTGATTCAAGGGTCGGTATTGACCTTCTGCTAACTCTGAATCTAATGTAAAATCCCCGAACTGAACTCTTTTTAGGGCAGTGACCTTGACACCAACTGAGAGGAACATTTTCTTGACCTGATGAAATTTCCCTTCAGAGATGGTGATGGTGGCTCGGCTGAGACTAGAACTTGAAGATAGAATCTCAAGCTGAGCAGGTTTACAAATAGTTCCATCAAGAAAGACAATCCCGTTTTTGAACTGCTGGATGTGATCTGGTGTGAGCAAGCCGTTCACCTCAACTTGATAAGTTTTATCGACATGATATTGAGGGTGGAGAAGTTGAAAACCCAGAGGGCCATTGTTTGTTAAGAGGAGAAGTCCTGTTGTATCTCGATCCAGTCGACCAATTGCATAGAGTTGCTCTGACTGGATATGCTTAGGCAGTAGGTCCATGACCGTTGGTAGTTCCTTGTCCTTGCTTGCAGTCACGACTCCATTTGGCTTATGGAGCATGAGGTAGGTATGTTCATATCCTTGAATTCTTCTGCCTTGGAAAATCAGTTCTTGGAGTCCTGTATCAGTATTTTGTGCAAGGGAAGAAGCTTCTTGTCCATCTACTAAGATTTCTTTTTTTAGGAGAGCCTGTTTCATAGCTTTCCGACTGATTTTTTCCTGGGCTAATAATTTATCTAAACGCATACCAGCCTATCTTATCACAAGATGCCATTTTTGAAAAGAAAAGGCATGGGAAGAAAAGTTTTTGAAAACATTTACACTTACTTGAGTTAAGTCATTTTCCTAAAATTGTGGTATAATCGTTCAGTTAGAAAATAATTTTTTGAATATAACAGAGGAAATCATGACAAAATTAAGAGAAGATATCCGCAACGTAGCCATTATTGCCCACGTTGACCACGGAAAAACAACCCTCGTTGATGAATTGTTGAAACAATCATCAACACTTGATGCACGTACAGAATTAGCTGAACGTGCAATGGACTCAAACGATATTGAAAAAGAGCGTGGAATTACGATTCTTGCGAAAAACACTGCCGTAGCTTATAACGGAACTCGTATCAATATCATGGACACACCAGGACACGCGGACTTCGGTGGAGAAGTTGAACGTATCATGAAAATGGTTGACGGTGTAGTTTTGGTCGTAGACTCTTATGAAGGTACTATGCCCCAAACTCGTTTCGTATTGAAAAAAGCTTTGGAACAAGACCTTGTCCCAATCGTCGTTATCAATAAAATCGACAAACCATCAGCTCGTCCAGCAGAAGTAGTGGATGAAGTTTTGGAACTCTTCATCGAGCTTGGTGCGGATGATGATCAGCTTGACTTCCCAGTAGTCTATGCTTCAGCAATCAACGGAACATCTTCATTGTCAGATGATCCAGCCGACCAAGAAAGACTATGGCGCCAATCTTTGATACCATTATTGATCACATTCCAGCTCCAATCGATAACTCAGATGAGCCACTTCAATTCCAAGTGTCTCTTCTTGACTACAATGATTTCGTTGGTCGTATCGGTATCGGACGTGTCTTCCGTGGTACTGTTAAGGTCGGAGACCAAGTTACCCTTTCTAAATTGGATAGTACAACCAAGAACTTCCGTGTGACGAAACTCTTCGGTTTCTTTGGTTTGGAACGTCGTGAAATCCAAGAAGCTAAGGCTGGTGACTTGATTGCCGTATCAGGTATGGAAGATATCTTTGTCGGTGAAACTATTACTCCAACAGATGCAGTTGAGGCCTTGCCAGTTCTTCACATCGATGAGCCAACTCTTCAAATGACCTTCTTGGTCAACAACTCCCCATTTGCTGGTCGTGAAGGTAAGTGGGTAACTTCTCGTAAGGTAGAAGAACGCTTGCAAGCAGAATTGCAAACAGACGTATCTCTTCGTGTTGAGCCAACAGATTCACCAGATAAATGGACTGTTTCAGGACGTGGAGAACTCCACTTGTCAATCTTGATTGAAACCATGCGTCGTGAAGGTTATGAGCTTCAAGTGTCTCGTCCAGAAGTTATCGTCAAAGAAATCGATGGTGTGAAATGCGAGCCATTTGAGCGCGTGCAAATTGATACTCCAGAAGAATACCAAGGATCTGTTATCCAAAGCCTTTCTGAGCGTAAGGGTGAAATGTTGGATATGATTGCAACAGGTAATGGTCAAACTCGTTTGGTCTTCCTTGTTCCTGCGCGTGGTTTGATTGGATACTCAACTGAGTTCTTGTCAATGACTCGTGGTTACGGGATCATGAACCATACCTTCGATCAATACTTGCCATTGATTCCAGGGGAAATTGGTGGACGTCACCGTGGTGCCCTTGTTTCGATCGATGCTGGTAAGGCTACAACATACTCTATCATGTCTATCGAAGAACGTGGTACGATCTTTGTCAACCCAGGTACCGAGGTTTACGAAGGAATGATCATCGGTGAGAACTCTCGTGAAAATGACTTGACTGTTAATATCACGAAAGCAAAACAAATGACTAACGTTCGTTCTGCTACTAAGGACCAAACAGCGGTTATCAAGACTCCTCGTATCTTGACACTTGAAGAATCACTTGAGTTCTTGAATGACGATGAATACATGGAAGTAACGCCTGAATCAATCCGTTTACGTAAGCAAATCCTTAACAAGGCAGAGCGTGAGAAAGCAAATAAAAAGAAAAAATCAGCTGAATAAAGGCTAGAAAGAGATAAAGATGGTCTACTTAATCATAGGGATTTTATTACTCTTACTTTATATTTTTGCGACTCCAAAAAGTATCAAGGGAACAGTCAATGTTGTAATATTAGTCTTTGGTTTGGTTGCTCTCTTGATTTTAGTGATGATGTCGGCTTTCCAAATCTTCCAGCTACCAGCAGAATTTTTCGTTGCAATAGCAATGATAGCTTTGGCATACTTTAGCTTGAGAGATATTCATCTTATGTCTGAAGGAAAGAAATAAAGGCTTAAAGTATTCATAAACAAAAACACCTTCCGGATTGCAATTTTCTGCAGTCTGAAAGGTGTTTTTTATCTTAAATCACTCTGTTGCATTTTTAGAGTATCGTTGGTAGAAATCTACTTTTATTTGAATAAAGTGTTCTAATTCGCGAAAGAGTTGTAATAGGGTAGCCCGTGTCTCAAACTCTTCTCTTGTTTTAGGGAGAGAACGATTGCGAAATACCTGCAGGTATTTCTCGATGTCTTCCAACAAGTTATAGGCTGGATTGGATTGACTCAGTTGGCTAGCTGTTTTTGAAAAGAGCTGAGCGACAATCAAACTCTCACTAGCGGCTAGTTGGCATGTGTTAATCTGTTGAGCCATATTTCTTAAGATACGCGTTTGTCTTTGTCGCATCTCAAAGTAGTGAATATGATAATCTGTCTGGTGAAAGAGATGGTCAGAGTGATCGAGGTAAACTAGCTTAAGAGCATTCTCAAGTAGTTGATCAAGTTCATTTACAAGTTGAGCCTGATTACGGCTATCTCCTCTTTTCAGATAGTAAGAAAGCCGTAGAAGAACATCTCTGAGTTTTTCTTCAACAAGAGTATGATAATGTTGAATTTCTTTTTCACGTGAAGGCATGTAGAGATTGACCAGAAGTGCAAAGCCAGTACCGATTAGGAAGAGTAAGAGCTCATTCAGTAAAAGTGCTGGTGCTGTTGATTGTTGGATTAATAGATGGCTAACCAAGACGCTACTAGGAGTGATTCCAATTTCCCAACCCAGTTTATAGGCTAGAGGAACATAGATTGCTAAGTAAAGTCCAAAACTCCAAATATGATAGCCAGTCAGTTGGAAAGCTATAACACCAATCATTAACGCCAGCAAGGTTGAAAAAAGTCGATTGCGGGCTAGCTTGATCGTGCTTCTTCGTGTATCAGAGAGGCTCAAAATAGCAATGATACCAGCTGAAACAGCTGATGACAAATCAAAAAAGTAGGCTAGTAAACAAGCAAAACAAGTTGCTAGGACTAGTTTAAGAGTGCGTTGTGTGATAGACATAGAATACTTTCCTTGAGATAAATGCTTTAAAGTTTTAGTAGTAGATGAGGTAGAAAGGTCTATTCCAAGAGAGTTATTGAGAAAATAATTTGTTCTCCATGTAGTGGTTTGATTATAGTATAAATATGTTTTGAAATCAAGTGAATCTAATAATAGTATAGGCAGATTGAATATTTACCAAACTGGTTCAGATATAGTTTTATGGTATAATGTTAGGAAAGGAGCTTACTATGCCAACATTTATTCAAAATTATATCGATAAGTTAAATATCAGCAGTATTCTAGAAGAGTTGTTTTCAAAATCAGTCTCTCTAGTCCTTCTTTTTATTGTCTTTTATATCGTTAAAATAATTCTCCATCAAGTTGTGAAAAGAGTCGTTAAACCATCCTTAAAATTTTCCCAGAAAGATGAGGCGCGTCAAAAGACAATTTCTAGATTGATTGAAAATATTTTGAACTACACCCTCTATTTCTTTTTACTCTACTTTGTTTTATCTACTCTGGGCTTACCTGTATCAAGTCTTCTGGCAGGTGCTGGGATTGCTGGGGTGGCAATAGGGATGGGTGCTCAAGGCTTCTTATCAGATGTGGTCAATGGCTTTTTCATCCTCTTTGAGCGCCAGTTAGATGTTGGAGATCAAGTTGAGTTTACGAATGGTCCGATTACAATCTCTGGTAAGGTTGTGAGTGTCGGTATTCGTACGACTCAACTGCGTAGTGAGGATGAAGTCCTTCACTTTGTTCCCAATAGAAGTATCACGGTTGTCAGCAATTTTTCAAGGAAAGAAGAGAACTGAAATTTTACCTCTTTTATGGTACAATAGAAAGAGTTTGGTAAAGGAGAAACAATGTTTTTAGATAAGCAATTAGGAAATGGTTGTGTCTGGATTAATCTGGATGTAGAAAGAATAAAAAATCTTGAAGATTTGTCTGAAATCTATGGACTGGACAAGGAAACCATCGAATATGCGCTGGATAAAAACGAACGTGCCCACATGGATTATAACCGTGAAAATGGGACCGTTACCTTTATCTACAATGTTCTAGACCTTGAGAAAGACAAAAGAATACTATGAAGCGATTCCTATGACTTTTTATCGTTGAAAGACAACGAATGATTACCATCAGTAACCATAAGAATGCTTATGTCATTGATCAGATGCTAACTTATCTGAATAGCCATGAATCCCTTTCTATTTACAAATTTCTCTTTGCTAGTCTAGAAATCATTAGTAACGCCTATTATCCAATTATTGAGAAGATGGATAAGAGCAAGGATGAAGTCAATGGGTTACTTCGTCAGAGAACAACCAAGAAAAATCTCTTTGCCCTTTCCGACTTGGAGACAGGTATGGTTTATCTAACGGCAGCTGCCAAACAAAACCGTATCTTACTTGAACATATCCAAGGGCATGCCCTCTATCGTCGTTTGGATGAAATTGAAAAAGAACAGTTTGATGATGCCATGATTGAGGCTCATCAGTTGGTATCTATGACAGACTTGATTTCTCAAGTTCTTCAACAATTGTCAGGATCATACAACAACATCCTAAACAATAACCTGAATGATAACTTGACAACCTTGACTATCATCTCGGTTTTGCTAGCTGTTCTTGCGGTTATCACAGGATTTTTCGGGATGAACGTCCCTCTTCCATTTATGGAGGACAAGCATGCATGGATTTATATCACTTTGGCTAGTGCTGTCTTGTGGCTCGTTCTAGCCCAGTTTCTCAAAAGAATTGCAAAAATAAGCTAAGAAAAGGAGCCAAAATGGCTATTGAAAACTACATGCCAGACTTTGCTGTAGAAGCAGTTTATGATTTGACAGTCCAAAGCCTGAAAGACCAAGGGATCAAGGCTGTTTTGGTGGATTTGGACAACACTCTGATTGCTTGGAATAACCCTGATGGGACTCCAGAGATGAAGCAGTGGTTACATGACCTTCGTGATGCTGGTATTCGTATCATCGTAGTGTCCAATAACTCAAAAAAACGAGTTCAACGGGCAGTTGAAAAATTTGGAATTGACTATGTTTATTGGGCTTTGAAGCCTTTTACTTTCGGGATTGACCGTGCTATGAAGGAATTCCACTATGAGAAGAATGAAGTGGTTATGGTTGGGGATCAGCTCATGACGGATATTCGAGCTGCCCACCGAGCAGGGATTCGTTCGATTTTGGTCAAACCCTTGGTCCAGCATGACTCTATCAAAACGCAAATCAACCGAGCTCGTGAGCGCCGTGTCATGAAACAAATCACTGAAAAGTACGGGCCTATCACATATAAAAAAGGAATCTAACTATGGAAGAAATTCTCTGTATTGGTTGTGGAGCAACCATTCAGACGGAAGATAAGACTGGTCTTGGATTTACACCTCAGTCAGCACTTGAAAAAGGTTTGGAAACTGGAGAGGTTTATTGCCAACGTTGTTTCCGTCTTCGTCATTATAATGAAATCACAGATGTGCAGCTGACGGATGATGATTTCTTAAACTTTTGCACGAGGTGGGAGATAGTGATGCCTTAGTAGTGAACGTCATCGATATCTTTGACTTTAATGGCTCAGTCATCCCAGGATTACCACGCTTTGTATCAGGTAATGATGTGCTCTTAGTCGGAAATAAAAAAGATATCCTACCTAAGTCAGTAAAGGCTGGGAAGATTAGCCAATGGCTCATGGAACGTGCCCACGAAGAAGGTCTACGTCCTGTGGACGTTGTTCTGACTTCAGCTCAAAATAAGCATGCTATCAAGGAAGTCATTGAAAAAATCGAGCATTACCGTAAAGGACGCGATGTCTATGTAGTTGGGGTGACTAATGTCGGTAAATCAACTCTTATCAATGCTATTATCCAGGAAATTACGGGTGACCAGAACGTCATCACAACATCACGTTTCCCAGGGACAACCTTAGATAAGATTGAGATCCCACTTGATGATGGTTCTTATATCTATGATACGCCGGGAATTATCCATCGTCATCAGATGGCTCACTACTTGACGGCTAAAAACCTTAAGTATGTCAGTCCTAAAAAGGAAATCAAACCTAAAACCTACCAGCTCAATCCTGAGCAAACTCTCTTTTTTAGGAGGTTTGGGACGATTTGATTTCATTGCAGGAGAAAAGCAAGGTTTCACAGCCTTCTTTGATAATGAACTCAAACTTCATCGTACCAAGCTTGAAGGCGCTAGTGCCTTTTACGACAAGCATCTTGGAACCCTCCTTACGCCACCGAATAGCAAGGAAAAAGAAGACTTTCCAAAACTGGTCCAACATGTCTTTACTATCAAGGATAAAACAGACCTCGTTATCTCAGGACTAGGCTGGATCCGTATAACAGGAACTGCGAAAGTAGCCGTCTGGGCACCAGAAGGCGTCGCAGTCGTCACACGAAAAGCAATTATTTAAACACAGAAAGGAAAGAGTTATCTTTATAAAGGCGAGCACTGCGAGCCCCTAGAAGATACTTTTCGCCGTGGTGTTAGTTGGTACAAGTGATTGTACCAAATGCGGAAAATTTGAGACCTTAGGCTCAAATTTTAGTCATGAAAGTCCAGAGGACTTTGCTGACGTCTATCACCACTTCAGAAAAGTATAAAAAGAAACTCTTTTAAATGAATTATGTCACTAACATCAAAACAACGTGCCTTCCTCAACAGCCAGGCACACACACTCAAACCTATCATCCAAATCGGGAAAAATGGACTCAACGACCAAATCAAAACCAGCGTTCGACAAGCACTTGACGCCCGTGAATTGATCAAGGTTACGCTCTTGCAAAACACAGATGAAAATATCCACGAAGTAGCTGAAATCTTGGAAGAAGAAATTGGTGTGGATACAGTCCAAAAAATCGGACGTATCTTGATCTTGTATAAACAATCCAGCAAGAAAGAAAATCGCAAGATTTCTAAAAAAGTCAAAGAAATCTAAAACCCTACTCCAAACAACTGTTTTTACAGAGAATTAAAGGAAGACGAGCCTATGGCAATCGAATTATTGACTCCCTTTACGAAGGTAGAGTTGGAGCCAGAAATCAAGGAGAAAAAACGCAAACAAGTCGGGATTCTAGGAGGGAATTTTAACCCTGTTCACAATGCCCATCTGATCGTTGCAGACCAAGTACGACAACAGTTAGGACTGGACCAGGTCCTGCTCATGCCCGAATACCAACCTCCTCATGTAGATAAAAAGGAAACCATCCCTGAGCATCATCGTCTCAAGATGCTTGAGTTGGCGATTGAGGGGATTGAAGGGCTAGCCATTGAAACCATTGAGTTAGAGCGCAAGGGCATTTCCTACACCTACGATACCATGAAGATTTTAACAGAGCAACATCCAGATACGGATTATTACTTTATCATCGGTGCGGATATGGTGGACTATCTGCCTAAGTGGTACCGAATTGATGAGCTGGTCGACATGGTTCAGTTTGTGGGGGTTCAGCGCCCACGCTACAAGGCAGGGACTTCCTATCCAGTCATCTGGGTGGATGTACCGCTCATGGATATTTCATCCAGTATGGTACGTGATTTCATCACCCAAGGTCGCACACCTAACTTTCTCTTGCCAAAACCAGTGCTAGACTATATTGAGAAAGAAGGGCTTTACTGATGGCATACCAAGACTATATCAACTGTTCGCGTGAAGAATTGTTGGAAAAAATGGCAGAGCTCCTACCTGAAAAACGTCTAACCCATTGTCTGGGTGTAGAGCGTGCAGCCATAGAATTGGCTCAGCGCTTTGGTGTGGATGTTGAGAAAGCTGGTTTGGCAGGTCTCCTTCATGACTATGCTAAAAAGCTATCAGATCAAGAATTTTTAGACTTGATAGATCGTTATCAACTTGACTCTGATCTTAAAAACTGGGGCAATAATGTCTGGCATGGCATGGTCGGTATCTACAAGATTCAGGAAGATTTGGATTTACAAGATTCTGAAATCCTACGAGCTATTGAAATTCATACAGTTGGAGCTGGTCAGATGACGGACCTTGATAAGGTTATCTACGTCGCAGACTACATCGAGCATAATCGTGCTTTTCCAGGGGTAGATGAGGCGCGTGAAATTGCTGAGCTATCGCTCAATAAGGCAGTGGCATACGAAACAGCTCGTACTGTGGAACATTTGGCTCGCCAGGGATTGCCTATCTATCCCCAAACCCTTGAAACCTATAACGCCTTTGTGCACTATTTGAAAGAGGACTAAATGAACGAAAAAGAATTATTAGAACTAGTTGTGAAAGCGGCTGATGAGAAACGTGCCGAGGATATCCTCGCACTTGATGTACAAGATTTGACTAGTGTGACAGACTATTTTGTTATCACTAGCTCTATGAATAGCCGTCAGTTGGATGCTATCGCTGATAATATTCGTGAAAAAGTAGCTGAAGCAGGCTTTAAAGGTAGCCATGTAGAAGGTGATGCATCTGGAGGCTGGGTCTTACTAGACCTTGGTGGTGTCGTTGTGCATATTTTCTCAGAAGAAATGCGTGCCCACTATAACCTAGAAAAATTATGGCATGAAGCAAGTGCTGTCGATCTTTCAACAGCCCTAGCTTAAGCAGGTAAACTCAGTTGGCATCAACTGGGTTTTGTTGGTTAAATTGAAATTCTATGAAAAGAAAGGATAGGGCCTTGTGTTTAGTTGGTTTCTTAATTGAACACGAGCTCAAAGCTGTGAGAAAAAGATAAACTTCCTGTGTATCTGACGATACGGCAGAAAGTTTCTATTTTCTCTTTGCTTTTAACGCTCTTTGTATCTTGACTTATGGCAACTTATGAAACTTTTGCGGCTGTTTACGATGCAGTCATGGATGATAGTTTATACGATAAATGGACTGAGTTTTCTTTGCGTTATTTACCTAAGACTAAGGAGAGAAAGAAACTCCTGGAACTGGCTTGTGGGACAGGGATTCAGTCTGTGCGCTTTTCTCAAGCTGGATTTGATGTGACTGGGCTTGATTTGAGTGCGGATATGTTGAAGGTTGCCGAAAAGAGAGCAGTTTCAGCAAAGCAAAAGATTGATTTTATGGAAGGCAATATGCTGGATTTATCCAAGGTTGGTAAATACGACTTTGTGACTTGCTATTCGGACTCTATCTGCTACATGCAGGATGAGGTGGAAGTTGGAGATGTCTTTAAAGAAGTCTATAATGCTCTCAATGAGGACGGGGTCTTTATCTTTGATGTGCATTCGACTTACCAGACAGATGAGGTTTCCAGGTTATTCCTACCATGAAAATGCCGAAGATTTTGCCATGCTCTGGGATACCTATGAGGATGCAGCACCACATTCTATCGTGCATGAGTTGACTTTCTTTGTTAAGGAAGCAGATGGTTCCTTTAGTCGTCATGATGAAGTGCATGAAGAGCGTACATACGAGGTCTTGACCTATGATATCTTGTTGGAACAGGCTGGATTTAAGTCCTTCAAACTCTTTGCGGACTTTGAAGACAAGGAGCCAACAGAAACCAGTACCCGTTGGTTTTTTGTCGCGCAGAAGTAGGAGATTACCATGACCATCACAGGTATTATTGCGGAGTTCAATCCTTTTCATAATGGCCATAAATATCTGCTGGAACAGGCAGATGGCCTGAAAATCGTTGCCATGTCTGGGAATTTCATGCAGCGGGGAGAGCCTGCTATCGTGGACAAGTGGACAAGGGCCCAGATGGCGCTGGAAAATGGTGCGGATTTGGTCGTAGAATTGCCCTTTTTAGTCAGTGTACAAGCGGCGGATTTCTTTGGACAAGGAGCAGTAGATATATTGGCTCGTTTGGGGATTGATACCCTAGTCTTTGGAACAGAAGACGTCCTGGATTACCAGAAAATTGCTGATTTATACGCAGAACGTGGTCAAGAGATGGAGAATTTTGTAGATAATCTACCTGATTCCTTCTCCTACCCTCAGAAAACCCAAGCCATGTGGAAGAAATTTGCGGATCTTGATTTTTCGGGTGATACGCCTAATCATGTCTTAGCTCTTGCCTATGCTAAGGCAGTTGCTGGACGAAACATCAAACTTCATCCAATTAAACGTCAAGGTGCAGGCTATCATTCTGTGGATAAGGATTTGAACTTTGCTTCGGCGACAGCTATCCGTCAGCATCAATCAGACCAAGATTTCTTAGAACGCTTTATGCCAACTGTTGAGCTGTTTGAAAATGCTAGTAAGGTGAGTTGGGAAGATTATTTTCCATTTTTACGCTATCAAATCTTGTCAAATCCAGATTTAAGTACGATTTATCAGGTCAATCAAGAAATGGCTGTGCGCATTAAGGAAGCCATCAAAACAGCAAAATCTATTGAGGAATTGGTTGAGTTAGTGGCTACCAAACGCTACACCAAGGCGCGTGTGCGACGCCTCTTGACCTATATCTTGGTGCAGACTAGAGAAAGTGACTTGCCAGAAGCCATTCATGTCCTAGGTTTTACCGAAAAAGGTAGACAACACCTTAAAGATTTGAAAGATCAAGTCCAGCTAGTTAGCCGAATTGGTAAAGAACCCTGGGATGCCATAACCCAAAAGGCAGACCGAATTTATCAACTGGGACACCCTAGTATAGCAGAACAAAATTTTGGTCGAGTGCCAATTAAAATCGAATCAAACTAAGTCTACTGAGAGGTAGGCTTTTTTGTTTTGTAAAAAATAAGTAAAAATATTTCTATTCAAATAGGCCTATTCTAATAAGGAAGTAAAAAGATTTTTCCACAAAAAAATGATCAAAACATCT